>JAABUJ010000042.1_pt1 | contig 293221 bp, 389 predicted proteins | sample 5559131 | NCBI WGS metagenome assembly JAABUJ01 (sample SAMN10711875, study PRJNA513366) | rock metagenome | isolation source: Antarctica rocks | place: Antarctica: Victoria Land, Mt New Zealand nord | collected 2016-01-07
TCCGCCTCGCCCAGCGCAGACACGGCGGCGCTAAGCATGTTGGGCTCGAACATGCAGTGGTAGTTGGTCGCGTGCGCCAGGTTCTGCGCCTCCCAGCCGTACTCCTCCTCAGGGTCGTCGTCCGCCGGCGGCCGCGGGGCCGCGGCCGCAACCAAGGCGGCGTCCTCCGCCGTCGCCGCGTCCCCGGTGTCCGCCAGCGCCTGCGAGCGATGCACGCCAGCTTTCGCACGCTCTCATGCTGAGCAGAGGTGGACAGACCGCTTGCATATTGTGCTTACATAGCATGACGCTGGAGCTTCAGGAGGCTGTCCGGTTCAACCAGACGGCCTTCCAGCCCGCTTCCAGGCGAATGCACACACGTGGGTATGCACACTATTACCCCCCAGTATCCACCCAGCCGCGCCAGCCATTGGCGCATTGCCATAATGCCCTGGCATCACGCAACTCCCTGCACTCGTCGACACCCCGACGCAGAGGCGGGTCGGGCGACGCGCCTGCAGCGCGTCGTCGCAGTGCTCGCCTGAGTGGCCGCCCTCGAGCGCGACCTGGGCCACCACGCCGGCGTAGCGCGCGCCGAAGCGCGTGCGCCACGCGGCCACCTGCGCGGGCGACTGCGCCGCGAAGCAGGCCGCGCGCGCGGCAGTCACGGCGTGCACCTCGTGCGACACGTACGCTGCCGACACCGCCGGGCGCGGCTCCAGGAGGGCGAGCACGCTGGCGCCCTCCTGCACCCGCGCAGCGTTGCCGCTGAGGCCAGGAACACATGAAAACGCCTGTGACGCTTGGCCGCCTGAGCTGGCGGCTGCGCCGTTCTGCAACACCCAGCGTCCTGCGGCGTGCCTGCCCCAGGGCCTCTTGGGCGTGGCGCCAAAGTGCGCATTTTTGCCGCACAGATGCAGAGCTAAAAGAGGAGGTTCAGAAATGTTCTCGCATGCCTCAATGCGTCCCGATAATGGTCATGTTCTGGGACACCTGCAACATCGCCCACCGGCCAGCGGAGCCGTAAGGCTGGAGGATGCGAGTCCTGGCAGAGAAACAGGGCCCAAGTGAAGCAGTAAATGATGGAGGATCTGGTGCTATTGTAGGTAGCTGGTTGCAATGACGCGGCCGCGCGCATCAGGTGAATGACGGCGCCACGCCCGTGAAGCCTGTGTTCCCATTCTCGCGGGCACAGCAGACCGAGCTGTCCGCACCCCGCGCCTGACGCCAGCGCGCGCGGTGCGGCTTGCCCTGGCACTCACGGAGCCGACATGCTTGCGTGCTGCGCTCTGTGAGAGCTATTCTGTCGAGTGCACCATGCGTCTTGGCTGCCAATGGAACGCGTCAAGTGAACGTGTGGATGTAGATATTTAAAATAGCAAGTCATCCTCTGCACTGCATTACAGAACGCTACTCCTAGGGAAAGCAGGCATACAGAGCCACATGCTGGCTGCCGAGCAATTCTCAGATCCGCCCAATTGGCAGTTCTACTGCACCAAGAACTGCCATGCATATCCACTACCACAGGGACTTGCTTGCAGTGAGTACTTAATAAGCTATACTCTGCCTTTCTTGCACGTGCAACACAGCACACGCCTGTATGAACAGCTGGTCGCCGCACTTGCACATCAGCGCTACTCCGACTGACCCAAAAAGCAATGCAGGATGCAATTCAGGACGACCAGGTCTGCGCAACAGTCTGCAGAATACCTTGGTACACCTTTCATGGCCCGTTTTGGTCCGCTCAATAACACACATACTTCGTTGCAGCTCAGGTTGCAGCGCTCGCAGAAGGCAAAGGCGCTGGCAAAGCATAGCGGCCAGAGCAGCACACAGAAGTGCCCCTGACAGGCAGGGCCCTGCTCTCTGTGAACACACTCACGCGCCTTGTAATCAAGGTGCATGCTAGACATTTTGTAATCAAGGTGCAAGCTAGACATTCCCCTCACGCCTGACATAGGCGACAATAGGCACGCGCCCACTGCGCATGTCGCACACAGCGAGCCAGGCACATTGGCCTGGCAGGTAACCCCTTGAAACCACCCAGCCCAGACCCACAGCGTTGGCACAGACTTGCATGCGTTCCACATCCTTCACGCGCGGCACTGCAGCCTACCGTAGGGCGTAGGGTCCCTATGCCCGCAGCGTGTGGTCCCAGGGGTGGTAGACCAGGCGCGGGATGACCCGGTGCGCGGCCGCGGCAGCCGCCCCGCAGATGGCCGCGGCCGCGGCCAGCCACAGCGGCGCGGTGCTGGCCGGCACGCCGGCGGCGCGCGGGAACACCGCGCATGCGAGCGCCGCGGCGGCGGCGACGGCGGCCGCAAACAGGGCGGCAACGCGCAGCGCGCGCAGGTTGCGCAGCGCCTGCCACGGAGCAGCACGCTCTCAGACTTTTCTCAACATGAGGTCAACAGCACCTATGGGTGCTCCGGCTGCGTGTCGTTGCTGACAATGGTCATCAAAGGACCCACGCGTAACCCTACTTGTGGGGGACGTGTGTCAGTCATGACGGGCAAACTGAGGCCGTCATTGCCATCGCTGCCAGCCAGAGCGCCTCGATGGCCATGCGGCCTCCTCGTTCACACAGCAGCACACACACCGTGATGAGCAAGTCCCAAAAAAAGCTGCCTAGGGCAGCATGATCACACAGACACACGGACATAGAGACGATTCCGGAGGACCCGGCTTACGGCCGTTGCAGACACCACCGCAAGCTAGGTTTGCGCTCCGGCCGGGCCAGGAACTGGGGCGCACCCCGGTGCACGAGGGGCACAGGTCAGTGTGGAAGGTCTTGCGGTCGAGCAGCTGCTCCTTGGGCGGCTGCGCCGGCAGGTCCTTGAGTGGCCCGAACGGCCCGCCGCCGCCGCGCGTGTCCAGCCACTGCCGGTAATCCACCACCGGCCTGCGCCGCAGCGACCGCGCCTCGCTCATGGTCCTGACATGCTCCTGGGCGTCTCTGTCTGGAGTGGCCGGGCCAGACATGCGCTTAGCAGGCTCTTCAGTGCGGCATTGCAGCGCAACGCTGCCCATAAGGTGTCTGCAACGTGTCTGGTCGAAGCACGCAAACAGCGCAAAGGGGTAGGGCCAGCAAGCCCGCACCTGTCGGCCTACAAGGGCATGTAAAGGGTATCATAGGGTCGCATAGGTCAGGGCCAGCAAGCCCGCACCTGTCCGCCTGGGAGGGCATGTAGAAGGTCTTGTTCCAGCGCTCGCCGCGCGAACCCTCGATTGCCTTCTCCGCGCGCTCCTGCCGCGCGCGCGCATCGCCCTCAGTGCGCGGCGCGCCGGCGCGCACACAGCCGGCCGCACCCACAGCTGCTTGATCAATTAACCAAGTAAGCCCTTGCGCGCAGCTGCTGGACCTGGCACGCCCACAAGCAGGACCTGTCGGCGATGCTGCGCGCATCGAGCGGCGAGGCGCAGAGGGCAGGGCGGGCGGGCGCGCAGCCGTGAGGTCCCCCGCGCGCGCGCCTGGCCGAACAGCAGGACGCCGTCGCCGTCCAGGACGGCGTTGCCGGTCATGTGGTTGACCCAGGTCGGCATGGCGGCCAGCGCCGCGCGCATCGCCAGCGGCAGCCGCCAGAACCCGGGATCCACCAGGTAGTTGCTCACCAGCTGCGCGCGCGCCCGCCGGCGCGGGTCAGGGGGAACGGGCGGCGCGGGCGCAGGCGCGGGAGGGCCAGGCCGCACAGGATGCCTCACACCTTTTCAACCGCACCTCCGCCTGTGACATGGTGCATGTAACGGGCATGACTGCTCCGAGGCGACCAGTCCGCATGAGGCTGGCGCCCGTCTCTCGAGAGCACTGCCTGAAGACTGCCTCTAACCAGACGTGCTGCAGAACCCCATTACGAGCCCTCAGGCACCGGTACACCAGAACGCTCCCTCCAGGTCTAAATGACGGGCGCGGGCGTGCGCACCACGCGGGTGCGGCCGGGCGCCAGCGGCACGGCGTAGATGAGCAGCGCGTCAAAGTCGGACCCCTTAAAGTCCTGTTATGCAGCCCCCGTCACCAGCCTCAGTGCCCGGCCACGCAGCCGGATGTCGACGGCACACAGCGCTGCACGCGGGCAGCACGCATGTAGCCTATTTGCGGGCTTCCCACAGAACCACCCTGCCCAGGGGCAGCCCACGAGGCTTACACCTGGCGCAAGGATGCACCTGGGGCTTGCTTGCTCGGGCGCATGGCAGCGCGAGGGGCGCGCCGTCGGCTCGGGCGTGATGAGCGTGAACGGCCCCGGGAAGGCCAGCGTGCTGACAACCTCCGAGTAGGGCCGCCCCTCCGCCATCACCATCTTGAAGCGGTACGTGAAGCCGTCCGTCGCGGACGGGTACGTCTTGTGCAGCGCCTCGTCCGGCCGCGAGGGGCTCACGACGATGTTGCTCTGGTTGGGGTCGTGCCTGACGCGAGCCGAGCGCGGGGTCCTCGTGAAGGGCGACTAATGCAAAACGCATCGCATTGCACTTCATCCTATCACTTCATCCTGCCTGAAGCAACTTGGCATGAGCAGAAGCACAAGCACCCAGAGCTCAGGCGCGCGACTCCTCACACCCCGCCCTTCACAGCAGTTCACAAGCGCGCACACAAACAACTGCAGTGGCGTGTCCCGCTGCATGCCGTACCACTGGACCGCAGCAGGGCAGGGCCGCACCTGTCGCCAAAAAGGCCGTGGTGCGCGTAGTGCACGTGCGCGGGGTCGTGCCTGCGGGGCGGGGCGTCTTGTTCAGGAGCGGCGCACTTGGGCAATGTGCGGCATTCACCTCTGCCTCCGGCATTCGTCTCTGCCTCCAAGCACCGAGACCTCCCGAGTGCCTCAGTGCACCCTGGGACAAAGGGAGCCCACGGGAAGCACGAACGTACAAATCACACACAAACGCTCATTTCAACAAACACTCGCTACATACAAACACTTGCTACAAACACTTGCACACACACTCCAACATAAACAAGCAACACCGAACAACAAACACTAAATTACACCAAACAACACACACACACACGCCAAAATAGCGAGACAGTTCTGAGCAGGTGTGTTAATAAGGGTGAGGGTAATCAAGGGTATGGGTATGGGCATGGCGCGCGCACAGGTTGTCGACCATGGTGTTCCAGGAGTAGGGCACGTCGCGCATGAAGGGCGCGCCCAGCGCCACCAGCTTCTTGCCGTCCGACGTGCGCAGCGGGTCCTGCGGCGCGCGGGCGGCGGGCGCGTCAGCCCCGGGGCCAGCAGAGGTGCGCTGACCTCCTGTCACGCACCGCTGCTCGGGCATGACAGGCGCTCAGGGCGACAGGAGGGGAGGATGTGGATGCGAGGCAGCGGACAGTGCGCAGGGTCGCGCAGTGCACGCCGCATCCTGTACCCTGCGTTGGGTTGCGGTCATACTTAGTTGCACCGCGCCGGGCAGCCACGCTCCACCATGCTCCTCACAGCAAGCAGGGCTCTGCCAGCAGCGCGCCAGGCATGCGCCGCGGCGTGCAACGACCTCTGCCATGACCTGCACCAGTCATGCGCCAGCTGTGGCGCCTGAGCGCGCGCGCGGGCCGCGCCTGCATGTCCATCCAGGGCGCCGTCTGCGCGGGCTTCGCCGCGGCGTGGATGTGCGCGGCTGCGCCGCTGTCGCCCCACACCCACAGCATCCCCTGCGCCACCTGCCGCCAGCACGCGCGCGTCTCACTGGTCAGCATGTAAGACATATAGGTGCAGGCATGCGCAGCCAAATGCCAGGCACAGTCAGTCACGCCTGGCACAAACACGCGCTTCAGACCAATGAGCAATACACAGCAGCCCGGAATGCCTGCTGGGCAACACCCCGTAGGTCCTGCTGGGCAGAAACCCGCAGGCATGCAAGGATGCGTAGCCAGAGGCCCGATCACTTTGCAAACGTGTCGTCTTTTCCAATGGCCTCCAGCCTGATGTTGCAGTCAGAGTTGTTTCCTGGGCTACGACCCCACACAGCTCACTAGCATGGCGCTGCAAGTCAGCTGTACAGACTGCGCGCGCGCCTGCGTGGGGAAGGAGGCGACGCATGAGCGCTGGCTGCTGCATGCGGTCTCGGCGGCCTTGCCGCGCACCTGCGGGATGTGCCTGCCCGCGCGCACCAACCATCAGCGGCACTGAGACATTCAGCAATGTCTGTGAGACGCAACCGTATTGGGCGAGCTTTGTCTACATAATGCCACACGGCACCAGTGCAGGTGCGCAAACAGGGTGGGAGGAGCGCGCACGTGCAGTTCCCGCCGGCATCAAAGCGCCAGCCGTGGTAGCTGCAGTGCAGCGTGCCGTCCTCGATGCGCCCCTCTGCGCGCATGTGGGCCGCGTGACGTAGCTGCCACCGTAATGAGGGGGGCAGCACACTCGCATGCAGCCCGGCCTGGCATCTGCCATGTTGCAGCGTGCAGCATTCGCACTACGGCACAGCTGTCTCCCGAGCTAGGCTAGGGCGAGTGCTTCTCCTCGCAAGATAGATTGGGGCCCGGCCATTGCCATTCCTCATGTGCCAGCAAGAAGGCAGTCTGCAGCAACTTGGATGCTGTCGTGAGCGGGGCGGCGCGCCCGACAGCGGCGCGAGGCGGTGCGGGCACAGGTCCTCCAGGGCGCTCCAGGCGCCGTCGGGCGCGCGCCAAACGACCAGGTCCTTGCCCAGTAGCTGCGTCGGCGTCGGCTTCTCGGTGCTCAGGTCGGCCACGAAGAAGAGCGGGTACCACTGCTGCGCCCAGTCAAACGTCTCCTCCACCTGTGCGCGGCGCGAGCACGAGATTCGCGTCAGCGCTTGTGCTGGAGCAGTCCTGAAGCAGTCCTAAACATAGGACCTGCGTCCTGCTGTGCTCGCTGTGCAAATCACAGACAGGCACTGCAGCAAAGAGGCTGAGGGGGCACGGTCCAGCTGCGCACCATCACAGTCACCAGCGAGTCACGCCAACGAGTCACGCAGCACATGCACTTGCGCTCACAACCAAGCCTTGCGGCGCAGGCTCTCGGACTGACTGATGTGCTACATCCTGACGAAACTGCCAGCAGCTCCATACACGAGTCGCGGTACTTGCCTTCTCGGGCTCAGGTGCGGTCAGGGTGCGCGGCAGGCGCGTAGCAGTGCTGGGACTGTCCAGCACGGCCGCCTTTGCTTGCGTGCTCTGGCCGCGCGCGCTGGGCGGCACGGCGCTCGATGGTGATTCGACCGGCGCAGCTCCTGCTCATGACGTTGACACAGGGCAGGACAGCCCTGCAGGCATGACCACGGTATGGGCGGGCTTTGAACAGCCTCACCGCGCTCACTGTGTGCAGACGTGCATGCAGGCGTGACAAAGGTTGGCATAACCGGCACCCAGTAGTGGACTCTGGTGCACTCAAGAAGACGACTATCTTTTGCTACTCGCCACGGTTTCCCACCCGCTGAGTGCCCGCACCCAGACTTTAATGATGTGGTCTGTGGCGAGGCTGATGACCTGGCACCCAGCTGTCACGATGTGCGTGACCGGTGCAATGTGGCCTGCCAGTGCGCCCACAGCTTGCCGGCTGTTGCCCTGCCGGGAAATGTACAGCCCCAGTTTGGACAACCTGCAGGACTATCATGGTCGCAGCTCACGCCTGCAGAGTCTCTGATAATAACCGTGCAAATTGAACATTTGCCTGCTCCCATGCCCGTGCCTGCCACAGGCGAATGGTACGCTCCAGTCCGCCGCTGGCCACTACGCCAAAGGCGCGGGAGTGCGCAAAGCAAAGCACGCCAGCAGTGTGCAGCGCCACGCTGTGAAGCACTTGCGCGCGTTCGGCGTCAGCGATACAGATCACTCCGTCCAGCGAGCTGCTGAGAAGCCCCATCTCCGCGACTGGAGTCACCTGCCGGACTGGGCAGGTGCTCAGCGTGGCCTGTGCTTGTTCTCCTCAGCCTGCCCTCGTGGGCAGCGCATCCGGGTGCATGGGGAGGCCCTGTGCGGACCGGGCGCTACATGCGCAGCCATCACCGTGGGTGCTGCGGGGCATGCGGGCCGAGGGCACTTATTTGGTAATGGTGCGCCTACGTGATCCAGTCCTTGTGCGCTTTATGCACGACCCGGAAGTCTGCGGGTGTGAGCTGCCTTGCCGGCAGCCCCGGCACGTTTTGCATGAGACTGACCTTCCCCGCAGTGTCGCCCACAAACAGGCCTCCGCAGCTGCGTCCGCTTGCGGCCAAGCAGGTCAGCGTCGCAAGGTCACCCCTCAGCACCGCGTGGCCAACCCGCTTACACATCAAAGCGCCGCTCGAGAGGTCATAGCACGACACCTGCGGGACGGGCCTTACAGTTGCGAAGGTGCACGATGCCGAGGATGCTGTGCAGGGACGTGCCAAAAGGCAGCACTTCGTGGCGCATGGTGCGGTCTGCAGAGATGGTCGCCAGGCACTGCAAGTCATCCCCGACACAGGCACAGCCAGTGACCCAGGCGCCCTTGTTAGAGCTGGAGGCGATGGTGCGGACGTGCGAAAGCGCTTGCTGCTCCCACAGTCTGCGTTTCGGTGGCTGCCGTTGGTAAGCGCATACGAGATTCTTCGCACTGAGCTCTGAAGGTGCGCCGGGGTCCCGCTTCACCCACCGCAGCTTGCCGTCTCGGCCGCAGGTTGCATAGCAGCTGGCGCTTGGGATGCAACAGACGCCTTCGACAACGTCTCGGTGGTTGCTGGCAGGCAGGTCAGGCTTGCGCTTGAAGGCCTGCAGGCCGTTGAACGCCTGGTGAGTTCAAGAACGCATTGTAAGCTTCTTGGGCAAGCGTGAAGTTGCCAGACCTGGAGCACAAAGCGGCTGGTGTCCTGGCCGGCTGTGGCCTCAATTTGGTTGGACAGGAAGAAATAGTTGGAAAACTCGTCCCTGCTTGGCAGACAGCTCAGCTTTCAGGTGGACTGCCGGCGCGCAACGTTGAAACTGCTCTGCGCAGCAGTCGTGCTCAGCGCACCAATACACGGTGCCTCCGCAGTCCGCGTCAATCTGCATGAATAGCTGCGCAAGCCTACCATCCTGGTCTGCGACGCCGAGGTGAGGGCCGAGTTGTTCGGCGAACGCGTCCATGCTCAACTCTTCCTCACGCTGCAAGCCCACTTGTGACTCACCACAACCCGTGCACACAACGCCTCCCAGACGGGGTGGCAGTATGCTGTAGGTATGGTAGGACGTGTGCGGTGTGGCAACGCACATCGAAAACCAGCTTCATCATAGTCAGCTGCTCAACGTCAGTATCCATGTTTCTCTGGGTCTGCCGTCCGGCGTGGACTTCCCTGAGAGGCGCCGGCGCTCTTCGCGTGCTTATTCGCACTCCTTCGCTGATGGAGAGTCGAGCTGTCCGCATTCGCCCTCGAACATTCGAATCCTGTCCTGTTTAGGTGGGAGTTTCATGCCGAGCACCCAATGGACCATGGCGGACCATGGCGGAACATGGCGAATGCATGCAGGCACAGCTTGTCCTGGTGCATGCGCAATGGCTGCTTATGGCATTGTCGCCTACAGAGCCATGCATGTGTCTTGCATACGACTGCCTGGCCACTACTAACCTAAAACATCTGGGCCTTGATATGAAGGGTAGTCAAGGCAGCTTCACAGGCGCGCGAGCAGACCTTGCTCGAGCACTAGTTTTAAGCGCACAGGTGCTCTATCCACGCTCAGCATGACGTCTGAAAGGACCAGGTACCAGGATGAAAAGAGTGCCCTGCTGCTCACAACGGCGGGTACGCCGGAAGGGCAGATCTGGGCAGCGACTCGCGGGGCAGAGCAGTGTGCTGCATCCCCGCTGCATGAAAGTGTTACAGGAGCCCCATGTCAGCGAGCTCATCTGCTTGCACTGCATCGCTCGTACAGGCGCCCATGACGGCGCGAGCCAGCTGCGCCTTGACAGCGCTGGCAGCCACACCTCCGGCGGCTGTGCCGCCGCCACGGACAGCAGCTGTGGCGCCGGCGTGGACAGCGCCTGCCCGCAGTGGCAGGCCATGCCCTGCGCCCGCCTGGCCGCCGGCATCGTAGCCAACCTGCCAGCCACAGGCAGGCTCGCTCCCTCTGCACAGCATGGATGACAGCTGGGCAGGTCCTGCCTGGCGCAAAGTAGACAGAAATCACTCCGGGACCACAGACCCCTTCACATGACAGAGGCAGGGGGTCACCCACCTTCAAGGCACCCTGCAGCAGACTTGCGAGCCCAGATGCGGCCACGCACCTGCTGCGAGCAGTCAAACACCCTTTCCTGGGCATGGCCACCAGGGCGATTGCCGCGGCGAGCGCTGCCGCGGCCGCCGCCCTCCCCGAAGCGCGCGCGCTTGGCGGTAGGCTGCGACGTCTCGCCTGTGTCGACCCCGCCTGCGGTGCTGCTGCTCTCGGCGCGGCGCTGCCGCTGGTTGGCGCTCGAAGCCAGCCCGGAGTTGCCAGAGGATGCGGCCGAGGCAGCGGCGCGCGCGCCGGACGGCCCCACTGGCACTGCCGCGGACGTGGCTCAATGCCCGGGACCCGCCCAGATTGAGAGATCTCCAGCATGCACAGGCGGCCACGCACCGTAAGGCTCCGGCAGCGCCAGCGTGTGCTGCTGCGAAGGCAGCTGTGCGGCGGGCACATGCGCGCGAATGAAGCTGCCCATCTGAGCGACTGCAGCCTCCCAGGCGGCCACACCCTCCTCACCGCCCTGCGCACAGCATCAAAAAAACTTGCGGCACGAGCTAGCTCGCCCACCGGTGCACTGCTGGCAGAGTCGAGGCAGAGGTGCCGGGAGACTAAGAGGCAGGGTCGCAGGCATTCAAGCAGCACAAGCGAGACAGCAGCTGCCTGATGCTCACCAGCGAGTGCGCGGATGCGCCCTTCCCAGCCAAGCCAGCCTGCGGGCTGACGTGCGCGCCGGCGCGTACGCTCAGGCTGGCGCGCCCCGGGGATGACCCCACCAGCGCGCCGCCTGAGCGCAGACGACCTCGTGTCCACCAAGGCGGCCATGCAGCGGATTGGTCCGGCAGCACAGCGAATGTCAACGGGGAACACGATGCGCTTCCTGCTGGCAGCATGGGGCTGCAGACCTTGTCCCCGCTCATCGTCCTCGCCGGCATGCTCAGCAGGGGCCGCCGCTGCTGCGGCCCGGCGCTCTGCCGAGAAGTTTAGAGCGCCCGGCTGCAACCCGTGGCGCCGCAGGCTCTGGTCGTGCGCCTGGGCCCCGCCCGCATGCATCAGTGCAAGCACGCAGTGTGTGCGGCCTGGGAGCGCGCCGGCCGCGCACACGCTCTGCGGAGACCGCCTGCCTGACTTTGGCACAGCACGGGCAGAGGCGCGCCTGCCGTGCTGGCCCGACCTCGGCCAGGGGCAGGCGCTTGAGCGTCGCACTCGCGTCTGGCGCAGACGCCGGGCCTGCGCCATCGGCTGCCCTGCCGCTCTGCAGGACCTGGGGAGCGCCGCAAGCCTGCCTGCTCGCCGGCAGCTGCGTCGGCCCCAGGCCCTGCGTCGGCGCCTCCGCTGCGGCAGGCCGCTCCGCGAGGCTCCCGGCCCCGGCACCGCCAGGCGGCGGCGGAGGGAAGAACTCGGCCTCTGGCAGGAGCCTTCCTGCGCGCACGGTTTTAGGCAGCTGAATCGCCCCGGTGCAAGCGGGCGCAGGCTCCCTGTGCTGCAGCCGTGCCGCGCGCCTGCATCTGCGCTGGCAAGGAGCCACTCCGGGGTGACAGGATGCACGCCGTAAGCGGGCGCGGCGTCAAACTTGGCGCCCGTGGCGTGCTCCAGCACCAGGTGCGTATTCTGGCGGGTCAGGTGCAGCGTGTACTTGCCGCCCAGGTGCTTGACGATCTCCTTGACCGTCGCCTTGGCGGCGTCATCCATGCCCGACGCCGACACCCTGGGGCAGATACGGCGCGCAAGGCACTCAGCCAGCCCTGGCAGGATCGAGCGGTGTGAGCATGCCAGGATGAGGCGACGCCCGCACCGCACAGCCTCCATGCCCGCCAGCGGCACGCGCACAGGGAGCGGGCGGCAGGTGACCTGATCGCGGCGCAGCCTGCGCAGCGCCGTGCCGGCCTCCTGGCACAGGTCCACCCAGAACGGCGTCCGCCAGTTTGCCTGTGGCACTGCACAGGGCCGGCCAGTCAGGCAGGGCGCTTCAAGCAGCGCTTGAGGGTCGGCCTTGCCCAACACCGCCATGCGCCGGGCCTGTGCGCCCCCGGCTTCGCGCTCGGCCGAAAGCAGAAGTCTCCGGGGTTGGACGTGGCGCACCCAGGCGGAAGTCGGCATGCCGCCTGGCAGTCGCCTGCCGATCGAGCGGGAAGCCAAACGGGCATATCGCGAAAGCTGCTTCGCGCGCCCCCTTGTCCAGCAACAGCTTGGCGCGCCCGTCGTCAAAGAAACGGCCGCCATTCTGCCGAATCTGCTGCTGCACGCGCTTGCACTCAGCGGGCTCGCCTGCCAGAGCGACTAAAGTAAACCAGCAGCCGGCCAGCGCGCCACCGTGCACAGCCGACAGCTCGCCTGCACCGCCAGCACAGCAGGGCCTTCACGGAAATCGTCGCGCTGCAGCTTGTCTCCAGGTGACAAGCAGCCCGATCATTGTCGGGTGCGCGGGAGGATGTGTGGCCCGACACGCCAGACCGGTGCACCGTGCTCAAGTGCATGCCTGCCAGTCATGTACGGTTGGTCATGTACGGGCGGCCTGCTTCTTTGCTCCACACGCCTGTCGAGCGCGGCCATTCACAAAGCAGCGCACCCTCGTCTGCACCGCTGACGCTGCTGCGCGCTTCGGCGCCGGCGACAGGCTCAGCGCCGGTGTGCTCGCGCGCGGCCATCAGCAGCGTGGCGGGCGTGATGTCCCACCGCGCTTCGACAGGCGCCAGGTGGCGCAGCGCGCCGCAGCGGCGCAGCCACTGCGCCTTCACCGCACGCACGCCCCCCGCGTGCGCCTGCCGCGCCTCACAGCCGTGCTCGCTGCCCATGCAGGGGGCTGCTGCGCCAGACGTTGGGGCAGCTCGGCCTGCACCGAGCCACGAGCTGGTCCATGGACAGGGGGGCTGCTTGCCTGCAGGTGCGAGCGCACGCCGTCCAGCTCTTCCCGCGAAGCGTCGGCGCCCACCTGCAGAGCGCCCGCACCGACTCGGTGAACGGCGGGTGCCAATGCACCTATGCCAGCAAGCGAGGCCGGAGCGCAAACATGCCGCTCACCACGATGTGTGTGACCGCGCTGCAAAGCTCGGGGTCACGCGTGGCAGCACCCTCGCGGCAGATGCGCACGAGCTCAAGCATCTCTGCTCTGCTGCACCCTGCCAGGTGTATGTGCAGGCCGTCCAGGAACATCACGTCTTCGCCCACGGACGGGCCCGCCGCCGGCGTCGGCGTGCCTGCACCATGCAGCTTCGGTCAAACGGCCGGTGCGCGCCACAGCCCCCGCCTGGCTCTCGCGCCCTGCCGGTGCTTGCAGGCGGTCACCTACAACGCATGTGGCCGAGGAACGTGCGCTCACCGCTCCTGCCGAGTGCGGCCAGCCGCGAGCCCTCCAGGGCGCGGGGGCCGTGCGCGGGCAGGCTCGGGCGTCCCAGGCACGGCCGCGCCGTCCCAGCGCTGCTGCCGCCCCTTGCCGCTCCCATGCAGCCGTTCTCCGCGCGCGCTGCTGCATCCAGCGCGTGAGCGACACGCGCCGTGCCAGGGCGCTCCTGCGCTGCCCCGGGAGAGACGGACGCCGCCGGCAGACTCCTGGCAGCGGAGTCCTGGGCCGGTACGCCCACCTCCATGGCCGCGCTCTGGGGCAGCCCGCGGCTCACGCAGCCGACCAGCTGCGGCTCCCCTCGCAGGCCTTGCAGTGGCTCAGCCACGGCGGTCTGCGCCAGGGGAGCAGGGGGGTTGCGCGGGGCGGGCGGCGCGGCATGCTCCGCCTCATCGGCGCAGCAAGCCCCTGCCCCGCAGGCGGCGAGCCAGGACTCCCAGACGACCCTGACGCCGCCCCATTGCCGCGCAGCCCTGCGCGACGCGAGCACCTCACACACGCACAAGCCCGCTCGCGCAGGGGACCCAGCGGCGGGTGCACTTCGGCAACCTCGCCCCGGTCAAGGCGCGCCACGGGCGGAGCAGCAGCGGCGCACCTCTCCTTCTGGGACGCGCACGTCCGTCCCCGCGCCAGCACCAGGTGTGTGCACTGCCGCGTGAGCTCCGCAGAGTAGCGCCCGCCGAGGTCCTCCACCAGCTTCTTCGCGCGGTTCTTATCCTCGGCGCCGCCGCCGGAGGTGCTCACCAGCAAACCCGCAAGCCCGCCGAGCATGTGCGCCTGGAAGGGCGCCTGCGCGGGTTCAGGAACAGGCCCTGCGTCGCCTAGCATCGAGGGGCAACCCTCGTGAGCACCTGCATGAGGCAGCCCTTGCGACTGGGCCCACCTTCAGTCCCGTGTCCTGGCACGCATCCAGCCAGGTAGTGTGCACCACGACCGTCTCTGCCTTGCCTGCCTGCACTGCCTGCGGGGCCAACGCCACGAGGTATGGTAAGGGCATCCCGGCGAGGCCGGCGCGTGTCGTGCACCACCGGCAGCCCGCAAGCGCACACCTTGTACTCGCCAGCGCACACGCTGGTGCAGAGCAGCACGTCGGGCGGGCAGCTCGCGCTGACGTCCTCAACAGCCTCGCCGGCCAGCGCTTCGATGCGCTTGCGAGCACTGTCGCGGTCCTGCGCAGGGCAGGGCTGCAGTGTGTACGGGAACTGGAGAGGGGATGACAGCAACATTGCAAGGCATTGTCACCGCACAGCGCTTTGCAGCGGGTTCAGTGGATGTGCAGAAGGATGTGACGTGGAGGCCTTGGCGCACCGACCGACTCTGGAGCCCTGACACCGCAACTCTGAGCCCTTTCAGACACTGTGGCCCCAATGAGCTATCCAGCATAGTGCGCAGCGCAGCAGCGCTGCTCCGCCTGCACGTACAGCCAGTGCGTGCCGCGCACAGAGGCCTGTCTACGAGCCGCCGCTCTGTGTGCGACTCTGATGGGATCTCTCTGAAGTGTGCCTTCCGGGAGGACTCTTCCCTCACTCTTTCCTCCCTCTGAGCTGAGCTGACATGTTTGAATCGCTCCGCCATGATCATGCGCAATGCATTCTTCAGGAGCACCCTCCAGATCACCTGTAGCCTGTGCCCTGCAGAAGGCCTGGGTGCCCGTCCTGCAGTATCTGCACCACCAGGACGCCAGCTCTGTCGCCTGCTGCAATCTTGCGTGCATAGCTATGGTTGCGGTGCTGAGCAGCGTGCAGCGCAGCCCTGCATAGGGCGGCGCTCGTAAAGAGCCCCAGTTTGGTAGCACGCGTATGTAGCACACTCATACATGCATGCATGCCAAATGGACCTGGAGGCTGAGCGGCAGGGCTGTGGCAGGTGCTTGGAATACAAGGCGGTGGCACGTGTGCGGAGCTGGCCGCTGCTTGGTAGGCTTGCCTGAGGCGCATACGTAATAACATGTAGACTGTATGTTAAAGCCACAAGGCCTTGCCGCTGGTATAGGTCACTGCATGATTACCATGTACTCCATGCAGCGACTTATTGTGGAGGGGCGATGGGCGCGCGCACTCAGGGCCTTTCCTTCATGTGAAGCACATGCTCAGTGACGGTGAAAATGTTCTGCAGGAGCTATATATGTCAAGGAAGGACAGGCCTGAGGACTGCACCCCTGGCACCTGGCACTCAGTCTAGGCGTTTGCCCGGGTTGGCTCCTAGCTTTCGAACGCAATCAGCATACATCCATTTCAAGGCAAGCATGCTGCTGTCTGGCTGTAAAGCATTATGGTGTTGCCCGCTTGCATGTGCAAGGCGGGTAGACAGCTGGAGGCGCAAGGACGTTTGTATGCTTGCCCTGCAGTAATTTATGCATGCGGCCAGGGCCTGCGCCACAACGGCGTTGCTTGCCGGGCCCGCTTTTACCGGAGTATAATTTTGCCACGGCGATGAGCAGCACCTTCTGCTTGACAGTCACGTTGTGGGCAGACCTCCCAGCACCGGAGCATGCTTCAATGGGGGATATAGGGCCCTGCGTTCGGTTATGCTGACTCGGCTGACTCAGCTGCATATGAATGTAGTTTATTGTACAGAGACGTTGACGTTAAACAGTGTACAGCGCTTGTGGCAGCGTGGCAGCAGTCGATCACTCTATTGCACGCGTCACACCATGGTGAAGGTCGGGGTGAGTCTGTACACACCCCTGCGTGGCTCGGCATTTGCATTCAGCTAGCGCAGGTTGCTTGCAGGCGTGAAGAGCAACGAGCCTTTGCACCTGCCCTTGGCGGGGTGTGACGCGCTGGTGGCGGCTCGCAGATTAATGGCTTTGGGCGCATTGGCCGGCTCTTCCTGAGGGCGGCGCTGACAAAGGCCGACATGGAGATTGTTGCCATCAACGTGAGCAGTGCAGCTGCTGGTTGCGTGCTTTGGCAGCAGCCGCTGCAGGGCCTGCATTGAGCGTGTGTGTGCCGGCGCAGGACCCGTTCACCGACGCAGCCTACATGGAAAGCGCATACCCTAGTGCAACCGCAAGCGCTGCCTGTGGCTGACTATGCAAGCTGTCAGCTTGTGTGAGCAAGCGTGCTGGCGTGCAGGCCTACATGCTGAAGTATGACAGCACGCACGGGCGGTTTGATGGCGAGGTCCGCCAGACCCTCTTTCTCCCGCGCCGCCCCCCTTTTGCATCTGCTGCGCACACTGCGGGCTGTTGACACAACACGTGTGTGCAGGTTTCCGGCACGGACGGCGCGCTGGTCGTGAACGGCCGTAAGATTGCTGTCTACGCTGTGATGAACGCCGCTGAGATCCCCTGGAGGTATGCACGCAATTTGCAATGGATGGAGGTGTGGGCAATGATGCATGCCCTGCCAGTCCGTCACAGGGCAGATAGGTTTGCTACACTCCGCTGCCCCAGCCGGGCTGATTGGGCGCCCAACCATCTAAACCAATCGCGTATACACGGGGCAGGCGCTGCGCAGGGAGGCGGGTGCAGAATACATCTGCGAGTCGACAGGCGTGTACACAGACAAGGACAAGGCAGCTCTGCACCTCAAGGCTGGTGCTAAGAAGGCGCGAGCTACCTCTGGCCACGGTCGGCATGCTTGCGATGTCCCTGAACCAGGGGCAGGCTTGGCTGCTGCAGCCGCGAAGCTTGTGCGCAGTGCGAGCCTGTCGTACCCTGCAGGTTGTCATCTCAGCGCCCAGCAAGGATGCGCCGATGTTTGTGATGGGCGTCAACGAGGACAAGTACGACGGCGCCAGCATGGACGTCGTCTCAAACGCCTCCTGCACGACCAACTGCCTGGCGCCGCTGGCCAAGGTGGGCGCCGGCGGGGGTCCATGGGTGCCCGACTGTTCCATGGCATGGCCTGTGCGCATGGGCAGGGTGCATAGTGTTGATTCGCGCTGACTCGACCCGCAGGTCATCCACGAGAACTTTGGCATCGTCAGCGCGCTCATGACGGTGAGCCCTGCTCGCTGTGTCGGCGCGCCACTGTGTTGCGCTATGCGCACTCGCAGCGCGTCGAGACAACTGGGAGCGATGCAACTTGCGCAGACTGTCCACGCCACCACCGCCACGCAAAAGACTGTGGATGGGCCCAGCAAGAAGGACTGGCGCGGCGGGCGCAGCGCGAGCGCCAACATCATCCCAGCCAGCACCGGCGCCGCGAAGGCTGTCGGCAAGGTGCGCACGCGGGCGAACTGCGTTATCTGCCGCTGCACACCACGTCTCAGCACACAATCCGATCCAGGCTTTTGAAGAGGATGGCACGGCGCCATGCGGGCTGTGCCAGGGAGCTGAGGCCCGTTTGCTGAGCAGCCCGCACCAGCTTTGCACATGCCTCACATGTCGGCCTCCCACAGGTGCTGCCGGCGCTAAACGGCAAGCTGACTGGCATGGCATTCCGGGTGCCCACCGTGGACGTGTCTGTGGTTGACCTGACGGTCAATCTCGCAAGAGAGGCCTCGTATGATGAGATCATGTCGGCGCTGCGCGCCGCCAGCGAGGGCGCTCTCAAGGGCATTCTGGGCGTGACCGACGATGAGGTGCGCGCCCGATTGTCTGCATTACCTGCTGCAGCAAGGCTCGCAGCAACATTTTGTACAACACCAGGCGCCTCCATGGCGGTGCGGATGCAACATGGACAGGTTGCACACCCATGCCAAGCTTGTGGCATGGTGCGCATGATCTAATGGTGATCACACCAATTGCTTCCCTTCACATCGGGTTGCTGGCCAACGTCAAGCGACGCCTGCTGCCACAGGTGGTTTCGTCAGACTTCCTGCATGACACACGCTCGTCCATCGTGGATGTCAAGGCCGGCATCCAGCTCAACCCCACATTCGTCAAACTGGTGTCCTGGTATGGTGAGTGCCTGCAGCTCGCACGCTCGCTTGTCGCCTGCACATGCTGCATGCGCTGGCGCATGGTGTGCTGACATCGTCACTTCACGCCGCAGACAACGAGATTGGATACTCCAGCCGACTGGCTGAGCTGCTCTGCTACATGGCCTCTCGCGATGCCGCCGCCGCGTAGGACGCTGGATTTAGGACAGGGGTGCACCACCTACTGCCATTTGGCACTTGTGTTCAGACTGGTCGACCCACATCGGCGTCTAGGCTAGTCTGTCTTAGGAATGTCACAGAAGTTGCACACTGTGCACAGGGTATGAGGACCGACCCCATGCTCGAAGTATGTGCATGAAACATGTCCTGCCGTTTTGTGGGTACGCCTTCTCAACCTTGTGTGTCCGCTGCAGTCTGCCTCTGTGTGCTAGTGCACATGCTCAGTGCACAACGGGCGCCTCTGCTTGCTTTGCGCTTTTGAAGACTGGGGTCTCGCAGGCGTCCTGGCACTAGGCCAGAGTGAATGTCGGCGCTAGATGTCAGGCTGCTGAGGTGGAAGTGCGCCAGCGATGGGATCTGCTAGGTGAATCGCAAACATGCAAATGAAGAGCAGGCTTTTGCTGCATTGAGCGTGTTTTAACCAGAATAAGAGCCATATCCAAGAAGTGGTCAGGACGTCCTTCGCGCTCAAGCGAGCAGCAAGCCCGTGCACTACAAACATGCTGACAGTAGAAGCTGCCCACTCAATGTTCGGTCAAAGATGAAGGTCCTCGCTCGGCACTGCAGTACATGTCCTCTGCCTGTGCAGCGTGCTGCACAGGTGGCAACAGCTGCACCAGCTATTTCAACTCTGTACAGCGTCAAGTGAGTTTGCACAACTTCAAGGTGTTTAAAGCGGATCTTGTGTGAAGAGGTGCATGTGGCCAGGGCGCATGCGCTCAGCCAGTCAGCGTGCATGCCTGAATGCGCAGTTCAACGGGCAAGGGCTGACAGTCGGCGGCGGCAGATGCAGCGATGCAATGAAATGCTGCTACAGCCTCGCACTCCGCCTGGTAGCGGCGCTCAAGTGCTCTACTAATGCGTGCGTCTAGGCTAGCTCTTATGCTGCTGGCCTCTTCCAGAAAGCCCTGTCAGCACTAGCGTGTTGCTTTTTAACGGACGCTGCATATGCACTGCATGAGAGGGGCACATGTTCATGTTTGGATCAGGCACTGCCAGCAGCGAGAAATGCGAATCAATAGGTCTGTGCCTGCGTGATGTGCTCCAAGGCGTGCAGGCGCTTGCGAGTTGTCCAGGAGTCCCATGCAATGACGGCGGCTGCCTGCTGAGCCGCTGGTGGCGCAGGAGTAGCCGGATCCTTCCCTGTCAACTTGCCGTCTGACATAGCCTGCCGCACAGGCCCGCCCTTTCATACTCGGCTGATCGAGCGCACTAGCCGGGTGAGATGGTTATCTTGCCAAAGCATCTCATGGGCGACGTGCACGCGCCGTTTGCGTGGCAGCCATGACCAAGGGCTCAACGTTGGCCAGGCGCTGCTCTGCGGCTCGTATGGCAGCGCCCAAGCGCGGCATATCCTGTTCCCATGACGGCGCCTGGAGTGCCGGCGTACCCTGCTGACAAAGCAGTAGCACCATCCCTCAGCGGCCGCATGCATGTGCGAGCGAGCGTCCGTGCATGTTAGAGGTGTCAAAGCACCTTCTTCTCAACATGCCCGCGCTGAGGACCAGGTACTTCCGAGGGCTGCAGGTCTGGGGCAGGCAGCTTGTCCGGTAGCTCCTGGCCATGCAGCGCATGTGCGCAGCCAGCTGCCAGGGCTCGAGTTGCCCATGCGCGGTCTACCTCAAGCTGGACAACGCGCTCGAGCACAGCAGAAGCTGCCGCAATGTGTTCTTTCATGAAAGTGTTCGCCCTGCAAGCGGCGTGCATTGATGATGTCAGCTGCAGGGCTCATTTGGCTTAGTATGCATGAGTAAGCCTGGCGGTGTAAGAGGAGACGAGGTGATGACACGTCCGCTTCACTACACAGACAGTCATAAGACGCGCCTGATCGTGGTTGCACGAGCTTCGTTAGCCTCCATACGGCGGTCGCAGAGGTCCCACAAGGCGTTGCGGGCCTCGCGGCACCGCAGAGCGAGCTCTGCTTGTGTCTGGTGCAAGCCGCGCAAGTCTGCATCCACCCGCCAGCTCTCCGCGAACTCAGACACCTGCACCTCACCATGTACAGCTCTGTGACTGCTGCACTGAGGGCAATCATACGGCGCATGTACGTGCAGGTAGCACGCAGCGCACACCTAAGAAAGCCATCTGCCAGCAAAGTAGAGCGTCTCACCAGCGCATCCTTTTCAGGTGCCCCGCGCGCAAGGTAGGTATAGTATGCCTGACAGTCGCCAGCGTGGTGGTGCAGCTGGTGCGCATGCAGGTTGCGCAGGCGAGCAAACGCCACTGAAACGCCGTCCAGATATGCAGCCTCGGTCTGCCGGCAGGACACGGCTTCAGCGACGCACGTCATGCATGGCACTGCATGTTGATCCCTTGTGTCCCATGGCGTCCACTGAGCACAACGCATGGACCCTCTCCTAGCAGGCTTAAGATTGCCGGAGCCAAGCTGCCCGTATCGAGCATCACGTAAAATCAATCCGACGCAAAGCATGCCATGCAAGGCCCAATGTTGGCCGGATCCAACGGCACAATGGCAAAGGTGCAGGGATTACACGACCTAAATCACCTGCCGGTACTGTTCCTGTAGAAGCACTGCCATCGGCGCTGCCAGCGCGCGCCCGGCTGCCATGGCCTCTGGCCCTTCAGGTGCCTGCGTTATGAAACCCCTGGCAGTCTATCCAGGAGTCACTTGTGGTGCAATAGCTGCTGATGCATGTGCAGCCAGACATCCTGAGGACATTGATAAGGCATGCTGTCTTACGCATTCACATGCAAAGGTGTTTATGAATGGCGGAATCATATGAGCCGTGCATTATGTGAGGCTACATCCAGCCTCTGCTGTGACTTGCAGCCTGGGACAACGCACGGCTGCCGGAATGCTACCCGGTCGTAAGGCTGCATGCTGCGCCTTGCCCATCAGCCCAGGCTCCGCGGCCACAGGCACGGCTGCCTCACCAAGGCGCTTCTCGGTTTCGACGGCAATTTGTTGTGCGGCGGTGCAAGCTTCACGCGCATGCTGCGCTGCCTGAGCTGCGTCCACGCCTGTGACCACAGCTATTAGCAATCAGACACTATTATGATCTGAGAAGGCGGGCCCTGGCATGCTTGACAAGTGCATAGCCTTGTGCTTGGGCCACGCGGTGCGCACTCGACTTCTCTGCTTGCTGCACGGCAGCCATCGCTTGCGCAAGCGCCTGCGGTGAAGCCACGCTTGCTGCGGCCTGCTCACGCGCCTCTTCGGCCGCAGCCTGTGCTCCCCTGCCAGCTTCCGCAGCTGCGTCTGCAGCCGCTGCTGCATCTGAAGCTGCTGCGCTTGCAGCAGTCAGCTGTCCTGCACACCGCTCCGATGCGGCTGCCTGCGCAGGAGCATGCATGTCAAGCAGAGCATGTGCCGGTGGGTGTGTGCATTGTATGCGGGTCTGCAGGCGGTTCCTTGAGCAGCCCCGCAGCTTTGCTGCCGTGGACCAAGCCTGCAGCCTGTACTTCTGCCAGCTTGGTCTGCAAGAGCACTTGCGCTGCTTTCTTGGCATCCGCGTATCCCGCTCTGGCCGCATACGAGGCAACAGACACGGCTGCCGCGGCTTGCGCTGCGCACTTGGCGGCTGCCTGCAGCTCAGCACGCCCCGGTCTGCAGAAGCTGTAGTCCAGCAGCAGAGCGTCAACTCAACCGCCAACAATATGTGTCACTGCATGCTGCAGGGCGCATGCCTCGGCCGCCGAAGCTGCCGCCTTGGCAGCAAGCACTTCTGATGCTGCGGCACACGCCTTCGCAGCCACCTCTGCGGCGGACTGCGAAGCGTCTATTGACACGCACAAGCCGGGGAAGCGCGCGAGCCAGGCTGCAAGCTGCGGCGCATGCGCATCGTGTGCATACAGACACCCTAAGAGTTCACCGGCGTAGGCTGCAGAGTCCTCAGGCTCCTGGGAGGGCGCCTGGTCCTGTCAGAGTGTGTAAGTTGTCCGCGCACATGCCGCTATCGAGGCTCTGGGCAGTGAGGCCAGCGCCTGCCTGGAGACGGAGCGCGAGCCCCGGTTTGTTGGAAGGCGGTGGACTGCTGGTGAGGTTGTACACTTGCCCTGAGAGCGGGTCTACGCGGGCTCCTGTGACACGCGAGAGACAAGCAGCCGCATCCAGCGTGCACACCACCACGCAGTCGAGACCTGGCGCAGCAATGAAAGGCTCACACTGCATGAATGCGCTGTCCGCCACATTGCGGGCACATTGGGAGGCCTGGGCAGGCGCATGGCTGGTACAGCACCTGATGACAGGGCGCGAGCGAGGTCGGGCAGGCGCCCAGGTGGCGGTGGAGCCATCTTTGGCGCGCGCATGTGCAGGGCTGTCTCATGATCGAGGCTCAGCCCTGTCAATGCGCGCTCCAGCGCAGTTGCAGCTGACACCCGGTCAGGCCAGCCATCCAGGACGTACCCCTGCGCACACACAGCGTGCAGCTTAAGGCCGCCCCTGACATGCATGCTATATATCAGTTGTTGGTGCAACTGGAGCGGACCTGCTGCGGCGGCAGCAGGAGGCTGTCTCTCGCCGCGCGAGACCTGCTTGGCCCCCTGGGTTCGCCCCTGTTTGCCTTTGCAGGTGGGGCACCAGGGCCGGACCCCGGCATGTATGCGGCGTGTACGGCGTCGATGGCACGCATAACGCAGCTTATCGTGTTCCTCAGAACCGTGTCCTGCTCAGGCGGAGCCTGCCAGCATGACGGCGTCACGCCGTCGGCGTGAGAATGAATGGCAGCATGCAGGGCAATCATGTCATCAACTGTGACCCAGACTGACCCCAGGCCGCCTGTGGCATCTGCCTGCCAGCAGCAGGTGTGACGCCGCACCTCATCTGAGCCAGCAGCCCCCGCAGACCCAGGCATGCATTCTGCGTGAAGCAGCATGCGGGGTTCCAAAACCTGCAAGGTTTGTCGTAGAGTCAGCAGGCGCCAGCTAGTTGGAGGGCAAGCACCCCATGGGCAGAGTCTGTCGGGGATGAAGCGCTATATATATGGCAGGACGATAGTAGGAAGGGCGCAGTGGGATCAGTGTGGGTGAAAACGTTCCGCGCCTTGAGGTTAAACTTGTCAGCTAGCGCACGGGCCAGAGTTGAGCAGCCACACCCAGGCGGGCCTATGATTGCCATGCGGAGCGGCAACGCGAGGCTCTGCGATGGACTCTCAAGAGGTAGCAGGGACATGTCTGCAGCTGCAAATACTGTCGCCAGCATGGACGCCCACAGCGTGCTGGCCGCCGCCGCTGTAAGCGCCTCTGCAAGGCCTTTGGTGGCATCGTCTGCTTGCCCAAAGCCAGAATCACCCCGAGCTGCGGATGAGCTAGCAGGCAGCTGCGCGGAGATGTATGCCCATGCGGCGTTGCGATCCTCAGCTGTGACGACGGATGTCGCTGGAGGGCACAGCTGCGCCACAGGGGACACACCGCTTACATGCTGGAGCATGCACAGAGGCTTGCCCACTGCTGGTGGCTATGCTTACTGGTATGCGGCAACTGTGCGCATGAGGCACAAAGCCGCACGCCTCACCGCTGCGTGCGCAGCCTCAGCCGTGCCGGCTACGATGAGAGCAGCGTCCTGCCTGCGCCACTCCTCCAAGGGCAGCAACCCCGCGGCCAACCTGCAGTGCTCAGCCTGTTGCGCCGCTGCAGCCACCAGCTGGCCCATGACAGTGGCTGCTTGCTCGCTTCGCTGTGCGGCATCGGCGGCAGCTTGCGCAGCGCGCGCCTCCGCGCAGCACGCTGCGTGCTGTGCCGCTGCTGCCGCATGCTCGGCCGCCAGCGTCCTGCCACGCGCCAGCGGACCCGTAGGTGCATGCAAGTGCACATGAGGGGGAAGGACGCTAGCGCGCAACTGCAGGCAACCCAACCAAGTCGAGGGACGGGCAGCACCTGATGAGCCTGCCCTCCTCCTCAAGCGCGGCCTGCCAGTCTGCCTCGCGCTGTTGCATGTAAGTGGCCTCGCGCTGCGCGCGCGCCCCATGCATGCGGTCCGCCTCAGCGGCCACCGCCGCCACCCGCGCAGTAAGTGCAGCCTCGCCAGCAGCAGCCCTTGCGAGCTCAGCTACGAGCACATCCACTTGCGCCCGCTGCGTGTCAGCCTGCAGAGCGCGCAGGTGCCCAGGCATGAAACGCAGGCGTGAACCCTCGATCGGTGTCCGCCTATTTACTTCGCATCACTTATAGCAAATAGCAAATAGCAAATAGCAATAGCAAGTCAACAGAGGTTACTCGCGAGGCATCCGAGATGTGACAAATTCCAGTCTTTCTCACCCCAAGGGCCCTGCTGGTGTGCCAGCATGCAAGGGCTCTATGCAGACACCAAAATTTCAATAGTTTGATTTAGCTGATAGCCAAGCTATTGAGCAGATACTTCCTGGCTGACTGCCTCGTGTGGCGCTTGCGGGTCGTGGCAGGCGTGGCGCGCCTGCAGCACTTGCGTCACAGTATGTTCGTCTGCGACGCAGCTCTCTGCTCGACTGCACACGGGGCCAGGGCGCGGTGCGGCCACCTCAGGCATGCTGGGACCTGCCGCGTCCCCTACTTGCTCACTCCGCTCCACTCTGCTCGTTGTGCACACAGTGTCAGAGGCAAGCTTCCCGCTGGGAAGCCAGCTCGCCCTGAGACATGGTGAAGCTGCCCTCTGCTTCGCACCCCTCAGCTGTCCTTGGTATGAGTGAGCAAGGGTGCGCTGATACAGCTGCCAGCGCCTTTCAAGGCAGGGCAGGTCAGGCAGTGTATTCAGTATGCGGTAGCCGGCTCATTATTTTGAACAGCTTGTTAAAGGGATGAGTGGCGGGCCTGTGTTAGCTGCAAACGCCCAGACTTTGACCTAAATAGGCCCGGAGCCCTCGACGCAAACAAGCCAAGCAGTTCAAGGTTGTTCTCACGCGCCCTAGTCTGCATCCACTCCTCCGCATAGCCTTCTTACTTGCTTGTTGACGTGTAGCTTGCGCAGTGCTGTGGACCCGCGTGAGGCCAGTCTTGGTGGTTCGATTACCACGCCATTCTGCGCACCCAGCAGCACGTCCGCACCAGGATGTCCTGGTTCAGGAGCCTGCGCAACATGTTGCTCCGCCTGCATAATGCGCAGGGGGCGATTCCGGCAGCAGACGGCTCCTTAGCTACTCTCGAGGTGTTCAAGCAGGCATACGAGCAGCCCCTGACGCGGATAATCAGTCACACAGGTGGGCAGTGTGCAAGCTCTTGCCCACCTCACCAAGTCTTTGCCCATGTGCTGGCCGCCAGCGAGCCTGTTGCGTGCCCAAGGTAGGCGCAGACTGCCAGTTCGCCAGAGCACGGCGCACCTTGCGCGAACGGGGCAGCCGGCTGGCGTTATATTGCAGATAGCGCGGGGCTGAGGGTTCTGCGCTAACTCTAGTTGCACGTGCAGTGGTGCTCAAGTGCGGCAGCTCACAGCCCCTGGTATGGCGTACAGGCGCTGCCATGGCGCCCACGCTCAACGCACCTGCGGCTACGGGCCAACCGAGTGTCGAGCGCTTGCTCATGCGGGTGCTCTTCATGCCCCTGCTGCGACTGCAGCGCAGCGGCATACTGGACACCAGGAGCGTCTTCCCAGGCGACGTGGTGGCCTTCCCCTCGCCCGTCCCGCCCCTGGACAGCGCGCGCGAGAACATCCTTGTCCGCCGCGTGGCTGCGATAGAAGGGCAGGAGCTCGTCACGGACGATCCTGAGGAGGACTCCTACATACTGCCTCCTGGTGCGGGCCCAGTCCCTACGCTGCGGCGCTTGGTCCCTGGTCGTCCTCACATGCTGCCCTGAGGGAGGGAGGGCAGGGAGGCGGTCATTCACAAGCATTCTCGTCCTGTGGCGACTGACCGGTGCGGCGCCAGCCACCCGGCTGTATGCGCTGCTGGGCTTGCCGCCCGAGCGGTGTATGCTCCACAGGCTGCTGCTGGGTCCTGGCGGACAATGAGGCACTGGCGCCGCCGCACGTCATCGACAGCCGGTCCTTTGGGCCCCTGCCCGCGTCCTTCATCCACGGCCGCATCCTGTACTACGGCCGGCCGAATGACCACGGCCCAGTGCAGAACAGCGCAGAGGCTGCCGTTGTGGACGAACTGTTGCTAGAAGCAGAGCTCGATGTAGATAAGCTTACTAGCACTACCGAGTGAAGCTTTGCTGCGGCGGCAGAGGAGTGTAGTATAGGACTGGACCCCGGGGCCCTCGGTGTCAGGGACGGATGGTGGCTGATTGTGCATGGCGATGTATGAGGGCCCTGCTTCTGGTGGGTTGACGGCATGCGTGGCCGATATGTGACTGGATGTACAATAGTGTGGGTGGATGCGCTTCTGCTCGACGGGTCAGAGAGCTTGCATGTCTGTGTTTTTGTGACAGGTTGCAGGGGCCGAGAGAAGTAGCTGTTTTGACGAGCGTTGCAGCTGTACGCGTGGTGCTACGTTTCTGATGTGTGCCTGCCCGATGCGTGCAGTTTAGTTATGACACACACGCGCTCCAGCAGCTTTTTGCAATGTACATGCAGCAGCAGTACATGACGAGGGCTTGTGTCGCGCTTCTTGGCAGCCGTGCTCAGTTCTCCGACTGCCCTCCTATAAGCGGAGCTCAGGACATTGTCGGCACCTGGTCAGCAGCCTCGCCGTGTGCTGAGCACTCTGCAGCGGAACATCAGTCCAGAACTTGGTCCGGCGGCCGCTGCTTACAGGCGCATGAGCGCAGGATGCGATCACTGCAGGTAACCCCCCGCATGGTGACATGCGCAGCAGTTGCTACAAGACTCCGGCCTATTTGTACCATCCCGTGGCGGCTTGCCTGATGCCAAATGCAGACGTGCAACATACGGCCTGAAAGCCGAGCAACCGCATGCAGAGCGCTTCTTCGCTGCAGGGCCCGAGCAGGTGCAGCGTGAGGTTGACCAGGTTCCAGTTGGGCGTCGCGTGAAGCAGGCCCGAGGAGGGGTCAAAGCGCGGCAGGCGGTGGCGGGGGCAGGGCACGATCTTGGTGAGCTGTGGCAGCGAGTAAACAAAGTTGAGGAGCTGCGGGATGAAGAAGAGCAGCAGGGTCTCGCTGAAGTGGCCCAGTATGCCGGCGACCGCAAACGTCATCCCCGCAAAGTAGGTGAAGGTGTCGCCCACAAAGACCTGCGCCCCGCCAGAGCAGCCCCCGTCACGACACACCTGGACGCGCACTGCTGTCTTCACGCATGCACAGCTACACATTTTGACAACAGAAGCAGAACAGGGCAAGCGTGCACAAGTCCGCCGGCAAGCGAGGGCACCGGCTGGTGCATGCAGCACCTGCGAGGGATACCAGTTGAAGACCAGCAGGCCCAGCGTCGTGGTCGCGAGCGGGAGCATGAGGTACAGGCTGAAGAGGTGGCCGTCAATAGCGCCCGGTCGGCCGGCCGCGGGGCCCGCGAGCGCCAGCAGGTTGTGGCAGGTGACCGCGCATGCGATGATGAACGTCTGGCCAGCCTCCAGGCCGTTGACGCCGGCCAGGATGTTGATGGCATTGGTGCAGAAGATGACGAGCATCACCATGAACACCTGCCGGCATGCGCTCGGCACGTCACAGACTGCCGGTACAGCTGCGGGACGTATGCTGCCCACGGGCAGGGCGGGCGCTCGGCGGCAGGGCGGCCGCACTTGGCGCCCGCGCATGCTCAGTGCATGCATGGCAAGGACTGCCTGCCAAGCACTCTGCATGTGCTCTGAACGCTGGCCTGCCACTCACGGCGTCCTCCGCAGCGGCAGCATGGCCGGCTCGCCTTGACAGAGGTCTTGTGCGGGAGGGGAGGGGCGGCGCACGTAGTAGAGCGGGCCCAGGTCCACATAGCCGGGCAGGCCGAGAGCGCTCCGCAGCGGCAGCGGCACGGCGATCCCGGTCCCGCCGCCGTATGCGACCATCAGCGGCAGCGCCGCGAGCATGGGCAGCAGCAGCTTGACGCGCCAGGGGATGTCCAGCACGTCGTCCGCAAAGCCCAGGAACAGCATGAAGCAGATGGTGGCCAGCGCGGCGTTGTAGTCCACCAGCCAGGCGTCGGCGATGGGCTGCGCCTTGAGCGCGGCGGCGCTGCCGCCGTGCGCCTTGTGGAGCAGCCCGGCAACATCGTGCGAGTGCAGGAGCTGGAAGAGCACGATGCAGACGAGGAAGACCACCCCGGGCGCCAGCCCCAGCGATTCGGGCACCTTCTTCTCGCCCATCGCCGTGCCTGCCCCCGCCCGCCCGTCCTTGCTTGCCGGGCGGCCCAGTGGCCGCAGAGCAGCAGAGAATATGCTGCTCTGCCGCGCCGCGCACCCCGCTTGTTAATGTCCATGCCGAACAGGTTGCTCCGCAACGTGTACTCCTTCACCACCGGGATGGCTCGCCGCGTGGCCAGGAAGCCGAGCAGGCTGACAGCGGCGCTGATCGCCACCGAGTAGCGCGTGCGCACATCCTTCAGCCCAAGGAAAAAGCCCAGGCATGGCGCAAAGCCGACAAATGCCAGTGCCAGCAGCACCCTTGTCCTGTATATCATCGTGCGCACTACATCAATATGTTTGTGCGCCGGGCAACATGTGGGTGTCAGGCAACAGCTGAGAACAGTGCGTGTGAGCCTGTGCGCTGTCTGCCTGTACAAGGCCTTGCGCTGTGGCCCGATTGAACTCGATTTGCATTCGTTCGGGAGGTGCACATTTCCAAGGTGCAGTAGGGAATACGGCACTGCTTCTCCCCGAGCAAGGAGGGAGCAGCACAGGCACGTCTGGTGTAGCCTCAGATGTCCCATCTGGAGTTTCCAGGCAGCATATAGCGCCTGCTGGCCAACGCGTCGACCAACTTGCATCAGTGCAAAGTTGAGCACACCTTTCACTCGTGACTTGGTGGAAGCAGCACGCCAGGAGAGCAGCATGGCGGGCCCTGACGATAAGAAGAAGAAGCGCAAGACCAAGGGCTCTGCTGGCCAGCGCACGGATGCGCTCCCCGACAGGCTCCGCGAGCAGCACACGCACATGCTCTGCGGCGAGCACATGAACTACCACGTGCGCCCCCGCCGCTGCGCTGCAGCTTTGTTTGGGCTGCTGCCGGCGGTGCGGCGGCCGCAGCGGCGCAGCATTTACGGGCGGGCGAGCTGCGACGCCAGGCGTCTCGGCGGCACGTCCTGACAGGGACTGCCTGGGCAGACAAACACGCGGACGTCGGCGGGCACGTACATGGCCCTGGGCGTGGACAACAGCTGGTCGCAGGATGAGTTCGAGGCGCGCTTCAGTGTGGAGGGCATGCAGTGGGCCGTCCTGCCCCGGCCGCAGGATGGGCGCCAGGACCGCGGCGCCATACAGTTTGACCTGCTCAACGTCGACCCCGCCATCGCCAACGCGTTCCGGCGCATACTCATATCAGACCTGCCAACAATGGCAATAGAGCACGTCTTCATCGTCGACAACACGTCTGTCATGACGGTGCGCCGCGCCGCAGCCAGCCTTTCCTGGCAGGCTGGTGTGCTGCCGTGCGGGGGAGGGCTTGGGCTTGCCAACGTGGTGGCAGCCCAGTGCCTGGGCCCTCTACACTGGAGGACGGCTGCTGCCCTCGCCCACAACCGACCTCGCACTCTGTCCCGGGGTGCAGTGCGAGGTGCTGGCGCACCGCCTGGGCCTTGTTCCGCTGCAGCTGGACCCGGAGCTCTTCAAAGACAAGGCTGGTGCGCTCGTCGCCGCTGTGCCTACAGGCGGGCGAGCACAGCAGAGCTGGCAGGGGTGGGGAAGCAGGGCAGGGCTGTGCTGCTACCCATAGGCCAAGCATAAAACCGCATGGGCGGGCTGACGCGCTTGACGCCCGGGCAGAGGGGGAGGCCGCGAGCAAGAAGAACACCGTGGTGTTCAAGCTGGCGGTTGCATGCAAGAGGCGGCCGGACGGGAGCATGCTGAATGACAGAGGCGCGCGCTGCCTGGCTGCGTACCGCCGCTACGCGCAACATTGTCGAGCAGCTGCCGGGCTGCTGGCTGCAGCGCCTGGCGCGGGGACTGAATGCATCGCCCGCTGACCGTGCAGTGCTTACCAGCGACCTGCGCTGGCTGCCCGACGGCAGCGAGATGCCGCAGGAGACGGAGTGCAGCTTTGCGGGCTCGCAGCAGGCGCTACTGCCCGCGCCCGCCTCGCCCGTGCATGACGACATTCTGCTCTTGAAGCTGCGCCCGGGACAGGCGCGGATCGAGCCCAGGCGCCCTGCACTGCGTGCTCCCTGTGGCCACCCGGCACGGGGCCTGCCGCTCTGCCAAAACACGCGGTGACCATCCCAGCATCCCAGCTGGCCTCACGCCCGGCTGGTGCGCACCCGCCCAGGCTGTGGAGCTGGAGGCGCATGCCATTCGGGGCACCGGCCGCGAGCACGCCAAGTGGTCGCCCGTGTCCACTGCCTGGCGCGTGCCTCGGCACGTCTTGCCGCGGGTCCCCCGCGCCGCCCTGCTGTCGCTGTCGTGCTGGAGCACGACGCGTCCACACCGGGGGTGCTGCCTGCCCGCAGGTATCGGTTGCACCCCAGCATCTGCATCAAGAAGCCTGTGGCGGGCGCTGCCGCAGAGGAGCTGGCTGCGGCCTGCCCCGAGGTGTTCAGCGTGGCTGGCGACAGGGCGGTCGCCAAGCCCGCGCGCGGCAACGAGCTGTACCTCGAAAAGGTTGCCTGCCCGCTTCATCGCTGGGCACGTTGTGTCCCTCGACGTTGTTGCTTCCAGTGCCAGAGCTCGAACAGCACTGCCAGACAGCAGACGGTGGAGCGCAGGTCCGGCGCCTGGCAGCAGACCCAAGGTGGGCGGGCTGCCTGGAGCTGCGGAAGCGGAAAGACCACTTCATCTTCACCGTGGAGTCGACGGGCGCGCTGCCGCCCCACACGCTCTTCCTGCGCGCAGTCGACGTGCTGGCGGCCAAAGCGGGCCGGTTGCTGCAGCGCCTCTAGAATGTGAGAGACTGCATGATGACCGCGGTGGAAAGGGCTTTGTAGCAGCGCTTGGTGTTGCCGTCCCGGCCTTGGAAGCCCGGTCTCCTTGTGCTTGTGCCTGCTGACGCCTTGGCCTGACATGGGGCCCAGGATAGCGGACAGTCTGTATCGCTGTTTGCCGGTCGGCATGCATCAGGTGTCTCCAGGGCCCGCTCTGAGCAACGCATTAAACTTGCCTGTGCGCCATTAAACCACTTGCCGCAGGTCAGCACACACGGCCTAGCTGGCAAACAAGAGACTCGGTCAAGTACAGGAGAGGAGCTGGCAAATAGATCATGCATGCGCGGCACTTGCCTGTGCCTTACCCTTACCCCTGTATGTACGTCGCGCAGTCAACCCAAACAACCAATGCCCAGTTCTCATCTCAACCCAGGCGGACCACCCGCGCCACGGTCATGGCTGACAAGGAGGTCTCTGCTTGGCTGGCTCTAAGCGTACGGCGTACAGATAAGTGTTTATGTCAGGTTCCAGCGTCACGTGCCTGCATTCTGGACTGCCCCCAGCCTGACTTTCGCAGGTTTGTTGCATGCCCACAAGCATCTCATGCGTCCAAAAGGCTACAAATGAAAGCACGCGGTGCGGCAAAGCAATGGGTTGGGCCTGCGATACCCGTAAAGAGAGCGCAAGCTGCCTGCCAGAGGCAGCGCATTGCATGCACGCGGAGCATGGTGTGAATGCCGGGGGCGTGCGCCGCGCAGCAGCGCAGCACCAGGCATTCTCAGCCTTGCATCTTCCACTCTAGCGGTCACAAGCAACCATGCGCCGCGTGCATGCCAAGCAGGAAACCCTAAAAAGCTTCTGACACCCTGGTAGTCTCCACCCACTCAGACGAAAGTAATGTGCGGCAGCGGTCACAGCCCTCAGCACACAGCACGCTGGGCGCAAGCCTTGCCTGCGCCAGCACGGGTTCGGGGTGCAGGGATGCTCCGCAAGCCTGCCCCACTCACTGCAACGGCTCCGGCGGTGGCGTGGGCATGGGCTGCGGCGACGGGCGGTGTTGCCGGCGCGCCTGCAGGCTGACCGCCAGTGACTCGCCCGGCACGCCCGACGGCGTGCCATGCAGCGAGGCAATGGCGCTCTGAGCTGAGACCCGATTCGCAAAATTCACGAAGCCGCCCTTGCAGCGGCCCTGCTCGTCCCGCAGCACCTGCCGGCCGCGCAACAGAGTGCAGCTCGACTGCCAGCCACGCCTGCATAAACGACATGGCCTGATAACGAGTGCCCACATGGCAGGCTTGCACGCGCGGCGCTGCAAGCAAGGGGACGCACGTGCTCAGGCGGCCAAGGCTTTTGTGAGGAGGGGGGGTGGTGGGGGCAGCACCTTCACGCTCACGATGGCACCGTGCGGAGCAAAGCGCTCGTAGAGGTACAGCTTGTCGGCGTCGGGCGGCATGTTGCCGACGTGGCAGCTGCCGGGGCCACCCGGCGGCAGCTGCGCCGCGCCGCGCGCCTGCAGGGCGTAGCCGCCCGGCAGCGCGTAGCTGCCGGCCGCCAGGCCCTGCCCCATGCGGGCGTCGCCGTACCCTACCCTGCCCTGTACGTCCCCGTACATGGCACCCTGTCGGTACGCGCCGCCGGAGCCCTGCGCCACAAGGGTACGCGCACCCGCATACCCCCCGCTGTGCCCGAGCGCGCCGCGCGCCTGCGCCCTCGGCCTGCTGCTTCAGGCCCAGAACCCCGGCAGTGCACGCAAGCAAGCCTTTCAGACACTTTGGCATGCCCTCACGGGCGCCACGTTGTGCGGGTACAGCTGCTGCTCGATGTTGTAATTCGCTCGGCTGTTGCGATATCCGCAGACTGTCAATTAGTCAGGCAGCGCATGTAAAAGTACGGCGGCCGCGCCTGCATGGCGTGCATGGCGCCGGAGTCCGGCATCCCCGCCGCGTCAAACTCAGCGAAGCCAATGGGCAGGCCCGCGTGCGGCGAGCCGCCAGCCATGAACGGCGCATAGCGCGCGCGCTCTGCCTTCTTTGCCAGCTTCCTGCGCGCCCGCCCAGGCTCCCAGGCTCAGAGTGCTAAGGGCTGCTTGCTCTCGCCGTGTATGGGCAGAGCGCACTTGGAGGACCAGCTCCTGATCTCAACACATGACAGCAGACGCGCCGCTGGCGTACACACAAGCTGCACAGCTCTACGAAGCAAGCAGCGCATAGGCCTGAGACCATCATGCAGCACACCGGAGCTTCTCCTCGGGCGAGTCCGCGTAGCGCACGACCATGGCGCCGCCGCCTGCATGCGGCTTGCCGAGCGCCTCGACAGCGCGGCCCGCCTCCTCCACCGTCCCCATGCGCACCAGGCCGCCCACGCCGCGAGTTTCGTCGCCCTGCAGCAACCGCACCTCCTGCGCCGCACGCACACACCGGCAGATTTGGCGGGCCGGTCCTATGCAGGTGCAAACTTTGGATTGTCCGCCTGGCATGTATAGTGAAGCGGCTGGTGCACAGGGATTAACAAGAGCGCGGCTCCAGCACCGGCGCATGGGACAGGCGGCGCCGCGCAAGACAGGGTTGGCGCCCGTGCCTTCACATTGCCGTACGTGCTGAACAGACGCGACAGATCGGCCTCTGTCCACCCCGCATCCAGGCCGCGTACGTACAGGTTGTCCGACGCAGTCTGGCCAAAGCCTGCGCAGGGGAGCGCGGTCCGCGTCTGGTGAGCATGGTGAGAAGGCGAGAGCTGCCAGGCGACATTGGCCTGCCCGCACACAGCGCGCTGACAGCAGCGTCGAGCCTGGCGGCAAGCAGGGAGGCTGGCGGCAGGTGGGGGGCGCCAGGCGCGGGCGCGCCTGCTGACGGGGGCCCCGCATCCGCGTCCGCAAGCTTCACCTCCAGCGTATAGCCGTTCACCTGGGTGTTGTTCAGGCTGAGCGCGGCCTCCGCCTCGCTGATGGTGGAGAAGCGCACGAAGGCTATGGAGTGCTTGGGCTTGATGACCAGGCGACACGAGTCGATGTGCCCAAAGGGGCTGAAGATCTTTGTCAGGGCCGCCTCGTCAAAGTCTGCCGTGGACAGCAGCTGGGACTTGACGAAGAGGTTGCTGTGCGCCAGGCCCTCGGCCGCGGCCATGCCGCACCAGGGTGCTGCCCAGGACGCAGCTGAATCAGCGCTGTGGCAGGATGCGCGCCCCTGGCAGCCAGGCTCGCCGCGCTCAACGCAGCACTCTGAAAAGGCACTGGGCAGCCCCCCTCCCCCTGCGCTTGAGTTCTGTGTGGGAGGCCGTGCTCAGCTTTCAAACTGCACCTCCGAGGTTAACAGAGATTACCCTAATCAGTTGTGCCTGAAGGGCTGTGCCGGCTGCTTGGCCGGCTGCTTGGGCATGCCATCGCCCCAGGCTCTGCATGCGATGCGATACCAGGCCAGCAGTGGGGGACTAGGCCACGTTTACGCGCATGCGCTGTAAAGAAAGGCTTACTGTGCGCGCAGTGCATAGCTGACCCGTGGAGTGTTTAGGCCGAGCAGCTCGAGCTGTGTCGGCTGCCAGACTGCCCACTGCTCCTCTTTCACCTGCAAGTCGGCCACCTCGCCAAGCGTTCACTGCTGGCTTCGCTTTGAGTCCATGTGCACGATGGTTACATAGGCGCCGCAGTGGCGCCTACACCCTTTCGTATGCGTGGGAACTGATATGCTGCGCTGAATGCGCTTGAAGGCAGGCGTAGAGCACCGGAATGCAGTGCCATCCAAGCATGATGCGGTGGTTTTGTAGGTAGCTCAAACGCCTGCTTTTGCAGATTCGCTTCCTACCTCATCGTGCCCATAGGTGCTGGCTACGGCTCTGCATGCACAACAAACTCAGTCCAGCCAGTACGGGCAACACGAGGAAGAAAGGGCATCTGCAATAGCCGGTGTTTGTGCTACATGCAAGCCCACTGCATCATGATCGGTAATATAGTACCGCGTTCCGGTGAGCCATGGCCGCCTGCAAGCGCGCTCAGCGCACGTATGCGCTTATAAGTGCGGCACCCCACAGCCCATCGCGCACGCAGACCGCGAACGCGCACTGTCTCCTGGTACACCATTGAGCAGCTCATTCTCCCAGTGGTTCAGGCACCTGCCCCGTCAGCTTCGCATATCCGCCTTGCCAAGCTGGCTGTTGCAGCCTGCTGTGGCTCTGCGTGCCCAATTGCCTGAGGTGCCGCACCGGCAGCTGTGCCTGCTAAGAAGACACGCTGCTCGCATGATGTCCTGACCAGGATACGCTGCTGGCACGCCTCCCAGCTGCGTGCTCAGGCGGGTGCAGGGCGGAGAGTACAAGGCAGAGCAGATCCAGTTGCTACAGCAAGACCTGCGCCACGTCTGCACGAGCGATGTCCGCTTTCCGCGCGGCGTGCGCACGCGGTCATCGGGCCTATTGACATGCCGAGCGCACAGGGCTCGGACAGCCAGCAAGCTCCAGAACATGCACTGCCGCGCGCTGGCCGTCCCGGCCCTGTGCGCTCTGCATGTGCGTGGGCCTGCTGACCGCCTGCGCACGCCGCGAGCGTCTGAAGCTCACATGGTCTCTGTTTGCTCCGCACGGCCATCAGCATGGACTCACACAAGATCGCCTGCAAGCTGCTGCGCGCCAGGCTGCACTCGTTGCCCCGGGCGCGGCTGCCGAGAGCGACGCGAACGCGTCTGAGGTGCTGCCCAGAGGCTCTGAGCGGATGAAGCGCGCCAAAACCTGCGGCGAGCGCAACTCATGCTGCAACCCTGGCCTCAGGCAGTAATGCCTGCAGCCGCCGACGGGGCAGAGCGCTTCGGCGAGGCCGCCGGCGCCGTGCGTGTGTCCCGCTCAGGCGCTGGTCTGCGGAGCACGTGTGGCAGAGGCGCCGCGCACGCTGTACGGGCGGGCTCCGGCGCTGCACATGGTGCGGCCGTCCAAGGCGAACAAGCTCTTCCCTGGCAAGGGACGTTCATGGAGCGCGTCCGAGATACCTCCAGCCAAACACTGCACACGCATGAGGCTGCAACTGGCGGCGGTCTCTCGGGTGCAGTCCATGCACGTCCCCGTGTCAGGGAAGACTTTTCCTTTGCCTTGGACAGGCCGCACCGCCCCACGCAGCACTGGCGTCCCGCCCGCGCAGCGCGCGCGGCGCCTCTTCCACCCGTGGTCCGCAGGCCGGCAGTGGAACAGCTCAAACGCACGGCGCCTGCGGCCTCACCGTGGCGCGCTGCCTCATGTGCGTTGGCTGCAGACCTTGCTTCCTGAGGCGGGAGTTGCAGCAGGTGTGGCAACTGCCACAGTCTAAACGTTTGGCGCGCGTATCCGCTTGTAGTCTCTGGCCAGCCACTCAGGCGCGCCTGCGTTGCTCTCAGCAGCCGCGTCCGGGATGATGCATACAGCCTCGCGTGCGGCAGCCTGCAGGCGACCTTGTGTGAGTCTTTGCTGATGACCGGCCAGAATCAGATATGGACCGCGTGCTGCCAGAGCGGGGCCCGCAGGTGTAGCGGCGCCGTTCACCTGCGAACGCTTGCGCGTGTAGCGAAGACTGAGCTGCTAAAGTGACAGCCCCATCCTCGCCGTGTTTGCGCTCAAGCAACATCGCAGCTCGGCACTGTGAGCAGACGCCAGGCTAGTCGTTTTGCTGGCCTTCAAACGCCAGTTTGGATGGCGTTACATAATGTAGGGTTTCCCTGCCTACTAGGACAATATAGTGCACTGGCTGTGAGTGTCGTCATATTCTGATGGCACTGCTCGTCCACTGTGGAATGTGCTGCGCATCACACACATCAGGAACACAGTCTGCAAGCACTGTGAGGATAAGACAGACAAGAGCGCACTGGCATGCACGCTTGCGTCTGCCCACTGCCACTCATGGCCCTGCATGTTGCACAGCACCTGGTGCTTCCAGCTCGTCAAGAGGTACGCGCCTGCCTTTTGCATCACCCAAGCGGTTATTTGCAAACACTGTTGCACTTCCTGTCACCACATTGAGTCAGTGCTCCTCAGGTGCAGAGCAAGGACCATGTCACATAACAGGTTGTGGTGGGCCCTGCAGCTTGCCCGAGCGACACACAGTCCGCCCTTCCTGCCGCCCTGGTGCGGGCGAGACGCGTCAAGCGACTGGGGCTGGCCAGCTCCAGTTTGCTCCTGGGGGCATCCAGCCTGGCAGCAGCGCTCACAGGCAACATACACTCCCCCCTGGCACCAGACGCGCTCGCAGCGGCTGCGTGCGCCGCATTCGCGGTCCCCTGGGCTATGCTAGCAGCTGCAAAGTCAGCGCTGGGGGACGACCTCCACATCGAGTTTCACGACAGGCGGCCTTATGTGGAGTGGGTGCCAGTCTCTGGCAGGTCTTGCTGCGCCGGGGCGCTCGAGGTGACCCCCGCACCTGCCAGCTTTGCTTGACGGCATGCTTGCGGCGCACGCTTCGGCACGCCCAGCTGCGAGGGCGTGGCTTACGTGAAGTCCAAAGCCAGGCGCAAGGCCCGTCACCTGTCTGCCAACCCTGGCAGGTGCGCTCCTGTGGGGACAGGCGCGGCCGGGGCGCATTTGCTGTGCAGCGCATAGAGCGCGGCATGTTTCTTGGCGACTATGAGGGCGAGCTGCTTGACGAGGAGCAGTTTTATGCGCGCTACCCCAGTGGCACGGTAAGTGGCTACTCTGCATGCATGTGCCTGCCTGGCATGTTGCCTGTTGTGCGCAGCACCCTGGTGTTGGCACGCATGCACGTCGTGTGTGCGCACTCAGGCCGACTACTGCATGCGGATAGATGCCACGTGGACGCTAGACGCCGCTGCGCGCGCGAGCGATGACAGCTCCTTCAGTGCCTGCTTTCTGAACCACTCGCGCACACGATGGAACGTGCGGCGGCGCACGCACCGCAAAGAACGCCGCGTGGCCTTGTTCGCCGCGCGTACCATTGCGGTGGGTGTCCCGTAGCCAGTATGCGCTGCATCACGTCGCCGGCTGGCATGGGACTCACTGAAGGTCATTGCTTACCAGGAAGGGGAGGAGCTGCTTCTCGACTACGGAGGCACCTACTGGCGCGGCCGAGAGGACCAGGAGATTATTTGAGCGCGCGCGGTAGGCCGGTGTACAGCAGCATATACTTTTGTACTGTGTGATACCGTGTGTGCAGTATGTTCACGATGACACAGACAGCATTACTGATGTATCAGGGAGTCACAGCTCAACGCTTGGCATGTCATGCTTTACAACTACAGCCGGCAGCTAGCAAACGAAAGAACCAGTACGCCCCGCCAACAAGGTCATGAAGTTCCTAACCAGCACTCCCAAAGCCGCCAGCTACACTTGTGCTTGAGAGCGCCTCAGCCTGCAGGCAGGCACACAATGGCGTGTATAAGTGCGGCAGGCGCAGCATGACGCCGCATGTGAAGAAAGCTTGCAGTATGTATGTAAGACGGCTTGATTTGGCTGCTTTCCCACAGAGCTGGGCAACACCATGCCACTGCCATCCTCTGTTCTGTGCCATGTGAAAGGAAGCCCCACTGGTGCACGGACTGACAACAGCGAGGGGCAAACACGGCACCACCATGCTCGCAAGTTGCTGGCGAGCAAGACAGGGTATCAGCACAAACGACCTGCAAGATCGGCTGGCCTCAGCCCCTTAGATGTTCCGCCATCACGAACGCGTCAGCTGTGGACGAATCGATTGAGAGCGATTTGGTCTGTCCGAACAGGCTCATCACCAGCCCGCCGACCCTGCCCAAGGCATGCTTCAACACTTTGGGGAGGGCGGCTGCCTCACCTGCCCGATCACAATGCCTCGCGTCCTACTGGAGACCACGCCTGCACGCCCGCATTGCCGCAAAATAAGACACCCCAAGGGTTCACAAACGTGATGCAACAATTGCTTTAGAAACCTCAGCGGCGCCATCAGACAAATGCCTCGTTTATCTTCTTCGACAGCAGTGATCAGCAAGACGCTGCTGCTGCTCAGTCTCGTCATCTAATGGTTTGTCATCACATGACGCGGCACCCGCAGGTGAGTGTGCAGCGCAAGGCTGCCAGTGCCTCAGAAAGAGAGTCAAGGGATCATGTGGCAGCACAGAGTGCTGCCGTCATTCTATATGTAAGGATCCTCACTGGCCAACAGTGTTCCTATTTGCTGCTCAAGGTCGAGGGCATGCACAGAAAAGGCAGGGTGTCACCAGCAGCGTGTGGCAGCGCGGGTAGCACCGACTCCAAAGCGCCTGCGCCCAGAGTGCACATGCAATCACGAGGCAGAACAGCCACGTTATACCGCTGCTGCTGCAGGCGGTTTGCATGACGGGATCAGATTACTGGCTTGGTCTCCGAGGAGACAAAAAGTCGCAATGTTTGGAATCATTGTCGATCATTCGGGGAAAGTATCCTCACGTCCCGCCCTTTCTAAGCACAGCAAAGAGCATACACTGCGACATACTGGGCCACCGGAGTATTGCGCACCTTCTCCCTGACGCTTGTCAGGCGAGCCAGCCAACCGTCATGCCACGCAACGTTGTCCTATGCGCTTGCACGACCTGTCGTCAAGAGCCTGCTTGCATGCAGGGTGTCGACGCCTAACGCCCTGTCAAGCTCTCGGCAAGCAGGCACCACTCCCACATGCTGGCAGACTGGACAGTGCACATCGACCAACGCTATTCACAAGTACGCTTACAGTGGGTACGACGCATGTTGCAAAGAGTAATTCGGCAGCACTCAGAGCAGTGCTCATGCCGCCGACTCAACTCCTGCAGTCCTTTGCCGCCTTCTGGGGATCCCGTTGCCATGCTGCAGCCCCCGATGCCCCAGGTGCCGCAGTGTCACAGCGAGAGAAGAAAAGGGGCGCGCAAGCAAATGACTATCTACAGCTGCACTGTATGGGCCACACCGCAGCTTGGGTTGCGCCGTTTTGAGCGTACGTGCACGCCTCTCAGAGTAGCCCTGGTCCAGCGCCCGTCACTGCAGGACACAAATCAGGCGTCACACGGCCTCGACCTGCGTCGGTTGTCAACTACTGGGCATGCACTACTTCACAGCGGTGGCAGGTCAGCAAAGAATGGATATGCCTCAATTGTTTATGTTCATGAGCGAACGCCCGATCACGCATCTAATTGAGTCGTCATCCCTGCCAGTGAGGCCTCAGTCAAGCCGCATGAGCTTCTTCATTCATGTCAGACGGTAATTCCATCGTAGCAATCATCCTCGGCCGCATGTACGGAAATAGCTCGGGGATCAGCACTGGCTTTGGCGCACCAGCCTACATGGCGCGGCGGAGGCAGCGCAGAAGGCACCCGCCCTGCGCCGGCGCGTGCGGTGAGCGGTGCATGCGGACGCACAAGCAGCATGGCCACCAAGCAGCGGAGGAGCTCAGTGCTTCTTAGAGGGTATTATCGTTCACCACAGGGGGTTAGCACCCCTCAGGGGATTGACAGATAACTTGCTTCATCACAGCTCGTCCAAGCTGGGGCGCTACACGAGAGGCGGAGGCCGGACGTAACGGGCATGCAGCACAGGGGCGCAGGCAGAGCTCTCAGTCGAGACCCATGTGTCAGTCACTCAGATCAGACGGCACTTCCTAGTTCAGGCTGCTTTCCTCATCGAGCGATGCCTGGTGCCCCACCCACGCACTGTCCGTCCACGGCTCGGGCCCTTACCCTGCGAGGAAGTCAGCGCGCCAGCCAACAAGCCCATCGTCTGCTCGCTCGAGTCCACGCTGCAGGCACAGCACGGCGCCTGCCGTGAGCAAGCACGCACTGCAGGCCCTCACCAATGGTCCTGCAACTTTGCAGCAAATGTAATCACCCAATAAGGCGCTGTCAAGGCCACAGGCAGGCCCAGCCAGCTTCCTATCGTGCAGGTGAAGCGTCACTCTCAGCTCAACTGTGAGCAGCCTGGGTCATGGGGCACCCTACCCTGGCCGTGGCAAGAAGGCTGAAGTACAGGCAGCGCCACCGTGACAAGCACGAGTCGCCGCACCTCAACTAGCAACGCCCGTCACGCGTTTCCAAGGAAGCAGGTGCTGCGGCGGCCCGCCGTCCGCTTCGGCGGCCAGCCGTCCGCTTTGACCTGCGCAGCCCAGCTTATGCCTGGTCCAGCAACGCGCACTTGACCTCGGGTCGGCGCAGCGCAGCACAAGCACGGCAAAGCATGGAGGCATCAGTGCAGAATGTCTGAGAACAAATAGACACAGCAGCAGCCAGCGGTAGGGCTGCGCTGCAACACGAGCCTCAGGCTGCTCTTGCACACGGAATAGGGACATGCAAAGCACTGGCTGGCCAAGCTGTCCGGGGTATGGTGTGTGCGTGTGTTGCTGCCGTCTATGGTGCTGTGCGGCAGGGCTGTGTTGCACCTTTCCGCAGCGGGCCTGGAACGAGCGGCATGGTGTACGACACCCGGGCGCCTGCGCGCCGCAGTGTGCCAGTGAGACAGGTCAGCGCACGCCTGGAAACGACGTGCGCTGGTTTAAAGCTGGCTTGGCATGCTTTGCGCCCCCCGCGTCACCCCTGCACAGCACCGGGTTGTCGCCCAGGGACCTCTAAGAGGGGGGCGCGTGCTTGCACACACTATATGAGCACTGGCAGCTGCGCAGCCGCACATGCTGTTCACAAACACCCAGTACTTTGAGGATGTGTGGATGTAATCGTCAAGGAGGGAGGGCACCAGGAGGTTGTCTGCCGGCGAAGCACCCGTCTTGTTCACGAGCCTGAGCGCCTGCACACGCCCTGCACAACAGGTGTCACCGTCTGGCACACCACAGAATGTCCCCTCCCTGTAGACCTAGGGGCACGGCAGCCGTTTCAGTGGATTTAGGAGGGGTGTTCTTGTGGCCGCCATTTCATGCTAGCCAGCCGCCAAAGGACGCTGGAGCTCAGAGGACGGCAAACTGCTATCAGGTAAGCCTAGTGCAAGCGCACACCAAGCAAACCGCATGAACAGCATCAAGACGTTCATACACTGAACAGACAAGCCTGAGAAAGCAATGGCTCAGCAGTGGCTCATTTCGATTCCGTGCCAAGCATATCCTCAATTGAATTCAGTAGAGGGAGCTCTGCTTATCGTCCCTGCCATAGCTCTCTGCCAGTGGCAACACACAGCTCTTCAGCAGAAGGGCGCACCTACTTGAATACTTCTCCGCTCAGGACGGTTGAGTGACCTGGCTTAAAGGTCTCACAGTGTTCGCAGGGAGAGGCGCATCAAGATCACTGACCGCGAAAGGCGGCCATGGGACACCCGTTGCGCTGCAGCCCTAGACCTCGTAGGTCGGCTGGCCTTTACAGAGGATCATCAGCACAGGCAGATCAGACCTCCCAGTAAGAAGCTGGCACGCTGCCCGCCTCACAGAGCTGCGCTACTTTCCATGCTGTGCCTGCGGACTCATGCCGCCTCCACCGCCCGCAGCTGCGGCCTCCTGCCTGCTGCGCCACAGGCGCGGGCTGCTGCCTCCCTGCAAGTACCACCCTGCCGCCAAGTCCAGGCGGCTGAAGCGCACTGTGCCCAGCAGCCGCTCCGGCAGCTCCTGCGCGCGCGCGCGCCTGGCTCAGGACGCAGGCAGTGTGCCTGCATGATGTGGAGTGTTCGCTGCAACCCATGCCCGGCATGATGCTGCCACCCACCCAGCGCGCCACCAAAGAATGTGTGCCAGTCTTGTATGCCGCACGAGGCAGGCGACTGCACAAAGGGGCGGGCGGGCACAGCCCACCTCCTCGCTGTGCCCCTCCAGCGCAACGCCGAGCGTGATGACGAGGCTCTTGGTCGCAGGCGCGACCTGGACGCACAGCAGCCCATCCCTCGCTATGCATAGTACATCTGCAGCTGGTAGTGCTCAGGATAGGTACGCATTCCTCAGGCTGTTGAGGTTGAGAACTGCTGCCAGCGTGCGCAGGGAACTGGAGCGCAGCAGGAGGGACTGCCCATGCGGTGTCCAGACATGCGGCTGCGGCAGCTCCAGCGCAGCGAGCGCTGCGACTTTGGGTGGGGTGGCCTGGGTTGCCCTGGGTTGGCATACCAGGCCGACGACGGTGTTGGCCGCGCGGCTGCTGCCGACATCCACATCGACCTCAAACACATTGCCCGGCCCCCTGCGTCCCATGCAAAGCAAGTGCTGTCACCGGCCACATAGTGGTGCCTATCATGCTGAGTTTCGCCAAAAGCCAACAGCTGCTGCTTGAGCATGCTTTCTGCGCTGTGAAGCCTCGGACACCTCACATCACGCGCAGCAGGTAGGCGAGGCGACAGGGCAGGGCGCGGGGTGCTGCTGGGAGTCCCAAGGGGCCGCGCCGGTGGTACTCAGTTTTAAGCTTGTTCCCGAGCAGGACGGGCGTGTTGCCGACGCTCTGCCGAATGATCCAGCTGCCCTGCTCCACGCTGGGGATGAGCTTGAACATGCTGTTTCTCCGGGCGTCCGCGCTCCGGCCATTGCCCGCCAGGAACCTGCATCACAGGCACATTTCAGACAGCGCGAATCATGCACGATGGCAGCCAAGCACGGCATCCTGCAGGACGCCCTGCTCGTGCCTGCTGCACATGAGCGCGGCACAACCCGCAGTGCGACACATGCCTTGCGACACAGCTCGCTGGTGCGGCGCCGCATGCGTACGGGCCATCCTCACAGGCGCGTCACACCCGCAACCAGGTATAACTGCCAGCACAGGCCTGCGCCGCAGGCACGCATGCGCGCCGTGCAAATGCGAGGTCGTGGGGCGCCATGTCACTGTCGCTATCGTCGTCGGCTGCCGCGTTGGAGACCGAGGGCGGCTCGCTGTCAGTGGCCCAGGCGACGACCAGCGCGCGGTGCGGCGGCCCAGGCACCATGAGCTGCAGGACGAAGGTGAAGGCCGCGCCGGTCTGCCTGCGCGGCGCGCGGGCGCCGGTCGGCTTGCCGTGCGCAGCGCGATCGTACCTGTGGCAGTGAGTGGACTGGACCACTGTGGTGTGCATGTGTGCGTGCATGGGGCCCTGCAGTCCCCAAGCAGTGCCGGGCGGTCGGCGCGGATGCCGGGAAGCGCTATGGCGCTACGCCGGGCGCGCAACCAGGCGCGAAAGGCGCGCCAGGGTGCGGGCGCGCAGCGCGCTGGCGCAGGGTGAGCGCGCGGCACATGGTGGCCAGGGCAGCGAGCGCACTGATGCACAGGGGAGCTTTCAGGCATGCGCATGCGATGGAGGGCTCTGGCGCAGCCGCAGCGCACGTGAGCGAGGGCAGAAAGCGCGCGACGTGCGTGGTGGGCTCGTCCAGGTCCAGCAGGTCCACGCTAGCCAGGCGCAGCGTCGGCTCCCCTGCCGGCACCTTCTTGCGGTCCTGCGCTGCGCCCGCGCTCCTGTCAGGTGCATGCCTTCGACCTCATGCGCCCTCAGCGCATACTCACACCATCGCCACCCCACTTGCACTTGCTGCCGCAGCTGCAGGTGTGCGACTGGAGGAAAGCTTAGGGCCAACACCACCGGCGCAAGAGCTTGATCGACTACGCTTGCTTCCAGAGCTCTGTGAGAACAGACCAGTGTAGATGGTGGGACGCAATTTTTCCAGTTCAGCTGCAGCAAAATGCATGCCCTGACAGGGCGGGAAGTGGCACGCGAGGCAGCCATGCGGCAGTGCCTGTGCGCCTGCAAGGCCATGGCTAGCTGGCACAACCCCCTGCCATCCGCTGCGCGGCCGGCAGCAGGCGCCGCGCGCCTGCATGTACGTCTTGCCGCGCAGCCGGAACCCGCCGTCGCCCGGGCATGACCAGAACCGCTGGTCCAGCGTGCCTGTTGCCGGCGGCGCTTGCGCGGCGGGCGCGCTGGCGCCTGCGCCGGCAGCCTGCTGCTCCCCCCTGTCGGCCGCGGATGCGGGCGCGCCACGGAAGGGTCTGCTGAAGCGCCGCATGAACAGCGCAGCAGAGCTCGACCTGCTGCGCCATGCGCCCTCATTACTGTCCCAGCTCCACAATGTCGGCAATGTCTGCTCAGCAGAGGCAAGCTGCAGAGTGCGCCACATGCAGCAAAGGTGTGCACCATGAGCAAAGAAGATAAATTTGCAAGTGGCCGCTCAACTACCTAACACACGAGTCACTACCAGAGCATGTGGGGCATTCGCGCAGAGTCTAGGCGAGAGCTGCCCACAGCCAGATGACTCCGCCGATGCCCTGCACGGCATCCTGCACACTGACCGCGCAGGCGGGCGCCAGCGCACCGTGCGGGCTGCGCATCTGCAGGCGCCGGCGGTCCCTCCGGCGCCGGCGCCGCGCCCTGCTGCCCAAGGGCGAAGGGCTTGACCAGGAAGCGCTCCTGCTCCACCTGCGCGCCCACATCAGGGTCAGGCTTGCGCCGCACGCATGCAAGCCAGTGGACGCTCCGGTACATGAGCACGGCTCGGTGCCTCAGTGCCCGGCAGCTGCATGCGACTGATCAGGATCCGCGCGGCGTGCCGCAGGCGCGCGCGCTGCGGCAGCCCACGCGCTGGGCGCCATGCCGCGCCCCCCGTCGACGGCCGGGCGGCGCGCCGGGGCGGCGCGCCTTGTCGCGCAGCGCGATGACTGCGCCGGCTGCGGCCTCGGCGAGGACGCGGCGCAGCCAGGGCGCCAGCAGGGCGCCCAGGGGCGGCGCCGACAGCCAGCCGCCCAGGTCGTTGACCTTGAGCACCAGCGTGACCAGGCACTCGCCGCTGGCGCCCCCGCCGGTGAAGCGCGGCTGCAGCGGCGCAATTGTGAAGCCTGCGGCGAGCACCTGCCGCCCGGCAGAGCAGGGCCCATGCAGGCCGCTGCTGCCGCATGCGCGCACCGAGGCGCGCCAAGCAGGCAACGTCCCCTGCCACCCCTGCTGCCAATGCACGATGCACCGTGACGGGGAAGGCCGCACCGTGCAGGGCACCGGATGCAGCCAGAGCCCGGGTACGGGCGGCGGGGCGTGCGCGGCCGGGTGGTCGACAGAGTGCAGCAGCACGATGTGCGTGCCGTCCTCCTCCTCCCGCCACGTCTGCTGCAGCGCGGCAAAGCGCGGCGCGCACGCCTGCCCGCGCCCCATCGCCCCGCCCACTCAAGCGCGCTGTGCGGCGCGTGCGGGCGCCCTGCTGATGCTGGTCGCGTGCAGACAAGCAGGCCAGAGATCAGGGCCGCAGGTGAGCGCCATGCTGCGCAAGCGGGCAGGAGGGCATGCGCACATAGCGCATGAGGTTGCCGGTGGGCAGGAAGGTGCAGAGGAGCAGGCGCGAGTGCGCGTCGGCCTGCTCTGTGCGCTGGCGGCCCACAAAGTGCAGGTCCGGGCCCAGGTCCAGCAGCGCCTGGCGAACGAACACAATACGTGTCACATAATTGAGCCTAAGACAGACACGGACCTGCATGCTTGCACCCTTGGCAGCAACTGGCGTTGCTGCAGACGCGCAGGCAATGCAAAAGGGCCATGCTCATGGCGGGAGCGCTGCGCTGGCCCCACGCGCTTGGTACCGGGCCGCACATGGAAGGCGGCGCTGGGCGTAGACCGCACGACCGCCGACACCATGATCGCCCCGCCCTGGCCTTCAGAGCCCTCTGCCTCCTGATACACCTGTCGCCCCGGCGGCAGGCCGTTGCGCCTCGCGCGCTGCTGCTTGCCAAGCCTGTGACATCATGCATCACAACGCAAGGCTGGACTGCTCACCCACTTGCGGCATGGGTGCTGCATGTCCGGGACGGTGGGCGGGCGCGCACGGCCACGCCGTTCACGTGTCTGAAGTTGGCCCACTTGCGCTCGGGCTCCTGCCAAGTGACGAGCGGCTGCGACGCCTGGAAGGGCACAGGCGGGGCCGCAGCAAATGCGGCTGCGCGCCCACCCCGCCGCGCAGGCTGTCAGCGTATGATCCAGTGGCGCTGCATGCGAGAGTGCTTCGCCGGGGTCAGGTCGCAGGGCGCAGCAAGCCACGCAAATTGCAGGTCCATGCGTCTGTAAGTGGCTTGGACCACGAGCGGGTGTCGCTGGGGTGTCACGCAGCATGCGACGGCAGACGAGGCGCATGCAATGGAGCAAGTGCGCACAGGGCCGCGGCAATTCCAAGCGCTCTGACGCGGCGCTGGGCGTCGGCGGCGGCTGCGGCGTGTGTGCTGGCTGCGCGCCGCCTGTGCCAGAGGGTGTGGCCTGCTCTGTTGCCGCCAGGCTCACCCGCGGCGTCTCTCCCTGCCAAGGAGGTCGCTGTTGGCAATTCACTTGCTGGACCACGCGCACATGCCAGGTTCGGCAGTGGCCTCCAACGCCGCCGTGCACCGAGACACACCTGGATGCTCTCGGGCCGCTCGTGCCGCACAGCCTGCACGGCGCTCTCGAACGCTGCATGCCACGAGCGCGCCTCCTCCTCACTCTCAAAGCCCTGGCACGTACGCTAGCGCTCAGGCCGCCCGGCAGCAGGCCCACACTGTGGGGCTGAACGCGGTTGCCAACCCCCGTCCTGCTCAGTGCGCAAGCGCGCACCAGGCCCAGGTCATCGCGGCCCAGGATGTGCGACTTGGGCCAGCGCAGCCTGAAGGCGTACAGGCTGCGCTTGGTGTTGCGCCCCGCTGCTATGCTCCAGAACGTGCTGGTGTGCCGGTCCTTCACTGTGAACTCGCGCTCGCTGACGGGCCCCACGGAGCAGCTCCCGGACAGCGGCCAGACCTGCGAGCGGCGGCGGCACGTGTGGGGGCCGCTGTGCGCGCCAGCGCCATGCCTCAGGGACCGCACGTTGTCCTTTACAGCTCACCTTGGTCGGCTGGGGTGCGGAGTCGGGGCCGACGCAGGCACCCGCGCCGCCCGGGGGCGCCTGCCGGAAGGTAACAAAGGGGCCCTGGTCAAAGAGAGCGCCGTGGCGCCAGTTGACGATGTCAGAGACGACGTTGGATTCGCGGAACAGGCTGCCTTCAACGAGCACGCGCTTGTCGCTCAGGTTGACCATGTCAGGGCCGACTTGCGTGCGCTGCGGCGGACACCAGGCCTGCCTGTCTTGGGACTGTTTGTACTGTTGCATTCTCACATAACTTTACGGAGAAACGCAGCTACTGGCCCAGCTGGAGGCCCTACTGGCCCAGTTACAGCTGTCGCGAGCATGCAAGATGCATATGCACCCCGCATGCTCATGAGCATGATCACACATCTACATGTGTGCACGCATGCACACACGTGCCAAATGCCAGGCACTACAGCACTGTGCCAGGCATCACACTAGCATCCCTACAGCCCCAGGAGCGAGTCCAGCTCGTCCGCAGGGGCCGGCGCGGCCTCAGCGAAATGAGCGACACGCGTCCTGCCCGCCTGTGGCGGCACGGCCTGCGCCTGCTCCCCACAGCATGAGCTCAGCGCATGAGCTCAGCGCACTGGCGCGCGAGCAGCCTCAAAGGCAATGATCAGCAGAGAAAGCAGAAAGCCACACGGGCACGTGCCGGGGCGCACCGGCGCGTGAGTAGCCGCACGCGCTGGCAAAGCCGCTGCGCCACCCCTTGCGGCGGGCGGGGGCGCCGGAGCTGTCGGGGCCGCCAGCAGCGCGTCCAGCTCGCTGTCGCCGCTGGGCGCCGCGCCGCCTGGAGCAGGGGCGCGCAGAGCAGCGCGCAGGGGCGATGATGCCGCGAGCTGGCCGGCGCGCGGGCGCGTGAGCGGAGGCGCCGCGCACTGGGGCGGCCCCCTCGGGGCGACGGCCGGCGCAGGCTGCGCCGCTGCAGGCGCGGGCGCTGGCGCGCTCCGCGCGTGCATCTCGGCCGTCTCGCCTGCACCCCACTCAGCAGCAGGGGCGCCGGGGGCGCCAGCGCTGGCGCCGGGCGGGGCCGCCGCTGCGGCTGCGCTTGCGGCCGCCATGTGGCTGCTCTTCAGGGCTGGTGTTTCCAAAGGCGCGCGTGGCGGGCCGAGTGGCGGCTGCCGCGCGGCGGCCCCGCATGCAGGCCCGGCAGGCTGGCAAGGAGCCGTCCCTGCGGCCGGCGCCGGGGCAGACGCAGGAGCCGCGGGTGCGGGGCCTGGCTCTGCCAGGCCGTCCTCCGCACTCTTTGGCGACCAGGGCTCGCACTCGGCCGCAGTCAGCCCGAGCAGCGCGTGCAGCGGCAGGTGCGCCAGGCTAGCGGCCAGCGCGTCGCCGTCCACGGCCAGCAGCTGCGGCGCCGCAGCGCGGCTCACCCTCCCGCACGCGCGCACCTGACCCGGGAGGGCAGCGGAGCGGGCTGCGGGGCGGGCCGAGCGCGCGCCTGCTCGTCCGGGCCGTCGCCCGGGTGCGCCAGCAGGTCGTCGTCGGCGGTGGCGTGCCCACGGAAGCGGGCCCCCGCCGGCGCGCTGTGCTCGGCGGCCTCCAGCAGCTCGGCCAGGTCGGCGCCGGCCGAGCGCCGCGCGGGCGCGTCCGCTGCACCCCCTTCCGCTTCGTCGTCAGCGACAACCCACCTGAGCACTGCCTGCCGCGTCAAGCCGCGCGCGAGCGGCACCCGTCGGCTGCGCGGCGCGCGCCAGCGCCCGGGGCCGCGCGCCTGCCCTGCTCCGGCACGGCGGCCTGGCCGGCAGCCCGCGCGTGCGGCGGCCGGCGGCCGCGTCCGTGCTGGCCCCGGAACTTGGCCCTGGCCAGGTCCTTGGCGCTGGCGTCCATGGCGCCCAACGCCGCACGACCGGCTCAGGACCTTTTTCTGGGTGATGCTGGAGCGAGGCTGGAGCGAGGCTGCGCGAGGTGCAGACACGGCACAGCAGCAGATACACGTGCTTTGGGCGCAATATTTGAGCTAGGGAAGAGATCTGACAGCAAAAAAGGGCTGCGGACCCCTTTTTGTGCAGAACACTCCAGGGCGGGCGAGAAGTGAGTAGTCTCCAGCGCTGGCTAGGAGAGTAGCAAAATTGTGAGAGCTGTGCTCCTGCAGCGGCGGCTCCTGTTGTGCGCAGGCGCAGATACCGAGCGGCTTCAGGGTTGTCAAGGAGCCGGGCTGGCTGCGGCCAGGAGCAGCAGGGCGCGCGCAGAAGCACCACCCAGCCCAGCAGCCAATGCCAGATGGCGCACGCGGTTGCTGAAAGCATGACTGCCCACCATGGCTTCGCAGCCCGTGACGTCTGAAGCTGAGGGCACGACCTCGCAGCGGCTCTGGGTGCGCCCGGCGGCGGCGTTTGCTCACCCAGCGCTCTGGCCGGCCCGAAAGTGCATACCGGCAGACTTCAACGCGGTTTAGTGTGGGCCGTCAGATCTTCTGCCCGTCGCTGCTGGAGTCCACTCTGCACGAGCACTTCTCCAAGTACGGGGCTGTGTCGGACGTCTATATTCCGCGAGATAGGCAGTACGGCCCCAGCGGGAGCATGCCTGCCCACTTTTAGCTCAGGACCGCCCGGGCGCCGGCGGGGCCTGCCCAGCCGGCCCATGCGCCCGGGCAGGCCCACGCCGGCGCCCAGGCAGTACTGCGATGCATTGACGTTGAGGGCAGACCAAACCCTCCAGCGATGGCGTGGTCGGTGTGTACATCGCCCCGCGCCGGCTGCCGCGTTTCCGGCCACGACCTGACCCCCGTACCGTCTGGCGTGCGCAGCAACGGCTCTAGGAAGAACTATGGCTTCATCACCTTTAAATCTGAGGACGCCCTGGGCAAAGCGGTGCGCGGCCTGCCTGATCCGGGCCCAGTGCTGTGCAGGGTGCTGCCAGCAGGCGCGGCCCGCGCGCGCGTGTGCGGGGCTTGGCGACACGCGCCATAGTGCGCGGTCGGCTGCCTGCGCCAGGCAAGGGGCCGGCAGCGTGCAGCAAAGTAGACATACTGTGCGTGTGCCCCATGCGGCGGCTTGCCGCGCTGGCATGAGCACGGGCAGCACGCCGGGCAGGCGTGGCGGCCGCCGCCGCCAGCTCGTGGCTCCGGCTCTCTCGCCTGCTGCCTCAGCGTCCAACGCTCTTTCTGTGTGCACCAGCGCAGTCTCTGAGTTGTAGTGGGTACGCGGACGGGCAGCGGCGACTTGTTCGCTGACTCTTGCGCTCTCTCTCTTCTATCTTCGTTTGTCGGGTGTGCGCTGCGCCGCGCCTCCCGCCGCCCCCACTGTCCTCCCTGCCAGCAGAGTACGTGCGCGTGTTGCAGCCGCTGTGACGCGGCGCCCCGGCCAGCTTTGCGCGTATCTTTCTTCGTGGGGGTGCCGCGCACTGTACCCGGGCTGGCGGAGCTGAGCGCTGCGCGGGGCCCCTGCAGCTTGCGGCAGGCGTAGAGCATGTGATCAACGGTAAGGCTGTGCGCCTGAACGTGGCCGGGCCGCGCCCGGACCAGCGTATGGAGCCCGCACGGCACCGCGGCGGTGCTAGCGCGTATGCGTCGCCCGCGCCCAGCAGCGCGTCTGGCCAGCAGCGCTGGCCAGGCGGCGGGAGCCTGGACGCCTGGCCCGCCGCGCCCGCTCCGCCCATGTGGCAGCAGAGCGGCATGCCCGACCTCACCAGCGGCATCGCCGGCGGTCCCCAGGGTGCGCCCCTGGTCGGTCAGGGCGCGCTTGACGGCTCTGTCGCATGCCGGTGCTTGGTTTGCGCCTGCGGCTGGCTCCCCTGTGCGTTGGAGGCCTGGTGTATCCAGGTGTGGCGCTGATAGCCCTTCGGGTTGAGTCTTGTTGCTGCGGCGACACGCGCAGGCCCCGACATACAGCAGGCCGTGATGCCCGGGCTGCGCGGCGCGCGCTCGGGCGGCCTTGAGTCGTCGCACTACAGCAGCAGCGGCGCCGGCGGCGAGCAGGAGGCTGTGGCTGCCAAGGGCAAGGGGCCGCGCATCTACGTGGGCGGCATCCCCACCGCGGTGTCTGAGACCATGGTCCGCGGCCACTTCAACCAGTGGGGCCAGGTGCTGCCCCCGCTGGCGCAACGGGGGGCATGTGTGGTCAAGGAAGGGGTCTATGTTGGGCGCAAGGAAGAGTCCTGTGTGGAAATAGGTTGAAAGGACCGGAATTGAGTGACAGAAGGAAGCGTGTTGCGCCTGTCCAGCAGAGTATCATGCCTTGGGCCGAACCGGCCAGCGTGGCTCGCAGGTCGTCGACGTCTACTTTCCGAAGGACAGGGCGACCAACCGGCGCAAGAACTTCTGTTTCGTGACGTTTGCCACCCAGCAGGCAAGCCGCAACTGTGTCTTCCTTGTGTGCTTTGCGCTGCGGCTGGCTGGTGGCGGCTGTCGGCAGGGCAACTGCGTGCGCGATGCTGTCAGTGTGTTTCAGGTGTGCAGGGTCTGCTTTGGTCTGACCTTGCACGCGGGGGGCGTGTGGCCCCCGGAGCCGAGACCGACTGCGCGTGTGTGTCGGGACGGGCGTGGAACAGGCGGCTGAGGCTGCCGCGGCTCAGAGCAACCGCGAGATCAGCGGCTACCGCATCGAGTCCATCAGCATCACGGACGAGCGGCAGCGTCACTACCAAAACAAGCAGGGCATGGCCTACCAGGGCTCTGGTCAGCTGGGCGAGGGCGGGTACCCAGGCGTGGGCGCTGTCGCCGGCGGCGGCGTGTACGGCGAGGGCGGCGGCGGCGGCGGGCTCGTGGGCGCGCAGCAGTACGTGATGCCCGACGGCACCCCCGCGCCCAGCGTGCCCGGGCACGCCCAGATGGTGAGCTGCCCAGCGCACATGTTGTTGGCCCTGCGCGTCTGCGCTTGCGTCTGGGGGCCTGTGTGCCCGGTGGCCCGGCGGCCCGGCGGGCCGCCGCCGCGCCGGGATCGCGCTGACGCGCCGGCGGCTGCGCAGGGCGGCATGGGCCAGCTGAGCTCGACCGGCAGCGGCGGCGGCCTGCACTGGCAGAGGGGCCTAGGCAACATCGGCATGGTAGGCCAGGGCGGCATGCCCTATGGCGGCCAGGGCGGGGGCCTGCAGGTCAGCCTCGGCATGCCCGGCAACGCGGCGTACCTGCCCCAGTACGCCGGCGGCATGCCCGCCAACGCCATGGGCGGCCTGGGCGGCGGCGCGCAGCCGGGCGACTGGCAGCGCGGCGGCGGCACGCCTGGCATGGCTTGGCCGTACCGTGGCAGCCAGGGCGGCGGCGACGTCAACGCGCAGGCGCAGCAGAACGCGCAGAACCTGAACTACCAGATGCTGGTCAACGCGTCGCTGTACCAGCAGCAGAACCAGGGCTTCGGGGGCGGCAACCCGGGCGGCCTGGCGGATATGGGCCTCCTGCCCGGCGGCGCGGCCGGCTACGCTGGCGCCGGCAGCGGCATGCCCGTGCCCGGCGCCAGCGAGCTGCCGGGCTTGGGGCACGCGTACCAGGGCGGCAGCGGCGGCGCGGGCAGCGAGACTGGCAGCGCGCCGCGGCAGGCCGACGCGCCAGAGCACCAGGGCCAGCCGGGCGGTGGCGCGGGCGGCGGCGTGTCTGCGCAGGGGCTGCCGCAGCACTGACCGCGCAGGCCGCCCCATTTTGGGTGTGGCAGGTTGGAGCAGGGCTTTCTCTGAGTGGGGCGCCTAAGTAGGGGTCCTGCAGGCCCGAGGTCGGGCCGGCCTGAAGTACGCGGCACGCGAGTCGCAGTCCCGCTCGGACTCGGACACAGTCACACCGCGGGTGCAGTGCTGCACCGGTGGCCAGAGCCTGTCCAGGTCTTTCGGTCAGCATACACTGTCCCTTCGGCCAGCCCTGTGCAGCGTGCGGCGCGAGGGCCGGCTGCGCTCGCAGGCACCGTGTGCAACGGCGGCGGGCGCGCGCGCGGTGCGCCGGCGAGGCGCCCGCCGGCGATGAGCGCTGCGGCGGGCGCAACACTGGCGCGTGCGCCCGCCGGCGGGGGCAGCGCGGCAGGCGGGGGTCTGGTTTGTGGCATCTGATGGCATCTGTGCATGTTGCATGGTCCCCTGCGCGCTGCGGCAGGGTGCGGGCTCCAGGAGCAGGGGACCTCGGCCTGCGTGTGCCAGTACTTCTTCCCCGCCTTGGCGTGTGGGGCCGGATGCGGCCAGGGGCGGGCGGCCGGGGACCGCTGGACCTTTTCAAGTCCCAGGCAGTGCCACCGTGCTGGTCGGACGTTTTGGGGATGCTGCTGACGCAAAGGGGCGCTGGTGCCGGCCTGGCCGGCACCAGCTTGCTTTTGCTAGCGCGAGCGTGCGCTGTGCGGCATGCTCGGCGACAGTTACCTTGGGAGTGCAGCGGCGTGGCCGGAACAGACTGCAGGCGTTTGAGGGCAGCCGGGGGCGCCACCATGTCCGGCTGCTGGGGTCCTCGCAGAGGCCCCCGGCCGGTCATTGCCAGGGAGGGTTTTAGCACTCACGGCCCCTTCTCCAGGGCCCTCTCCGGCAAGGGTGGCATTCACCGCGCTGGCTCGAGCGCTGGTCGGACCGGCAGGTTATTGCAGCGTCACTGGTTTCCGCAACAGTTGTTGGCACCGGCAGCGCTGTCAGAGCTGTGCGCTTCGCGCCTTTTTTTGTCTGGTGCCTGCCAAGGCTTGCGGGGACGGGGGCGCGTATCCGGTGTGCACGCGGTGGCCATGCAGTCCAGTCAGCGATAGCGGAAAGTAGAAAGGCGGTTCCTAGGCTAGACTTGGTGTGCAGGCAAGCGAAGTGGCCACACTGCCTTCCACTTTTTTTGCTGCCGCGTGAGGCTGTTGACATCTTTTTAAAGTTGGTCGCCGGTTCCCAGAGTGTCTGTTTTCTTGCTGGGGCTGGACAGCGATGTTTGTGCGTGCTGGGCTTCCTCAGTCGGCCGGTGTGTTTTCGGGATGGGCGGGCTGCTGCGAGACAAGCGCTGGTCTGGGGCCTCCAGCCTGCTGGGGCGCTAGCCCCTGTTTAGCTATGTTCTCGACTGCACCACTGGTCTGTGGCAATGTCTGTAGCTTGGGGCTGTTTGTAAGCGCGCACTGCTTTGTCGCGCCCGCTCTCGCGCACACCTTACAAGGCCGTTCCAAAGTAAATCACACTGATGCGTGTACAGCCATGCAGACATAAGCATCACCTGTCATGCACTAACAACCATCTACCTGCGTATCCTCTTGGGCCGAGCCGGCCGTGCTCGCTTGGACTTCCTGCGCGCATGCAGTCCCTGCCCATGACAATCATGTTCGCATAGCTGCGCGACGTACACGCATGGCATGCTGCAGCACACTCGGCATGCACCCGCCCGCCGCTGGTGAGCTGAGCTGAGACGCGTGCAGCCCAGGGCAGAGCCGCAGCTCTGCATGCCAAAGCCCACTGCGGTGACCTCGGGGGTCACACCTCGCCTGTGCATCAGCGTCAAATGCCGCAGCGTCCGTCGGCGCGACGCCCGCAACCGGCGCCTTGTCCAGCCTGTCGACCTCCATCATGACATCGCCGCCCTTGCCGCTGGGCCCCGCCGCATCCTGCTCATCGCCGCCGGCGCACCGCGCATCGGTGACCACGAGGCTGGCGTCCTCCTGGCGGCCCAGCACCGTGGCCGTCGGGTGCCACGCGCGCGGCACGCTGTTCCCCAGTGGCGGCCAGGCCTCCAGCGCCGCAGCAGGGGCCGACAGCTCGCGCAGCGCACCTCGCTGCTCTCGAGGTCCGGCTCCTCCAGCAGCGCGTGCTCGCCCCGCTCCAGCAGCTCTGCGGACCGGCCCACGCGTGAGGCCGCAAGGACAAGAGCGCAGAGCGCGCTGGCAGCAGACGGAGGCAGGCGCGCGGCGCACCCTTCGCCTTGCAGTACTTCTTGCCGCGGATGTGCTTTTCGATGCTGGCGGCCTGCTTGTTGACGATGTGGCAGGTCAGCGCGCAGAAGAGCTTGTCCCTGCGCCCGCCCCGCCGTGCGAGTTGCGAGTTGCTGACGCTTGGCAGCGCGCAGAGGCGGGCAGGCGCGGCTGGCGAGCCTGGCTGCAAAAGTCGATAGCGCACGGGGCCGCACGGGAAATTCCTGGACTGCACGATCAGCGGCTCGTACTTTTTCAGCGCTGCCTCCTCCTCCGCCAAGGCCCGCAGCCGCTGGTACTTTGAGCCTCTGCGCCGCAGAGCAGTGACTCACAAAAGTGGCGACGCGCTGTCGCTTAGTACAGTGGCTCGAGCACAGTGGGCTCCTGCGAGGCCGTAAGCGTGGCGCACCTGACAAAGGCCTTAATAGGCTCTTCAAGTGCTGGGAAGGTGTGCCCGTTGAGTGTGCAGGTGACCCTGCCACTTGCTTCCGCCTTGAAGAAAGCCTTGTCTGCAGCAGGTACTAGGTCCATATGCTTGCAGTGTCTTTGCTTGCCTCCACAGCTTCACACCACACTCCAAACCAAGGCTCTTTCATCTGCAGGTAGGTGCTCGAAAAAAAAAAAAAACAGGCGCCCTAGAATTGTAACCTCTGCTGCGCTCTACTCTTCGAGGAGAAAGGAGAGAGCAGAGATGAGCCAGCCCTGCAGGCAGCTCGGTGACGTGATACTCTTGCTCACACCTCGAAGCGCCAACCAGGAGTCGCTGGTCGGACGGGCCCAGGCATGGGGACTCAGGTGGCGCCGGCGATGCCGGCGCTCTACACGCGCGGCGATGGCACAGACCTGCGTGGCGCCTCCATGGCACGCATACTCACACAAGGACGAGGGCCGCAGTACGCTCCAGGACCGAACCTGTGCAGACAGCCTGCTCGGTGACGCGCAGGTGCAGAAGCACGCGGAGAAGCTGCAGCGCGCCAAGGAGGAGGCCGCGCTGGCTACGCTGCGCGCGCAGTGGCCCGAGATGAGCGAGGCCGTGCTGGTGCTGGCGCTGGAGGACGCGGACTGGGAGACCGACCGCGCCACGCTGCTGCTGCACCGCTTCCAGGGCGCGCGCGGCGCGCAGCTGGACTCGCTGGCCAAGGCGCGCCTCCCCCCCGCGCGTCTCGCCTGCTCTCACGGCTGGATGCTGGCCAAAAGTTCAGGAGACCGGGTGCGCCTGCAGAGGCTCACGCGCGCGAGGGCGGAGGCGCGCGATCACGCCGCCGACGAGCGCGGCGGCGCCGGGGCGAGCTCGTCCGGCAGCGGCGGCGACGGCAGCGGCGGCGACGGCGGGGGCCGCGATCGGCAGCGCAAGCGCAGCCGGCGCGACAGCGGCAAGGACAAGGGCCGCAGGAAGGCGAAGAGGGCGCGCGAGGAGGGGCACAAGGCTAAGCACAAGCACAGCAGCGACAGGCCGCGCAAGCCTGGTCGTGAAGAGGCCGACGCCCCCGCGTCGGTGCGCAGCTGGGAGCTGTGATACGGCCCAGCGATTATTGCCTTTTCTGCCACACTCACTCTGTCCCCCTGCGCGTACGCGCCTAATAATATGTGCGTGGCGCGCAGGCAACGGGCGCCAGCACAGATGCGTTTGGCAAGTACGGCGTGGTTCGAGAGTCTGACATGGAGAGGTGCAGGCCCGGAGCAGCGCCGGCCCCGCGCTGGCCTGCTGCGGCTGCCGCTTTCAGCTGGGCGCCAAGGGCAGGCGAATGTGCTGATGGATGCGGCGCTGCGCGGCGCCCTGTCGAGTATCTGTCTGACGCCCGTCGTGGTGCGCTGCAGCAAGCGCTCCGAGTTTGTCATGTGGGCAACGGAGGTCAAGAAGGTGGACATCGAGTCGATGCCCAAGTGGGAGGAGAAGGACATGTTCAGGCGCGTGCTGGGCCGCTCTCGGCTGCTCCCCGTCCGTGCGACAGCGTATGCTAGGCTGCGGGGCTCCCCACACCTTTACAGAGCATCATCGGGCATGTGCGGGCTCGCAGGACGTACATGGAGGACTTCAACACGGGCACGCTGCCGCACAAAAAGTACTACGACCTGGACGCGTACGAGCGCCGCCGCGCGGCCAAGGCCGCCAGGAAGGGTCCGGCAGCGGTACGCCCCCCAGAGGCAGCTCCGTGCGCGCTGCGGCTCGGTGCTGCCCCAGTGGCAGCTGGGCCGGTGGCTGGCAAGCATGCGACGGAGCGCCGGCGCGCCTGCTCATGCGCGCGCGCGGCGCTGTAGGGCGGCGAGCTGTCCGCCTTTGACGACGAGGCGGCGCTCAAGGCCGAGCGCAAGGCAGCGGCGGCTGAGGCGGCGTCGGACCGCCTGCGCGAGGCGTACAATGAGCTGAAGTACACGGCGGCGGGCAAGGTGGGGCAGCCGGCACCCGACTGGCACTCATTTCCTATCCATTCTGGGAAAGCACTTGCCCGCCTGGCGCCTGCCCTCCAGCAGCTGAGATCGCCGGACGTGCGGCTGCGGCAGGTGGCTGACATGAGGGAGCAGGAGATGACGCGCATGCAGATGAACCTGGCGTACCGCACGGCTGACTTTGAGACGGCGCGCAAGCTGCAGTCGCGGCTGGCGCCGGACGACCCGTTTGCTGACCCTAATGCTGCCAAGCGCATTGAGAAGTGACCGGGCGTCACTCCCACCGCGGTTGCGCCAGCAGCCTGACGCCTGTCACTTCTGTGCATGCTGCTCTGCTGCATATGTTGACTGCGCCGTGAACCGTGGAGTCTGGCCCCCATCTTTCTGCCCATGCAAGAACTCGGCTATGGCCCTATGGGCAGGCTAGTCGCATGAAGAGCGTAATGTGGCCAGAAGGCCGTGTAACAGCATGATCATCACCATTTACAGTGGGTGCCCCGCCTTAGGCCTCACCCTAGTTGTAACCTGAGCCAGGTGCCGCATTCCCCGGCCAGTAAGGAGTCGCGCACAGACAGGGAAGACTTACACTGCCCTGCCAGCCTAGGTTCCCACATGGCGCAGCGTGTGCTGGCCTCCAGCCTGCAGCCGTGCCTGGTTTCCTACGGGCGGCAAGCAGTGCAGCGTGCGCCGCGGTGCCTGCGGTTCGCGTCGCTGCCGGCTGCTCTGCGCCCCCGTGTGCCTGCGGCTGCACCAGCTGTGGCCTTGTCGTGCCGGGCTATGCGGGCGGTCAGGTGAGCACCTTCAGAACCGAGTATGCCGCCTGATGAATTGCAGAACATCAAAGCACATTGCACGGCATTTGCTGTAGAATGCAGTGCGCAGCAGCATGCTGAGGACCAGTTGCTGACGAGCGGATGTAAAGCTCACAGCAGGCCTGTGAACGTCGTTGAAGACGCAGTGGCAGCTCCCATCACCTAGCCTGGGCTGCGGCGCAGCGCGGCGGCGGCCGTGGAGGCGGAGCAGAAGCTGCAGACGCCGCACGGCAACAAGCTTGTGGACCTGATGCTGGCGGAGGGCGAGCGCGAGGCCGCCAAGGCCGCGTGCTCAAAGACGCTGGAGCTCAGCGACCGCAACGCCTGCGACGTGGAGCTGCTGTGTGTCGGGTGCGCGCGTTGCAGGCGCACAGGCTGTTTTTCTGCAGTTTGTACCAGCCTGGCCGCGGCGAGTTGGCCGTTGCGTGGTTACGCCGAGGGCGTCCCCACTCGTGTACCGTGTGATGGGCGCTGTGCGCGCGTGCGGCAGGGGCTTCTCGCCGCTGGAAGGCTTCATGGATGAGGCGCAGTACACGGAGGTCGTGCACAACATGCGCCTGCCTGTGCGGCCCCTCTCACCATCCGCATACTCCCAGGGGCGAGGGCCGCAACCGCGTGCAAGAGTGCGTGCTTGACTGCCCTTTTCAAGCTGCACGCTGCACACTGGTGGCGCACGTGGTGCTGGTGAGCACTGGCACTGCACACTGGGTATGCAGTACGCGCACAAGGTACTGTCAAGCGGCCAGGCTCGGTCCACCTCACCAAACTGTCCTTCAACTGCTTGCTCCGCTCATCAAGCAGTGTGTTGAGATTGGCTGCGTCTCCCTGCTATTGCCAGTGCTGGGTCGCCGAGGGCGTGTGATGGCATGATAGCGGGGGGCTGTTGCAGGCTCTTGGGCCTCGCTCGTGTCTGGGTTGCACCTGCGTAAAAAGCACGTGTGTGACAAGCACAGCGCCGCGCAGAGCGGCCTGCTGTTCGGGCTGCCGGTGGTGCTGGACACGGACCGGGAGGACCTGGCCGTCGGCGACAAGGTGCTGCTCACGTACCAGGGCGCCGACCTGGCCGTGGTGGAGATCAGTGCCAAGTGCGCCTGAGGGCGCTGCCTGGCCTGCGCCGCCGTGTGCTGCGGTGGGGCTGTCCTTTGACGGAGCCGACCGTGCCACACCCCGTCGCTGCTCGCCCTCGAGCGTGTGGCGTTTGCTTGGCCTGAGCCTTGATGTCCGTTCCCTTGCCAACCGGGCGCTGCACGGCCTGCTGCACTCCTGCCGCGCCATGCGGCGTAGCTTTCTTGCGCGTGCCAGCCCACGGATTCTGCCCAGCCACACTGTTCAGCGTCGCTGAGCTGGCCGGTCGGCGCGTGCGGAGCAGGTGGGCGCCCAACAAGCCGGTCGAGGCGTTGCACTGCTATGGCACCACCTCGCTGGAGCACCCGGCCGTGCAGATGATCGCCATGGAGCGCGGCAAATTCTACATGGGTACGCGCGCGGCCGCGGCCGGCGCTCGGGCCTCTGTAACTCCCGGCAGCCCTGCCTGCTGCCCTGCGTGGGCTGCAGCATCGGCGTGTTTTGCTCAGGCCCATGCCGTAAACCCTTGGCGAACCCCATGCGAGAGCTGCTGGCTGCGCGCTGAAGCAGACGGGGGGTGCTGCCTCATGCAGGCGGGCGAGTGCAGGGGCTGGCGCTGCCCAAGCGCGTGTTCCCCTGCGCGACGCCCGCGCAGGCGCGCACGAGCGCCCGCTCGGGGCCCCGGTGTTTGCTTGTACAGGCTTTGAATGGTGCATGGCAACTGCCGTGAGGCAGCCTGCCACGGAGTGCGGCTGGTGGATGTGTCCTGCGTTTCCTCGTTGGCTCCCGGTGCGGCTGCAGGCGCGTTCGCATGTCAAGGCACCTCTCTGCCATCAGGCCGCCCGGCGCGCTGCGCGCGCCGAGCGGCGGGGCCGCGCGGGCGCGCAGGTGCGCGGCACGCTGCCGCCGGGCCAGGATGTGCTGGCCTTCCAGTGCCGCAACCCCATCCACCGCGCGCACTACGAGCTGTTCACGCGCGCGCTGGAGGCCGACAATGTCCGCCCGGGCGCCATCTGCCTCGTGCACCCGACCTGCGGGCCCACGCAGGCGCGAGCGCCGCGCGCGCGCTCGCGGCGCCCCGGTCCTGCCGGCTGGCAGGCACGGAGGATGCTGGTGCCGCAGGCCCGGCGAGCCTGCGAGCGCTGGCGCCATGCGCATGCTTGGCAGCCACGGCGGCAAAAACAGCCTGGTCCTTTGTCATTCCTGTATCGTCAGCGCGCGATGTTGGACGACGTCCCTGGCGGCCAGCGGGTCTGACTGACCGCCGGCGGCCGCGCCCCAGGACGACGACATCCCGGGCATCGTGCGCTACCAGACGTATGAGGTGCTGAAGGAGGAGGTGGCCAACCCGCGGCTGCGCTGGGCCTACCTGCCCTACTCCATGCACATGGCCGGCCCGCGCGAGGCCATCCAGCACATCATCATCCGCAAGAACTACGGCGCGCCCCCGCCCGCCGCCCGCGCGCCGACTCCGCGGAGCAGCGCTTGGCGGCGCGGGGCATGCGCTGCCCTGCCTGCCAGCGCGTGTGGGCGCACGCAAAGACGCGTCGCCGGGTGAAGCCGCTCGGGATGCGTCTGTGCCCTGGGTGCCGCTAGCTTGTCAAGCGGCCCCGACTGCTGGCCGGCCACCGTCCTCCAGGCGGCTCCGTGCTGTGGCCTGGAGCCGCCCAAGTGGGTGCGGGACAGCGGTCCCGCGTGCGCCGCAGCCTGGGGCCGTGGCCTGGAGGGCGCCGCCGCTAAGCCACGCCGTGCGGCCGCGCAGGGTGCACGCACTTCATCATCGGGCGCGACATGGCGGGCTGCAAGAGCAGCATCTCGGGCGAGGACTTCTACGGGCCGTACCAGGCGCAGGACACTGCCAAGGCGCATGCGGCTGAGCTGGGCGTGCAGGCGGTGCCGTCGCTCAACATCACCTATACCGAGGCGCGCGCCCGCGCGCCGGCCCGCCCGCCCTGCCGCGGCGGCTGCGCGCCTGTGGCCAGCTGTCGTGCCTGTGGCAGCCGCCGACAGCCGTGCCACGCCCTCCCCAAGGTGCTTGTGATGGGCGGCGGGGGCTCTGTCCAAACCCAGCGACAGGGCCAGCACGGCTGGAGAACTCTGCCGCGGCTCATGCGGCTGGTGCGTGATGGGCCTGCTGACCAGCATGAAAGCGGGTGCCACCTGGCTTAACAATGCAGCGCCCAACAAGCTCGCCTGGGCGCGCAGGAGCGCGGGTACGTGACTGCGGACGTGGCGCAGGGCGAGGGCCTGCATGTGAAGAGCCTGTCGGGCACAAAGTTCCGGAAAATGCTGCGCGGCGGCGAGGACATCCCGGAGTGGTTTGCCTTCAAGTCGGTCGTCAACGTGCTGCGCTCCGCCGCGCCTGCTGCCAGCAGCTAGCACCGCGCTGCGCGGAAGAGCTGTGCCTTGACATGCGGGGATGCTTTCAGGGTTCTGGGTCGCTTCTGCTGCGCGTGTCGAGCCAGCCGCCAGGTTGTTAATACTGATTATTTACCGCCGGGTGTTGAAACGGCGGGTATGGCCAGGGTGAGTTCGGGCAGCAGTGGGAGAGGACCCACACTTGAGGCTGGCATCACGAGCCGCTGGTCTCTGTGGGCTGCTCCTGGGCTCATCTGCACTGTTGAAGTGCATTCTTGCACGCGAGTCATGTCCTGGCGAAGATATTTGGATGAACACCTTTGCTTCTCATGCAGTGATCCCAGTGGATGATGCAAGATTGTGAGGGTCTCATGCGCTCGCTCCTACATAAAAGGGCCAGATAACCTGTGTGGCAAAGTCACTGTTGCACACGAGCCTGCTCCCGAAGCTGAGAAGCTGGGAGCAGCGCCGGGAGGTGTACCGACAGGCATATGCAGGATTGCTGCAGGTGTACAACCAACGAGCCCCTGTCTATACCGACGAGGGGTCCTTCCGGCGGGCTTCACGTCGCTGACGCGGTGGCGCTGCGCGGCGTCAACAGCGCATCCAGTGCGGACGCCATGCGCTGCACGAGGGCGACCGCTTCGGCCAGGCGCTGCCGGTGCCCCTGCTCGGTGGCAGCCTGCCGCTCCGCCATCTGCGCGCGCGCGCGCGCGCCTTCAGCCGCGGGCCAGTGTTGCCACAGGGGCCTGGGCCTGCACGTACGCACGCCAGCAGCGCAGCTGTCCAGCCAGAGGCAGCACATGCTTCAGCGGACGCCGCCCGCCCTTGCCGCACACAGGGCGTCAGCACAGGCCCCATGCAGCGCCAGGCTGCTGCACACGGCGCGCAGCGCTGAGCTTCATGTGGCTGCCGCATGCGCACACAATGCTGACCGCGCGCCGCGGGGCCACGCACCAGCGCCGCGGCGCCGCGCGTCTCCGCGGTGGCCAGCCGGTCTTCCAGCGCGTCGATGTGCGCAGCGTGCGCCTCGGCCGCGGCCGACAGTGCGGCGCCAAGCGCCTCGCGGTCGCCCAGCAGCGCCGCGGCCGGGTCGCTCTCGGCGCCGGCAGTGTCGCCGGCCCCGCCGAAGCCGGGCCCGGCGTCGGCGGCCCAGCGCTCCTGCGCGGCCAGCGCCGCGTTCGCGGCGGCCTCCCAGAAGCGCGCCTCCAGCTCGCGCATCTGCGCGCGCGGCGGCCGCTTAGGCGGGTGCAGCGCGACGCGCGGGCGCTGGGGCATTGTCATGGCGAGCCTGGCCGGCAGCAACCCGGGCAGGCTCGGCGCGGCCGTGGGAGCGCGCCATGCCGAAGAAGGCGACAAAGTGCTGGCGCGCGGCCTCGGCCGCGTCGGCGTGCCGCCGCTCGGCCTGGCCCAGCAGGCCGCCGAGCGCCGCGCACACGCCCAGCTCGCCATCCAGCAGCGTCCGCTGCAGCGCGCCACACGCGCGCCGCGCCGCGTCCACGGCCGCCTCTGCCGCGTCCACGCCGGCGTCCGCATACGCACCGCCGTCCGCGCCCTGCGCCGCCCTGCATGCCCCGGCCCCGGGCACGCGTCAGCCGCTCGGCCGCCCGGGCCCGCCCGCCGCCGCACGCCGCCGCAGCGCCTGAACCCCCGCATGCAGCCCTGCTGCCCTCCGGCGCCCCTGCCAGGACAGCTAGGCACACCCTCACGCGCGTGACGCTGATGAGCAGCAGGGCAGGAGACGTGCGCGCGCCGCTCGGCCGCGCTGCAGAGCTGGCGCGCGCGCGACACGGCGGCGCGCGCAGCGCCGGCGGCCACGTCCACCACGCGCGCGGCGGCCGCCCGGCTCTCCGCCAGCTCGCCCTGCCGCAGCGCGTGCGCCTCCAGCACCGCCGCCTACGCGCGCACGCCGCGGCGCGCCTGCGTCAGCCGGCGCCGCCGCCCCCGGTGGCACCCCCGGCCCCCCCGTATCTACAAGCGCGCAGGGCCAGCGCGGGCGCGCAGGCGAGCCGCCCCGCGCGCGCGGGTCAGCGGGCGGCTATCGGGGGGCGCCGGCGCGCGGGCGCGTAGGCGAGCCGCCCCGCGCGCGCGGGTCGGCGGGCGGCCATCGGGGGGTGCCGGCGCGCGGGCGCGCAGGCGAGCCGCCCCGCGCGCGCGGGGCGACGGGCGGGCATCGGGGCCGCCGGCGCGCGCGCGCCTGGCACTCGGCGATGGCGGCGGCGGCCTTGACCTTGAGCTCCGCCCAGCCCTCCTGCAGGCCGGGCAGCGCGGCGAGGCGGTGCCACTCCGGGTCGCCGTGCAGCAGGTCCTCCACCACCGTCTCCACGCCCTGCGTGTGCCGCCGCCAGCTTTGACACAGCATGGGTGAGGGAGCGTCCGGCGCGCTCCCCGCGCCGACCCTGCGCAGCGCGTGCGCCAAGCCCCGGCGCAGGCGGTGGCGACCCCCTGCGCTTGCAGGCGGCACCGAGCGGGCCACCAGCGAAGCACGCTGCATTCTCCCTCACCAACGCCAGCACAGGCGGCCATCCCTGGAGCGAGCATGGGGCGCCGCAGCGTTCGCGCGCGCCTCGAGCCCCGCGGCGCGCAGGCGCGCCGAGCGCGCGGCCGCCTCCGCAGCGGCGGCCTCCTCGGCGGCCGCCCTTTCCGCCGCGGCCTCGACCTCCGCAATCTCGTCCTGCCCCAGCCGCGCGCGCACCCGTTGTGTAGTGCGTGATGGCTCGGGCCCGCTGGCACCCGTGTGGCCGTGCCTCTGCGCAGATGTGCTGCCTCCCCTGGCAGGACACAGCATCACTTTGCCGCCAGCCCTTTGCCCTGAGCCCAGTGGCATGCACTGGGTTGCAAGGTGGCCATGCCGCTGCGGCGCCGCATGCGCAGCCCCTGCAGGCTGCCGGCGGGTCGGAGCCGCGGGAGCGCGCGCGCGCGCGCAGCCCCGAGCGCCGCGGCCGCGCCTGGAAGCGCTCGCGCACGGCGGCGCGGTCCGCCGGCGACACGCGCGCGTGGTCCAGGAAGGCCAGGGCCGGCAGGTGCGCGAGCGCCCACGCGCGCGCGCCCGGCCCGGCCGCGGCCGGGTTGCCGGCCAGCGTCAGAGCGCGCAGCCGCGTGAGCGGCCGCAGCGCCGCCACCGCTGCCGGGCTCTCCAGGCGATTCTGGCCTGCGCCCCGGGCGGAGAGGGCCTTCTCGCGGCCCCCGTGCCCCTCTGGCGCATGCGCGTCAGCACGCGCCAGGGAGAGCGTGCGCAGAGGGACCTGACCGGGTCAGGCCGACCAGGGCCGCCGCACGGCGCTCAGCCTGGCCAAAGTGCTCAAATGCTGTGTCAGAGATGTCTTCTATGTTCCTTATGACCTGCTGGCGCAACGCACGGCCTCCCAGAACAAGGCTGGCCGGCAGAGGCGCGGCGGGCGCTGCGGGAGAGCAGCGCGCTGCGCGCGCCGCACCCAGGGACAGCATCTCCAGCTGGGACAGGCCGGTGAGGCCGTCCGCGGCGGCCACGCGGTTGCTGAACAGCGAGAGGTCGCGCAGCTGGGTCAGCTTGTCCAGGCCGGCCACGTCCGCGACGGCGTTGAACGAGACGTCCAGCCGCGTCAGCAACCCCGCCTGCCGCCCGCGCGCGCCCGGCCGCCCGCTCAGCTGCGCCGCATGCTGCAGCCTCGGCGCTGGTGCGGGCTGGCGCATGTTAGCGACCGCCACCAGGCCCCGCCTCCATCCAGCACGGCAGCCGCGCGGTGCGGCTGCCGTGCGGTGCGCGGCCGTGCGTCACAGCCATGCAGCGCAGAGCCTGGGCAGCAGTGGGGCCTGGCGCCAGAGCCCTGCTCAGCAGACCGGTGTGCGGCCGCAGCACAGCAGTGCTGTTGGGCAGCACAAGTGCCGGACCAGCACAGGGCACGACGTGTCTGCCCGGCAGGCTCAGCGCCAGCAGAGCCGAGCTTGTCCAGGACGCCGTGGGCCGGGCCGTGCGCACGTGACAGCGACGGGCACGCGCACAGCCAGGTCGACCGGCGAACGACACAGTCCCACCCGTATGGCTGCACCGTGCGCCGACGCTGGCTCGGCCCAGGAGGCCGCAGGAGTCCGGCCCCGGCGCAGCGAGCGGCTGGCAGTGCGGGCAGCGTGGCGGCCGCGGCCCGGGCGCGCACCAGGTGGTCCAGGTTCTCCAGGCGCGTGAGGGCATTGTTGTCCAGCTGCAGAGTCGCCAGGCTGGTCAGGCCCTGCGGGTTGTCGACGCGCACCAGGCTGCGGAAGCTCAGCCGCAGCGCGGCCGCCTTGCCGAAGCGCAGCGCCGCGCGCCGCTCATCGGCGCCCTCCGCGTCGCCGTCCACCTGCCGGCGCGGTGGGCAGGTTACCAGGCCGCGGCCCTGCGCAGGGGCGACAGGGGCAGGGCCGGGGCACGCCTGTATGCCCTGTCGTATGAGGGTCGCGGTGATGATGGCCGGCAGCACGGGCAGCGGGTGCGCTGGCGCCAGCGGCGCCATGGCTGACTCCCTCACAAGGAGTGTGTTTGCCACCGTTTCTTGAGCGCGTCTGGTGTCGCTCACAGGCGCACTGCGCGAGGTAGCTTGGAGCAGCTGCGCTGTGGGCCAGGTGAAGGTAGCAAAGACCGCTCAGTGTGACCACGGCTCTGAGGACAAGTTCGCAAGTGGAGGCAAGCAATCACGCGAACTGTGTGCAGAAGCTGTGTTGGTCAAAGAAAAGCCATGAACACTGGGAGGCTAAATGCCATGTCCATCCGACCTTGTCAATGGGAGTTGCACTGTAACGCTGCCCTGGCACCTCGCGATTTGCTGTGGCATGCCTGTTACACTGCACCTGTGCATCCTGCCAAGCATTCTCGGCCGCGGCTGTCCAGCACGGAAATGGTCCGGCATAGATTTTTTTTGGAGGGACGAGAGGTGCAAACCTTACTGCTTCATTGCTTGTAAAGACACGAGGACCCCATTAAAATCCCATCCAGCGCGCGCTCGGCACCAGGGGCCACTTAAAAGCCCATCCCTGGCGCCTGCAGCGCTTCTGGAGAGCTGCGTCGCGCCCGACCACATAGCCACGCAGTGCAGTACTACTCGTCTGTGCCAACACTCCTCTCTGTTCTCTCAACACAATCCGCCTGTGCAGCCTGTGCAAAACCGACAGGCGCAAGGCCCGCTGGCGCAGCCCCCATGTACCTGCACTCAGTCGCAGCCCGCCAGCAACCGCCGCGCGACCAGACCGCCGTCAGCCAAGCCATGCAGACAGGGTCAGCACAGGTTTGCCCGCGGCTGCCGCTCGCAAGCAGGTCCGTGCGGCTCCACAGCGCTGGCGTCACGCACGCGCCCACGGGCGATTGGCGCCCGCGACCAAACCAGTGTCAGTCCGACATCGGGGGCGTGCTGCGGCCGCTGTCGCCGCCGAGCGGCGGCGAGGCGCGGCCGCGCCGCTGCGGCTTGTACAGCACGGTGGTGATGTACTTGCTCTTGTAGCGGTGCGTCGCGCCCACCACCGTTGCGCTGATGCCGCGCGCGTTGCGCTGGCAGTACAGGTGGTTCAAGATGACGTGCTGCGCCGCGCGCCCGCCAAGGCTCAAGTATGGCAGGGCCTTGTCATGGCAGGGCATGTGCTGTGCGTGCAGGCTGCGGTTGACATATAAGCAAGCAAAAACAGGCAGTGCTGCAACCTGTGTCTGACACAATGGCGTCAAAGCTAGGATGGAAAGCAGCATGATTTGCTGCAAACAGCTAGAGCACCCAGGACACGGGGAGGGGTCACCTGCGGGCGCGGGAGCGAGGCGGTCGCATCCAGCGCAGGCGGCACGTTCAGCAGCGTCAGCTGCAGGTGCGGCGGCATCGCCGGCGGCTCCTTCGCATAGTCCTCCGGCGTCGGCAGCGGCATGTTGTAGCTGCGCGCGCGTCACGCTGGTCACACATGCGGCGCCATGGGGGACTCGAGCGTCGCTGTCAAACATGGGTACGCTGCGATGATCCTAGAGCGATATAGGCAAGGGCCTCAAGGATGAGCAGATCGAGCGAGCGCCACGAGAACAGTCATGGTCGCAAGGAGCTTGGCAGCGCCGCCTGGCAGCGCATGATTTGACAGCGCAACCAACTCCGGCAGCCACCCAGGCTGCCGCCGCCACCAGCGTAAAGGGTGTAGCGCAGCTGGCGCAAAAGCATTCTGTCTCTGCCGTGACACAGCGTGAGTCTCCTCCTGATACTAGCACGGTGACAGGCGCAGCGGACCAGCTACAAAAGTTCGCGCCCGCCCAGCCAGTGTTGCAGACGCGAGCGTGCAGGTACCGAAGCAAGGCGGTCTATGTGGGACGCTGACGCAGGGACTCGGGTGTGGAAGGGTGAGGGGGCGGGGGCACCTCTCCGGCGGCGACGGCGGCGGGTCGAACGAGGAGAGCGAGGCCAGGTTCTCGGGCACGTACTCCTGCACCTCCAGCACGTTGTTCACGTTGCCGTCCTCGTCGTACATCGCCGGCTGGTCCGGCGCGTACTTCCAGTCGCCGTCGACGATGAACTTGTACTGCGCGCGCGCGGCGCGCCCGCTCTCTAACCCTGAACCTATCCTGGCGCATACTTCCAGGCGCCATCGACGATGAACTTGTCCTGTACGCGCGCGCGGCGGCCCCGCTCTCGCGCGCCGCGCCGGCTCGGGTCCCGAGCAGCAGCGCCGACGCTGCGGGGCCCAGAGCCGCGGCGAGCGGGGCCGCAGGACGGCATCATGCGTCAGCGCAGCGGCAAATGCTGCCTTTGCGGACAGCGTGCGCTGCTGCAAAGGCAGCAGTCATGATGGCCAGTGTGAGCAGGAGCACGTAGGGCGTAGTGCAGCGCGCCAAGCGCGAGGGCGTGCCAGGGGCTGAGCATTCACACCCGCTTCATCGTCAGCCAGCGGCAGCCGCCACGCAGCGCCGCGGCGCACCTGGTACACCCCGGGCGGCAGCAGCTTCACGATGGTGAAGTCCTTGCCGGAGCGCTGCATGACGTGCCGCGTGGACCAGTTGTCGAAGGAGCCCTCCACCGCCACGCTGCTGCCGCCGTGGCTCCCTGCGCGCGGGGGCGGCTGCGGCGGCGCTCCGACGCCCGGGGGCCCCGCAGCTTCGCCCGAGCCAGGCTGCACGCTGCCGCGGGCTGCGCGCAGGCACGCCAGGCTGCGCAGGACAGGCGCTTAAGAAGCGGAGGCCGCCTGCAAGCTCGGCGCCTTGTCGCACAAGAGCGCAGGGACCGCGTGCCGCAGGCAGCGGGCCGGGCGCGCGAGCCCCGGCTGCCCACCCGTGGACCCAGGGCGCTGCGGGCGAAAGCGCGGGGCGCACATACAATGACCGTCGGCACGAGCTTGGGCTGCGCGGGCCAGCCGGCCAGGCCATGGAACTCCGCCGCATGGTCGCGCCCCAGCGGCGCCTGGTCCACCTTGGGGATGGGCTCCATGGGGATCTGCGGGCTGTACGTGAGCGGCGAGCCGGGGCTGCACGGCGGCGACGTGGACGCAAAGGCGTCCTCGCCGGCCGCGCTGCCGTCGCCCGGCGCGCCGCGCTTGGTGCTCGTGTTGCCCTGCGGGCCCCCCGCGGGCGCCGGTCTGTCCACGAACGCTCAAGCACACACGCTGGCCGGGCAGCTTGCAAGCTGCATTCATACTGTGCGGCCCCCGGCTCTCTGCGCTTTCCCGCGCACAGACAGTGTCACAGACACGGCCAACCGGCATGAGAGCCAGTAAGAGAGCGCCTGGCGTCGCGCTATGTTGACAATGTTGTAGCAGGGGGGCCCACCATGCTGCCTCACATCATGTTTCGGCACTCGCGCGCGTCCCAGCAGCACGGGCTCCTCCTCCTCTTGCGCAGCAAGTGCCGTTGCTCATGCACTGCCCATAAAGAGACCAGAGCAAGCTGCCCAGCAAGGAGACAGTGCAAACAACGTGCAACGCGCCAAGTCAGAGCAAGCGGCAGCTCAAGCTACGGCGCAACACACTGCCCACAACGTGGCTTGCCGCCTGTTGGCACTGACGGTCCTCAGCCAGCGCTTGAGCAACAAGCAGTGATACCCTTGCTAGCAAAGTTCTGCAGGAGCTGCGGCAGGCCCCTATTTAGCCTCCACTGGCCTGTTAGGGCCAGCTGCAAGACGATGCGCTGGGCGACAGCTCAACTCCGCAAGCTCGACCAAAGTGGTACAGGCTCAAAGCAGAAACTGTGATCGACTATCTTTGTTTCAGAAGGAGGTAGCGGGCTTGCTGCCTGTGCTGGGGGCGTGGGAGCAAAGCATGGACTTTGAGGCGCCTGCGCCCGCACTTGAACGACCGACAGAAGTTCGGCCCAGTAAGCGAGACAGCGGCATCGCAGTGCACTGCACTATGTATGACAAGCCTGGGCGGACTGCGCGAGTGTGATGACTTTTGTTCGTGCAGGACTGTTTCTGGGCGGCATCATGTCCTTCCCGTACCTGCGCGAGCTTGGTATTACGCATATACTGGTGACTTGGACCCGGTCAACGCCGTGCGACGCCTTGCCAGCGTTCTCTGCATAGCACTGACATGCAGCTTGCTGGCTGCGGCAGAGCATCCTCAACATGTGTGTGGCGGATCTCATTCAGCAGCACGGAACCTTCACAAAGCTGGACGTGTGGCTGCCAGACACCCCCTCGGCGGTGCGGGCCGCGCCTGCTGCCTGAGATGGCGCTCCTCGCCTGCCGCCGGGGCGCGGGCCTGTGACGGCACGCCCCGCCAGCGCGCAGGACATCCTGCAGCACCTGCCGGCAGCCGTGGCATTCGTGCGCGGGGCGCTGCACGGCGGCGGGCGCGTCCTGGTGCACTGCGCGGCCGGCGTGTCACGCAGCGCGACGGCGCGGGCTGCTCTTGCGGCTCCCGCCCAGCAGCCAACGGTGTCCAGTTTTCCACGCGCGCACATGCGGTCGCGCCGCAGGTGGTTACGGCGTACCTGATGAAGAGCGAGGGGCTGTCCGCGCGCGCGGCCGCAGAGGCGCTCGTCCGCGTGCACCCGCGCGCGTGGCCCAACGAGGGCTTCCGCAGGGCGCTCGACATGTGCGCGCGCTCTCCTGCGTTGCGAGCGCAGCACATCGACACATGCGTCAGCTCGGCCGGCGGGGCTGCGCTTGTGCACGGCCACGTAGAATGTGAAGAATGGGCATGCGCGGGCGGCGGGCAGCGGCACATACCCGTATTTATGCAGAGTTGGCTGCCATCTTGCAGGCTGAGCATGCGGCGCAGGGCGACTGTGCAGCGGCTCTCGCACACATGTTGCCCGTTTTGACGGGTCGCGTGATGGCAGCCAATGAGCTGCCCGCGGGGCGGGCAGGTGGGGCGAGGCAGGCTGCCCGGAGGACGCCAACACGCTCGCGCTGCGCCGCCAGCGCATGGAGGCGCTGGGGCGCCAGTGGGCGGACGCGGGCGCCGTCGCGCCCGCGCTCCTGCCCTCGCCAGATGAGGCCCCGGCCGTCGATGTGCGCCATCGCTCCCAGCTATCTGCAAGCCTGCAGTCAGACTGCTTGATGCTTGCCCCCACGTGGCGCCCACTGTGGGACCTGGGCCCCTTGCATGCCCGGACACCACCATGTCTGGCGCTCCCCACACTTGCCAGCGTATGCAAGCGCTGCATCCCGGGTCTGGCATGGATGTTGGTGACAACCTGCCAGGGCTGCGGCGGTGACACCTCCGGCATGCACGCAATGCAGGAGGATAATCGTGTTGGGATGCGGCGCGCAGGCCGTGCTGTACCGCTGCCGGAGGTGTCGCCGCATCGTGGCGTCGTCAGCCAACGCCATCCCTGTGGAGAAGGGCGACGGCGCCTTCCGAGGCAAGCGGCGGGACCGCCAAGGGCGCGGTGCGCGCCCTGCTGTGGCCTGGAACAGTCTGTCCCCGAGCACAGATGTATGCAGAACTTTGCCACACGCCGTCTCTGCTTTGTCATGCATGGATCGTGCATGGCCTTGGTGCTTTGCATGGCGCTTTACCCCCAGAACACTTTGAGCCCAGAACATGCAAGCATGTTTGGCGGCGGACCTCATGCAGTGTTGGCGGGCGCCCTAGCCCTAGCCCAGGCCCGAACCCTAGCCTGATCCGTAGCCTGCCCTCATGCAGGAGCTGCGGCCGAAGGCAGCGCTGAGACGTCGCTGTTTGTGGAGCCGCTCCGGTGGATGAGCGACGCGCTGCAAGTCGGCGAGGACCGGCTGGTCTCCGGCAAGCTCAGCTGCCCGGGGTGCGGGCTTCCTAAAGAGGCCTGGGTGTTGCAGCACTCTCACCTCGGTCACTGCGCTGCTGCGTCCTTACGAATGCAGGGCCCGCATGCCCGCGTGTGAACCTGCCATGCGAATGTGACATGACAGCTTGCCATGGGTTGCGTGCATTGGCATGGAGCATTGGCAAAGAGCCGGAATGTTACACCCCTGCCGGCCCGACCTTGCACGCTGGCGAGCTTTGCGCGCGCGATGTCTGAAGTGTTGGCGCTGCCAGCGCGCGGGAGCGGGTGCAGCGCTGCACCCGCGCCGCTGCAGGGCGCGCGCGGCGCGCAGGTGCGGCGCGCGCCTGGGCGCGTTCAACTGGGCGGGCGCGCAGAGCTGCAGCGGCGCCTGGGTCACGCCCGCCTTCCAGCTGCACCGCGCGCGCCTGGACGCGGCGGCGCCCGCGCCCGCGCCCGGCCGCCCGGCCGCAGCCGTGCCCGCCCTGCTCGCCAGCCGGCTAGTGCTGGGGCCTGCGCGCCCGGCAGGCCCGAGCGCCGCGCCTCCAGACCCAGCCAGCGCTGCGCCTGGCCCTGCGGCAGCGGCCGCGCTTGCCGGCGGCGCCGGGCCGACGGGCGTGGACCGCGCGGACGGGCATGTGAATGGTACCTGCGTGCCAGGCGCGCTCGAGGGCCAGGCAGGGCGAGCGCAGGTAGGCGCGCTGGCAGCCCCGCAGGCGCTGCAGGCAGCCACTTGCGATGCACCGGCAGGGCAGCAGGGCACATAGCACCCATCTCGTCATGTCGACGTGGCGGTGTACAGGAGGTGCATGAGCGTGCAAATTTTGCAATGCGAAATGTAGTGCAGGCATTCCCGCGAGTTTTGTGAGGAGGGCAGCGCTGCCCCATTATCTAAATTTGTGTGCAACTTGTACATCCATGTCTGTGATCACAATATGTGAGGAGTGTAACAAAGGATGACACATGTCTGGTTGTTTACAGCCCAGCTTTTGAAGCGTCTCCTTTACGCCATGACACACCTCACCCTGTGGAAAAACAAGCGAAGACAAGCAAGCACTGACAGTATGCGCATCTACAAACACCCCTGTTCCTGCCACCCGCCCAGAGCTCCACACGCCTGCGAGGCTGTAAGTTGTATCCCCAGCACCCTGTTACACCTTGCATGAGCCTCATGTTCGCTACCGCCGGTAGCGGTCATACCCCCCGCCTCCGCCATAGCGATCACCGCCCCCGCCATAGCGGTCACCGCCGTAGCCGCCGCCACCGCCGTAGCCGCCGCCACCGCCGTAACCCCCCCCATACCTGCCAGGAAGAGAGTGAGCATGAATCGCTCCCACCAATGACGCTGTCTTGGCGCAACACACATTGCTGCATTCACGCGATGCAGGGCGCGCCTGTCGCCGCCGCCGTACCCGCCACCATACCCGCCTACGTACCCGCCGCCGCCGCCGCCAAACCTGGACATGTCACCGGCCGTCAGGTCATGATGGCCATGCAAATGTTGCTGCCCCATGGGCCATCATTCTGTGAGCCATGCTATGGTATTCAGCTGCCCAACAGCTCTCCACGCTGCCACTCCTTGCTCACAGCATGCACAGCTCTGCTCTGTCACACGCAGCACAGGCATGCGCATGACATGGCGGCAGGGGAGCACCGGTCGCCGCCGTAGCCGCCGCCGTAGCCGCCAGCGTACCTGGCCCCACACGCGCACAATCACCATCGCACCCACATGCTCATGCCTTCCGCCCCTACCTGGGCGCATCTGATGCTAACACTCACAGCCAGTCGTACCCAGAAGCACCTGGTGACAACGCATGTGCGTGTGAGCATGCAGCTCCTGCGCATGTTGAGCAATCTTTCCACTTGTGCTTCTGCCTCCCATGGAATACCTACAGAGAACGCCAGCATGGGTGACGTCAGGGTCGTTAGCCCGGGGCCGCACCTGTCCATGGGAGGCCCGCGGCCGTAAGCAGGCGGCGGCCCGCCGTACGGCATGCCGCGGCGGTCCATCTCGATGCGCTTGATGATGCCCATCTGCATCCCGCATACACAACATCAATTCTCATCCAGACATTCTGACAATTCGTGTGTTGCCAGGACATGCTCGCCCAGCAGCCGCACGTATGGCGCATTGCGTAGAAACCTCAGCGTGGCTCGGCCATGCAGCTCGCCCAATTTTGAGGCTGCGGGGCGGCACTGTGTGGTGGCCGGGGCACAACTGGCACAGCCAGCTCCTGCTCGCTCCGCCCCTGCGGCTCGCACTGCAGAGGCCGCACGTCCAGGTCAGAGGAGCTACCAAGCATCTATCAATTTTTTGTGCCCCAGCCTTACCCCGGATGATGTCCCCTTGCTGCGCGGGCTGACGCGCACCATGAAGCCCGTCTTGCTGCGCACGGTCTCCAGGGAGGCCATGCCAAACTTCTCCACCGCCTCCAGGCCCAGGTCCGAGGGCAGTTCCGCCAGCGACTTGAGCATGCGGCTGTCCACCTCGTCCATCTTCAGCCGGCCCTGCGCGCGCGGCGGCCGCATTGGCACGCAGAGCGGCACGCGCTTGCATCCGACCAGAGCGACATGCGTGTCGCCGCAGGCGTCCATCGACAGCGCATTTGCACAATAATGCTAAGCATCAGCATCAGCATTAATTAAGTCGCCCAGGATCAGACTTGGGAGAACACGCACACGCATCATTGTATTTGAGCGGCAGCCCGCCACATCATTGCCCACCATCCAGCTTACTAAGAGACTGTGCGGGGGCTGCGCGCGCGCGCACGTCGTCCATGAGGTCGCGCAGGCGGTAGCGCACGGAGCGCGGCAGGACGTCCAGGTCGATGTTGCCGCCGTTGGGGCCGTCCTCCTGCACCCGGCGGATGATGCCCTGCCGCCCGTGCGTGCAGAGCTGTTGATGTACCCCGTGCCCTATAGCTGCCCCACACCATACATGCTTGCGGCGGCTGCTGCTGTGCATGGGCTGCGCGGCTGCTCCTCACGACGCGAGGCAATCACACCAGCCTGAGGCGCCTGCCCGGCACGTCCCAGATGCGACAGAGACGGCTGCGCACGAGCGAGCACGTGGTCGAAAACATTGAAGGCGACACCTTACAAGCGAGCGCACACAAGGTGTGGGCAGGTGACATGCACAGGGAACGTTGCACAGCGGCGGCTTGCTAACGTGCGACACCGCACGGGTGGCCAGGGGCGCGGGGGCGCTGCGGGCAGGCACCATGAGGAAGCCGGACTTGTTGGAGATGCGCGAGAAGTTGGCCTCGCAGAAGCGCTCTATCGCCTGGTCCGCCTGGTCGTCTGTCAGGTCTGCGACGGCCGCAGTCACCATACTCAGCAGTTAGGGCCGCGGCACCCCCCTGCCCCACCCCCATATCAGGGTAACTTACAGGAGACAGTGTGCGCAATACCCTGGCACCGCATTTGCAGGCGCTTGGGAAGCGCTTGCGCCGACAATAAACACGCTTGAATACAGGCTTTCAGTTGCAAGCTGCTTAACAGGTTGTCCATGTGTCATGTTGGACAATGATGCAGCGCATGCACTGTGCACCGCGCAGGCTGCGCGGTGTGCCCTGCGCACCCTCCAGCGCGTCCATCGTGCGGTTGTCCAGGTCGCTGCTGCGGATCTGGCCGCGGTCGATGAGGCTGTCCAGCTTCTTCTGCGCTGGCACCATACGCGTTTGCTGCTGGCACGCCAGCGCCGGCACCCACCATGAGCGGTTGCAGCTCGGCAGAGCACTGCCCGATGCGACACTCACTCCAGTGAGCGTGCTGACGCCTGGCTTGAACATGACATGCACCAAGCTGCTGTCAAGCAGAAGATGATCAGGGGCTGGCTGCCGGTGCAGCGGCGCAGCGTCCCACCTTCCAGTCGCCGGCAGCTGCCCGGCTGCGCGAGCGCGAGCGGCTGAGGCGGCCGCGGGGGCTCGCGCTGCGGCTGAGCGGCCGGCGCCTGCACGGGCACACCTGATATGACGTTCCAAAATTTACATTGTGAGGTCTTAAAAACTTTGCGAGTATAGGTCAGCCGTAGCAGCGCCTCTGCAACAGTGCCAGCAAGGACACAGCAGTGTGCGCTCGCACCTCGGGCTTGCGGACCGGTCACGCGGCGAGCCTGCGCGCACGGTGCCTCCCGTTAACTCTATTTTTAGCTTGACAGGTTGTAGCAAGGAGGGGGTCCCTGCTTGCAAGCGCGTTATATTTTGACCAGGAGGCCACACGTACTGAGCAGGTCATAACAGTGTCACACACACCAGGGACCCATACAGCGGGACAAGCGCTGCACCTTGGCACCTTGGCATTTGCACATCCTAAGAAGTGAAACAGAATCTATTTAGCAACACCAGGCAACAAAGGGTGACAGGCCGCAGCGCGTACTGTGGCTCAGGAGCGAGCGGCCCGCGCAAGCGGCGCGGGCGGCAGCTTTGCAAGCAGGCAGCACTGCCGAGCTGCAGAGCGGCAGCGACAGCAAGCAGGCCTAGGTGTTGAGCAGGGCGGCCGCAGCCGCGGCGCTGCGCGCGTCAGCATGCAGGCGGCGAGCGTGGCAGAGGCGCAGGCTGCTGCAGCGGCCTGCTGGCTGCGCGGCTGCGAGCTGGCAGCGCGAGCCCTGGGCGAGGTCGCCGTATGCCTGCGCAGAGAGACAGCCAGGCAAACGGATGGGGGGCCGGCAGGGGCGGCGGCGCACGGCTGCGGCTGCGAGATGCGCTCGCCTTGACCGGCTCCTTGCTTGCGCTGCGGCTCCTGCACGCGACCTTGCCAACTGCTCTAGGGCACGGCGCACAGTTCCGAGGCGCAGGCCGTGTGATGCCCTCGAGGTTGCACTGCAACACGTGGCACTTGTTCTGTGCTGCAAGCAGAGTGCGTGCGCAAACACTGACGTGCAAGGTTGCGCAGTCCTAAGACACAGTTCACGCCGACCGAGGATCGGCCGTGTTAGATGGCCGCTCCGTGCGTTAGAAACTCGTTACTGGCAGGGAGCCAGTTGAGGCGCAAGCGCAAGCGGCACGCTCAAAGAGCGCAAGCAAAGACTTTGGCGAGGCCTGCGCACCGCCCCTTGGGAGAAGGTGCGGGTGACCCGTCGTCCGCAGGCATGGTGCTGGGCAGCAATGTGTATGTGCCTGGTGCACGTTGGAGTCTCAGGACCTCCGTGCGCAGGTGGAGATCGGTCTGCACTCGGCAGCGGGAGGAGTTGCTGGAAAGTCCGGGTTCCAGGTTAATGCCACAGCTAACGGCGGGCACCAAGCTACGCAGCAAGACATCAGCTTGATGTACGAGCATGCACCACATCTCTGATCTTGCTGGCATGCCCTGGCCATGTTGGTGCACACTGCCATGCCCTGGCCATGTTCACACAGACAAGTTCATTTTCTTGCACACCCCTGCAAGCACGCACGCCAGAGCTTGATTGCACCCCTAAGAAAAGCAGCACCCACCCCCAGCACACACATGTTGGGGTACAGCTCCCCGCATTTCCATCAAGCTATAGATGTCTCTCAGCACACACAACACGTCAAGGCAGAAGCAATGCATGCATTATCTGAGAACATGCCAGTCTCCTGCAAACGCGCCTGCAGAGAAAAGAGAAAAGCTCCAAGCATAGCCCTGAAGACAGCAGCGCCGCTACCAAACACGGGAGTGGACGCTGGGCTGAGAGGCCAAAGACAGTGCAACGAAAGTGAGTATGTAGTCCGGCGGGGCTGCCCTAACGGCGCCTGGTTCAGGGACCGCTGAACCGTGCGAAAGCTCGCCGCAGGCCCGCGACCCCGCCTGGTGTTGCCACGCAACCCAGCACCGCAATGTGAGCACAAGCATCTGTGAGCAGCCTCAACATGCCTCTGGGAGTTAGCTAGGTTGTTGGGTTTGGTATCCATGCGAGAGCGTACGCAAAAGCCAGCAAGTGCAATCACACCTTTGACCCAAGCGACCCGCATTGGGGCAAAATCTGCAGGTGTGGTACACCTGGACCAGCATGCGCGCAGCGCCTGCATCTCACAGCGCGAGGCCGCGCCCTGGTACTCCGCCAGGCTCGGGCCCGCCGGCTGACGCTCTGAGAGATGGAGGCTGGGGGCGCTGGCTGCAGGGCGACTGCTTAAGCAGCCCCCCGAGCAATAATCAGCGTCGCAAGCAGCAACATGCGCGAGCCAAGGGGCAGTCGCGCAGTGCAAGCTAACACTCCAACCGCAGCCTGTCGCTAATGAAGGCACCCCGTGCCCGGCTGCAGGGTTTTGGGCCTGCGCCAACCCCCTGAGCGGTGGAGAATGCTGAACAGCGTGAAAGCAGCAACATGCCAGTAGCCACTTGAGGCAGTGCAAGCCATGCTGATCTCCGAGCTACCTGCTAAGTAGATAAAGAGATATAGTAGATCACAACACTGCCTGGGGCTGCTGCATTTGCCACTGGGCATGCAGCCCCCGGTGCGGCTTGCCTGCATCGCGGATGCGCAACTATACCGCACCAGCAGCCTGTCATATATGATGGACCCGGTATATGTATACGATTAAGCCCATGCTAATCCCCTAATGATGGAGAAGTTGGGGAGCTGGCTGCCACGTGCTGCTGGGCAGCATCCCGAGTCATAAACAGCCTTGAAAGCAGGCTCTGGCTTGAAGCACGTCCGGCAGTGTCAGCTAGCTATCCCTGCCCACCTGCTCACCTCACATAACCTATGTAAAATAAATAGAGTATTGGCCGGGGCTGCCACCACGCATGCAGCCCCGGGTGCAGCTCACTGGCATGCGTCCTGCATGGCAGCGCTTAGTTGTGCTACATCCTTTTTTTGAAGCGGCCTCACCTTGTTGATCTGCGCCTATAACGCAAAGCGCTGGCGCAGCCGCACAGCAGCGGTACGCCCAGCGCTGCCCCCTCGTCAGCAAGTAACCCTCACACGCCCCGCTGCGCCGCACCGGGCCGCCGAGCGGCAGCGGTGCGGCGCTTTCAGAAGCGCAGGCGCACATCGCCTGGTCGGGCGCGGTAGCGCACGGGTGCAAGCCAGGGCGCCGGCGAGCCACCCAGCAGAGCGGGTGCTGCAGCAGGTCCTGGCGGCATCGGGCGCGCTGCCGCGTGCGGGCGTGTTGGCCACTCGCTGCCGAGTTGCGCCCTGACAGCGCCACAGCCGCCGCGTCCGCCGGCAGCATCAGGCGCGCGGGCGCGCGGGCGCGCCGGGTTCACGTGGACGTGGGCGCCCAGGCGCCGTACAGCGCCGCCATCGGCGCCTGGGCCGGCGCCTCGTAGCTCCGGGGCCGCAGCCGGTCGACCCACGGGAAGCGCGGCCCCTTCATGCCGCCGTCGCGGTAGCCGCAGTTGGCGCAGAAGCGGCGGAAGGCCGCCTGCGCGCACCGCGGCAGCGCCCTCGGCGCACGCACTCGCTGTGCGCGCTGGTCCAGAGCAGCGTCTGGGGGTCCACATGCGTCTGGCAGGGCATGCTCCGCAGTGCTACAGCACAGGCTGCGTCGCAGTTGGTCCAGCATCGTGAGGCGCGTGCGCTCCGGACGGCCGGGCGCCCGCCAGCAGGCACGCCTTTGGAGGCCCGCGAGCGCAAGCGAGACGGCTGGGGGCGAGGCCGGCGCACCTCCTGCGCGGCGCTGGTGAAGTTGCGGTCGGGCACGCCCTCCTCCCCCTGGCCGATGCAGGGCGCGCACTGCTGGCTCCACACGCCGTCTGTCTTGATCGCCGGCAGCGGCTCGGTCAGCGCCTTGTGCACGGACGCCTCCTGCCGCGCCCGCCGCGCCGCGCGCATCAGCCGCAGGGGCGCCGAGCTCGGCACCCTACAGGGCGGCTGTCGCTGAGCCGACGCGGGTGCGCCGGCAGCGCCAGAGCATCGTTGGGGAGCGGGCGCGCGCCTCCGTGGGGGACATGCCGAGCCCGGTGAGGTTGAAGGCCTGGCCCTCGGCCTGCGCGTTGATGAGCGCCGCGGCCGCCCCGGTGTACAGCGCCCCGACCGAGGTCACGCTGTTGCCGTTCAGCAGCGAGGCCGTGTCGCCGATCCAGCTGAACAGCGAGCCGCTGGTGTCGGGCGCAAACCACGAGTACCTGCCCCGCGCGGCAGCTAGGCTTTTAGAGCCGCCGCGGCATGACGGCGGGCGTGCCAGACATGTGCGGGCTTGCCGGCGCGCAGCAGAGCGAAGAGCAGGCCAGGCCGGAAAATGGCCTGGGGCCAGGCTGGGCAAGGCGGCGGGCGCGCGCCGCTCGACGGCCGGATTGCCGTCCATGACCGCGAGCGCCTGGCGCATGAAGCTGACCTGGCCGGACAGGCCGCCGCTGGGCTGCGGGCATGCCCACTCGGTGATCCACACCTTCTGGCCGTAGTTCTGGTTGATCTCGTTGATGTACCTGGCGCCGCGGCGCGCGCGCGCGCGGGTCAGCCGCCGCCCCTGCAGCGCAAGCGCGGCTGCCCTGCCTGGGCCCACCCGCCGCGCGCCTGGCAGACTGCGCGGCCGCTGTCTGCGCAGCCATGAGCACCAGCTCGTAGAGCGGCAAAGGTGCATGCATGTCACAGGCCGCATGAGAGCGAGGTCGTGGCGGCCGCAGGGGATAGGGAGGGGACGGCGGGGGCCCGCGCGCACGAGGCCAGCGCGCTGGGGTCGCAGGTGTAGTAGTGGCTGGCGTAGAAGTCGGTCTTGCAGGCGCGGCCCAGGTTGCTCTGGCAGGCGGCCTGCCACTGGCTCCACCACTGGAACGGGTCGCTGGGGCCCACGCAGTTGCTGCCGCACGGGTTGGCCGCAGGCGAGCCCAGGCGCAGGCCCATGGCCGCCGCCGCCTGCCGCGCCCGCGGCGAGCCGCGCTCAGGCGCGCCGCGCTCGGCGCGAGCGGGCGCAGCACGCCGGTCACGCGGCGCGGCAGGAGGCTGCTCTGCGCAGGGCGCAGCCCAGGCACACCCTGGCCCGCTGCCAAGGCCATATGAAGCAGTCTGATGATATCCGAATGCGGCAACACCGCTCGCCGCCAGCGTGCACGGCGCGCGTGCCAGCCGGCCAGCCAAACAGGCATGCGCGCGCACCTGCTCGACCTGCGGCCACGCGCTGGCAGCGGTCCCGGGCTGCAGCGCCGCCTGGTCGCCTGTCGCGCAGCGCGGCCCCCGTCTCGGATGAGCACAGGCAGATGCAGAAGGCACGATTGCGTAGAAGTTTCAACTTAGCACCGGCCAGCGCGCGTCCGAGCACCGGCCAGCGCGCGTCCAAGCACCGGCCAGCGCGCGTGCAGCAAGGCGCGGGGCAAGCCCCGCACAGCGGGGCGGGCACCGTGGTTGGGCTCGTTGAAGCCCAGCAGGACCTTGGTGCCCGACGGGATGCTGCCCAGGTTGCCGGTGCCGCTGTTGCTGGGCCCCACGCCCTGGCTGACGGTCGACCACTGCGCGCGCGGCCGCGCGCGTCAGCGCAGCGCCCGGCGCGCGCCTTCCGCCGCAGCGCTCTGGTCGCACGCGCCCGGCACTGCACGGGTCCACTGCAGTGCGTGACGCGCAAGCAGTGAAGCGGTTGGGCGGCAGCTGCAGAGGGAGGCGGCGCGGCGCGGCGCACCACCATGCTGACGAACTCCATGCCCAGGCTCTGGCCGATCGACAGCGCCTGCGAGCCCGGGTTGATGCCCCAGGTGTACCACCAGGGGCAGGCCTTGAGCGGCTGCAGGTCGTTGGTCGGGTTCCAGGTGCCCACGCCGCGCTTGGCGGTCTTGCCCTGCGGCGCCGTGGTGGGCGACGGCGTGGAGGTGGGCGGCGCCGTGCTGGGCGCGGGCGTGGGCGATGAGGTCGGCGGGCTCGTGGGCCGCGGCGTGGAGGTGGGCGGCGAAGTGGGCGGCGAGGTGGGCGATGAGGTCGGCGGGCTCGTGGGCCGCGGCGTGGAGGTGGGCGGCGAGGTGGGCGGCGAGGTGGGCGGCGAGGTGGGCGGCGAGGTAGGCGGCGACGTGGGCGCCGAGGTGGGCGCCGACGTGGGTGCCGAGGTGGGTCGCGGCGTGGTGGTGGGCGCCGCTGTGGTCGTGGACCGCGGCGTGGTGGTGGGCGCCGCTGTGGTCGTGGACCGCGGCGTGGTGGTGGGCGCCGCCGTGGTTGTGCCCCGCGGCGTGGTGGTGGGCACCGGCGGGCCGAACGTCACGGTGAACATGCACTGCGACAGCTGGATGCTGCTGGGCAGGCTAGGGTAGAAGGTGATTATGCCGGTCCTGCCATCAATCTGGCCACACAGCGTCAAGGGCGCCGGCGTGCTGGCCTCCGCGCTGGCCTGCGCCTGCGCGCTCAGCACCGCCTGCTGCCCAGCCGCCCCGCCCAGCACCAGCAGGCTGAGCGAGATCGCCAGGGCCCATGCAGGGGCCATGGCTGTCGTTATTTCAAACTCTCCTCGCCCTGGCTGGCTTGTAAGGTGGCCGCCGCTACAACCGGCCTTTCTGCTGTGCTGCCCTCAGCCGTGCTTGCTCGACACTGTCCTGCTTCAGGTGACGCGTAAGTGCCTCCGCAGTTGATTCCGCACCTCAATTTAAATTTTGAAGCATCCTGCCTGATTTGGCATTGCGTGGCAGCTGCCATGCCAAAGATTTTTGGGTGCAGTCTTGCATCCTGATGCCTGGAGGTCGGGATGCTGTCATTGTGGCACCTTCATCACTTGTTTGACATGCTCCAGCCATGGCAAGAGAGTCAACATAGTACAAGCCGCACCAGGCCAGGCCCGTGCCACGTGGCTGGTTGCCACAGTGGCACGACTGCTTCACCACGGCGGCACCGCTGCTCACAACGACTGCGCAACCGCACATGCATCGGCGACAACCTGATGATACAGCTCACGTGGCGGCCCCGCTCACGACCACCTCGCTCACGACCACCTCGCGCACGAGGGCGATCCCCAGCGCGCGCTCGCCCAGCGAGCGGCCGCCCAGGCAGCGCAGCGCCAGCGTCACTGCGGCGCCCAGGCCGCACGTCGCCACGGCGTAGCCTGCATCCAGCGCAGCGGCCGCGAGCACGGCGGCGCCGGCCGCGCCGCGCCCCGCCGCGTCCTCCCACCACAGCCCGGCCGCCGCCGCCGCCGGGCTGCGGCCGCGCAGCAGGCAGGCGCCGAAGTGCAGCCCCGCGGCGGCCGCGGCGGCGGCCGGCCAGGCGGCCGCGGCGCCGCCGGGCGGCCGGCCCCGCCAGGCCAGCGCGGCGGCGGCCAGCGCGGCGCCCGCGGCCGCGTTGGCCAGCGCTTCCGCGGCGGCCAGCAGCCGCGGCGGCGGCCGCGCCTCGTACGCGGCCGGCCATGCGCCGATGCCGCGCAGCGCGCACGCGGGGTCCAGCGCGCGCAGCTCCTGCGCGCGCCGCCGCGCCAGGCCTCACACACTGCGGTGTGCGTCCCGGACGCGCGCGGCCCGCGCCGCAGAGCAGCGCTGCGTGCCCTGCCATGCAGCCAGGCCACCAGGAACTGGTAGGATGCTATAATGCAGAGTCCACCTCTTGCATTGCCTCAACCATAGCGAGCGCCTGAGCCGCAGATCGCCGTCTGGGAGACACCGCTCACAGGCAGAGCAGCGCAAGGAGCAGCAATGCGTCCGCGGCGCGCTCTGACAGGCGCCCGCCGCACACCTTCAGCAGGGCCACGCAGCGGTTCGCGCGCGCCACGTCCGCCGCGGCCCAACCGCGGCGCGCGCGCCAGCGCGCAAACTCCGGGGTGGCCTGTAGCCGCGTCAGCGCCGCCTGCGTGCCGCCCGCGTGCGCGGCCTCCGCGGCCGCTGCTGCGGCCGCCGCGCTCGCCCAGCCGCGGCGCGCATCGCCCGCTGCTTCCGCCCCCGCAGGGCGCAGCTCCGCAGCACCTGCTGTGCCCTGTGCGCAGCCGCGGCCCCTCGCCTGCGCGCGGGGACACCGCTCTGCTCTGTCGCCATGGATACGGTGTTGATAGCCACGCGGGTGGCGTGCGCACATGGTGCATATACTTCTGGGCATATGCACAACGCAAGCTCCGAAAGCAGCAGCAGAGCTGTTTGCTTTCAAACCCGCCCGCACCAGGAAGCGCCGGAGCAGCGCCGTGACGACGCGGGCGCCCCAGAGCCCAGGCGCCCCGCCCCGCTCAGCCCCGCCGCCCTGGTAGGCGGCGGGACGTCTGGAGCCGAGGCGGCCGCCCGCAGCTGCCTCCGTCTCAGAGGCCCCCCTCGCCCATACGTCACTGTCGCCCTGCGCCCGGGCCAGCAAGCATGCGGCCTGCTAGTCTCTCAAGCACGCCGTGCCAGCACTCACACAGGCCTGCTCGAGACGTCCTGAGCTCCTCACGGGCGAGGTGCGCAGCGCACCGACACCGGCCCCGGCAGACCGTATCTCCGCGGCGCACATGTCTGCAAGACCTCCGGGCTCGCGTACACGGCCGGCCTGCAACAGCCGCGAGAGCATTGGCCCACAAAGGCCACGCATAGAGACAAGTGTAGCGCAAGCATGCCACAAGCGGGCATGCATGCTTGCTGCGCCCCACCTGGGGAGGGCGCCCGGGGCGAAACGTAGGGCCAGCCCATGCGCGTGCCTGCAGCGCAGCCTCCACAGCAGCGACAGGCCTGCGGCCACCAGGCTGGCGAGCAACACGCTGTGCGCCAGCGTGTCCAGGCTCGCTGGTGCGGCGCGCGGGCTGCCGCGCCAGCCAACTGGCGATGTGTCCAGGTCGTCCATGGAGGCGCAAGCCCCGCCACACTGCTCGCAGTGCTTCTCGTGCGCCTGCCTTGTGCTCTCTGACGCTCGAAGCCCGTGCTTGCAAGCAGGCACCCGCGCCTTGCAAGGCTGAACTCCTGGCCCCTAACTCTGCCCTAGGGTCTGTGAGATGACGGAAGCCTGCCTTTTTCCGATCAATTTTTGGTAACCTGCTATACGGATGCAAGTCATTCAGATGATGCCGGGGAGGTCAGGTCTGCAGCTTGGCTGAGTGACAAGGGCGCAGGCCATTGCGGACCACAGAGCATCATGTGGCTGATAGAGCGGCTCGCGCTGCCGGGATGAGGAACAGCACCGTCAAGCGGGGCGCGGGGATGGCTATAGCGGGGCAACGCGACATATCCCCCGTTACGCAGCCGGAGGGGTGGGACGGGGAGGTGCGCGCGCGCCCATCCCTGCACGTGACCTTCTTCACGTGCCTGCTTGCTGCTACTGTTAGACGGACTGCGTGTCTCACTCCCACACCATACACACGCAGTTCGTTGAGTTTAAGTGCAGCTATCACTAGGCAATGAGCAGCGCATGTGCCTGACAGCCACCCCTGCCTGCAGCCGCAGCCTGGCAAGCGCTTCTTGCATCAGCCCGTAAGCCGTGCCTGGACGCACGCACGCGAGATGCGAAAAGCGGGATGGCGGGAAGTCGCGGGCTGGTTGCTGAGCGCGCGCGTGTCGCGCCCGCAGGACTGGCCACCGGACGACTGGCCGCACGCGGCGAGCGGCAGCTCGTCCGCGCGCACGAGCAACGGGTCGCCGCCGCTGCGCATGCAGCGCCAGGTGCGGCACCGTCGGACGCCCCAGCTCGCCGCCCGCTGAACCCTGTGCGCCGTCTCGCAGCGGGGACGGCCCCCCTCCCGCGTGACAACCCGGTCAAGAGCAAACGCAACCGGTGAGCCTGCGCGCAGGGGTCGCCCGGCGCGGCCCTCCCCCTCCGCGGAGGAGCGGCCGGCCGGCTAACATCCTTCGCCCGGACCAACCCAGCCAAGCTGGTGCGTCCCTGCACCGATGACAGCCAGGCAGGCAGCATCCCCCACTCCCCCCAGCCCGGCGCCTCTGGGGGCTGATGCACGGGACGTCGCAATCTGCCAGCCGCCGCTGGGACCAACGCGCCGCCGTTCGCCCAGCAATTTTCAAAGCGCGCACGTGCGCAGGGCTTTGGCGCGCTCGTCATCCTCATCTGCGTCTGCGGCGCGGCGGCGGCGTTCACGGGCCACATACAGGCGGGCGACGACCTGTCGGCCCGCGAGCTGGCCCTGGCGCTGCAGGCCGGCGCAACCCTGCAGGCCGTCGGCAGCCCGGCCGACGGGTGGGCGCCCTGCACGCCGACGCGTCCCCCCCCCGCCCTGCCTCATCCTGGTCCCGTATGGCAAATGCGGCGCGTCAGGAGGGCCTTCCGCGAGCGGCCCTGTTGCGCACGCACCTCGACGCTGCAGGCGGCTCCCTGCATGCCAGCCACGCGGCAGGCCGCGGCGCCCCCTGCTGGTGCGCTGAGCGGCGAGCGCCCGGGGCAGGGCCGCACTGCGGGACGCGGGCGAGTCGAGCGCCCGGGGAGCTCTGGCTGCCGGCGGCGCGGGCGGCGACGCGGAGCAGGCTTCGCTGCAGGCGCGCAGGGAGCCCATGGGCATGCGCGCGGCAGGCGCCGCTGCGCGGTCGCCGCCGGACGCGCTTGCCGCCAGGCCGGGGCTGAAGGTGACTGTCTCCGAGTTTGCACAGCGCCGCCTGCCATGGCAGGCACAAGCTCTGCACAATCACGTGCCTGCAAGCTGGTCCTCACTCTGAGACGGCCGACGCGCCCGAACCTGCCTCGATCAAGAAACATGCGACTTCAAGAAGCCGCGCTGAAGCAGGCTGTGCCGGCCGCCCAGGTTGACGGCAAGGGCAACGGCCGGTCCCTGGGCCGCCGCCGGCGCGCGCGGCGCGAGGAGCCCGAGAGCGCGCGCCGCCGCGGCGCGGACGGCGTGCACGGCGTGGCCGGCGCGGGCGGTGCGGCCCTGGCTGGCGCCCTGTCGTGCGCTGCGCCTTGGCCCAGACGCTGTGCGTGTCGCGAATACGGAGGCCGTGCCACCCCCGGGCGACAGTGCTGTGCAGCGCTCTGTACGCTGGTCCGGACTCAGCGCGGGCCGCGCGGTCCCAGGTTGCGCGCAGCAGTGCCGCGCAGTCTGTCTCAGGTTGGGCGCCTCGCTGACGGGTGCGGCGCGCGGTGCGCAGGCGCCGCGGTCGCGCGCGGGGGCGCGGGCGCCCTGGCGCAGGAGGTGCGGCCCAGGCTGCCGGCCAGCCTGCCCAGTGCGACGTTGGGCGGGCACGTCAGCCTGCAACCAATGCCCGGTGCCCTGCGTGCCTGCATATCCATTGGGGACAGCTCCGCACCCTGCTGCGCGCCCTGCTGCGCTGCAGCAACGCGCGAGCATTTTCCCGGACCGGCGGGCGCAGGAGCCGGGAGGCTCGGGGCTGCCGGCAGCGCGCGCGGTGAGCGCCAGTGCGGCGGGCGCGCGCGCGAACACTACGGTGACGAGCGGTGTGGACGCCGCTGCCCGTGTGTATGACGCTGGCGCGGGGGAGGACGACGGCATTGGCCGCCTCGATGCTGAGACCATGGGCGCGCTGGACATCGAGCGCAGCGGCGGCGTCATGCTGCCCGCCGCTTTGGGCGGGCTGCCCCGCGCGGCGGGCGGAGCTGCCGGCGGCGGCGAGCTGCCCGCCGGCGCCCACAACGGCGCGGTGGCCGGCGGCGCGGCTGCTGGCGGCGCGGGCCAGGTTACGGGCCAGGCGGCGGGCGGGGCTGCGGGCGCGCGGGGGTCTGCGCTAAACGCGGGTGCCGCTGCGGCGGGCGGCGCGGCCACCGGCGTGCAGGCCCAGGGGGCTGCGGGCGGGGCCGGGGATGCGCGAGCCGCAGCGGCGCGCAGCGCGGCGCTCGGCGCGGGCGGCGGCGCGCAGCTGGGCGGCATGCAGGCGGCGGGCGGCGGGCAGCGGACGGCGGGCGCCGCGGCGGCGGGCGGCGCGCGCGGGGCCGGGCAGGGCGCGGGCGGCGGGTTCAACGCAAGCGTGCTGGATGCCCGCGGCGGCGAGGCGGCGGTCGGCCTGCTGGGCCGCGATCTGCCGGACCTGGATGCCGGCGCGCTGGCGGACGACGAGGACGACGTCCTGCCGCTCGTTGTGAGCGACGTGGCTGACGAGGGTTTCTCCGGCGACGCCGCGCAGATTTACACGGGCGCCGCCGCCGATGCCGCGCTCGAGCGCGGCGTGGCTGGCGGGCAGGCGCGCGAGCGCGGCGCGGCCGGCCTGCTGGCCGCGGACGTGCGCGGCGCGGCGCTCGAGCGCGCGGGGCCGCTCGAGCGGCGCGGCGGCCAGGGCGTGGGCGCCGACGTGAGCAGCGTGCTGGAGCGCGCGCGCGGCGCCGCCGAGGGCGCCGCTGGCCTGGACCAGCCGGGCGACGGCCAGCTGCCTGCGCGCACGGGCGGCGGCGCGCTGGAGAAGGGCGGCGCGCAGGCGCGCGCGGGCGACCCCGGCGTGCGCGCGGCCTCCGCCAACGCGCTGCCCGGGCGCGCCCAGGGCGCGGCGCGCGCGGGCGGCGACGGGGCCGGCCGACTGGGCGGCGGCGCGGGGGGCCGCGCTGCCGGCGCGAACGCTGGGGGTGCGGCTGCGCTGGGCGGCGGCGCCGCGGGCGGCCAGGAGCCCAAGCGGCTGGCCGCGGCGGTCCGCGGCGCCGGGGCCGGGGCTGCGGCGAGGTCGGCGGGCAGCGGCGGCGCCGTCGGCGCGCTGGCGGCGGGCGCAGCTGGGGCCGGGGTGGACGAGGAAGAAGGCAGCGATGCATACGTGCAGGCGCGGTACACCCGGTGGCTGGAGGAGCGGCATGTCAACTCGGCGGTTGATGCGGTTGCCGCTGCCGGGGAAGGTACGGCGGCATAGCGCAGGGCGCTCTGTCAGGTTGAGAACCCGAGCTGGAGCGGGTGCCTGGGCAGGTACACTGCGCGCACTTGTGGCTGAATGAACTAGCATTGCATACTTTGCGTGCTTGAGCAATGAGGTGAAGACAGCACTAGCACCGCGTGTCAGCAGCTTCAGGTGGCGCACCATCTGAGCTGGAACCACCTGAGCTGCCTTCAGCAAGGGCGTCAGCAGGCCGTGCCGCCGTACCAGACATGGTGGAAAAGCAGTGGTGACCACTTGACAGCTTTTGCTTGCGTGTGGTGTCACCCGATCTACAGCGCGTGTCGCTTGCAAATAGAGGCAACAAGAATCGGCACAAGGCGATATCTGCACAGGAAAAGGCAAGCTAGGGCTTCTGGGATGGATAGTGGATGCGGGCCTGCCTATTGGCTGATCTGTCCCGCTGGCACTGCTGGTGTCCAGCCGCTGTTGTCCCGTATCAGCACGTCCTCTGCTGCTCACTCAAAAGCTGTGCTGTACCCCTGGAGGCAGGCTTCTGTGGTGCAACAGTCACAGCGCCTAACGAACTGCCGCCGCACAGTGGATGGTGCCTTAACAGACATGCACGCGTCTCGGCTGCCGTGCGGTGGCAGCCGCGGGTGCAGGCCCAGCACCAGGACCACCCCACTCAGGCCCGCGCACGCGCCCGCGCCCGGGCAGCATGCTGGCAGAGCTTGGCCGCACAGGAGGCGGCCCCAGCCAGTGCACTCGCCCGAGGTGCGAGCCTCCCGGCCTCAGCCGCGCCGGGCGTGCGCGCATCTGATGGCAGGCACATTTCTGCGCCCCGCGAAAGCGCCCCGACAGCGCCTCCCGGACGCAGGTGAGCGCCGAGACAAGCGGCCGCGGCGCGCGCGGCCCGTTCTCCGCCACCGGCGCGTCCGCCAACGGCGCGCACGCGCCCGGCGCGGCCGCGCGCAGCCCTGCAGACGGCAGCGCCCCCGCCCGCCCCGCCTATGCCAGCAATGGCGCGCCCTCCGCCAACGGCGCGGCCGCGTCCAACGTGGCGGTCGGCCGGCGCGCGCCGGACGGCTCCGCCGCGTCCGCGACGGACCTGGAGGCTGCCGCGCTGGGCGCCGCGGCGGCCGGCGCGGCGAGCGCGGGGCCGACGCAGCGCCTGGCGGCCGCCTCGGCCAACGGCGCGGGCAAGCCAATGGCCGCGCGCCTGGCGCCGCCCGCGCAGCTAGCGCGGCCGAACGACGACCCGCATGGCGTGCTGGGCTCGTGCGACGCGGGGCACCTGGAGGCGTGCGCGTACGAGCGGTGCGCCCTGGGACAGGGTTTGGGATAGAGGTAGGGCTCGCGGCCCGCCGCAGCCCGCGGCCCAGCTGCGCGCCCGTGCAGCTGTCTGAGGGCACGCAGCCTGCGCTGCTGCAGCCCCCCGCGAGGCGCCTGTGAGGCAGCGGCTTCGCGCGGTGCCGGCTGCCGGACACGTGCGCAGGCGAGTGGCGCGGCTGGGCGGCGCCCGCATGCGCACGCCCCCGCTGCCGCCAGGGCCAGGGCAGGCTTGCTTGCCTCTGTGTGCCGCGCAGGGCGGCCTGGCGAGTGGGCATTCGGCTGTTTGGCGCGGGTGTGCTCGCAAGCAAAGCCTTCGCGCGGCGATTATGATGATGCTGCGCATGCCCAACGCTCTCTGCACAGGGGCCGCGAGATCCATGGCCTCGCCCTGACGCGCCGCCCGCGTCCGCCGCGGCAGGCTCGCGGAGAAGGAGGCAGCGGCGGGGGCGGCCACGGCGAGCGCCGCGGCGGCCGCGGCGCAGGAGGCCTCGATTGCGGAGCGGGAGGAGGGTGCCGCGCCCAAGGCCAGCCCGTACCGCGCGCCGGGCGGGCGCTGGGGCCGGTTCGGGCGGTATTCTGTGTGGCAGGCGCGCGCCCCGCCCCTCCCCGCGCGCGCTGCAGGGCGCCGCGGGCGGGCGCAGGCGCCCCACGCGGCGCGGCTGGGCGGCCTGCGCGCGTGCGTTGCACCCCTGCGTCCGGGCTGCCGACGGGCGCAGGCGGGCCCCGCAGGCGCCCGCTGGGCTGCTGCTGCCGCCCGGTGAGCAGACGCAAAGAGACACCCTAGCTTTCTCTCCAGGTGAGCGAAGTGCAGGCCCCAGGTCACTCACGCGGCCTGACCAAGCCTCAACGCGCGCAGCGTACGTTTGAGATCTGGAGCTTTGCGTTCAAGTTCTTCTTCCGCCTGTGGCTGGTCGGCAAGAAGTTCTCGTACGGCAAGGCGGTGCGCGCGCGGCGCTCATGCTCTGCCCGCTGCGCTGTGCTGTGCTATGTGACTTCAGAAAGGCTTCCACCATCAAGCAGACCTTTCGCACCAGCACACCTGCTGAGCGGTGAAGGCGGCTCGTGCCGCGCTTCGCTGGCGAGCGTGGTGGCGGCACGTTTTGCGAGCGACGGCGGCGCAGGGCAGGCAGCGCGACGCGGCGGCGCCTGATCGGGCGGGCGCGCGGGCGGCAGGGCATGACGCCGCCGCGCGTCTCCGCGCGCAAGGCGCGCCTGGCGGCCTGGCTGCGCGAGGGACTCGTGCGCCTGGGTGCGCCCGCGGTCCATGCGCTCCGCCCATGCCTGCCCGCGGCCGCCCCGACGGCGCCCTCCGCTGCCCGGCCTCGCTGCGACGTCCTTGCTCGCTCTTTGCCCGTGCAGATGGCGCCGGCGGAGGGCAGGGCCACGTGATATGAACAAAAAAACAATAGACAAAGCTTGTGGAGCGCCCGCCGAGCGGCAATATGGTGTTTAACAGCGCGTGCGCGGCCGCGCGCGCCGCGCAGGCCCGACCTTCATCAAGGTAGGCCAGCAGTTCAGCACGCGCGTGGACGTGCTGGCGCCCGAGTTCGTGGCGGAGCTGGAGAAGCTGCAGGACAACGTGCCCACATTCGACAGCGCCGCCGCCGTGCGCATCGTGGAGGCGTCGCTGGGCACGCCCGTGCTGGCCGCCTATGACGAGTGCGCGCCCGGGCCCCTGCGCCCGCCCTGGGCTGCGCCTGGCGGCGTGCGCGGCAGCGCTGCACGTCTTGCAGCGAAGACATATCTGGTGTGAAGAGAGTTGTCTGGCCTGCTCTGCTTCCCGCCAGTAACAGGACAGAAGGGGTGGGCGTGGGGCTGCTCGCGCTCCGCCGCGCGCTGCGCGCGTCGCGCCGGGGCGTGGCACGCAGGAGCCGGCTGCGGCGCGGGCACTGCAGCCGGTGTCGGTGATGCTGGGGCGGCGGGGCGAGGCCGCCGGGCCGACTGGGCCGTACGCGGCGGCGCGCAGGTTCGACCGCACGCCCATCGCGGCCGCCAGCCTGGGCCAGGTGCACCTGGCGCGCCTGGACGGCCAGCGCGTCGTGGTCAAGGTGCAGCGGCCCGGCCTGAAGGAGCTGTTCGACATCGACCTCAAGAACCTGCGTGTGCTCGCGCAGTGGCTGCAGGCGCGCGCGGCCCCGCCCCCTGGGCTGCCCGCCGCGCCCGTCCGTGCCTGTCGCGCGCGCCTCCGTGGCGCCGTGCGGCCCTGCATCCTGCGCGCCCCGTGCCGGACAGTGCGTGCAGGTATGCTGCATGCACGCTACACTTGCTGCAGGCTGCGTAGCCGCCACGCTTTGCGACATGCAGCAGCAAATCCTTAGCGGCACTTGCACACGCGTGCCGCCTGCGGCGTGCGCCGAGGGCGCGCCTGCCGCAGGGCGTCCCGGGCGGCGCAGCAAACGCGCGCGCTCGGGGGCGCAGGCGATCGACCCTAAGTCGGACGGCGCCGCGCGCGATTGGGTGGCCATCTACGACGAGTGCTCGCGCATCCTGTACCAGGTGCGGCCGGCCGCCGCGGGCAGCGCTGCGTGCGTGCACAGGTCTGTCATCGCACGGCGCTGCGGCGCGCGTCGCGGCGGGGCGCGCCGTGGGGACCGCCGTCAGGCGGCGCGGCGGGGGAGCCTGGCAGGCCGCGTGTGTCGCTGAGGTCTGACCCTAACCCCGACCCTGCCCGCGCCTGACCCCGGCGGCGCCGCGCGCGCGCAGGAGATCGACTACGTGCTGGAGGGCCAGAATGCCGACAGCTTCCGCACCAACTTTGCGTCCACGCCCTGGATCAAGGTGGCCACCCGCGCCGCCCCTGCGCAGCCGCGCGCCCGCCGCCTCGCCCGCCTCATGCGATGGCCCTGAAACCGGGACTTGAGCTGATAGAAGCGAACACACAGGCAATCTTTTATCGGACAAAGCGCGAAGCCTACAAGAGCCGCATGCGCCCGGGGCCGCGCTTGGCTGGGTGTGCTGACCTGGGGCGCCCACCCCGCCGTGCTGCGCGGCCGCATACATGACGACCGGCGCCGAGGCGGGCCCGCCGGCGCGCGCGCCAGGTGCCCAAAATAGTATGGGAGCGTACGACGACCAACGTGCTGACCATGGAGTACGCGCCGGGCGTCAAGATCAACCGCGTGGCCGAGCTGGCGCGCCTGGGCGTCGACCGCAAGCTGCTCGCGCGGCGCGCGGTGGAGGCCTACCTGCAGCAGCTGCTGACCTACGGCTTCTTCCATGCAGGCGCGCGGCCGCCCGCGCGCGCGCCCCGCGCCGGCGGCCCGGGCTCCCGGAGCGAGCTTTGCCTGGTGTTCAGGCAGGCACGGCTTCCTGTCGGTACGGAAAGCCACTGTGGACGGTGGTGTTCACTCGTGTTCTCCGCCCAGATAGGGCAGCTGTGGGCGTCACCGGGGTTCCAATGGGAGGGGTCCTGTGGCTGGCATGCGGCTAGTTTTGGGAACCCCTTCATCGACTGGGGCCCGTCATGGCATGCATTCACCGGCGCACGTGCGGCAGACCCGCACCCGGGCAACATTGCGGTGGACGCGGAGGGCGGCGGGCGGCTCATCTACTATGGTGCGCTGAGGCGACATTGTTATGTGATGCTGCCCCGAGCCCGGGCTGCGCTGCGCTGCGCGGGCGGCGACCTTGCAACATTGCAAGCGCGCAGCATGCCTTCCAGCACGCAATGTGATGAGCGAGCTCACAGTGTTGCGTGTCTGCGCTGCCTGCGGTGCCCACAGCGGACAGGCACCGTAGCACCCGGGTCCGAGTGGTGCACATGGTGCTGGTCCGGCTGGCGCGGCTGAGCGGTGGCTGCGGTGCCGCCGCCGGCAGACTTTGGCATGATGGGGCGCATCCCCAGCGACGTGCGCGGCGGCCTGCTCGAGCTGTTCTATGGTGCGCGCCGCCCCCTGCTCCCATGCTGCGCGCCGCCTTGGGCTGCGCGCGGCAGCCCTTGCAGCGGAGCGACAGGCGCCTTCGGCGCTCGGCAGCAGAGCGCGGGCCGCATCCAGCTGGCTCCCAGCGTGAGGAGCGGGACCATTTCATACTAGTAGAGTTCACTGCAAGTGGTGGCGAGGACGAGCAGGAGAGCGCGTTTAAAGTGCTGTGTGTGGGGACGAGCTGCCCGGTCCGCTGGTCGACGGCCTTTGCCCGCAGGCGTGTACCAGAAGGACCCAGACCGCTGCATCGACGCGCTGGTGGCCATGGGCGTGCTCGTGCCCGGCGGCGACCGGACCGCCGTCCGCCGCACGGCCGAGTTCTTCCTGAACTCGTTCCAGGCGCGCGGCGCGCTGAGTGTTGCTGGTTAGGGTTAGGGTCTGTCGCGCCCCGGCCCGTGACCCATGCATCGCAGGCCTGGGGGCTTACAAGCTGAGCTGCACTGGCGCTGCTTTGCGCGGGGCTGGCTGGGATGGCGTTGCACTGCCTCCCCTACCCCCCGCCATGCAGCCGCGCTTGGCACTCTGGCGCTGTCACCCGCTTCGCACCGGAGCCACCACAACATTCGAGCGGTCCCTGCCCCTGCACAGCAGAGCTGCGGAAATAGCGGCCTGCGCTCAGGAGCGCCTACCAATCGTTCTTCAACACAAGAAGGGCGAGGTCTGTATGGGGGACGCAAGCGAGCGGGCGGCGCGCGCGCAGGAGCGCCTGGCGGCGCAGCGCGCCGAGGCCAAGTCCAACCCGGAGTATGGGCAGACGTTCAAGGGCCCGGCCTCCGCGGACGACAAGAAGGCGCGGCGCAAGCAGATCCTGTCCACCATCGGTGCGTGGCGCCGCCGCGGCCGCCCCCTGGCCCCCTTCGGTGGCGGCACCCCTGCGCGTGGCGCCTGTCTGACAGCTGTGCTGAGCGGGTCCTCACTCAACGCAGCAGGGCCGCAGAGCGCGGCAGCGCCGGTGCGGGGCCGGGGCAGAGGCCTGGCGCCGAGAGCGTGCGGGGGGCGCGCGCAGGCGAGGACCTGCTGGTGGCGTCGGCTGACAAGCCGTTCCGCTTCCCGGTACGTGCCTGGCGCCCTAACCCTAAACCAAATTATAGGCCGCCTTGCAGCTTCGGGAGCCGTGCCTGCTTTGCACGCTCGCCCGCCTGCTCCGCGGTCTTGCGCCCGCCGCTGGCCCGCCCCCCCGCAGATGGCGCACGGAGCGCCTCATGCCGCCAATGGCCGGCTGCAGCAAAGCGCGCGCGCGGCGCGCAGGCGACCTTCACGTTCGTGGTGCGCTCGTTCACCGTGCTGGACGGCATCGGCAAGACGCTGGATCCGCGCTTTGACATCAGCGAGATCGCGGCGCCCTACGCGCGCGAGCTGCTGCTGGAGGGCAGCCCGCAGATCGCCAAGCTGCGCAGCGAGCTCGGCAAGCGGCTGGCCGTGCAGGCGCGTGCCCGGCTCGGGGCGCTGGATGCGCGTCGCGCTGCGGCGGCCTCGCCAGGCACATCGCCAAGGGACCAGTGGGCAGCACTTGGAACGACTTTGAGTGCAGCAGTGCCGCTAAGGCTGTAAGAACACGTCGGGGCAGGCGGCAGTGCGCGTGCGGAGTTGCATGCTGCCGTCAGGCCCTGGTGAGCTCCAGGTCTCGCGCTGCCGGCGTGGTCGGATGCGGTCGCAGAGACTGACGCGTCGCGCGCGCGGGGTCGGGGCGGCAGAACCGCGCGGTGCGGAACCTGTTCCAGGGGCCCAACCTGATCGAGGACGTGGCGGTCGCGGTGCGCAAGCTGGAGCGCGGCGAGCTCAAGCCGCGCGTGCGCGCGCTGGAGGCCGAGCGCGCGCTCGCGCGCGTGCAGGCGCGGCCCCCGCGCGCGCGCCTGCGCGCGCTCCTGCTCTGGCGACCTGGTCCATGCGGGCAGCGCGCGCTGGGCCGAGCCGCTGGGCGGCCAGCGCCCGCCGCTTGGCGAGCGCAGAGCGCCCTTGAGCCTTGCACCAGGTTTGCGAGGGCATGCACGCGTCCATGTGCTGTTTGGCAGCAAGGCTCGCAGGTGCGGCCGGACGGGCACGGACGTGGACGGGCCGGCACGCGGCGCCGCGCGCCTTGCCGCCCGCCACTGACGGGTAGCTTGCGCATGTGGCCTCCTGCCTGACTGCCCGCTGCGCCATGCTCCGAGCCCGGCGCAACCGCGCGCCGGGCCACGCGACCGACCAGTGCGCGCGCGCGCCATGCGCGGCAGGCGTACCAGAAGGTGGTGACCGGCGCCATCCTGCTGTCCACGCTGGTCAACCTGGGCACGCTGCTCAGCGTGTCCGCCTGCGGGGCCGCCGCGACCGCGTCCTTCGCCGGCGCCGGCATGTCCGCGGTCCTGCTCCTCTTCAACTGGCTCAAGGCGCGCGCGCCGCGGCCCCGCCTCGCACGGCGCCGTGCACGTGACCTGGTGTGATTCCAGCATGGTGTCTGAGTGTCCTGGGAAACGTTTCTGTGGCTGAGGTGCATGTCATTGTAGGTGCAACAGGTGCTTTGGTGTGTGAAGTGGTAGATGTATATCCTAGGCGGCACGTCGTGTGCTTCAGATTTTTACCGACAGCCGAGGCGGGCGATGCAGGTAAAAAACATGGATCGGAGGGAGGCGCAGCTCGTGGGGGCCTAATTACATGCGGCCAGCTTTATTTGTCTGTCAATCGTGCAATTGCAAGGGCTCCATGCGTTGCCGCTCCGTGTGAGAGTTTATTCTTGACATTGTTGGCCAGTTGCTGGCGGCCAGGCTGAGAGCCTGTGCCCCCACCTAACCCAGGTCCTACCTGCGCATGCAGGACTCTTGACGCTGAGTTTACCATCACAGACTGACGGCCCAGGCCTGTCATGTGTCAGCGCCTTGCGCCGCATGGGACAGCGTTGTGGCTCAAATGGGCAATTGCCTGGCTTGAAGGGTATGTATAGGGTTGTAGGTGTTAAAATACTTTTAATACAAAAAGCGTCTGAGCTAGTGCAGTGGGTGGAAAAAAGCAGTCCCGTCGTCAATTAAAGTGCGTTAGTCTGCCAGCGTGCGGACCCAGTAGCGCGTCACAGGACAGCTTACGAGGGGTGTGAAACCTTTGCCAAGACTTTGGTTCAACAGGTAACACGGCGGCAATGGCAGGCGCTGGCTCACAGAAACTTAAGGAGATGGCGCTGGCTATGGAGAAGCAGGTAAAACCAGGCCATCAACACTGATTGCACGAACCTGTGAAGTTCTGTAGAGCTTGGTGGCAAGTGTGGCGTGTGTGTTGTCATGGTGTGCTGAGCGTGGACCTGACACTATTCTGTACCTCTTTGCACCAGGACCACGATCTCCAGGACGCGCTCGGGACTGATGCCAAGGCAGATGGCGCGGAGCACGTGATAAACATGAAGGGAGTGGGGACCTTTCGGGTCGCAGACGGACACGACACTGCAGACGAGCAGCGCAGGCTGCTCGCAAAGAGGTCCCTGGCGGAGGTGCAGCACGGCCTGCGCTCTTTGAAATTGCCAGGCAGCCGGTTTGATACGATGCCGCACACCCAGGTTGTGGACCCACTCGCTGGCACTGTTTGCGCGCAGGAGAAGGGCGCGCCAGTGAGCATGCGGACGATTTATGTCATGGTAGCGCTGGCCGTGGGCCTGGCCTGCTTCCTGCTGTGGCTGCTCTTTGGCGGGAGCCGAGGGGGCGACCAGGCGCGTTGCACACCCTCGCCATTGGTTAGACCTGTGATCACTGGCAGTCCGCAGAGTCACGCAGTTGAGCAGCAGCGCTGAGGAGAGTCTGCTGGGTGGACCAGGAGGTCGCCGCGCCGCCCTTCCTGACAGCCAGGTCCGCACGCGGCCGCGCTCAGCAGGACGCGTGATGCTCACGGCCACAGCAGGGCAGGCACTGACACGGCGGGGGCTTGCTGCAGCGCGCTGCTGGAGGCCCAGGGCGCGGAAGCGTGCCCCGACTGGCGGTGCGTGCCCCGCCTCCGCTCCAGCCTCTCTGGTGTCTGCAGCGCGCTGGCTGCATGGACCTGCGTGACCGTGCCGGAGCACGGAGCATGCCTCCACGCTACTGGCATCGTGAGTGACGCGCGCCCTTGTGTTGGCGCACAGGTGGATCCCAGAGGCCTGCCTGGGCTCGGCGAGCTCGGTCAGCGAGAGTGCGTACGTCAAGTGCAAGAGCTTTATGGCGACGAGCGGGTGCGCGCCCGTGCTGCATTCTTTGGCACTGGGCACGCTCCGCCTCTGGGCTGACCCAGGGCATCCGCATGTGCAGGTACACCATTGAGAAGCTGCGAGGCTGCGGCATGATGAACTAGGTTTCTTGTGGGGGGGGTCCCCTATAGTCTAGCTAATTAAGCTTGCTGCTGCCACCCCAGTGTGCGCTTTGAGGCGCATCTCTGTGCGTGCCTTCGCCTGATGCATGTATGCTTCTGTGTTACTAGGGATGTTGGCTGAGTAGCGGGATGTAAACTCGGGATTCCTGAGTCGGCTTTTGCAAACGGGCAGACGACGCCCGGCCTGTTTTGGCAACATGCACAATTTCAAATGTGTTGATGCCGATCTGGCGCACCGTGCGCTGCGCCGGCAGAGCTGTCTTGCAAACGAGGTCGCCACGGCTCCTGTACAGGGTCAAGCACACTCCCTGCAGCTGGTGTGCAGACAGTTTACAGTCTGCTGTGACACCTGCGCAGCCTGCAGACCGCAGACTCCATGGCCGGCCGAAGCTGGGCGCCTGCAGCCTGGCGTGACCCGTCGCTGCCAGTGCGCTGACACGCCGTTCAAGCACCCAGCTTGTCATGCCCAAGAAGTCACAGGCAGCACACTCGCACGGTACCTGCTGACGGTGTGCACTGACACACCAGGGAGTCCTGGAGTATGACAACCCTGTCGCGAGCCTGCCGCACTCTGCACCGCTGGAGCGGGTCAGCGTGGAGTTGATTGCCCAAGACAACGTGCTGCTTCAGCACTGCCCCGGGCTGCTTCGCCCAGCCGACGAAGAGCGCCCCGCGCCCCTGCTGCGGCCCGGCCCGGGCACCGCGGCGGAGCGCACGGCGCTGCTGCAGGGCTTGGGGACTGTAAACGTGCCTGCCCCTAGTCCGAACGCAGCGTGCTCGCCGACGCGCGCTTTGGCTCCCGCGAGCCCAGCGGCGCCGGCTGGCGCGGACGCGAGTGCAGAGCCCGAGCCGTCGGGGGGCGGCTCCAACGCGCTCGCAGTGCTCGCCGCGCTCGTGCTGGCGCTTTACCTGCTGTACATGTGCGCGTGCATGCCCAGCAAGGTGCGCGCCGGCACACCCTGCGCTGCGCTGTCCCACAGTCTCCGCCCGTGACACTCCACGATACTGTACCCACTTCCTGCATTGCTTGCACATTGTAGCCATACGCACAGCTTCTGACGGCTGGGCAGGTCGTCAGCCGTCCCTGCAGCCCCTGTGCACAAATAGCAAAGCCCTGCCAGCCTCCCAGCCCTGCAGCTCCAGCGCCCGGCGCGCGGCGCAGGGGGGCTACCTGGTGGCGGGGCCGGCGCTGTACGAGGCGCTCGTGCTGGGCGCCGCCGCGCAGCTGCTGTGCGCGCTGGTGCGCCGCGACGCGCGCTACCCCGCTGCGCTGCACTGCAGGGCCGTCGTCCTGCTGCTGGGCGGCGCCGTCGCGCTGCAGCTGGCGCTCTTCGTGGCCGGCCTCGCGCACGTGCTGGGCGCGCTGGAGCCCGCAGCGGCCGCCGCGAGCGGCAGGCGGATCGTGTACTTCAGCGCCGGCGCGCCGCCCACGGTTCGCCTGGGCGCGTCCCTCGGCCCGGAGTGAGGCTGGGCAGCACAGGCCGGCGGTGGGGTCGGGCAGGGTGTGGCGACGAAGTAGAGCTGGGTTGCGTGCACGCGCCAGGTTGACCTCCCCGCTCGTGTCCCACAGTGTGTTGGTCACCACAGGAAATGCCTCTTGTTTGGTTGTGGGGGTGGTTGGCAGGCGTGAAGGGCGTGGCACAGTCCTGGGTCCTTGTACATAGCGGCGCGATACACTTTTGCAGGGCAAGGACATGCAGTCGTCGTGACACAGTGTGGAGAGCTTGCATGTCAGCTACTGCCATCTGCACAGCTTGGTAGGCCCTGCTGGGCAGGGGCAACATTCAGCTCCAGTACTGTTCTTCAGGAGCATGCTGCAGAGGAAGCATACATACAGGCAACCCAGTGACCCTTGCCCAAGGCCGGACAAGGAAGCTGAGAGCCGTTTTCGTCGTCGCAATCCTGCAAAATATTTTGGCGAATTGGCACGTTGATATGTTGCCGGTTGACGGGTCCTTGCTGGGTGTGGTATGTGTTTGCTTGCTGGCATGCAGCACCGGTGATGCTAACAGTGCCTATATACAGTATACATACGGTATACAGTATACATGTTCACCTCCTCTATGGGTCCTTGCTGGGTACGGGTCCGACCTTGCTGGGTCCTTGCTGGGTCTGGTGTGTGTCTGCTTGCTGGCATACGGCACCAGTGATGCTAACAGTGCCCTTATACTGTATACAGCATGCACGTTCACCACAAGGTGACAAAATTGCTGGCATGCATGTCTGCAACTGCAGCGCATGGGCGGAGCGCTTGTACCCGAATCACCCACCGCTAGCGCTGCCCCTTCCTACACGTCCTCCAAACCTGTGCCTGTTCTACAGCACATGGCCTTCCTGCGCACACGTCGAGCTGTCTCTCAAGCTTTTTAATGCACTAGTTTGACACCCTCAGAGCCTGACGTCCTGGCCTGGTCGTACGGATGTTCACACAGTACACATACCCACGACCCCATCGAGGTGGGGGGTGCAAAGCCTGACTATGAACAGTACGAATCAAATACAACGTGGCTGCCGAACAACCAACACAAATGCTACACACAAACAGGCATAGCTGCAGCGGCATGAGGCGGCACTGCGCATGTCAATAGACACCTGCACCAGTCCTGGCTCGTTGAGATCGGGTCCACTCTGCAGCACGCCACAGCTCCTCAGCAGGCAGCCATCACCGCGGTGCTGCAGCCGCGGCAGAGGGCGGGAGGGTGCCCTGCGCAAACAGGACTTCCACGGAAATCATGGTGTGCATGCGTGCCTGGGCTGCGACTCAGTCGCAGCTCGCGCGCCGCAGCGCCTACACTCTGCACCTAAGGCCGCGAGGCCACAGTCCCCGCAACCCTAATCGCCGGGTGCTACGCAGAAAAAGACACGCGGCGCGGCGCTCCACTGTCCGCCTGTGCGCCCGCACCGTCCCACGCCCCGGTCAGACCGCCGCTCGCCTTGGCGAACGCGCTCTCGCCGGCGCTCGCGCCGCCCCGCGCGTCGCGCGCCGCCTTGCCCGCCCAGCCGGCAGTCCCCCCGGCTCCGTTTTCGCCAACCAGCGTCGCGCCCGCCGCGCTGCGCGCCCCTCGTCCGGCTGCCGCGCCCGCGCCTGCGGCGCCGCCCGCCGCGCCGGGCCCGCCGCTCATGTGCAGGACCCCTCCCTGCTTGCGCATCTCCTCGGCGCTCGGCGCAGCGCCCGCGCTCTGAGCAGCCCTCTCACCAGCGTCTGTGCAAGCGCTTGCGGCGTCCGTCGCGCCGTCTGCCTCCCGGCCCCCCGCCGCGCCCGTGGCCGCCGCGCCGCCGGCGCCGCCGCCCCCGGCGCCGCCGCGGCCCGCATTCCCACCGCGGCGCAGCAGGCTCCAGAGCGAGCCGGCCGCGGTCCAGCCGCCGCCGCCGCAGCCGGCGGCGGCCGCGTCGGCCGGCAGCGACCCCGCGGCCGGCAGCTTGCCGCCGTCGTCGCCCAGCGTCCGGGAGCGCGCCATGTGCTGCTTCGGCGTCGGCGGCGGCACCTGCAGCATGAGGTTGCTGGCCTCGCGCAGCCGCTGCGCCGCCACGAACTCGGGCGGCAGGTGCCTGCACGGCGCCACCCGCATGCAGGCTGAGTTGCCATGGTGACGTACAATTTTGACCGCCAAGAATAGCCCTGCATGCAGCCACCGGCCCCGTGCGCAGGTGTGCCAGCGCGCGCCGACGGGCTGCGGCTGCCAGTGCAGCGCGGGGCCAGAGGCGCACGCGAGCCGGGCGGCGGACGGGCAATGATGCAAGAGGAGCGGGTGCCAAAGCAGGCACGTCAGGTCGGCGCCGCGCGCCTGTGGAAGGCGTCGACCGCGGAGGCCGCGCCGTCCTCGTCCTTCATCCTCTGGCCCATGGCGACGGCCGCCTCCTTCACCTGCGGCGCCGGCCGCCCGCGTCAGGCGCAGTCTGCACAGGTCGACTTCCCCCCAGCACGTGCTGCATCACTGCTTTGCTGCAGCTCTGTTACTAGCTGCCTTACTGGCTGCCTCGCGACGCGCTGCAGCGTGGATGCCGACTATCAGACGGTGCACGGGCACGCGTAGCGGGGCTGCGCGTCACTGCGCCTCGGCAGAGGAGGGGCCGGGCGCGCGCCTCCGGGCGCGCCATGAAGCGCAGCGCCGCGGCTAGCTTCTTGGTGGTCACGCGGTCAATGGAGATGGGCGTGGGGCCCACGCCTGCGCTGGCCACGGCCTGGCCCCAGAACGGCTGATCGCCTGGCGCGCGCGCGCCGCGCGGCACCTCAGTTGGGGCGCCTGGGCGGCAGCCGGACAGAGGGACCGCCTCAACAGCTTGCCAGGCATGCCTGGCTGCTTGCTGTGAGTATCCGGAGTCTGCAGCAGTTCCGCAACAGCCGACCCCATGGCCATAAAACCAAGCAGGGAATGACAGACACTTTCGACTTTTGCCAATGCCGCCAGGCAAGTCCTAGCCTTGCATCACGCGCCCACCCGCAAACTGTGGAAGTGCACTACAGACAAAGCAGCACTGAAGAGGCGCGAGCGCGGCAGCATACCAAAAATGTACACGACCGTTGTGGGGCAGCCCCCGAGCAGTCCCGATGCAGTCGTCCCTGCCCCGCCATGGTGGACCACCCCTGCGAGCAGCACACAACAGTCGCCGCCTCCAGCCTGCGCCTGCTCCCCATGCAGCAGCCAACACACCTGCTGTGTCGACACACCAGTTGGCACGCCAGAACAAACGGCCTCCATGTCGCTCAGCAAGTACACCAGGTTGACAAAGTGAAAGAGCCACAAGTTGACAAAGCCACGCAACTGCACCGGGCGCAGACAACCCAGCAAGGCTGCGCGGGGGGCGGCGCCGGGCGCCGCGCCTGAGCACTGCGGGAAGAGCCAGTCGTGCGGGACGGAGCCGATGGCAAAGACGTCGGCCGCCGGCGCGGCCGCGACGTCCGGCAGCTCGCCCAGGCCGCCCCAGCCGCGCGACACGATCGCGCGCACGCCCTCCGCGGCGCACGCCTCGTGGATCTTGAGCGTCAGGCCCTGCGCGGCGTGGACGTGCGCCGTCAGGCCCATGCACGGCAGGTGCGCTGACGGGTGGTGGTCACGTTCCTGTTCATGTGTGCAGGTGTGCGCCTGGCAAGCGCCGAGGCCAATAGCACACACTTTGGCACAGGCGTCACGCGCAGACGGGCCATGCAGGTGCATTGGCAGAGGGTAGAGCGCGCCGGCCCCCTGGTGACCTGGCGCGGCGCAACAGCTTGCCAGGCAGCCACGCGCCCACGCTGCCCGAGCGGCGCGGCGCCGCGGCGCGCGGCGCGGCGCGCCCCGCGCGCGCACACTTCAGCGGCGCGCCCGGCCAGCGCGCACCTTGGGGTCGTCCACCATCAGGCTGCCCCAGCCGAAGTACACCGGCGCGGGCCCCGCCGCCAGGAAGGCGCGCAGGTCGTCGGGCGGCGCGTAGCCGGTGCGCTGCGCCACGTCCAGGAAGCAGAAGCCTGCAGCCGCCGCACGCATGCGCGTCACAGCACACACAGGACCGCGGCAAGCAGCAGGGGCTCGCCGGCTGACAGGCGCCAGCCGCGCAAGCTCGGGCCGTGCCGTGCCGGGCAGGCAGGCGCCCGGCTCGCATGCAGCGGGCGTGCGTGCATTGCACAAGCTGTCAGGCCCAGCTGCCGACGCTGCTTCCGTCTCTGTGTTGCAGTGCGCGTGCTGCATACTGCTAGCCACGGCCTGTGACCGCACTCTCATGCATTGCGGCAAGGAGGCACCCCCGGGCCACGTGAGCACGTCTGCTATGTTAGAGGTGGGCGGCGCACTGCTCGCATGGGCACCGCTGGCAACACGTGACTCGCTGCAGCGCGGGGGCGCGCCTGTGATTTCGATGGTGCGCCCCCAGTCGGGCGGCTTTGGGACGAGGTGCTTGCTAAAACAGTACATGTACGGGATCTGCATGGCCCGCAGACACGCGCGATGCTGCTCAAAGCGCCGATGAAGGTCAAAACAACGCGGCTGACATGATGACAACCAGTGCAACACAGGCCCGTTAAATATAGAACGCTGCTGTGCGACAATCACGCTATCAACAAAGGTGTTCTCGCACACCGGAGAGCTTGCACATGCACGAGATCTGCAGGCCCGACCGTGGTCCCATAAGGCAGCATGGCCACCCTTTGGTCAAGCTTACCTGGTCCTCTTCTGCTGCATGCGCGTAGCCGCGGCCGCGCAGGGATGGCAGCCCGATCGACGACCGGAAGCCATCCAGGATGTCTGCCTGCACAGTGTGGGCAGCCCGCATGTTGTAGTGCTGCCTCAAGAGTGCATACCAGCGCATCTCGGCAAAGCACACCCGAGCCCGCCCGCCCGCACAAAAGCGTTGAAACTGACTGTGCGAGCAGAGCCAAGCAAAACGGAGCTGGCCATAGTGTTACCCAGCTGCACCTCAGATTTAACCGCTGCTGCCCAGCGCATGCCAGCACACTCAGCTCTGGAGCATGTGGCAGCGCGCCGAGCGCGCATCCCTGTCTCCAACATCCAGGGCACGCTCTGAGGCGAGGGAGCGCCATGCTTGCGGGAGGCGCGCGCACCACGCCAGAGTGCATGAAGCCCTCCACGCCGCGGTAGCTCATCCGGTTGGCCGCCTCAATCTGGTGCAGGAGGACCGCCGCGCCGCGCCGGCGCATCGCCGCGCGCCACTGCCGCATCTTCTTCACCGGCTTGTCTCGCGTCCGGCCCTCCTGCAGATAAAAGCGTGATCAAATGCGCCTGCACAATCTCGGCGCACAGCACATACACTTTACCTCAATGCTCACTGCTTGCACTCGAATATGCCACCCAAGCAGGCCACCCAAAGCTTGTGTCTCAGTGCGTGCACGCATGACAGGACTGAAGGCAATAGGGTAGGGGCGCGGCGGCCGTCGCGGCATGCATGCCGGGGGGCCGGGGCGCGCACGCGCAGCAGCTCGCGGCAGGTGGCCTCCACGCGGCTCTGGCAGGACACGCGCTGCGTGAGGGTGACCATCTTTTCGCTCACGCGCGCCTGGTACAGGATGCGCGCCTGCGCCGCCGCCCCCGCTCAGCCCCGGCGCCCTGCCCAACGCGCCTCGCCGGCGCCCTCCGCTGCCATGGAGGCGGCGCGTATAAAAAGCGGGGCGCTCGCGCCGGCCGTGCCACCGGCGGGCCCTTCCGCCGACCCGCACGTCGCAGCAACCCATGGGACCAGCAGCAGAACCTGGCCTCTCCACAGCAGCAGCATTCCGATGGCCGGTGCTCTGGCACCAGCACGACGACGGCCGCTGTTGCAGAGCGGCTGCACGCCATGCACGTCGCGGCGCCCGGAGCGGCGGCCGTGACGGCAGTAGGGCGCGCCAGGGGGTGCGGGAACGACCCGGTGCGGCTGTACGGCATCGTGAAGCACAGGTGCAGCGGGCAGCCGAGCGCCTCGGCAACATGGATGTGCGCGTAGGTGACCGGGTTGGCGATGATCGCGTCCGCCTGACCGCGGGCGCGGCGCCAGGTCAGGCATCCCCTGATGCCGCCGCTGCAGGACGCTGACAGCACTCCAATGCCGGGAGGCTTGTGCCCTCTGACTCTTTCGCCTCGTTCAGCGTGGTGTGTCAAACGCCAGTCAACGACAAAGCGACCCAGCTGCCTGTCAACGACAAAGCAACCCAGCTGCCTGTCAACCCGCATGACATGCACGCCGGCGGCAGCAGGCCGGCGGGGGGCACCCTAAACAGCCGGTCCGCATGCTCCGGGTCGGGCGCCGTGCAGGCCGGCCAGGCGGAGTAGATGATGTCCCGCAGCTGCGCGCGCTGCGCCAGCACCTCCGACACGCTCGTCGGCATGATGCCGCCTGCGCGGCCGCGGGACGACACGCGTTGGCCCGCACCCTGGGGCCGGACGCATGGCTGCCGCGCCGTGCGCCCTGCAAAAACCTCCGGGGCGTTTCCGGGAGGCCGCAGGTGGCATGCATGCATGCGAAGCGCCGCCTTCCCTCCCTCCCATGCATGCTCAGCATTCGCGTCACCCATGGCCGCTGCTCCCGCGGGCTGGCAGGTTGCTTGCTTGAGCAGGCACGCGGTGAGGGCGCACGGTGCTTGACGATGTACTGGCTGAGCAGCTTGGGGTCGCCCCCGAGCGGGTAGAACTCCAGGCCAAAGTCCTCGACGAAGCTGCGGTATGCGCCGTGCGTGGCCAGCCGCACGCGGTGCCCGGCCTCCTGCAGCTTCAGGCCCTGCGCGGCGCGCGGGGCGGCGTGCGCGATGCATCACACGGCAGCCGCCTGTCCACTGGCTCAGTTAAGAGCCTGTTTCCTGCACGCGTGTGGCCCGGGAGCGCACACGACGCATTGTCAAAGTGAGGGGTGCGCATGGTCCCCAGAGCCAAGCTTGCCAGTGCATGCAGCGTGTCACTCGCACCACCCGATTCCTACAATGCACTGTCGCACACACAGCCGTGTGGCAAAGAGTAGCGACACGCGGGCGCCGGGCCGCGCACGATCGCGACGAACGGCTGCACGTCGCCGCGCGTGCCGCACACCAGCAGCACGAGCGCCAAGCGCGGCATGTCCGGCGGCGCGACGTCGGCCGGGAGACGCGGCAGCGGCAGCCGGTGCCGCGGCGGCGGCGCCGCGCAGCCAAATGCGGCCGCCAGCCGCCGCAGCGTGCTCGCGCGCCGGTCGGCGCGCGCGACGTGGCCGGCCTTGGCCAGGCGGTGCCGCTCACTGCGCGTGCCCAGCAGGTCGCCCGGGCGCAGCGCCTGCGCGCGCGGGCCCTCTGCTCGCGCAGCCCGCCAGGCTCGACGCGGCGGACTCTTGGGCTCGGCGAGCACGTCTCAAGCGCAGCGTCCGTGCACGACCCCTGCGCCACCGGCTCGGTCTGCGCCGCCGCAGTGGCTGCGCTGGCCAGGTGGCCGCCGCTGCAGCACCCAGGACGCCCCCGGGCGCGGCGCAGGCAGCCTGGCAGAGCACGCTGCCTGCGGCGGCCCCCGACGTGCGGTGAAAGCGTAGGGGGACATGCCTTGAGGGCGCCCAGGCCGTGCCACGGCTTGCGCACGTCAAAGGTGAAGTGAAACAGTCCGCCTGCGCCCTGCGAGGACCCGGACGTGCTGGCATCGTCGCTGTCGGTGTCAGCCTCTGTGGGGCTCACCGTGCGCCCGGCCTCCTGACGCATTGCCTGCTCGCCCAGCAGCGGCCACTTTACTCAGTGTGCGCCTTGTTACGCGGTGCACTCCTGAGCAGTCCAGGCAGGCAACGCACATGGGAAGGGCGGCTCGTCTGCTTGTCCACGCCGCACTTTCCCTCCATGCTGACTTTCGCGGGAAAGGGCGCAGCCGGCGCCGCTCCCGTCCACCGCCTACAATACAAGATGGGACTTTTCAGTGCTGGCCACAGCTTGGACAAGTGTTCTGCCATGTTACAAATAATACATATGCCCCACCGTGTACAGTGCGGCGGCCCAGCAGTACCTGGTGTGTAACAACGGGACAGCTAGCGAACTGTCTCATGTGCACTACTCACCGTTAACGGCCTGCTACAGCCTGTAGACAACTGTCTTTGCAAAGCTTGCTGTACCTGCAAAGCGCGGGTCGTAGCACTCAGGATGCTACACACAAGTGCGTAGCATCCTGCACACAAGGTGAAGGTCTCGCTGACAACACGCGGAAGCGCGCTTCTAAGACCAAAGAGTGCGCTCTGCTCTATGTTCGAGTTCACAGTTTGCAGTTTGCACCTTCCGAGCACAGAGCGGCATCACCTAACTTGGCTGCTTCCTCGAGCAGGTTGCCGTCCCAGTGAAGATTAACGGTCACACAGCAGATACATAAACCAGTTAAGCTGTTCCTAGTGACAGCAGGAAATGCCTGCAGCGCGATTGCTGAGCCGGCCGCTGGACATATTGGTCGTGATCTTCTTTCTCAGCCACATTCCTATAACAATATTTGTAGACTCACAGGCTGGTGCGCGCCTGCATCACTGGAACACTCTGAAGTCAGTTGTTGTCTGTTAAAAGCAGTGTCCCGCTGCTTGCACATTGCTCAAGGCCACTTGGACACCAGCGTTTTGCAAAGCGCGCCATGGTTTTTTACTCAGGAAGAATTGCCTTGCAAGTACGCTTGTGACTTCTAATCACTTGCATGCTGGAGCTGAGCGACCAACTGCCGCGCAGTGCTCCCGCGTAGCTGGTATCCCGGATGGGCGTTGAACCTGATGGACTGGTACTTGGAAGCTTATGGCGACCCCCTCTGCAAGCGTGTGCCGCCCTGGTTCCGAGTGCTCGTGTGGAATGAGGTCCTACTCCAGCTCCCTTTCTTCTGCTACGGCGCGTGGGCGTTCGCCGTAGGGGACCAACGCGTGCGAAAGCCGGTGCGCTGCCGCGCCCTTGCAGTCCCTTGAAGCTGTGCGGCAGGAGTTGCTCCTCCACCCAGGCAGCTCGCTACACCCTTTGCTGCTCGGCGCCCCGGACTCCTGGCATCTGCTGCGTTGTTATGCATATTGATTTTTCTCCGTGCTTGTACAGTTGACTGCACACTGTATGAAATGAAGTAAGGAATAATGGCGGCGCCTGAAAGGGTTCAGGCTAGTACATTGCAGTCTGCTGCTGATATGGTGCTTGCCCCTGCTGGCATGCCCTCTAGCGGACAGAGCGCTAGCGATCTCTTGCACCCCGTCAACCTCCTCCCCGAGACGCGGGTACCAGGGGCCGACCCGGTCGCCCTGTGCAGGCCATCATCTACGGCCTGACGACCGCGGCCACGCTGCTGCCGATCCTGGGCGAGCTGCTGCTGGCGCCCGCCGGCAGCTTCGCGCGCCTCCCCCTGCTGGCCTTCTACCTGCCGTACCTGGTGCTGCCGGCCTACATCGGCCTGCGCATGCTGCTCTGCGAGGAGGCCTTTCCGCGCGCGGCGCCCAGGCCGCGCAAGAAGCGCGCGTAGGGCCGGCCGCCTGCGGAGCCAGCGACACACCGTTTGCAAAAGCGCGTCCGTGCTTGTGCAGACAAGGCCGCCCCATTTGGCAGACTTGTCTGCAGCACCAGTGCACTGTGTGCACTGTGCTCTGGTTGGTACAGTGCATCGTTGACGACATGCGTCCAAGTCTTGAGCAGGCTTGGGTCCGAGTCTTGAGCAACCGTGCGTGTTCGGTGTGGAGAGAGCGTGCTGTGGAGTGTGCGTCCAACACAACGTCCAGAATCAGGACAGGACAGCATTGGGGAGGCCGGGGGCGTCGCGGTGCTGGTCGCGCTGCTGGCGCACTGAGTTGTGATCGGAATCAGCACTGTGGTTACATGTAGCTCTCCGTGGACAGCCACACGGGTTGTATCGCTAGCATGGATTTTGCGTGGCAGTGCGTGGACGGATTTTTGGTTCATGTGACACAGTGATTGCAGCTGATGAGGGATGTGGTGAGAGCGTGTGACAGAGAGTGCGATTATAACTGGAGGGCGTGCGGACTTGAGGTTTTGAGGCAATATAATGCAAGAACACTATACTGATGAGACTGACAAGCTCTCGAACAACGTTGTACAAACTTACATGTAAGTGCTGTTTCAGCTGTGTTCTGAGAAGGCATCGGGATGGACCTGCGTCTGCAGGGACTTCAGGCCTGGCAGACTTGAAGGCAGACTTGAAGGCAGACTTGAAGGCAGACTTGAAGGCAGACTTGAATCCAGACGTGCCCTTTTTCTCTCATATGCACTCATGCAGAGGACTTGGGCAGGGTCCATGTGCTGCATACCAAACGCAACCTTTATACTTATGTGTTGTTCTCATGTACTACAGCGGGCGCTTGCAGACTACATGGTCCATTGGCGTGGATATGAATGAATGAATGAATGAAAGGCCCTTTGGGTGCGCGCGCACCCAGGGCGTATCTGGTTACAGCCTGTTTCAGCCAACTAGGGCTGTTTAGGCAAGCGAGCAAGCAAGGCATCCCACCCCACAGGTCAAGGGACATTTGGGACAGTTGGGCAAAGGTAGATCTTCAGGCATGCAAGAGTGAAGCAGGCAACGCCGCGAATGTCCCGCTGCTGCATGAACTCCAGCATCCAGGCGTAAACAGGTGCGCATACTCGGCACGGACGCAGGCAACAAAAGGACAGAGGATAAATGAGCTGCCGTTCAAGACGAGTCAGGGTCAGCAAGGGTCTGCCAGAGGCTGCCGGAACCGCTGGAGGATCGGAGCGTGTCGCACTCTGTCATGCAAGGACTTGTGTAGCTGAAGAACGAGCAATCCTCTTCTCCGCGACACCAGACCTGGCACAGGCAAGCACCGGATGGGACAAGGAGCTGCTGATCACGGTGCTGTACGGCAGCCTCCGTTGCCAGCCCGGAGTGCCGGCGAGGCCCGTGCGGCTGGACCTCTGGCTGTCAAGGCGAGCCAAGAAGCCGCCGCTGACTTGTTGCAACCGAAACTTTGTACGACAGCTGCAGCGATCGCCCGTTGCCTGCTTCAGAGCGCAACATACTGTCCCAAGAGCAGCTTGCTTGTCAGCAGGCAGTCGCTCGCAGCGCAGCTGGGCGGCGTGCATCCAGCTTGCACGCCATGCGCGCAGTGCTGGCTGCACGTGCGTGCTTGGTCCTGGCACCGGACGGCACCAACGGTGATCCTGTGACGCTGCCGGGCCAGGTGCAGTATTCAGTCCTGGCACAGCCGTGTCAGGATGAGCAGCCCGCACTCCGACTACTGCCCCAGGTGCATCCTGGGCGTCCACTGCGCGCACTCCCAACCCTGCATCGTGACAGCTGCCATCCTACTACTTGCGTCGGGTGAGGCCCAGACACGGCAGCACCTTCGCGCAGGCACGCGATGCGCGGCGCGGCCTGCGCCGAAGGGCCCCTGGCAGCGGCAGCCCGCCCCAGACGGGGAGGTGACCCCGCCGCAGCGTCCCACGGCACGCTGACAGGCACTACCATGGTGCGCCGCCTGCTGCAGCCGTTCGACTACCCGTCACGACCGCCCTGGCTCCCGCAGGAGGTTGTGGGCACGAGTGTCTGACCTCCTTGTGCAACACGCAGGCTGCACGCCGCACCGCTGGGCTGAGCCTCAAGCGCTCACTGGCGGGCCCTGCCGCGGTACTCGGGGTGGTGCTGTGCCCTGTGGTGTCCAACCTGGCGGGCGCGGGCTCTGTCTGCCGCGCAAGCGGCTCCGGCGTGGGGCCCAGCTGCCGCTGGCTGGGCGCCCGGCAGCCATATGCCGCTGCACTTCGACGACGTCGACCAGGACACATCCGTCTGGCTCACTGGCATGCCCCTGAGCAGCCGCCGCGGCGACTGCGGCGCTGCATGTGCGTTTGGGACGCGCTCCTTGCTGACCTTCTGGGGGGACCTGGCGGCGGCGCGCCAGCAGCTTGGATGTAAGTTGATGCTACCCAATTGTACATGCGATGCCGCCTATCGTTCCTACATTCAGCAAATGTCTGACGACCATGTGGCTGCATGCAGCCCCAACCCTGGGCCTGACCGCATGTTCTGTCTGGCCCCTGCACCTTGTTGGACTAGCTTGCTTGTGTAGTATTTGTTTTGGGGCGTTGTATGGAGTACTGCCTGCCCTGTGCGCAATTTGAGCTCGCTCCTTTTCTTCATTTCTTTTCTGCGCGACCCTGCCTGTGCGGGCATGCGGGCGCAGGCCCCCTCGCACCGGCTTGTGGGAGGACTCGACCTGCATGTGTCTGTGGCCTCATTGAAAGTCCTGAGGCTGCCGCCACCCCACGCCAGGAGCAGGGGATATTGCCTGATCCGTATGCAATGTTACATGGCGCCGCACTGTCTCTCCTGTCAGGAATACCGGGACCTCCAGCGTCAAGGGCCAAGCTGCAATGGCACTGCCACAAAACCGCGCAGGGCAGGCAACCTGACGGGCCCTCGGGCCTGGCATGCAGGCGGCGTCACACGCCCTGCACACCTGCCACGAAAGCGCTTCAAGGGCGCCCAGGCTGTCCTGCCCTGCCCGGAGCCTCCGGCACGGTCACTTGGCCCACATTTACGTTGGCAAACACAATGCACAAAGAAAGCAAAGGGGGTGGGCACATGCAAGCATGCCTGGCCGCTGCGTCGGGCCTGCCATCCCGCGCAGCAGCACAGCACCGCCCCCGGTCATTGATTGAGCCGCAGCATCGGACACACCGAGCACCCCCGGCCACGCCTGGCAGCGCATGCGGGCGCGGGCGCGGTCGCGGGGTGCCCCGCGCTGGCCCCCCAGCTGCCCCGCTCATTCTAGCCTCTACACACAAGCCTGCTTTACTGACACTTACGCTGCAAAGCCGCCTCGTTCATTGACAGCAGCATCTCACGGTTCAGAAAGCAGCCACACAACCGCTTCTAGTGCCTCGGCGCACTCATGTGCTTGGGCGGCCTTGGTGGCCATGCCAGCGAGCGTGCCCGACCTGCTGCAGCTCTGCTGTCACGATCCCACTTCGTGGGCGGGCTGCTCACGCAGCAAGCCAGCCCGCCCCGCACCGCCGGCTCTGCTGTCACCATGCCGCCCCCCAGCGCTGCTGGGGCGCACTAGTAAGCTAGTCGTGGCGGGCCCGCCGCACTGGAGGACGATAGCAAATGCTCAGTGCGCAAAAAGGTGAGGTACCCGGCGGATAGGTCCGCCGGGCCAACCACCGCGCGCACGGCGCGGTGCAGCAAGATGCCCAAGTAAGGACCCGCTAATGCATATACCCCGCCCTCAAGCGCACGCTTGGCGACCCAGCTTGAAAACGCGCAGCGCGCCCTCGAGCAATACATAGAGACTGCGTGATCAAGGAGGGGGAGCGCGGGCGCACGGAAACCAGGACAGACCCGCGCAAACTGGTTCAATCACTTCGCGGAGCAAATCACAGCGGCCCGCGCGCGCGCCCCGGCGCGCCCCGGCCGGCGCGGTCAGGGCATCATGGACGTCTCGCCCTCCAGCACCGCCAGATTGTCCGCGATGTGGCACGTCGGCACGATGCGCGGGAACGACGCCGCGCACAGCATCGCGCACTGCACGCGCGCAGCCCGCTCTCAGCCGCGCCCTAGTGGCAGCCTCCCAGTGCACGCGGCCGGACGCGGCTGCACAGGCGCCCGTCGGCGGCGCAGGCCTGCGAGCGGTGCGCCAGAAAGCGGGAGAAGAAGGGCGGCGAGTGGGGCAGGGCCGCACCTGGAACGGGGACAGGATGCAGCACAGGGTGTAGCGCAGCACGCCGTACGTCTCCAGCTCCTCCATCAGCAGCTCCTGCGGCTGCTCCAGCGCCGCCAGCACCTGCGCATACGCCTGCGGCCTGCGCGCCGCGGGTGTCCCGCGTCGGGCGTCCGCCCCCGACCAGACCCCACCCCAGCTGAGGGCCGCGGCGACAGGCCGCCCGGCCGCGGCGACACGCGCGGCGCGGCGCGCACCGCCGGGTCCGCCGTGAGGGCGGCCGCCAGCGCCCAAGCAAGGTCCGCGCCCGGGCGCGTGCTGCACAGCCACACGCACACGTGCACGCCTGCCCGGGCAGCGGCAGGGCGGCGGGCGGGCGGCGCGCCCGCGGAAGGACGGGTCGTCGGACAGCAGCTCCGAGGCGACCGTGCGGCAGCGCGGGCGCGCGGAGTGGATCGCGGCCAGCTGCCGCCGCGCGCGGCGGTGCGCCTGCACCATCGCCAGGCGCTGCTCCGGCGTCATGGAGTTGCGCAGCACGGCCTGCGCGGCAGGGCACAGACGCTCACGCCGCTGCCCCACACGCGGGCCGCAGCCCGCCGCCCCGGCGCCTCCCAGTGCGGCAGGGCGCGCCCGCGCAGCCAGACAAGGGCAGCGGGCTGCCAGTCGCATGCCCCACATCCTTCCCGCCCCGGCCAGCACGCAGGCGCGGCACTCCCCACACACTCGGGGCCGCTCGCTGCTGCCCCGCACTGAGCGGCGGAGCGGCGGGTCGAGCGGGCGGCGGCGGATGTCGGCGGCACAGCCCCGCGCTGCTGAGCCTGCTCGGGCGAAAAGCGGGAGCCTGCTGGCGCAGCGCTCGGCGGTGACAGGGCTACGGCGGGGCCCTGCGTCTGAGCTTGCGGGGGGCGCACGCAGACGGTGCCCAGGCGCCGCGTGCCCTCCACGCCGCCCTGCAGCGGCATGAGGCTGCCGTCGGTGGTCATCTCGACGTCGATGTAGTTGCGCCAGTTGGTCGCATACGCGCAGAACGCAAAGTTGCGCAGCTCCGACACGATGTGCACCGCTTGCCGCCCGGCCGGCGAGCGCGCGTCGCCTGCGCGCCAGCCGCGCTCAGCGCGTTGGCCGCGCTCGGCGGGTGCGGCGGCGGCGCACACAGCACCGTGTCGCACGGCCTGCCGGCGCTTTCCTGAGGCCCGAACCGGGCAGGCTCGACCAGCGCCGGCCGCCGCGGCGTTGAGCAAAAGGCCGCGGGGGCCGTGCAAGGCAGGCGTGCTGCAGGCGCGGCGGGGCATGCAGGGCCGGCGCAGTGCGGGGGCGCGCAGGGGGGCGCGGGGCGCCCCGGGCGCCGCGCGCGGGGGCGCGCGCACCGCCGCACGCGCGCAGCAGGTTGTGCAGCTCGCGCAGGTAGGTGAACATGACGCCGTGCAGCTCGTTCACGTCCATGCGCGCGATGTCGTCCACGCAGACGACGGCGCCGCGGCGCGCCGCGCGCAGGCTCAGCCGCATGCGCACGCTGCGCGGCGTCACCGCGCCATCGATCGGCTCCAGCATCTCGGGCCACATCAGCGACAGCGCCTGCCGCGCGCGACCGCGTCCGCGTCAGCGTCAGCGTCAGCCGAACGCAGCGCATGCGCCGTACAGGGCCCGGCCAGTCCCGGGCCCGACCTGGCGGGGCATGCAGCGCGCACCAGGGCCCTCGGCGCCGTGCACGTGCCCGCCCCGCTCGGCCCACACACGCAGAGCCTCACAGGCCAATGCATGTACCGTCACGCAGAGGGCCTGCGCCCCGGGTGCGGCGGCACCTTGTTGATGTCGGCGCCGTCGTCGGCGCCGCGGCGGTAGAGGTTGATGCGCTCGGTGACTGCCAGGATGGCCTGCTCGCGCTCGGCCGCGCACGCGCCGCCGCCGGCCAGGCGCAGCCGGTCCAGGTCGCCGACCAGCTCCAGGATGCACATCTCGCGCGCCTGCGCGGGGGGCGGCAGGTTAGGGTAGGGTAAGGACAGGGTAGGTAGGGGGTCTGCGCATGGGCGGGGTTTGGCATGCTGAAGGGCGCGTGCGCACGAGATACAGAGCCTGTCATGGAGACAGAGAGCCCGTCACACAGGCAGAAGAGTGGCTCGGCGCATTGCCGACCCAGCGCTCTGCCCCATGCATGCACATGAGAAGCCTCCTCCCGCCGTCTGAACCTGCCGTCCTATTGTCAGGCTTGGCGTGCGAGCCATGCCAGGCGACGGCCGCGCCTGCTGGTCTCCCGAGAAGGGCACGGGCACAGGTGTGCGTGTGCGACTTTGCACCATGCAGATTCCCACCCTGGTGCGGCTCGTTGCGGGTTGTGGCAGAGCTGCAGCGGGCGCCCGTCAGAGCGCGCGCGGGCAAGGCCCCGCGGGGGCCCCAGGCGCGCACCTGCATCGAGTGCGTCAGGCGCACGTTCTCCTCGCGCAGCGCGGCCATCTCGCGCTGCATCTGCGCGCCGCGCTCGTCCCACAGCGTCGCCTTGGTCTCCAGCTCCTTCTTGCGCGCCTGCGCGGCCCCCCCATGCGCGTGACGCCGCAGCTGTGCATCGGACGCTCAGTGCATGGAACATGGCGTCCCGCGACAGAGGTCCCCAGCACCCGCCCGGTCTCACGGCGCCGCAGACCGCCTCGCACTTGTTGCCAGGCGCCGGCCACGCAACCGGCCGTGTTTCGAGCGCGGGAGTGAACGATCAGGCGCGGCGCGCGGGCCTGTCGCGCGTGCGGCTTGCTGCCGGGCACCAGTTGGATCCTGGCGCAGGGCGCCGAGAGGACGTGCAGAGCCGGGGGGCGCGGCGCGCGCGGGCGGGGCGCGCACCCGCTCCTTCTCGCGGAAGCGGTGCTGGATGCGCCGGTTCTGCGCGCGCTTCAGCTCCTGCTTGGACAGACCAACCAGGTGCTCATCCGGCGAGTCGTGCGCCTCCTCCTTGACGCGCGCGCGGCCCGCGCCGCGCGCGCCAGTGCCCGCCGAGCCCGACGCCGAGCCGGACAGGTGCGCGAGCGCCGCGCCCTCGCACGCCGCGCTCGAGCTGTCCTCGCTGCGCAGGCCCTCGCTGCTCGCCAGCGCCGCACCCGCCTGCGCGCGGCGCCCGCGCGCCGCCTTCAGCTTCTGCATGTGGCCGCCCGGGCGGGGGCCGCGCGCTGCGCGCCGCACAAGCACTTGCCGCGACCGGTCCCACCCCCAACCCCTGGCATATCACCGCGGTGCGCACCTGGCCAGCCGCTGCACAAGCCGCTTTCTGCTCGCTCACACATGCGCCCAACGGCATGCACCGACACGACTGCGCCCTCTGCAACCCTCCCACTGACGAGCAACGAGCGCCGTCACGACACGCGCAAGGCAACCACGGGACACCCCAGGCCTGCAGGCCACATTGCGGCAGGCGGGCGGCCATATGGTTGCATTGCTGCCGCACCTGCTGCTCAGCCAGCGCGCACGGCGGCGGGCTGGCGCCCGCCAGCGCGAGCGCGGGTACGGGTGCGGGCAGGCCCAGCATGGCGGCCAGCTGACGCTCGTTGGCGATGCCCGGCAGGTCCGGGAAGCCGCCCGCCAGGCCGTCCTCCTCCACCACGTCCATGAACGCCGCGCAGCTCGCCGCCGGCAGCCCCCAACCGTCCGGCACCAGATGCCCCGCCGGCGCCGCGCCCGCGCCGCCCGCGCCGCCGCCCAGCGCAGGCAGCGCGGCCGCCAAGCCGCCGCGCAGCGGCAGCGGCCGGATAAAGTCCGGCGCAGTCGCCGAGTACCGGGTGGCCACCTCGCGCGGTGCGCCGGGCGCCGCCGGCATGGGCGCGCGCCCGGCCGGTTGCGTGGCCATGCACGCCAGGCTGTCCAGGCTGCTCCGCGCCGACACGGTCGGGCCCTCGGACACCTGCCCGGACGGCTCACCGCCCGCGGGCGGCCCGCGCGCACCAAAGTGCGCGGGCGCGCCCCCGCCGCCCTGCTCCTGCCTCCCCGCGGCCGTCCCCCGCTCGCTGCCGTACATGCCCCAGGACTGCACCGCGCGCCGCGGGGCGCTGCCGGGCTGCGCCAGGTACGCGTCTGCCGCGCCTGAGGCTGCGCCGCTCGGCGTCGCGGCCATGGCCTCCGCCCCGTGCACGCCGCTCGCGCTGGCGGCTACGCCCGCGGGCGCAATCAACGGCACGCCTCCGCGCATCTCTAGGCACGTCGGCACCACGCCCTGCCAGTGCATGCCCGCCTCGTGGCCCCCAGCCGGGGCCAGGTTGGGCTCTGCTGCGGGGCATGCAAGCGGGATGTCCGCGCCCAGCGGCCTTCGAAGCCACGGCTTCTCCTGCGTGCCAGCCGCGAGCACCCTTGCTGCACCTGCCGAGCACTCGTTCGGCCTGCAGGCACTGTGGACACTTGCGCAGCTCTGGGCGCTGGCGCGCATTACAGTCCCCAGACAGAGGACTGGCGCACCTGCGTGCTTGGCGCGCTGCAGGGTGCAACCTGCATGGCTGACGCGCTCGCAAGCGGCAACTGGCTCATCACGGTTCTGCCTCACGGTTCTGCCTCACAAACAGACTCCGCCGCTGCCCGCAGACCTGCGCGTTTGGCCCACCATATAGTGTGCAAGCTGCGTGAAGAGCGCCGTGGTGCTTGGCCAGGGCGGCCTTGGCAGCGAGACATGGACAGCGGTGTGGACAGCGTGCATTGGCCCCGTGCCCTCACCCGGATGGCAGCATAACTTTACGCCGCAGCCGTGCGCGCTGCTGCACAGTTGTAGGTGGCCTGCGCCGTCTCAACCCAGCACAGGGGTAGGCTGGCCAAGGTTAAAACAAAGTCTTACAGATGAGTGGGACGGGCAGTGGTGGCCCAGAGTGAAGGCGCCTTTTGTTTAGCCCGCGGTCAGGTTCGGAGCAGAGCTCCAACGCGCTCGGACTCGAGAGCTCAAGCGTGTGAGCAACCCCTATATAACCCCTAACTATGAACCAGCTGTCATCATGACACTTCAGCCGAGACCGTCAACTTTGATAGCGAGAAGCCGGCGGAATGCGCCGGTCGGTGCGCTATGCCAGCTGCTGGCAACCCGTTCCGTATCTGGGAAGGCCCGGGGCTCCCCGCATGTTTGCAACAGCTGCACAGGGAGGCGTGCTCAGCTGCTGACCGCCCGTGTATGGTTTTGGACGTTGCACACGACTTGAGCGGAGCAAGCTACCTTTCCGGTGGCAATCCTATGCATCCCTCCACTTCTGGCTACGTCTGCAGCGGGCGCGTACCAGCCTCAGAACACGTGTACAGGCGTCAGAATAGGCCCCCGCCTCGGCACCTCGGCACACCACCGTTCCAGCACTGTCAGCACTCGGCGCACGTCCCACCATAGCATAGCCCGCACGCTCGCGTGCTGGCGATGGGCAAGCGCCCCCTTGCTTGGTGATAGTGTTGGTGTTAGTGGCGGAACTAACACCCGCCACTGGGCGGACAGTGGCTGGCGCGTGTGCTTGCGGTGCTGCAAAACAAGCACAGCCGTGTGCATGGGCAACCTGGGCGGTCTTCTCCAGGGCGTCCGCGGCGGTGGTGGCGCTCTCGCGCGCGAGCTTGGCGTCCCGCCGGGCGGCGGTGAGCGTGATGCGCCGGCTGCCTTCCTTGGCGGGGCCTGACCGCTGCCGCCCTGCTTCCTTGGCCGAGGCTGTATGCGCTCAGGCCATGAGCCCCTGTCGACTGTTCAACGGAGCTGCGCTGCGGCACCGCGTGCACCGACAGGCCTCTGCGCGCGCCGCGTCTGCACTCCGCAGCCTGCCTGGCCCGAGCTTGTTCCCGGGCGTGGCCGCAGCGGTGAGGCAGCTGCAGAGCAGTCAGAGCGGTCTGCATCCGCACCGCGTCCCGACATGGACCGCCAGCCACAACCCCTCGCGGCTTGCGCTTGCAAGTTCATGGACAGGGAGCAATGGACGAGCGAGCTAGCAGCAGGTCACAGGCTGTGCGAAGCGCACTTCCGACTCAGTGAGCATTCTGTGAAGGCTGCCTTGCAGCTCGCCTCGCCCGGCGAAGTCAGAGACGAAACCTTTTGTGCTCCCACACGGACCAAAGCGCCCGATTTTGCGCAGAAGACACGCAAGGCGAGACGCAAGGCAGCCTTTGCCCAGGGAAGGAGGTGAGTTGCGTCAGGTGAGGTTGTGGGCCGGCCAGAGGCGCCAGCGGCGAGCGCGCCGCTCGCTTACCAAGCATGTGGAGTTTGTAGCGCCTGAACAAGCCCGCCCCGTTTACTGGCAACTACAGGTTGCCTCCCGCTCTCCAGCTTTGCACCTGCCACACCAACAGCCTCGTCCGTCGTCAGAGCTTGCTCTCCGCACCTGTGGCTGCGTCTGCTGTGTGGTCGCGCTTCGATGTTGGGCTCTCAGAAAAAGCGCGCGCGCCCTTGCCAAGGTCCGGCACAGGCGACTATAAGCTAGGGCTGCTTAATTAGGCAACAGGGTTCATGGCTGAGGACCTCGAGCTCTGATATGTGGACAAGCAAAAACGCGCGTGGTTGTACATCTGCGTTACTATGAGAAGCGCCCGTGTGGCATAAGCCAGAAAGGGCACACGCGGCGCGCGGAGCGCGGCGACGCAGAGCGGTGCAGCCATGGCGGCCGCCGCCGCGCTGCGACCGGATGAGGAGAAGCTGTATGAGGGCCAGCCGCGCGGCTTCCCGCTGGAGGGCTTTGAGGTGGAGGACGTGATGCTGCCGGAGGACGACGACATGGGCATCCCCAGCGAGGACGAGGGCGATGACGAGGAGGAGATTGAGTCGGAGAGCGGCTTTGGCAGCGTCATAGGCGCGCGCCCGCCGCCGTGCCCCGGGGCGGGGGCAGGCGGCGCGCGCGCGGCCCGCGGCGGCCACGCGCGGTCGTGTTCTGCTGTGCTTGCACCGCTTGACGCCAGCGCCGCCGGAGCACACGCGCCTGGCAGGCTCTGTTTCAGTGACGCGTGAGCGCCGAATGCGCTTGCAACGCGGTGGGTCCGCGGTGGGCGCAGTTGTCGACAACCTGCCGGAGGTGCCATCGGAGAAGTTTGAAAAGTTGTCCAGCGTGGTGCACAAGATCTTCAGCAAGGCGGGCAGCATCCGGCCAGGCGAGCGGCCTTGCCCACGTGTTGTTCGCTGCGCGCCTGTGTCAATCGGCCTTGCGGCCTTGCGCCTGGACTGACGGCGGCTTCGCGCTCCCAGACGGCCTGCTCATGCCGATAGACAGCGCGACAAAGGTCAGCAAGGGCTTCGCGTTCATCGAGTTCTCCGCGCCTCAGGTGTGCGCTCGCGCGCTGCGGGGGGTCTTTTGCCTGCCCGCACGCGCCGCCCTGCACATGCAGCATTCTGGGAGCTTGGCTTCGGTTTGATGAGCCCCGAAAGCGTGGCAGCCCAGTCACAGCCCGCGCTGCGCTGGCGCGCAGGAGGCCATGGCGGCGCAGCAGCTGCTCAACAACTACGTGCTGGACAAGCGGCACACGTTCGTGGTGACGCTGTTCGACGACTTTGAGAAGTATGCGCGCGTGCCGCTGGAGTACGAGGCGCCGGAGCCAAAGGACTTTGCGGCCACGGTGCGCACACGCCGCCCGCCCTCGGCGTGCGGAGCGGGCCTGGAGCGGCTCCTTCACCTGCAGCAGCCGTACCAGTCAGCACAGCGCCAGCGCCGCACACGGTGACACAACTGTCCGAAACGCAGCTCGGTTGACCTGGAGTCACCCGGCCTCACACAGCGTGCCTAATTTCCACTGGCACCGGAGTGCGCCTTGGTAGGCAGGCGCGCGTATGCGTCCGCCTCACCCTCGCCACAGCGCAGCGCAGCTCTGCGGGCGCCACCGCGGAGCGCATGCCGCGCGAGCGCCGGGCGTCGGTGCAGAGGGCCGGCGCGCGGCTGAGGCGGCGGGGCGCTGGGCGCGCCGCGCAGGAGAACCTGCAGGCCTGGATGGCGGACCGGCGCGGACGCGACCAGTTTGTGGTCCGCTGGGGCGACGAGACGGAGGTGTTCTGGAACGACGCGGCGCGCGGCGTGGCGGAGGAGGCGCGCGCGCCGCCTAACCCTAACCCGCCCTCGCGGCCGCCCTGACAGGGGCGGGCACCGTTGGTGCCAAGGGGAGCGCGCGGCTGCTGCCGCCGGCCGGGGTCGGCAGACGCTGGCGGTACGGCATGCTGGGGCCTGCAGATGAGTCGCGTGGGTCTGTGTGCCAGCAACCCGCGCGCTGTCGGCGCGTGTGCTCGAGCGTGCTGCCAGCTCGCAGGGGAGGAGGCATGGTCCAGGTCTGGTTGCAAGGGCGGCGCTGCTGCGAGAGGCGGGGCCGCTGGTGGAGTCGGATCGAGTGCGGGGCATGATGAGGGGCGGGGCCGGCCGCGTGCGTCAGGCGCTGGCTCACAGGCGCGGCGCGCGCGCGCAGGTGTACAAGCGCTCGTTCTGGACGGAGACGTTCGTGGCGTGGTCGCCGCACGGCTCGTACCTGGCCACGATGCACCGGCAGGGCGCGGCCATCTGGGGCGGCCCGTCCTTCAGCCGCCTGCAGCGCTTCTCGCACCAGAGCGTGCGCGCCGCCGCCCCCGTTGTCTCCGCGCGCGGCGCCCCGCGCCAGCGGCGCGCGCGCATTGTCATGGGACAACGCGTGGCGCCCTGCCGCTGTTCTGACGCGGAAGTCAGGTTTCAAAGAGGTGCCGCCATGTCAGGCGGATGGGCGGACGCTCGCCGTCAATCGCCATGCACAGCCCGACCGTGACATGACTCCTGTTTGCGCGCCCCGGCGCGCCCGCTGCGCGCTGCTCAGCCGCTGACGCGGCGGCGCGCGGGGGCGCAGGTGCGCCTGATCCAGTTCAGCCCGGAGGAGACGTTCCTGGTGACGTACAGCCCGGTGGAGCCGGCCAACCCGCGCGAGAAGGCCGGCCTGGTGCTCAACCTGTTCGACTCGCGCACCGGGCGAAAGCTGCGCAACTTCGCCGGCAGCGCCGAGGACTACGCGGTCGGCGCGGCGGCCGGGCCGGCCGGCGCGCTCAAGTGGCCCGTGTTCCAGTGGGCCGGCGGCTGCGGCGACAGGCGCGCGCCCGGCCCGCGCCTGCGCACACCCAGCGCTATGCATCTATCAGCCAATGTCGCAAAGGGCAGGCAAGTCCTGAGACGTGCAGTCCTGGATCCCCGCGCCAGCGGCGCGCTCGGGCGGTTGTTCACACAGCGTGCGTGTGCGACATGCCGGAGGTGCGCCGGGGTGGAAAAGCGCTGGGGCCAGACCGGAGGGCGCCCAGCCCATGTCTGTTTGGGCTGCTGGTTGGGCTGCCGCGCAGGCCTACGCAGCGCGCGGCGGAAACGCTGACGGCGCGGCCGCGCGGCGGCGCGCAGGTACTTTGCGCGGCTGGGCCGCGGCGCGATCAGCGTGTACGAGACGCCCGACATGGGCCTGCTGGACAAGCGCTCGCTGAAGCTGGAGGGCGTGCAGGACTTTGCCTGGTCGCCGGCCGCGCCGCTGCTGTGCGCGTACCAGGCGGAGGGCGCCGGCGGCAACCTGCCCGCGCGCGTGTCGCTCATCCGCATCCCCGACCGCGCCGAGCTGCGCCAGAAGAACCTGTTCTCGGTGTCGGGTGCGCGCGCGGCGCCCGGCTCCCGGATTGCTTAGGGTTAGGGTGGCCGGCACTGCGCGAAAAGTTGCTGGACAACACGAGGCGCACCGCGCGGGAAGCTGCAACAAGAGGGGAAGTTTTGCATGGAGCCTGCCAAATCTTCATGTTAAAACAATGGTCTGGTTGGCAGGCAAGGCGCCGCCGGGCTGACGCGGGGCGCGCGCGCGCGCGCGCAGACGTGCGCCTGTTCTGGCACCCGCAGGGCGACTACCTGGCGGTGCAGGTGGACCGCTTCACCAAGACGCGCAAGTCCACGTACACCGCGTTCGAGCTCTTCTCCGTCAAGGAGCGCGACATCCCCATGGAGGCGCGCCCCCCTGCACCCACACCCCCCCCTCGCGCCCGCGCCGCCCCTCTTTGCCCGGGCCGCGCGCCGCCGCGTGCCTGCAGCTGCATGCTACGTCGACAGGTCCGAAATGCCAGGCTGCCACCTTGCTGCCGAGAAATATCAATTGCCTACTGCGAGGGCTGCTGCCGCACCTTGTGGAAGGGTTTCTGGACCGTGTGATATGCCTGGGGCCCACCAGACGCTTGCACGGAGGGGCCGGCCCAGGCCGGCGCGGCGGCCGCACGCGCGCAGAGCGGGGTAATACCCACCCCCAGCGCGCGCGACTCGCATGCAGGCACTGCATGCGCTTAACTAGGGCAATAGGTGCTTGGACCCGCAGCAGGGAACCGGCCCCGAGCGCGGCCGCGCGCGCGCGCAGGTGCTGGAGCTGCCCAACAAGAGCGACAAGATCATGGACCTGCAGTGGGAGCCGCACGGCAGCCGCTTCGCGGTGCTGCACGGCGAGGGCCCGCGGCCCAGCTTCAGCGTGTACGCGATGAAGGACATGCGCACCAGCGCCAAGGGCGTGCAGCTGGTCGGCACGCAGACCGGCAAGCAGGCCAACTGCATCTTCTGGTCGCCGCAGGCGCGCCCCCGCGCGCGGGCCCTACCCTACCCTACCCTACCCGCCCTGCTCGCCCTGCCGCAGCTGGCCTGCTTTGGTGGCTGGCGGCCCTTGAAGCTTACTAGTGCGCAGTGCGCATGCGCAAGTCGGCCGTGCCTGACCTGTGCGCTCCGCCGCGCTGCGCCATGGTCCGGTACGGTTGCGGTGGCACATGCGGGCGGCCGCGGCGGGCGCCGCGGCTGAGCGAGCCTGCCGCTGGTATGAGCACGCGGCCGAGCGCGGTCGGGCGCGGCGCAGGGCAAGTTCCTGGTGCTGGGCGGCCTGAAGAGCATGACGGGCCAGCTGGAGTTCTTCTCGGCGGACGAGTTCGAGGTGCTCAACGCGGCCGAGCACTTCATGTGCACCGACGTGGAGTGGGACCCGACCGGCCGCTACGTGGCCACCGCCGTCAACCACATGCACCAGATGGAGAACGGCTTCAAGGTCTGGCTGTTCAACGGCCAGCTGCTCTACCAGTGCGCCCTCGCCCCCGCGCTCCCAGCCCGCCTGCGTGGCTGCTGCCCGTGCTCGCGCGCCGCGAGGCTCCGGTGATGCTGCCGACACGGCGGGGCGGGCAGGTGTGGCAGGCAGGCAGCAGCCAGCAGCGCGACGCAGGAGTGCGCGCATCCAGCGGGCAGCAGCGACAGCCCTGTCGCCTCGCGCATGCACCGGTGTGCGCTGGGGCAGCCCGGTCGCCCGCCGCACGCGCGCCTTTGTGTTGGCAGCGGGGGGTGGCGTGACGGCGCCGCGCCCGCTCGGGGCGCCCGTGCCCTGGCAGGGGGGGCCGGCGCATGGCTGACGGCCGGCGCGCGCGCGCGCGCGGCCGCAGGCAGCCGCGCGAGCGCTTCTACCAGTTCCAGTGGCGGCCGCGCGCGCCGTCGCTGCTGAGCCGCGAGGCGGAGGCCGACCTGCTCAAGCGGCTCAAGGAGTTCTCCAAGCGCTACGACGAGGAGGACAACGCGCTGCTGGACGAGGTGGGCCCCGCCATGACCGCCCCCACAAAACACCGCCTGCGCGCAAACCATGTGGCCTGCATGGGCGGACAGTGCTGTGGCAGCTGCAGGCGGCGCCCAGCGTGGTCATGCCGCTGCGTGCACTGCTCTGCGCATGGTTGCGGCGTCAGCGGCGGCGCGCGTGCGGCCGCTGCTCCGGGCCGGCACCTGCGCTGCTCCTGCGCTCGCACTGCAGCAGCGTTGCTAGCAGCACTGCATTTGGCGGCGGCTCGCACACCTGCCTGCCCCCGTGCAGCTTCCGGGCGCTCACCCCACCGGCGAGCCCGCCCAGTCGCTGACGGTCAATCGGTCCGGAGCTGGCGGCGGCCGGGCGGGTCAGCTCACACGAGCATAGGGTACCTAGAGGGTAGGTTGAGGGAGAGTGCTGATGTGAGCGCGCGCCCGCGCAGCTGGACACGGGCATCATGGCGGAGCGCCAGCGGCTCATGGACGAGTGGGAGGAGTGGTGCAAGGGCAAGGCCGAGTGGCTGGCCTGGGCGGCCGAGGGCCGCGCCAAGCTGCTGCGCGAGCGCGAGGCCGAGGGGCCCTTCACCGTGGAGGAGGTGGAGGTGGAGGAGACGCTGGGCAAGCCGACCGAGGAGGTGCTCAAGGTGTAGGCGGGCGGCCGTGCTGCGAGGGTCGAGAGGGTTCAGTGGCGCTGCCGGCGCGCGTGACTGGGGTGGAGGTGGAGGAGACGCCGGGCAAGCCGGCGGAGGAGGCGCTCCAGGTGTAGGCGGGCCGCGGGCGCTGCGCGGCCCGGCGGGCTCGGCGGCGCTGCCGGCGCGCGAGCGTGCGCTGCCTGCAGCGCGCGCAGGGCGCCTGCGGTGCCGCCGCATTGGTCGGTCCAAGGCTGGGCCCAACTGGGCAGGCCCAGAGGCTGACCCGCCTTGTTGCCAGCATGTGCCGTACAGCGGGCAGACTCTGGCGGAGGTGCCTGAGGTGTGGCGCCGCCCTTGGGGCCCGCGATGGGTTGCCGGCGCCTCACTGGTGCAGGCGTGATGGGTAGTGGGGGGCGCCAATCTGCCGCATCGGGGCGCGCCCAGGCCTTGGTTAGGCAGCGGAGGAGCTGTGCAAGCGTGCTTGACGCGCCTCCGCGTGCTGTCCTTGCCGCATGCTTGGGCTGTGAGCCAGTGAAGAAGCGGCTGCCGTCCAGCCAGGCGTTAGAGGCCTGAGGGCTGTCTGGGAGCTCTTGGGCGTGACTTCCCTGCTCTTGCTGGCAGGCTGCTTGCACGTTTGCCTGTCAGGAAACGCATTTGTTGTGGTATACCTGTGTGTCCATGTCCCTGTTGCCTGTCACTCGGTGTGTCTGAAGCTAGGCGCACCTGCTTGAGGCGCTCGTGCAGTAGGTCATGGTGTGCAGGCAGCAGTGTACGCCTCCTGCTGCAACATAACATTTTGAATACTCCAAAAGTACTTTGGAGTACAACAGGAACTCAGAATCGGTGCAGAATGCCGGCACAGATGGACTACACGCGAGAAGCATGTGGAGTGGTTCAAGTGTGTGCAGCAACGTAACGCAAAATTCTGTCAGCCAGATGGCAAGCGTGACTCACAAATGACGCCGCGCAGTGGCGCTGTCTTGCTGCACAACCAAGAAATGCAAACGGAAGCTCACAAGTAGCTCAATATGCAGCGGCAATGCAGGGCAAATGCGCATCTCAGGCAGTTCCATCTGGTCTTGAGTGACTGGTCAGATGTATGCATGTGCTCCAGCGCATGCAGGGTTCCAAACCTTCCCCAGCTCTCCAGCACGTGCACTGCTACATATAGTTATATAAGCCCAATGTCTCACCTCCCAGCACACTCACAGTCCCGACATCACAAGCACTCACAGGAGCGCATGGCACAAGATAAGTATGCAAGATTAGCATAAGGCAAGCAGTGATGCGCAGCTTCGAGAGCCTGACGCTGCAGTGCACCCATGGCACTGCGGCATACACCGAGGCTTTTGTTGAGAACTCAGCAGCTGACAAAGTGCTTTGCCTCCTGCTTGCCTGTGAGCCCATGCTCTGCTTGGCGTACATGAGTATGCTTGGGTGCATTGCCTCATTTGCCGATATTCTTGAGCCAGTTGTAGGAGGCAGTGGCCAGCGCAAGGCCCCACGTGCCGACCACAGCTGGCAGCAAGTTGCCGCCCATGCCGTTGACCAGCAGCGGGCTGAGCACAAACAGGTGCCCAGCCGCGACAAGCGTCAGCCCGGCGTTGAGCAGCGGGAAGGGACGCCGCCACAGCAGGTCACAGTCCGCGGCGCCCTGCATGCATGCTGAGATAATGAGCGTGCTTGGTCTTGCAAACCTGCTGTGACTGCTGCTTGACGAGCAGTCGGGGTTGCGGTGCAGACTGTACATGCATGGCAAGGCTGGCATTCGCTGGTGGTGGACTGGAAGATCTTGAGCTTGATGATCACGACATAAGGTGGCAGACTCGAGGTACCTGGACTTGCATGACAGCAGCATCAACGCCGCTGCAAGCAATGGTCAGGAGATAGACAGAAGCAGTGAATGAGCAGAACACTACCCTGTCCGGAACGAAGCCGTGAGCAGGTTGCAGGCGGCCAGGGTGCTATGATGGCAGGACCCAGCGGGCAGCACGCACCTTGAGGGAATAGGTCCAGGGGGTCAGGGCGAGCAGGGCGCCGCCGATCATGCGCCAGAGCACGACGGCGTCCTCGCGGCCGGGCACCCAGCCCAGGGTGCCTGGCGAGCCAAAGACCGCCTGCCGCGCACGCATCATGACTCCAAGTGAGGATCGTGCGTGCATGCATGCTGTGCTAACTTAACAAGGGCAAACACCTGCAAGTCACCGTGCTTTTGTGCCTGCAGCAACCCAGCGGCTTGCTTCATGCTGAACAATGGGCGATGTGAAGATGCAGCATGCAAACACAGCGACTGTTGATTGATGGATACTACATGGGAGACTGCGTGCTCCAACTGACCATAACATCTGGCCCCAGCGGCTGCCCCCCGCACAGCCCGGAGCACGTGCGCTGGGCCAACACCGAGAGCGAGGTGTCCGGCAGGAACATGTAGGCCGCGCCAGCGCCGGCGATGGCCGCCGTCAGCAGCGAGTACAGGCGCGCAGAGCTGGTCTTGTTGTTGACGAGCTGGCCCATGCTCTTGGCGGCGCCCTGTGCGCCAAACGGCAACACACGTTAGCACGACCAGGGCACATTGGTATCCAGCTGCACAGGCTGTCTAACCCACTTCAAAGGCAGGTATGCTGCTGCTCACTGTGCTCATCGGAGGCTGAGCAGGCACTGACATGTCATCGTAGGCCGTTGATTCTTCGGCCTGCCGCGCTGCCGCTTTCCAAACATCCTTGTTGAGGATAGCGATCATGCTCGACACTGAAGGCAGCTCCTGGACGCACTCCTACCTCTAGCATATGAAGTGCACAGGAAGCATGCCATGTTCGTAAATGAATTTGGTTGCACATGGCACGCGTGTGTGCCGCCTGAGGCTAGTGCAATCTCACCCAGACACACGAGCTCAAAGAGGTGTGCCCTCCCTGCAGGCACTGCTAGCTCAGCAGCTTGAGGCATCACAAGCAGGGTGCAGCGCAGTGCAGCACCACCAAAAGCTGCATGTAAGCGGCGTCGTATACATGAAGCATCAAACAGCACACAGCACTTTGACAGGCCGTCCCAGGCGCGCACCGTCAGCACCGGCAGCGGGTTGAGGCCGTGGCCGGAGGTGCGCTGGTAGTGCACGCCGGCCACCAGCAGCGCCGGCAGGCTGGCCATGGCGCCGATGGCCGCGCCGCCCGGCGTCAGCGCGGACAGGTGCAGCGCCTCGAGCGCGGCCAGGCCGCCCGCCAGCGTCAGCATGCTCAGGTTCAGGCGCTGGAACACGCGCTTGTTGAGGTCCTGGCGCTCTGCCGCGCCCTGCCGCCCGGCGCATGCCGGCATGCTGAGGTGCGCTGTGTTGCAAATTGCCTGCGTGGCTGCGTCGAGCGCGCGCAACGGTATGCACTGCTGAAGGACACGTCACACGCCAGTTTCTTCTGCTCACCCCCTGAAAGTACAGCTGCCTGATGTGCCTCTGTGTAGGTGCACATCATGCTCTATAGCAGTGCGAGTTCAGTGAGCAGAGTCAGCAGTCCCAGCGTCCAGGCAGGTACCAGTGTCCGCATGCGTGCCAGCAGGCATCTTAGCTGGCTTACAGTAGAAAAGCTTCTACATCCTACACGATGCGTTACAGCTTCACCGCATGGTCGTCTACGATTGCTTTCCCTTAACCGAAGACGACAATTTGACCCTCTATGTCCTACTACTCGTAAGCGACTGCAAGCAACCAGCTCGCGCGTGATATGCGCGCCGCATGTGGGAGCGCACCATGAGGCCGAGCGCGCCCCAGGCGCCGGCGGCCAGGCCGAGCGCGAGCAGGCGCATGAGCGGCTCGTGCAGCGCAATGTGCGGCAGGGCGGTCGCGCCAAACAACACCTCAGCTGTCTGCAGCCGCCCAGCACACGGAACTGCTCGATGCCTCACAGTGTGAGCTCGATAAGCATAGCAGGGCAGATCGGAGTGCAGCGCCTGTGCCAATTCCAAGACTGCGTGTCGATGCATTTACACAAACTGCTGGTGCCCAGCCTCACCAGGTACGTGTGGCTAGCCCACAGCACAAATGACGGCAGTGCTTCCACTGGATGCTGACCCGCGTCGTGTGGACAGAACCAAATTCCGCATGCAAATGGGCGAGGAGCTGCGCACCCCATGCGGGCTGAGGTACGCGGGCAGGGCCAGACCAGCCTGCAGCACGGCCACCATCGCGTAGGCGCCCGGGTTGCCGGCGCCGTACGTGTTGGGCTCTGCGCCAGCGCACCAGAGCTCCTCCCATGTGCTTTGGGGGTGTTGCTGACCAGGGAAGATGGTGAGGCGAAGTGGAGCGCACCCACAACGAGCGGTTCACAGATGTCGTCTTTGTACACTGGCACCTCTTGCCCGCCGCCGCTCGCGGTTGACATGACCTGCGGCCGCGCACGGGTCACGCACTGCAAGTGCTGTGAGGCATGGCTGCAGCGAGGTGCTTAGCGCGCCCGCTCGCCCCGCCGCTCTCGCACGCCGTGGTGCCCCGCCGGCGCGTCTGTCTGCGGCCGGGGCACGTTGGAGTCGTTCACTGTCTGAGCCGCGGGTTGCACGTTGCTTTGGTTGGTATCAGGCATCTTACATAACAGCTTGCAAGGACGAGTGCACAAGACAAAGCGTGCGGAACAAGGCTTGCACACGTGAACATACGCTCATAGGACCGGGGCTTGCCATATGGGCGACGCAGCCCACGAACGGCGAAGCTTGGGATGACAGCCCAAGTTGTGCTGCCGGCCCGAAGCACACGAGGGCAGCCGCCGAGGGTGGGTGATAGCGTGCCTGCAGACCTGCAGCACGTCAAAGCGGCTGCTCTGCCTAGCGCAGCCAAGCTGCCTTGAGCTTACCTTGACTGTGATGCACGGCAGCCCGATGGTCGACCTCACTGCCCGCACTAAGGCTGAGCGCAGCATCGGGAGAGTGTGAGGCAGCAGCGATCTGCCCGTGGTGGAAAGCAAGTAGCTGGAGCAACCAAGCTAAGAGAGTTCTGTGGCACTTGTGTAGTTGGAAACCAGGGTTGCCACTCAAAATCAGTGTTTGCAGCATCACTCTAGGCCAGCCACACCACAACATGCCAGACTCACTCCCCGCACTGGGCAATAAGCACGCCCCCCTACTTGACAGGCGGCCCCATGTTCTTGAGGATGTTGCGGACGGCCGCAAAGAGCGCGCCAGCCCACAGGCCGCCCAGCGCGGCCGGCCCGGCGCCAGCGTGCCCGGACGCCAGGGCGGGCAGCAGCGCCGCCAGGTGCGCGGCTGCGACCGCAGCCAGGCCGCCTTGCAGCAGCCTGAAGGGCCGGCGGTGGAGCACGCGGTTGTTGGCCGCCTCCTGCGGCCGCGCCGCGCCGCGGGCGTCTGCATGCGTTTCACCTTCTTGCTCCCCCAGCGCCGCAAGGACGGCAGCGGCAAGGTGACATTAATAGAGCACGCTCCGATGATGGGCCAGCACTGAAGCGGTGCACCATGACCTCTGCGTGATGTCGCAAGCAGCGCAGCAGGCACTGGTGAATGTCCTCCCGCCCTGATGCCCTGATGCTCTACAATATTTTCAACCCTAATCCTAATCCCGGAGCTAGCACAACACCAAGCGGCGCGCAGCGCGCCTTGAGCGAGTAGGTCCAGGTCGTGGCCGCCAGCAGTGTGGCGCCGAGCATGCGCCCGACGAACGCGGCCTCCTCGGGGCGGCCGTGCCAGACCGGCTGCGCGTGCGCGCCCAGCAGAGCCTGCGGCATGCGCGCACCCGGTCCCGGGCTGCAAATGTGTCAGGGCAAGCACTTGTGGAGTGCGCAGAGCATGTGCCCAGGCCCGCCTGCAGCGCCGTTGAGCTTGCTGCAATTGCAGCTTCATCAGTAAACAGAGACGCGCGCCATACGTGCGCCTGTGTGTTGCCGCGGCCAGGCAGGGGCGACGCATTCCAGGCGGCCACCCCTAGCAGCATGCCATATGGTGGTCCCGCGCATGCTGCGTCATGGCCAGCAGAGTGGCGGAGTCAGCACGATCGCCGGCACGAGCGGCCGGCGCGAGCGCCCCACCGTGAGGGCGGCGTCCGGCGCCAGCAGCGCGCAGGCCCCCGCGCCGGCCAGCGCCGCGGTCAGCACCGCATACGTGAGTGCCGCGCCGCGGCGGTTGTGCCGGCGGGTGTGGAACAATTTGCGCGCGTCCGCCCTAAGGCCCTGTGCGCGCACCAGGGCGCATGTCGCTGCACTCCTTCGCACCGTTTCCTTTGCATTGTTGGGAGGCTGTTGTTGAAATGCAAGCCAGCACTCAAGAGAGTACACATTCCATCATCTGTACCTGACAGGATTGCAGCCACCCGAGTCGCTATGCCGCACCCGCCCACTTGTTCATTCCACAGATCTCCAAGCTCTTGACCTCGGAGCCCAGTGCTGTTGGCAGGCCGGGCGCGCCGCCAGCAGGGGCCCGGGGTTGAGGCCGTGGCCGGAGGCGCGCGCGTAGTGGGCCGCCGCGACGCCCAGCGCCGGGAGGCTGGCGGCGGCGCCCAGCGCGAGCGCGGCCGGCGCCAGCGCGGGCGCGTGCGCGGCGAGCAGGCCGCCGGCCGCGCCGGCCAGGCCGGCCAGACCCAGGTTTAGGCGCAGGAAGACGCGCCGGTTGAGCTCGCTGCGGTCGGCGGCGCCCTGCGCGCGCGGGACATGGCCCTGAGCGAAGCAGGCCGCTTCGCGCTGGCCGCAGCTGACAGCAGCATGACTGAGATCATCACAGGGTTGCTCTATACTGTGTCGTGTCTGCTACCTTGCGATGCATGCACTTGCAAAGTGCAAGGATGCTGCAAGGAGGCCGTTAACCATGTAATGGAGCTGCCGCAGCACGCATTAAGCCCATGCGCGTTACGCTGGGTAAGCCAAATGAGCTGTTCATACATTAAAAGGTCACCACTGCAGGTCGCAGGCCGGAGCGAGCGCATGCGCACCGTCAGCGCGGTGGCGGAGAAAGCGCCGACGGTTGGCGCGACGGCCAGCAGCTGCACCAGCAGCGCACCGTGCGGCGGCGCGCCCGCTGCGAACAGCGCGCCCGCCACCTGCGGACTGTCGAGCCGTTGATAGAGTAGACGGCCGCCGCGTCTGGCAGACATGATAGATTGCCACAGCAGCACCCACCTCGGCTCCAGCGTGACAGGTTAACAGACGCAGTTAGACGGGCCCGCGCTTGCTGCCGGACGGCTGGTGCCTGGCGCGGGCGCCCGCACAGGCAGGACTGCGCGCGCGCCATGCATGCCCGCCGCCGCGTACGTGCCTGCATCGCAAGCCCCTCACACAGGCAGGACCAGGCGCGCAGCGGCTGCGGGCGCGCGCCTGGCCGGGCGCGCAGAGCATGGGCAGCGCCGCGCCGCCGTGCGCGAGCGCCAGCAGCGCGTACGCCCACACCGACCCCGTCCCGGGCGCCGCCGACTCTGCGCCGCGCGATGCGCACGTCCGAGCGCCGCCAGGACCGGCTGAGGCTGCGTGTCTCTATCTGCATCTGCATCTGTTCCTCTGATTAATCTGTCATGACGACAGCATCTCACTGCTAGCAACTTGTGCTGAGAAGGCCGACATCCGGCCCATGACCGGGCGCAAAAATGGCCCCGCCAACGACAGCATGCTGGCACCGCCTTGCCGGGCAGGCGGCCGCACGCCGCCTGAGCACCCCATGCCGTGTCTTGACGGCGGTGCTGCAGGCGCAGCGCAGGGCTCGGCGCGGCGCGCGGGGCGCGCGCGCACCCAGGCGCTCCGGGTGGTCGTCCGGCAGACGCTCGGCGGCCGCCTCGGCCGGCGGCGGCGCATGGAGCGCCGCCGCGGCGCTGGCCGGGTCCGCCCACGCAGAGTCCATAATGTCCTACGGCCCCGCGGGGGACCGCGCGCCGGGCGTCACGGCCATCGCGACACCAAGGCGTACGAGCTGCATGATGGGGGGAGCCTCACCCCGGCGTTGGGGCTGTCCGGCGGGGGCTTGATCGCGTGCACCTGGCGCTGTGCGCCTCAGTTGTGCTCGGACTGCAGGCGAGTCAGCAAGCGCCTGCTCCCACACCTCTGTGGCGTAGGCCGCGAGGGGTGCGCGCAGGGCGGCCGCGTCGCGCACACGCTGCCAGCGGCGCGCGTCGAGCAGAGCGCCGCCGCTCGCGGGGCCCGCTGCAGGCAGGGCGCCGCCCGGCCGCGCCTGCAGCGGGCGGCGCGGTCTGAGGCACAGAGCTTGTCTCGTCGGGCGGCCAAGTGATGACGTAATGCAGCGCGCGCACCTTGCGCTCCGTCGCTTGCAGCGCACGAGCGCCCAGCATGCGCGCACAACCGCGCCGCAGCAGGGACGCCTGCATGCGCAGCATGACTGCAGTATGCTCAGGGGGTGTAGAGAGAGTGGCTCATTTTTTCTCTCTGCCAGTAGCATTTGGTACATCACAGCCCTCATTACCCAGACTGGGTGATGGGCAGCCCAGTGCCTCGAGGGCCCGGGAAGGCGTAAAGCAGCTCTGCTTCTTTAAGAGAGGACCTGTATGTGGCAGCTAAGAGGAGGGGCGGCACAGAGCTGCTGAACCGCGGGCAGCATGCTCAGGCATGCGTGGCGCGCCGTGCGCACCAGCCTCAGGCCACAGTGCCTCGGCCAGCAGGCCAGCCTTGCGCCGCACTGCACGCGTAGGCTGGCGTTGTTCGAGGGCAGGGCCCAGGCGCCCAGCCTGGCGAGCCTCCTGGCAGTGCCTGCGGCAAGGCATCACGCGCTCGCGCTCTGCAGGCCACAGGGGCGGGAGGTCACCGCCGTGGCCGCGAGCAGCGCGTGCGCGGCGCTCAGGCGCCAGGGGCTCCAGCGCAGCCAGCAGCGCCTGTATCAAAGCCTGCCGCCGTGGCAGTCGAGCGGCACGCAGCAGTGCGCCCGGGCTGCATGCTATGTCGCGGCGCCCTGCTCTGCTGCTTACGCATCACCACGCGCGGTCGTGCAGCAACATGCAGCTCACGCCGCGACGTGTGCAGGCGGTGGGTGCGTGCGCAGTCTGGCAGCGCAGCCTCATCTGGTGCAGCGCCGGGGCGCAGGTCACGCAACGCCGTCGTGCAAGGGCTGAAGCGGATAGACCACGAGCTTGCTGTCTACACGCTGATCTTCGCAAACGTGGTCGGGTGGCAGCTCTGGAAGACGCACCCCAGGTGAGGCCCGCGACGGCCCTCCGCCGCAGCAGCCGCGCGGCTAAGCGGCGGGCTTAGCAGCGCGCCGCGCGCGCGCGGGCCAGGGCGATGATGGGGCACGCGGTGCTGTCGCTGGGGCACCTGCGCGCCGGGCGCGTGTGGACGCTGGTCACGTACGCGTTCTCGCACCAGAACGCGGTCCACCTGGGCTCCAACATGCTCGCGCTCTACTTCTTCGGCAGCAACGTGGCCGCGGCCTGCGGCGGCGGCTTCCTGCTCGCGCTGTACTTTGGCGCGGCGGTCGTCGCCGGCGCGGCGCACCTCGGCTGGTCGTACCTCGCGCTGGTCAACGGCGCGCGCGCGCTCGGGCGGCCGCTGCACCCGTCCGACTACCAGTACGCGCCTGGGGCTCTGGGGGCGAGCGGGTCGGTCAACGCGGTAGTCGTGCTGGGTTGCTGCCTGTTCCCCACGCAGACGGTGCTCCTGTACGGCATCGTGCCGCTGCCGGCCGTGCTGTTCGGCGCCGGGTATGTGCTGTTCGACGTGGCCGGCGTGCTGGGCGACGGCCAGCGCACCAGCAGCGGGCAGAATGTGGGCCACGCCGCGCACCTGGGCGGCGCGCTGGCGGGCGCGCTGACGTATTGGGCCTACCGGCGGGGGCGCATCCGGCCCAGCTACAGGTGGTAGGGCGTGCGCGCGCGCCGGGCATGCCCCCATGACCTGTGTTTGTCCGGGCGCTGCCGTATCGGTGTTGGCCTGTTTGCAGCAGTCGTGTACAGTGTGTAGGTTATGCTCATGCTTCCAGAGTAGTGAACGCATGTGTGCGGCGTCTGCGCGCCTCTCGTGTGGGAGGCCTGCACGTGAGACAGAGGCATAAGTGCATCATGTAGTGGGCCGTACAGGCGCAGCGCCCGGTGAGGCAAGGCTGGCTGTGCTGCCTGTGCCGGCTGCAGAGCGCGTGTCTCTTGCAGCAATGCTGTGCAGCTGGGTTGTTCTGCGTTTGCTGCAGTACAACAGGGATAGGTTCCAGGGACAAACGCATGAACAAGTCACGCTCTATTTTACAGCTGACCGGTGCACTCGACAGGCACTGCGTCGCTCACATGTCCGTGGAGCTCTGCAGAGCCTAACACGCATGCGCGGCGCTCTCGCTGGCACCGATTGCATGCACTCGCGCGCTGCGCACAGGCGGGGACGCAGGTGTGCGGCTGTCGGCATGTCCGCGCCGCCGGCCCAGCGGCTAGCCCCGCCCCGCTGCATCACGCCGAGCAGGCCTGCAGGCGCTCGGCGAGGAGGCGCGCCGGGTCGCCCGGCGGCGCGGCGGCCAGCGCGGCCTGCAGCGCGGCCAGGCGCTCCCGGAAAGCCGCCATGGGCGCCGCCAGCGCCGGCCAGCCGGGCCCGAGCGCCGCGGCCAGGCCGCCGCCCGCCTCCCGCCTGCACGCGCCGCGCGTGTTGCCCAAGTGCCGGCCATGCCTGTTACGTCAGATTCTTATCAACCTCCTTCCATGCAGGGCGCCAGGCTTGCTGCCGTGCTGTTGGGAGTGCGGTGGGCGCGGCCAGCGCCCGCTGCTGTGCCCGTGCGCTGCACCCAAGCAGCGCCCCGCCTCCCAAGTGAGCATGCAGAGGCGCGTGGGGCTCGGCACACGCAGCAGCCGCCGACGCTCAGAGTCCCGGCTCAAGCACGCGCCTCGACACGGCTGAGACAGCAGAGTGGGCAGGCGCTGGCGTGCAAGGAACCCGCTTGCGCCACGTTGAGCGCGCACATGCGCACGACATACATGCACAGCAGCTGACGCAGGCAGGGCCTCACGGCGACTGCGACAAGCGCCCCGCCGGCGGGCCCGGGTGGCCCGCCTGCACGCGCGCAGCGCGGTCCGGAAGTCCAGCACCGCCTGCAGCGCGCCGGCGAGCGCCCGTGCGGCGCCCGCCGCCGCGGGCTCGAGCAGGCAGGCGCCGCGCGCGCGGTCCACCGCCGCCTCATGTGCGTCGCGCGCCTCCGCAACATCCCGCGCGCCCTGCCGCGCGCGGCGCGGGCCACGAGCGGGGTCGCTTCGCAGCCTCCGAGGCCGCCTTACAGGCCGACTCTGGCCGTGCGCGCTGCAGAGTGGCCAGACGACTCGCTGGCGGCAGACGCAGGCGTGCTCCGCATAGGCTGGAGCAGGACGGCCAGCAGGCCGGCGCGGCAAGCAGCCTAGCCGTACCTCAGCAGCAAACCATGCGCGGCCCCAGCAGAGAGAGGTGCTGTCTCGAACTGCTTGTGGACAGGGGCGCGGCGGCATGCCTGCAGACGCCGCGACAGCCAAGGGCCGCCCGCAGCGAGCTGCGCGACCATGTGCGCATGCATTGCGGCCACCGCGTCAGCGGCGGCTGCGCGGAAGGCCCACAGCCGCCGCAGCCGCCCCTCGCATTCAGGCTCGCCCGCTGCGCCTGTGGCGCGCGGACGGCCTTGTTTCAACACACTGCTTGTCCCCTGTCAGCACGCGTGGCCGCTGAAGCGGACGCGGGCGAGAACGGTTGGTACATGGAAGCCTGTCAGTGCATGCGGCCCTCGTGGGCTTAATCCTGGCACAGGCGCCCCTCGCCCGGAGCACAGGCGCCCTGCCCAAAACATTTGCCAGCGCGCTGGCCGGTCACCCATGCGCACGCCGCATCGCCGAGAGCCATAGCACTGCCGCATCGTGCACCCGCAGCCCGGCAACCACATATGACAGCCTGAACGAAGTGGTGAATGACGTCTGCGCACCAGCGGCCTGCACCAGGTCGCGCCAAAGCTCGTCCAGCAGCAGCGCCGCGCGGCGCACGCGCAGCAGCGCGCTGAATGTCTGCTGGTATCCCCCCAGCGCCTCCTGCCGAGGCGCGTCCCGCGTGAGTCTGGGCCGCTGGCCCCGGACAGCAGCGCCCTGACGCGCTGCAGCGCTGCTTAGACGCGCCGCAGCGCTCTGCATCTTACGGCGCGCCGGCACCCCCTGTCAGATGCCTCGCGGTGGCTGCTTGATGACGGCGACGGCGCGCAGAACATGGTTCATGTTGCGAAATGGCCGATGGCGCATGAGGCGGGAGCGCGCAGGCTCGGGAGCGGGCGCGCACCTCCGTCACGACAATGCAGAGCGGCCAGGGCGCGTCCAGGCGCAGGCGCGCGCCGTCCAGCGCGCCCGGCCCGCCATCATGCAGGAGCAGGCGCGCCGGCGCGCGCGCGCGCTCCGCAGGCGCTTCCAGCCGCAGCGCCGCGGCGTACGGGTCGGCCTCGGCGGTGGACCCCTGCACCATACCGCCCACTGCGTCATGTGTGCACCCGCCGGGCCGCTACGCGCCGCCGCGTGCAGCTGCTTCTCACTATGTGCGTGCATCGCAGGGGGCGCCCAGCGTGCTGTCAGCATCGGATCCGGACCTCCGCCGACAGCGGCAGCTTGGCGCTCGGTAGGTTGTGCGGACATCCAGGTGTAAGCAGGCATGCCGCGCCTTGTGTCGTGCCCGTTTGTATACAATGGCAACTTGCAACCGTCAAGGCTGTAACTGGCTTCGGCCCCATCGCGCCTCTGTCAAGGGCGCAATGCGCTGGCATGTGACGCGCACCCGCAGCGCCTCGTCCAGAAGCGCCTGCAGCTCCAGCGCGCCCAGCGGGCGGCCACGCGCGGCCGCGCGCGTCAGCCCGGCCGCCAGCGCGGCCGCCCAGTCGCCGGCGCCCTGCCAGTAGAAGCGGCGCAGCGCCGCCAGCAGCGCGTCCAGGCCCAGCGCGCCGCGCAGCAGCCTGGCGCGCGGCGCGCATGGCTCGGCACCGCGGCCTTGCTCCTGGCAGGCGTGCTGACGTCCGCTGCAGCTGGGGCGTGGTGCGAGACCCGGCAGGCGCCGTTCTGTGGTCAGCCGCTGGGACGCGCGGTACAAGCGCGCCGCCTGCCGTCTCAGGGCTGCTGGGCACCATTGTGGTGAGCGCGCGGTGCCGGGACTGGTTCTTTGCGGCCCGCTCAAAAGCAAGCATGCAGGGCCGCACACCACAATCATCTGGGTGCAGGCATGCTCGCAGGGCCAGCAGAGTGCATCCGCAGGGCCCTGCAGAGGGACGGGGGCGCGCCCGAGGCAGGCGCGGCTGGCGCACGCGTACTGCACGCGCACGCCCGCCAGCACGCACGCGTCCATGGCCTGCGAGAGGGGACCCCACGCGCCGCCGCCATCCCCGTCCCGCGCTTTGTCCTCTGCGCCCGCGGGGTCGGGGCGGGCGTCCGCATGCTCACTTTGGGCGCCGTCGGCGCAGCTGCCGCGGCCGCCCACCCCGTCAAGCGCCGCATCGGCCGCCGCTCCGCTGTCCGCCAGCCTGAGCGCGTCCCCTGCGGCCCACCCCCGCTGAGCAAAGGCCAGCGGCTCCGGCGCATCCCCGGCATTGCCGTGCAGCACCAGCGCTTCGCCCGCCCCGGGCAGCTGCCAGCGGCGGCGCATGCCTGGCCGCGGCGCGGCGCCGCCCTCGGAAGCTGCCTCAGCAGCAGCTGGGGCGCGGAGCGCGGCGCTCGGCTGCGCTGCTTCCCTGGCCGCGTCAGCGAGCAGCGCAACAAGCCACTCAGGTCCTGGGTCGCTGGCGGCTGCCGCTGCCCCCGGCATGGGCGACGGTGACCGCAGCCTGGCCCTGCCGCCGCCGAACGGGCCGCCCCCCGGCGCTGCGGCGCGCACCGGCGTGCCCCCCGTGGCGTCCTGCCTGGCCAATAGATATTCGCCGCAGGGGCTGCTGCCCCGGGAGGCAGCCGCACCAGCGCGCCTGGGCGCGCCGGCGCGCGTGGGCGTGGTGCTCAGGGGTTTGCCAACATAGCCACCCGCACTGCTGTGCGGGCTGCTGCCCTGCTGGGACGATCGCGACGGCGAGGCGCCCACAGAGCGCCGTCCGCCGGGCGAGGCCGACCCGGGGCGCCGCGCCGACGGCGGCCCGCTCGGCCGCCCGGCGGCGGGCAGGGTTGCGGGGTCCAAGCGCAGGCCGCCGCTGCGAGCGGCGCGCCAGCTCGCGTGCCGCTCGGCCGGCGACGGCGGCGGCCGCGGCTGTGCCTGGCCCGCGCCCGCACGCTGCTCGGGCGAGGGCGAGGCGGCCGCTCCAGCGTCGGGCCGCCCCCGCGCGCTCCCGGCCCCCGCAGCGCCCGGCTCGGGGCTGGGCAGCCGGCTGGCGCATGACGGGCTTGTGCTGACCGCGACTGGGTGGCTGCCTGGGCTGCCGGGGCGGGCATCGGCGTGCTGTGCCTCTCGTGCAGCAAGCTGGCCGACCAGCAGCGCATGCGCCCCCGGCGGGCGCCAAGCGGCGGCGGCGGGCTGCGTGCTCTCGTCGGGGGAGCCCGCCTGCGCAGCGCCTGCAGGGCCGAAGGGGTGTGGCGGAGCGGCGTCGGCGTTGGCATCGGCGGGTGCGCTCCGGCCGCTCGCAGGCGCGCGGGCTGACGCCGCGGCGCCGCCTGCTTCCGCCGCGGGGCTGGTGGCATGGGTGCTGGGCCCTGCCCTGCACGACCTGCCGCACGGAGCAGCGACAACGTCAGTGTCAGCACAGCGTCGCCTAGCCGCACACCACCGCGGCGGCGCGCCATGGGAGGCCCCGCGCCTGTCATGGCCGTCTAGCAGCGCGACAGGCGCGCCGCTGCCGGGCAGCGCCGCAGGCGCGGCGCTCGCCTGCCGCCAGCGCCGCTGGGCCGCCAGGTGCTGCACCTTGCCGACCTGCGCGCTCAGGCATGCGCACGGTGAACATGCGCAGCGCTCACTCAACAAAGACGCTCTGTGCTCAAGCTGCCAGCGGACGTTGAGCAGACCTGCATAATCGCAAGCAACCTACTGCACCCTATGCAGCGCATGTGCAGCAGCAGGAGCACCTCGCGCAAGCGGGCCTCGTCGAAGACGAGCGGCAGGCCGGCGGCGGCGGCGCCCCCGCTGCACCAGGCCGCCCGCCAGGGCTCCGCATCCAGCTCTGCGCCACATGCAGAGCCTGACGCCGCTCACCACCTCGGTGCGGGCTCAGCCAGTTTGTTCCAAGACATGGATAGGTGTGCTGCAGGCTCGACTCCACACATTGACGTACACACCATATCTGCCGTACCCACGTGCCTGACTCCATAGCGGCGCCCCTCACCGACCCCAGCAGCGCGCGCGGGGGCCGTCCGCGCACCGGCCCGCACGCCGCGCCGGGCCGCGGCCGCGCCGGCCGCGCCGGCCTCGTCGGCCGCCGCGGCCGCCCAGCCGTCCACCAGCGCCTGCGCGGCCGCCGCCGCCGCCGGGGCAGCGGGCTCCGCGGCGGCCAGGCGGCGCAGCGCGCGCTGCTGCAGGCCGGCCAGCAGCAGCTCGTGGCGCGCGGGCTCCAGGAAGGCCGGCAGGTCGCCCGGCGTCGCCTGCCGCCGTGCGCAGTCACTGCTCCATGGCCAGGTCACGGACGCTGCAGGACCCGGCGTTCCCTGTGTGCGCTGCGAGCGTGTGGCGAGGTTGCTGCGCACAGGACACCCTCCGCAAGTGTTCTGTGGCGCCAACGGTCAGCGCCAATGGTCTGTAGCGTGCAGCGGCGGCTGTGAGGACAGGGGGCACCAAGAGAGAGGCACTCCCGCCACGTCGCGCTGTCCGCGGGCACGGAAGCGAGCGCTGTCCTTGCACAGGGCGGGACCGCCTCATAGTACATGCTGGCCAAGCAGGACAACCCCGACCGCTCTGCACCCTGCTGGCTGTCAAACACCGCACCCGCTCGCTGGCGGGCGTGCCGGCCGGGAAGAAGCTGGCGGCGAGCGCGTCGGGCGCCGCGCCAAACGCGCCGTACGGCGCGCCGGCGCCGTACAGCCACGCGCGCAGGTGCGCCGCGAACGGCGCAAACGCGGCCGCAAGCAGCTCCTGCAGGAGCGGCGCGCGCGCGGCGTCGCCGCGCGCGCTGTCCAGCTGCGAGTACAGGTCGTCCAGCAGCACGGCGCCGCTCGGGAAGCCGTGCTCGGCCTCGCAGCGCGCCCGCCCTGCGCGGGCCAGGTGGCTGCGGCCGGTCTGCAGGGCTGTTCGCTGGGGGCTGCCCCTGCGCATGGCGCACTGCCATGCAGGCGGATGAAAAATGAAAAATGATTGAAAAACCATGTCTCATAGGTGGTGGCAGTGCACTAGGGCTGTGTTGAGTACATCCTACATAAGCGACACGCATGTGGTGACAGATGACGTGGGCGCGCCCGGGTCGAGCTGCTCATCTTGCACCGACGTGCACCCGCATACCTCCGCCAGCGCGGCGAGCGCGCTGCGCAGCGGCCGCGTGTGCACGTCCACCTCCAGCAGCGTCATGCTCCCGCATGCAGCCTCCTCACCCGACGCGCCTGCAGCCCCACCGCCCGAGCATGCGCCGCCGCCGCACGCCCGCTCGCTCGCGCACGCAGGAGACGTGGGACTGGTGGCGGCCACGGCGGCCGCGGCGGCCCCGACGACGCGCGCCTCGGCAGCGCGGCGCGCGGCCACGGCCGCGGGCAGCGCCTGCAGCGCCGCGCTCTGCCGCCGCAGCACGCGCTGCACCGCCGCAGCGAACGCCTGCGCAGTGCATAGGCGCGCATGATGCAGGCGGGAAGCAAAGGTACCCATGCGGCGCCTTGCCCGGATGAGGCACGAGTTCCGAGACCTGCAGGGTACGATCTAGCGGCGTGTCTGCAGCTGTGCCGGCGCAATCGCCGCGCTTTGCCACGGCGCGCGGCGTTCACAACAGCCTGCCAGCTCGCTCCACCCTGCTGCCCCACTTTCCAGCCGCGCAGCTGGGCTGGGGCGCGCCTTGAGCACGGGGTCGCCGCCGCGGCCGCCGGCGCCGCCGGCGAGGTGGTGCGCGGCGAAGCGCTGCAGGCGCCGACGCCGCGCGCCAGCGTCCGCCAGGCCGCCCAGCAGGCGCGCCAGCGCGCCAGGCGCGCCCTGGGCTGAGCCACGCAGGCGCCCCGCGCGCAGCTGCTGCACCGCCGGCTCCACGCCCTGCCGCAGCGGCGCAGCGCGTGCCTCGCGCGCCCGTGCCTGACGACAGCACAGGCCTGAGCGCGTTTGGCGCAAGCCACTGTGGGCGGGCAGTCAGCATCACTGGTAGAAGTCGCAGTCGGAGCAAGCTCAGGGACGTCTGCATGGGGCGCGCCTCCAGCGCGAGCAGCGCCTCGCGCGCCAGATCAAGCTCCTGCGCCAGCCAGCCACCAGCGCCCGCCGCCACCCCGGCGCCGCGGCCGCCACCGCTCTCACCGGCTGGCGCAGCGCGCAGCTGCTCCAGGCGCGCCTCCAGCCGCGCGAGCGGCGCGCTCCCGGCGCCCTCTGGCGCTGCGGCCGCCGCCGCGGGCGCGGCGGGCGGCGCGGCAAACGCGGAGAGCGCGCCAGGCTCGGCGCGCATGCGCCGCTCGGCCAGCTGCAGGTCCAGCGCCTGCGCCAGGTCGCGCCGCGCGGCCGCACCCCCGGGCCCGGCTCCTGCACGCGAATCAGCGCATGGTGAGGCAGGGAGGCACTTGCGCCGCTGCGAGCGCGTCTGCGCCAGGCGCGGCTCTTCCAGCCTGTCCATGGCGCACAGCGCTGAAAGCCTTGGAGCACCGCTCTGCATATGTGCACACAGTCACGCACGTTGAGCTTGCACACTGGTCATGCCTGGGGCAGCGAGCTCACTTGAGGAGAGCGTGCACGGCGCACCGGTCGAGCTGCCGCTCCCCGGCAGGCCAGCGCGCCAGACTGGCCGCGCGGACAGCGGCAGCGCGGCCGCCGCGCTGTGCGCATGCGCGCCGGCTGCGCACGAGCCTGCGCCCGCCCAGCTCCATGCGTCCTCCTCCCTGGCGGCCCACTCCCCAGCGTCCCAGGCGGGCAGCCGCAGGGTCGTCGCGGCATTGGGCTCCTGGCTCAGCAGCGCGGGCGACAGGGCTCGGATGCCAGCTGCGCCCTCGGCGATCTCTGGCGTGCCGGGCACAGGGACGCAGGAGGCCGTGCAGTCGCCGGTGTGCGCAGGCGCGCCACCCAGCGGTGGCAGCGCCGGCGGCAGCTTCACGAGGGGCGGCGGTGACGGGGCCGCACGCGCCCCCTGCATGGCACAGCAGCTCGTCTGCCAAGCCGCTTCCCCTTCACACAGCATGTCACAACCTGGCCGGGGAGCCAGACATCGCCGGTGTTTGCATAGCGCAGAGGGGGCCGCACCTGCAGCTGGAACAGCACAGCCAGCAGGGCGCGGCAGGCGGCCGGACACGCGTCCGCGCCGCCGCCAGCGCGGCTTTCGGTGACCTTGGTGCCCTCCGCCCTGAGCGCCGTGAAGGCAGGCGCATCATAGGAAGACGCTGTGCAGCAGGGCTTGCTGCTAATGCAAAATGGTATTGCACGTGCCTCGGCGGCCGTTCGAGCAACTCTTGAAGCCGCTCAGCCCGCTTGCTCTGGCCACAGTTGTGCAAGCTTATAACAGCCTGCACGACACCAGGAGGCGTGAGCATTGCTCACAAGCGTATCAAACTGGCCAACAGCTGAGCAGCTGTGCACGTACGCTGGTAGCCGCCACCTTGTTGCTGTCGTCCCTGTCGTGCACGTCTGCATACTCTGCCTGTGAGCCACAGCGTGCTCAGGATGAGCGAGCCTTAGTGTGGCAGCAGCGTCTCTCCTAATACTGCTGCAGCGCCTTTTCAACAACTAAGTCTTTGTTTAGATGGAGCGTGCAGCCACACCCCGTTGAGGCCGAGCAGGACATCGTAGGCGCGGCTCTTGAGTCTGCGCGTCACTGTGGCCGCTTCAACCGCGCTCTCCCTGCCGGCCACGTCTGCAACGCCGTCTGTGCTTTCAGTGCACGCTATGCTGGCAGCAAGCCTCTTCAGCAGCTGCGGCGTGCTGGCCTGATCCTCAGGCTGCGCTGAGCTGCAAAAGAACATATTGTGATGATGGGCAGTGCCGCAAGCGTCACGGCTTGTGGCACTGCCCGGGCCAAACATTGCAGCTGCGCCGCAGGAGCAGAGCAATGGAACCCGTCAAAGCCGTGCATCAGAGGGCGCTGCCTCACAGCACACCCAAGGCCACGCCCTGCGCGCATACACGTTGGCATGCGCTCCAGCTTGCATGCAAGTCGACCACATTCAGGCAGTCCTTCTTTATATATATATCGTGCTATAGCACTGCTCATGTCTGCTGCCTCAGGCCTGTTCCAGATGTGTGCGTGGCAACGGTGACACACAAAGCCGAACGCCCGAGTGCAAGCATTGTAATGTCGCAGCGCCAGCCCTCCTTGCTGCAGCTCGACCACGGCGTGCTTGGGATTGTCTTCAACTTCCTGGAGCCAGCTGCTCTGGCACGCAGCGCATGTGTCTGCAGGGCATTCCGCGAGGTCGCGACCGATGAGGCTTACTGGGAAAAGCACTGCACCCACCGGTGGACGCATCCCAACAAGCATCTCAAGCACGTCTTTCGAGGCGCGAACTGCTGAGACCGGTGGACGCAACATGCGCACTTGTTTGCACGTGCCTGGGCGGGTCGTGCTCATAGTGAGTACTCTTTGCGTGAAGTATGCCGTGATAACATATTGTTCCCACTTGCCAGGCTTGGACGAAGCGTGGGTTAAGGAGGTGAGCTGGCGCGCACTGTACGCCTACAGCAACGGGTGGCGCTCCGTTGGCCACAACAGCTTTAAAAACTGCTACCGCGCGCCATATTTTCAAACCCCAAAGACCAGGGGAGAGAAACGTGCCTATTGCTGTGTGGACGCTCAGCGCCTGGGCTGGACGTCCGCTCGCGGGGCGTCCAAGTGGCTGCTGGAGCTCCAGGAGTGCGCTCTGACGGTGCGTGCTGCTCTCCAGTGCTTGGGAGGTTCCCGGCTTGCCGCCCGAGGCAGTGCCCCGCCTTGACACACGCTGGTTGCCTTGGTACACGTTGAGAGCGGCACGCATGGTTATGCTGTAATAACATGCGGGCGACGCCCCGCCATACGAGGCCGTGATGGGGTACATCCAAGCTTCCCATGCGCTGTGCGGCAGGCGTACAACTGTGAGACCGGGGCGGTGTTGGCCAGCATGAGGACAGCGCAAGCCCGAGACACGACAACGAGCTGCATTACTGCGCTGCCCTCAGGGCGACTGGCTGCGGGCTCCCGCTACAGGAACCGCGTGGCTGTCACTCAGCTGGACCTGTGGGAGCTGGAGCATCCCGACAGTGAGGAGCCGCATGTCGCCACCGAGGCCCGGTGGCAGGCGCTGCCGCATGCGCCAGACGCCGTTCCGTGCGCGCCCACGCGCTGTACGGTGCCTAATACTCAGGCGTACGATGCAGACGGCATGTCGTGCACGTGCCTGCTGGCCGCTTGGGATGCACATGGCCAATGTCCTGTGCCCTACACATGACAGCAGCGTGTTGCGCGACAGGTGCGTGGCCGCCATGGAGTACTCGGCGCGCAGCGACTGCCTGGTGGCGCTGCACAGCCTCTTCAGCCGCCGGCCCGCATCGAGCGGCAGCATCTCCGCTTACGACTGCCGCGATGGCGGCCGCTTGCTGTTCAGCAGGACAGCCTTCATGTGCGCAACACCTTGCACGGTGGCATCTGAAGCACATGGGCTGGCACATTGACACTGGGCTGTTGGCCTGAACATGCGGCTGTGCTGTTGTGCGGCAGCGGCTGGCTGCCGCCCGGTCGCGTGCGGCGGTGTAATGCAAAGCCTGCTGTGCTTTGACACCACCGTTCTGGTACGCAGGGAGACCTCGACGCTGGTGGCCTTTGCGTTCATCGAGGCGGGCGCAGGCACCGAGATGGTCACGGGTTCCGTGCATCATGGTGCCTGCTGGCCCTCGTCCGCGTTGCAGTGGCCCCGGCTGTGTGCTGCAGCGTACGAGCGCGCTTGTCGCGCGGCGCAGGCGTGTGCAGCCAGGACTGCTACATGCAGCCGGGGTCGCTCTGCCACCACGTGCCGCAGAACCACACCGCCACCCTGAACGTGCTGGATGTCCGCGCGCCCGAGGGCTGGGTGCGGGCGCCGCTGATGATCACGGCTGGCAAGCCGCTCTGCTTGCCTGCAGCTGCCTGCGTCCCGCGCGCATGCACTGCCAACGCGCCGCCTGCCGTGCGTCCCCTGGCGCATGACCCCTGAGCCCTGCGCCATGCGCAGGTGCAGTACTACAGCACGCACCACCGCTCGCTGTACCCGCACATCGCAACCGCGCGGCAGCACTACTTCTTCACATCGCATGCCGGCAGCCCTGTGTGCTGCTGGGACCTCAGGCGCGTGCGCAAACCGCAGCCTGCGGTCCCCTGCCTGAGCTGGCCGCGGCGTCGCCGCGATTACAGCGGCGGCATGGTGACGACGCGCAGCCGCCAGGAACATGAGCACGCCGGTGCATGAGGAGCAGCGCCTGGGGAACTTCCCGTCATGTACCGGGCACAACGCGCGCCTGCCCTTCGGCGCCCCGGCGGCCTCGGCCAGCACGCAGGGGCTGCACCTGTGCACAGACGGCGATGTCCTGCTCGGCCAGGCAGACAACGGCGCGCGCGCCTATCATATCATGCTTCAAATCAGCATGGGCAGCTGCAGTCGCTTGGCAGATCGTCGGACCCCTGATCACCCTGGCAGGGTTGAGCTGTGCAAGCTCTGGCACCCTGGGGCCTGTTGGCTGCATGCGTGGCGTGGGCAGAACAAGGCGCAGCACTGCATGTTGACATGACTCGGGGTCATGGTATGACCCCTGTTGCGACCCCTTGCGCTACTTGCTGCGCAGGCATGCTGTGGATGTGGGACCTGTCGGCGACGCTGGGGTGGGCGAAGGGCGGCCCGCCCGGCTCCTGGCTCACCCGCCGCACGCCCGGCCCATGGGAGGTGCGATGACTGCTTTGCAGCGACAATTTTTGCACCCCTGATGATGCTGCTCTGCCCGTCAGCCCTGTGCTCTTGCGTGTCATCACATACTGGGCCAGTAGTGGTATCTTGTCGCACCTTGTCGACAGCACATGCACCAATAGCCCGCTAACGGCAGCAGGCACGGCCTCATGTGCAGCGTATGGCGCCAGGACACTGTGCGGTGGGGCGGCAGGACGGCGAGTACTTTGCGGACTGGCCGCAGCCGCTGGGCGACATGTTTGGGCGCCTCACAGGGAGGGAATCGACCTTTAAGGCGACTGGTCTGGAACTGCAAAGCCTGCACCTCGGCAGCCCGGGGGTGCTTAGCAGCTGGCTGCCCTTGGAAACAGAGTTTGAGGATGATGAAGGGGAACCGACCATGGCGACGTCGAGTCCTCAGATCATGCGGCTGGTGCGGACTGCCGCGTAGCCAGGTATCCTCTGCGCGTGTTGCTTTGTGCCGGGCGCTGCAGGAGCGGGAGCGGTGCTGCGCTGAGGTCACAGCTGCAGGCCTTGTTGCAAGTTGAGCTGGGCGGAGAGCAAGGTGCAGGCTGTACCAGGGCCACTTGCCGAGGCGGTGACCTGTTCCTGCAACCTCGCTCCGCCAGGCCCACCAGCGCGCCGAACTCAGCACCCCATGGCGCACGCCCAAACCCTGGCATGCCACGGCCTGTCCGCGGCGTCACGCCAGCTGTTCCCGCCCCAACCGAAACATTGGGTCCGCATGCGTCACACGCACATGGCTGCCTCATGCATTGGCGAGACTAGCTGCCGCAGTACGCAACGCCCGTGTTTATGAACGGGCCGGGTGGCAAGCCCGCCCACGCGCAAGCCCTTGAGTGCGCAGTGCCATGCCTCATGTCACTATCCTTGGTGCTGGACCTTGCACAGTACGTAAACAGGTACACCCCCTCAGCTTGGATACGACCTGGCCCCCGTCGCACGCGCGCGCCCCTCATGCGGCCTCCTCCTCCTCGTCGAACTCGCCTGAGCAGTTGCCTCACACGCGTCATACACTGTGCACACCAGAGCATGGGCTGGAGCGGCCGGCCATTCTAGGCCACGCATGTGTGCATCTCCGCCATGGAGGGGCTGAGCGCGGCCCCTGCAAGCATCAGGGGAGGTCTGTTGCTCCGGCAGCACTTGGGGGTGGCTCAGACGGGCGCGCACCCTCCTCCTCGGCGCTGGCGTCCTGGTACTGCTGGTACTCGCTGACCAGGTCGTTCATGTTGGACTCGGCCTCCGTGAACTCCATCTCGTCCATGCCCTCGCCTGCGCAGCCACCCTCCCTCACCGCATGATGCGCTGCATGCTTCCAGCGCTGCATGCGCTCCTTCCAGCGGTGGGTGCAGCTGGGATCGCAGCCGCGTCCTTATCCACTGCTTGCCAACCGGTGCACTGCCACTGCCACGGAGGCATTGTGCCAGGATCCGACCTGATGTGCTCTGGCTGCTCTGCCTGTGTACGACCGAATGCTGCAGCGCCAGGGGTTGCGCCAGGCGCGCGCGCCGCTGCCTGCGCGCCGTGCCGCGGGCGGCGCCCGGCGCGGCGCACCGGTGTACCAGTGCAGGAAGGCCTTGCGGCGGAACATGGCGGTGAACTGCTCGCTGACGCGCTTGAACATCTCCTGGATGGCTGTGGAGTTGCCCACGAACGTGGCCGCCATCTTGAGGCCCTTGGGCGGGATGTCGCACACGGACGACTTGACGTTGTTCGGGATCCACTCCACGAAGTACGACGAGTTCTTGTTCTGCACGTTCAGCATCTGCTCGTCCACCTGCGCGCGCTCCAGCGCCCCCGCGCGCTCGGCCCCCCGCTGCTGGCACCGTGCACCGTGACCTGCATGGCTGGCGTATCCTGACACAAGCCCCCTGCGCTCGCAGCGCATGCACCGACACACGCACCGACACACGCCCCGCCTGACAAGCATGCTGACAACTATTCTGTACGTACCTCCAGGAGTATGCATGGCCCACTCTCTCGGCAGGTGTGCGGGGCCGCGCGCCTCCTTGGTGGACATGCGGCCGCGGAAGAGCGCGGACGCGGTCAGGTAGCGCCCGTGGCGCGGGTCGGCCGCGCACATCATGTTCTTGGCGTCCCACATCTGCTGCGTCAGCTCGGGCACCGTCAGCGAGCGGTACTGCTGGCTGCCGCGGCTCGTCAGCGGCGTGAAGCCGACCATGAAGAAGTGCAGCCGCGGGAAGGGGATCAGGTTGACCGCCAGCTTGCGCAGGTCCGCGTTCAGCTGCCCTGCGCTCGCGTCGTCAGGCGGCGTCAGGCGGCGTCAGGCGGGGCGCTCGCACTGTGCTTCGCCGAGCGTGAGCAGTGCCAGCATGCTGGCTTACTGTCTTTGTTCAAGGGCGGATATAGAATTGTCACGTTCGCTCCTCTGACGTATGCTTGGAATGGTACAGCTCCAACATGAAGGAGGGGCAGAAAAATGCCCTCCCACTTCTGAACAGCATCTCTGACCACACATGAAAGTGCGGCCGCTGCTGCGCGGCAGCGCGCTGGCCGCACCCGGGAAGCGCAGGCAGCAGGTGACGCCGGACATGACGGCCGAGATGAGGTGGTTGAGGTCGCCAAACGTGGGCGTCGTCAGCTTGAGCGTGCGGAAGCAGATGTCGTACAGCGCCTCGTTGTCCAGCACCATGCACTCGTCCGCGTTCTCCACCAGCTGGTGCACCGACAGCGTCGCGTTGTACGGCTCCACCACCGTGTCGGACACCTGCGCGCGCGCGGCCATAGCGGTGGGGCCGTGTTCAGTTGTGGGCACCTGCACAGCCTTCAGGGTGTATGGTTAAGGGTACGGCTCCACCACTGTGTTCGACACCTGCGTGCGTGCGGCACAGCCGTGTCACGGTGCGCGTTTCGTGTGCGCCCTCGAGCACAGCGCTCAACTTCACCCGGCTGCATCCGCATGTCAGCATGGTACCAGACGCACTAGCGCCTGCGCCCACCCATGATCACGCCCGCTTTGCAACGCCCATCAGGAAACACAGCTGGCTTTGTGCTTGGTGATGTCAGGCACACGCTTCTCTGCACATGAAATGCAGAGCGCGTCCGCAGTGCTGCCCAGGGCGCCGCGCCTTGGGCGACGGCACGACCGAGAAGGTCATCATCATGCGGTCGGGGTACTCCTCGCGGATCTTGCTGATCAGCAGCGTGCCCATGCCTGAGCCGGTGCCGCCGCCCAGCGAATGGCAGACCTGGAAACCTGCGCAACGCCAGTGGCCATGCATGAGCGCATAGCTGCTGGGTGTGAGCGCTCTTGGCAGTCTGTGCACGCCGTCAGCCACGTCTCAGCTATTAATCTTAGCTATAGGCCTTGTTGCCGCTGGGTTGAGCTTGGCACCTGCGCCCAGCGGCGTTCCTGCTCGACGCAAGGCGTCACAGCTAGCTGGCCACTGCTTACGCGCTCTGCACGCCTGGCCTGCAGCACGCAGCTGGACGGGAGCGCGCTCTTGCTGAGGCCAGGCTCGAAGCAGGCCAGCACCCTTGCTGAGGAGCAGGCCCGTGGTGGAGCGCCGGGGCAGGACTCGCACCCTGGAGGCAGTCGCAGGACTCCGCCTCCTTGCGTACCACGTCCAGCACTGAGTCGATCAGCTCAGCGCCCTCGGTGTAGTGCCCCTTCGCCCAGTTGTTGCCCGCGCCCGTCTGCCCCCAGCAGTTGTGTTCTGTATCAGTGGGCCCTAAGCGCCAAAGAGGGCCCAGGAGAGTGTCCCTCGCTGGGCATAAGCGCGCAGTGGCCTCACTGGTGCGGTGGCGTGGACCTCACTGCCTCACCTGGCCAAAGATGAAGTTGTCCGGCCGGAAAATCTGGCCAAACGGCCCGGAGCGCACAGAGTCCATCGTGCCGGGCTCCTGCACGCCCGGCAGGGCGTAAGGCAGCAGGCCTTGATAATAGTGCTTTCACGCCGTTCTTTGGCTGGGCGCGCCAAGCCCAAGCCCGCTTTCACCGGCATCTTGACATATACATATGACAGCTGAGCGGGAAAAGCGCGCTTACCAGGTCCATCAGGACAGCCCGGGGCACGTAGCGACCTGCGCGACCCCGGGAGCTCACGTTGAGCCTGACGGTGGCTGTCCTGGGTCCGCAGAAATGAAAAAGGCTTCCTCGGCACAGTCTGTAACAGCGATGCCTGAGGCGGCCCGCTCACCTCCGCTGGCCTCGTTGAAGTACACGTTCATCCGCTCCAGCTGGAGGTCGCTGTCGCCCTGCACCCCAGGTTGAAGCTCAGCAGCCGCTTTCCCTCGAAGCAAAGTTGGAAGGCACGCAGGGAGGTGAGCTGCCTGCTCGCAACAGAGGCCTGCACCTCATAGGAGCCGCAGGCGGAGACGCCGTGCTCATCACACACGGTCTCTGCGCGCGCACAGCGCAATCAGCGGCCGCGCCACAGAGCGCGCTCCTGGCGCGTCGTGGTGCGTCCGGGCGCCCCCTCTGGCGGGGCTGCAGGGCAGGGCGCGCACCCCAGAACTTTGCGCCAATCCTGCGGCCCCAGCACAGCGTTCCGTCAGCGCGGGCGCTCACAACTGACGAGCGCCCTACTGCGGCAGTTTTGCCTGGCGCTGCTGCGCCCAGCCGTTCCAGCAGGCAAGAGCGCCAACTTCGCGTACGCCCTATGCATCAGCTCGGGGCGCACTGGTTGCCACACTGGCCGGCCTGGATGTGCACAATCTCACGCATCGTGCCTGGTCAGGCTGCTGTGAGTGCTGCTCAAGGCAGGCAGATACTTTGCTGCGCCGCCAGCATGCGCCTGCTCTCCTCTCTGCAGGCTGGCGCGCACTTTGACTACCACTGCACGCAGCAAACAAGGGAAACGCCTCAGAGGTCTTGCTAGGGCTAGCGCCCGCCAGTGGGGTCCCAAGAAGGCTGTTGCCGGAACAGAGCAGCTGACATGGCGTTCCCAATGGCGGGAAGCTTGATGCTGCCCAGCACAGCGCCGGGCACGAGGGCAGCGCCCGCATGTAGGCCAGCAGCGCCGGCGCTGCGCTCTGCATTCCTGGGGGAGAGGAGAGGGAGCGGCAGCGCGCACGCTTTCTGCGGCTGCCAGTTGCGGAGCGCCGCGCTGTTGCGGCCCGGGCGCGGCTCGCGCACGGCGGTGACCATGGCGGCAAAGGGTGCGGCTGGGCGCTATCGTCAGGCACCACAGTCTGCATTGGCGCACGCTTTGTGGCTTCGGCAGCAGCTGGTGCAGCTGCAGCGTACTGGTGGCCCCAGGATGCTGTGTTTCAGAAGGCGGGCGGCCGTTCGCTCTAACTAACAAGTCTTCATGTGCCTGGACAGTCACCGGGTTGATAAAGCTGGCGCTCCCGGCCGGCAAGGCCAACCCTGCGCCGCCTGTCGGCCCCGCTCTGGGCGCAAAGGTGCGGACCGCGCTGTGGAGCGCTGAAGGCAGCCGGCCGCGGCGCCGCACGCCCAGGCTGAGCGGCGTGCGTGTGCGCGCGGCAGGGCGTGAACATCATGGCCTTTTGCAAAGAGTACAACGCGGCCACCCAGGACAAAGTGGGCACCATCATCCCCGTAGAAATCACCGTCTACGAGGTGCCTCCCTGCTGCCCGCCTTTCCTTGTCCCGCCACCGGCTGTTACAGTGTGGTCTGGTGGCACGGCGGTGCCACATGCCCATCTCCTTCCTGCTCTGTGCTGCCCCCATGCGGCCCCCCTGTATTTGCAAAAGTGGCTTCCCAGGCGGCGCGCTGCTGACGCCACCGCGTCCGATATACGCAGGACCGGAGCTTCACATTCATCCTGAAGACGCCGCCGGCCTCCGTGCTGCTGCAGAAGGCTGCGGGTGTTGAGAAGGGCTCGGGCACGCCCAACTCGGTGAAGGTCGGCAGCGTGACGCGCGCGCAGATCAAGGTGCGCCCGCCGCTCGCCGCCTGCGCTGCCCCAGCTGGACTCTGCGCGAGCAGAGCCTGCACGAGTGTGGAGCCTGGGACAATGCGCTGGCCTGCCTGTCTAGTACCATATGGCTGTAGGCAGCGCGGCGCGGCGCGGGGTCTGGCCCAGTCGCCGCCCGCGGCCCGGCACTCAGTGCGGTGCGCCGGCCGGCGCGCTGACCTGTGCCCGGCCGGCGCGCAGGAGATCGCGGAGATCAAGCTGCCGGACTTGAACGCGATCACTGTGGACGCGGCGATGAAGATCATAGAGGGCACGGCCAAGAACATGGGCGTGACCGTCAGCGACTGAGCGCGGGCATGTCAGGCGCCGCTGCGCGCCTGCCAACCAACCCTGCCTCGCCTGCGAGCGACGCTGGGAGCGCACGCTCACGCAGGCGCACTGTGTCAGGAGTGTCTTTGCGCGCATGAGGTGATTTGCTGACGCATGCGCATGCGTGGCGACCTGCCCACCTAGGCGCTAGTGCAGCAGGCGCTGTAAAGCGATTGCACGGCAGCTGGGCCTAGGAGCCTCGCCTACTCACGGTGTACTGCGGCCTAGGCAACAAAGTGTTTCAAGAATCTCAGAACTTGCTGCCGGTGTGCTACAGCGGCTGTGGTACGTTGACACCAAGTCTAATTTTCTTTGTGATTACATATACTGACATGTACCTTAAACTACGGCCTTGAACTCCCCTCCCATTTTAAACCATACCACCCATTGCTGGCTACCAAGCAAGAGCTTCCACTGTGCATTCAAGTACTCAGCTAGCTCATGAGCACTACAGGGCAAGTTGTGGCGGACTGGCGCATCGCTGAGCAGTCCTGCCGTCCTGGTTATGGGCAAGCGGTGTGGCAGCGCAACATGTGCGTGGTGCCTGCCCGCGAGTTCCCTGGGGACGTGGGTGTGTGCCAAAGCACAGCCTTGGGCGCCAGCAATCTGCCAGCCTCACCAAGCGACCTACTGCCAGGAGTCGAGGTGCTGCTGCCCCGGTGCCGGCCCGCCCGTGCGGCAGTGCTGCAGCTTGTCGAAGTAGTAGCTGCGCGGCAGCACACACCCGTCAGGCTCCACACCCGCGCAGAGCCGCACTGTGCAGCCGGGCAGACGACCAACGAGAACCGAGTACGCTTGCCTTCGCACTGGCCCGGACAGACTTCTGTCCGCTTGGCTGCCCTCTTGGTGCAAACCCACAGGCTTGCACAACGGCCCTGCACTCGCTGCTGCTAGCCGCCTGAACATGTCTTTGCCAGCACAGGTAGTGCCACGTGCCTTGCACGTCACCTCAAGTGTCAGCTACAGTGAATGGTGTCAGCGACAGACACGGGCGCACCGGCAAGCCTCCAGGTCGCCGTTGGAGTCGGACATACAGTCCGTGAACGTCTTGGCAAAGTTAGCGCAGGGCTCGTTGGGCGTCTGCGCGACCTGCGCAGCAGCCTCCTGCGCGCGCCGCAGCCAGGCTCGCTCCGTCAGGTGCGACGTAAGTCAATCCTGCGCGAGTTGTGCGCGCTTGCACGGACAACCCAAAGGTCCAGCAGTCCGCTGGTGCTCCGCGGCGAGCCAAGCGTGCGGCCGGAAGCAGGCCCTGCTGCGCGGCAGGCAAGCGCTGTCTGTACTCAGGGCTCCCCGGCATCAAACAAGCTTCTGGCCTGCGCTTGCCTTGCTGCATCAGGGTGGTGACTTACCTGGGCCTGCGCGGGCTCCGGGTGGCGGCTGCCCAGCACGGAGTCGACCGCGCGGTGCGCGAGCGCGGAGCCGGTGCCCAGCGCCATGCCTGCCGGCCGGCGCCTTGTGTCAGCTCCGGCTTTCAGTTCACACAGCGGGCGCAGCGCTCGGCCTATGACGTCACGGGGGCCAGATGCTTCCACGCGCTCCACGCCAGGTGCATACCATACACCGCGCCGACACGCAGACAGACACGCCAGGTCAGCTGTGCACTGCCTGGTCTGCACATAGCTGGCCGCACGCTTGCGAGAGCACAGTGGCGCACCCTGGGCGACCATCCCGCCGAGTCCGGAGAGCATACCGCCACCGCCGCCGGGCGCCGGGGGCGGCGCCGCTGCGCGCGCACCACAGGATCGCTCCCGGTCAGCAGCCGCAGCCCCGTGCGCGAGCAAGGCCCAGGCAGGACATCAAGGTGGCGCACCATGGTGCGGCGCGGGCGGAGGCGCGGCCGAGTGCGCCTGGCGCGGCGGCGGCGAGGCCGGCCGCGGCGGCGCACGGGGCGCCGGCCGTGCGGACGCGCCTGCGCGCGCAAGCAAGGTCAGCTTGGGCGCCTGGGTCTGGAAAGCTCTGCAGCGGCCTGCCGCCAGCGCGGTGGGGCGTGGTGCGCAGCGGCAGCGCGTGCCGCGCGTGCGCTTGCGCGTGCGCACAGCAGGGCAGGCAGAGCGCAAGCGTAATATGCAGCCAGGCACGCAAGGCGGGTGCGCACGTCCACCACCACCTCTGCGCGGCATCCTGATGGCGCGGGTACAGAAGGTTCCGGATTCTGGGTGCGAGTTTGTCGCCTCGCCGTGGGCAGCGATGCTTTGTTGCGAGGCTAACAGGGGTTTCTGACCCCAGAGCTGCTCTGCTCCTGAAGGGATCGTCGGCGACAGCAGCCGCTGGAGCAAGCTGATAAACACATCAAGGGGCCAGGAGGTGCAGGCAAGACAGTGCCGCCTGGTGCATACAGGTGTCTGTCGAACCTGCCCTAGGCGCAGAGCGCGTGCGCAGGCCCGCGCACAGGCGCAATGTCGTCGTCCGCAGCGGCGTCCAGCTACTGGCGCGTGGCCGGCATGACCTACCTCAAGTACTCCAACCTGTGCGCTGACATGGTGCGCGCGTCGCTCAAGGACCCGCTGCGCACGACTGCCAAGACGCGCGAGGCCGTCTACTTCCGCGCGTCGACGTGGGAGGACGGCAAGCCTGTCAAGCAGGGTGCGCTGCCTGCGCCCGCAGCGTGCACGCTTTCGCTCAGCGTGTGTAGTGAGTGGGGGCCGAGCCTTTCAACCCTGTGCGTTGCCACCCTGCACAGGCGCTTACGCTCAGAGAAAGCGGCTGTTCAGCTGCCAACACGGGGTCGTGGTTCTGCGGCGCAGTTATTGTGGATCACACGGTACCGGAAGCAGAAGCGGCAGTAAAGAAGTAGAGCGGGAGTGCTCAGAAGTGCGTAGGAGTGCGAGCGGCGCGGGCGTGTGTGTGAGGGTGTGCAGTGGAGGGGCCTGCGAGCTCGGTACCGCACAGGCGCTGGCTGCTGTGCACAAAGGGGGACTGTGTTTGCGGCTCCCTTGTTCTCGTGCTGTAAGCACACAGCGCTTGAGGCAGCCTGCGAGGCCCTTACAGTCAGGTGGGCAAAGCGTCAAGCCGTTCGTCAAGCATGGCAACCTCGTTATCGTCAAGCCGGAACTGCAGCGCCCCCGCGTGCTCTGACACCTGTGCGACGGTCTTCGCTCCCGGGATGGGCACAGCGCCTGCGGCAAGCACCCCGCTCTCACCGGCTGCAGATGGAAGCCAGTGAGCAGCCGACGGGCCGAGCGAAGGGGGCGCAAGACTGTTCAGGCGGGGCAGGCAGCGTGCGAAACAAGCCAGGGCCGCAGCAGCATGCAGTTATTGTGTGAACTGCATCACCAGTCCGTCATGAAAGCCCGAAGCGCCAGCACACCTAGTACGCATGCACGTCTCCTAGCAGGTAGCTTTGTTCAGGCAGGGCGCACCTTTCGCCATGAGGTAGCCCAGAGCGACTTGCGACACGGACCGGCCGCCGCTCAGCTGGCCGATGAGCTGCATCAGTTTCAGCACAGGGCGGATTTTGTCCGCCTTTGCGCCACCGCCCTCCTGCACATACTTCCCTGGCGCGCAGGCGAGCTCGATTTGAGCAACATCGCGACACGAACGGCACTGATTTAGCGCCGAGCTTACAGCAAACAGCAGATCCTGCATGACACAGCAGCAGCACTGTAGTCACTACATTCATATCCTGACAGGAAAAGCCATGCTGGCGTGGCACAGCGCCGGCGCCGCACCCGTGAGCAGCCCCTGCGACAGCGGCGAGTGCGCGACGAGCGTCACGTTTAGGTCCGCGCAGCGCTGCAGCAGCCCGCTGCGCTCCGGCGCCCGCTCCAGCAGGTTGTATTTCACCTGCGCACGGGCAGCGAGGCCTGATGCCCTCCCCTCGACGCCTGCGCTGCCGAGAGCGGTTCCTCAGCACCAGCAAGCGAGGGTTGCATGAATCTGCATGCATCTGCTGAGGCCAGCTTGCACGTGCGCATAAGTCGAAACAGCGTCACATTTGTGACCATCCGCCACCAGCCCTCCCCTCGGCTGGCATGCAGGCCTCCTCGCGCCCCATTATCCCTTCTTGTTGGCAGGGCTCTGATGACCATGGACTCCTGTTGCTTCACCAGCCTGTGCACTTTGCACACTTTGTCTGCCTCACGCTGGCCAGGCACGCGCCTGATTTGTCGCCAGCGCGACGCCGCGCTGCGCGAGCAGGCCGTGCAGCTCCTGCATGCCGTCGGCGCCAAAGTTGCAGACGCCCACCGCGTGGCAGAGCCCCTCATCCACTGCCTGGCCGAGCGCCTCCGCGAGAAGCTTGTTGCCGTAGGCGGGGAACGGGAAGTGCACCTGCGCCGCATGCGGACGGGTGAGGCCCACCCACGCCCGCCAGCAGGGCTTTCATGCGGCCGAGGCGGCTCCTCTGCGTGCCGGCGCGCCGCGCATGCGGCGCAGCCTGATAGCTGAGCTGTGTGGGCCTGCTGCCGCCTGTAAGCGCATGCCCCCAGGTCCACCCAGGGAGGCCGGAACCGCCGTGCTCCTGGAAACGCGACGTGCAGCGTGTGTAAAACGCCAGGCACACTGGCTTGCCAGCGCGTTGCCAGCGCGCGGCGTGCCTGGTAGAGGTCCACGCTGTCCACGCCCAGGCGCGCGAGGCTGGCGCGCAGGGCGTCGATCATGGCCTTGCGGCCCAGCCGGAAGCCGCCTCCGACCTGTCCGCGACCCAGAGGCAGCCGTGAGCGCCGCCGCCCGCGCAGAGGTGGCGTCCGGTGGCGGTGCCGGCTGGGCGCGGCGTGGGAGCGGGCGCCGCACTATGATGTTCGTCCACGGCAGGGTGAAGAACTTGGTGCCGAGGACGACCTTCCCCGCGCCCTGCCGGCTCGCGAAGCGGCCCAGCAGGTGCTCGGACGACTGCCCGCCCTTGATGCCCTGGAAGCCGTACACCTGCCGCGGCAGCCCGTGCGCTTCTTCAGGACGGGACGCGGTCCGCGCTCAAATAGCGCCTCCTGCTCAACAAAACTGACTCGACAGAACGGAGCGCACCTCTGCCGTGTCGAAGAAGTTGATGCCGCCCTCGACGGCCGCGGCAAACACCTCGCGCAGCTGCGCCTGAGGCCGCGCGGGCAGGCGTCAGGGGCGGCAGAGCGGTGCGCGCCGAGGCGGGGCAGCGAGCGACGTGCTGCTCAGCGGCTCAGGCGTGCAGAGCGGTGCAGGCTCGCCTCGTCATACTGCTTGCCGTAGCCGCAGCCTGGGTCGCCCCACTGCAGCGTCCCCAGGCCCAGAGGGGACGCGCGCAGCTCCGACCCGCCCAGCTTGATGCTTGCGGGCGCCACAGCTGCGAGCCACAAACAGCGCGTCACTTGTGATTGCAGCAGAGTGCTTGGCAGAGCTTGCACAAGGCTTGCGAGAGCCTTTTCACTGCGCTTTCCTCTCTCCACGCTCATGCCTTGGCCAAGTGTGCCAAGGTGCATGCAAGCGTCCCAGCACAGAGTGCGCTGTCGTTCGCAACACGCACAGCAACTGTCTCCCCGATCTGGTGGCATCACCTTGTTTTGAGTCTGCACTGGATGCCCGCACTCGCAAGCGCCGGCACCGCAAGGGCTGGTGCTGCCACAAGCTGCAAGTGTGGCACTGTGTGTGAGCGCTGGTGCACGGCCGAGCACCACGCAGAGCTGCTGGACCAGACGCCATGTGATCACATGTGTTCGGCTCAACGTACGACTCTACTTTTACCTGCTGTACACGAGTTTGCACGCCCACATGCATGCATACCCTGGCAGAGATGGCTTGAAGGTGGGAGGGCCAGAGGCAAGGGGGGGAGGCCACCTAGGAGTAACCAATGTACTAATCTATGCATACAATGCTGCATGTCTGCGGCTAATAAGCAGCAATGCATGCATCGTCCACAGCAAACCCGCTCTGCTTGGCTGCCTGGGCGAATCAAAAAAGTCTGGTGCACGACAAATGAAAGAAAGTCTGGTGCATGACAGGCACCCGTTGACATGCACACGAAAAGCCCACATTTGCAGAAGCAAAGCCTCAGAGCCGCTCCCACAACGCAACATACCGCAGACAGTAAACAGTCACCAAGTTTTCTTATTATTATCAAATTTGCAGGCATCAAAACAGATGAAACCGACCAGCCCCACATGCAGACGAACTGGCACCTCAAGGGAACCTCATCAAATGCATGCTGCCATGCCCTGCACGTGTCCGCGTGCTGTGCACAGGGCAGCAGGGCCAGAAAAAGAATGCAGCAGCATGCGCAGACGCCTGGCTGCAGCGCCCGACCCGCTTTCGGGCGCCCACACGTCACGCAGAACTGGAGGGGCCCCAGGTCTGGGCGGCGCTGGCAGGCACGCACCAGGCGCACGCTCGGGAGGCCTCTCGGACTGCGCTGGAATCAGCATGCTCACAGCGCCTGCCGAGCGGGCTGCTTCGGGTCGGCGCCGGCGGGCCCGGTGCTGGCGGGTGCGGCGCGGCTCCGCAGCGGCAGCTCTAGCTCCGCATCATGGTGCGCCGCGCCGTCGCTCACCTCATGCGCGCCCTGCTTGCCCTCCTGCGCACGCGCATCGGCGCCACGCACGCCCTCAATCTCGCCATGCGGCCGACACACAATCAGGCGAGCCTCTCTGGAGCAAGCAGCTCTCACGAGCGACACAAGCACGGTAGATAGTGGAAGAGGGGCGCATGCTAGCACACTCTGTCAATGCGGACCATCAGCTACATAGCCCCCTGGCTGGCACCGCCGCGCGGGCCCTCAGTGCGCACCAGGTGCTGCAGCTCCGCGAGGACCATGGTGTCGTTGGGGTGGAACAGCCAGCGGCAGGCGCGCTCGGCGAAGCGCACGGAGAACGTGATGATGTAGATCAGCAGGACTTGGATCCAGAACGCGGGCGTGGCCATCAGCGTCTCGCCCACGCCGATCTGCGCGGCGGCGCGCGGCGCACCCCGCTCGGCGCCGCGCGCTCTGGCGGCCGTGCAGCGGCCCGGGCCACGGATGGCGCCCAGGGAATGCCGGCTGTCGGGCCAGGTGACACCAGGCCAGGGTCATGCAGCAGGTAGAGGTGGGTTTAGCTGGGGGCGTCGTCAGGGGCGCGCCTGCGACGGAGAGACAGCGTGGATGCCCTCGTAGAAGAGGCCCAGGATGGGCAGCCAGGGGAAGCAGAACCCGAACGAGATCGCCCACGCCAGCGTGAAGGGCATCGTCCAAAATCTGCTGACTAACGCCACCTGCGACCAACACAGACCCCTCCCCGACGACCCGGCGCATTGTGGAGACAGCAGGCGGAAATGGCCGCACGGATGCGGCAGGCAGTGTCTTGTCACTGACTTCATGCAGCGCCCATGTGCGCCGTCACTTGCAGCATGTCTTTGCGCTGGTGCGAGCTGCGTCAGGCGTGTTGTTTGCGCGCAGCTGCCAGGCGGGCACCTCCAGGCTGACGGCGCCGACGACGCCCAGGAACACGACCTTGCCGAACGAGTAGAGATCATCGGTGCCGTGCGCGCCGTTGCTCGCCAGGCTCAGGTACGGCACGAAGAAGCACACCTGGCCGCGCGCGTGCATCGGCCGGCCTGGGCTGCAGCTGCCGCACATGGCGCCGTCATCATCACGTGGAGCAGCGTCCCACGGAGGCGGCCGCCCTGCTCCCTCACTCGTCGCCGACAACAGACAGTCCTGCGGGTCAGGCTGGTTCCCTCGCACGTTCCACACCACGCCTTCCGTGCGCCAGCGACCACGCCCCAGGCGCCGCGTCGCCATCTCAGGCGTGGTGTCAATCTAAGTTTTGATCATAGCTATGCGATTTGCAAAACACTCGTCATCTAGGGTCTACGAGGGTCGTGGTGCCGCCCCGCGCGGCGGGGGCGCGCCAGGCCGTGCGCGACCGCGGTCGCCACGCCCGTCTTCCAGAACGCGCCCGCGGTGAGCGGCGGCCGGCGGTTGTACGCCTCCGGGTGCGCCTGCAGCAGGCCCATGCGGCGCAGCGGGCGGTCAAAGAGTGCGAACGCGCCGATGGGCAGCGAGGTGAAGAAGGCGTTGTAGAACGCGGCCGTCACGCCGTCCAGGGTCGCCTGCGCCTCCAGCATAGGGAGGGGTTTGGGATTTGCCATACCTATGGTTATGGTCAGGAGACATGCTCCCGCCTCGACGCGGGCGCGGGGCGGGCGCCGCGCCGACGGCGCGGCCGGCGCGGCGCGCGGCGGCAGGGCGCCGCGGGGTGCGCGCGCCTGGCCGGACCAGCCGTTGAAGAACTGGTAGAAGAAGAAAGAAAAGCTGAACGCGATGTTCTTGTAGAAGCTGTATTTGATCAGCCGCGACAGCCGGTAGTCGGACAACGCGCCTGCGCGGCCGGGCGCCCCCGCCTCGGGCCTTGCCAGCCGGGAGCGCTTTGCGCCGCTGGGCCGACGCAGGCAGCTTCGCAGCGCAGCGCCGCAGGTCGCCCTGTGCATCAGCCCCGGCGGCGCAGCACGGCTGCGCGGGTAGAGCGGGCGGGCCGGCCGTGCGAGGGCGCACCGTGCACCAGCACGAGCCGCGTCAGGAACCTGCGCCGGCGCGCCCCGTTAGCCGCGCGGCGCAGGGCGGGGCAGGCGCCGAGCGCAGGCGCCGCCAAGCGCGCGGCGGCGCGCCGCACCGAAATTGGCTGATCGCAAAGTCGCTGTTGTTCACGGCCTGCCGGCCCTCCTTGCCCATGATGCCGACGCCGATGTCGGCCGCCTGGCGCCGCGCGCGGCCCGCCCGGTCAGCATGCGGGCGCGGCCTGCCGGGACATGGGCCAGGGAGTCCCGGCGCGCGAGAGCCCGCTGCGCGCGCAGGGCCATGGGCGCAGGCGCGCGTTGGCGGCGCAGGCGCTCCCGGGCAGCCGTGGCACGTGCGGACGGCGCCAGCCGCACGCCGCCTGCTGCTTGCAGCCACACCAGAGCTGTCCGGCGTCGGGACGGCTTGTGCAAGTGCCGGCGCGCATGCGAGCGCGCCTGGGATGCGAGCAGGCCTGACCCGGGGTGCCCGCGCTTGAAGGGGCCTGGGGCGCGCGCGCGCGCCTGAATCATGGCCACATCGTTGGCGCCGTCGCCGATGGCGAGGCTGCGCGCGCGCGTGCGCGCCATCTCGCGCCGCGCCAGCCCCGGCAGGCCGGCCAGCCACCCCAGCACGCCGCAGCCCCGGCGCGGCGGCTGCGGCCGTCCCGGCCCCTCTGCCTGCACGCAGCAGGGCCAGCTGCGTGCCGGCTGGAGAGGGGCTGCGGCGGCATCGACCCCGCAGTGCGGGGGCCGGCGCGCGACGGCGCACCCGGGCGGCGCCTGCTCTGCAGGCACGCACGTAGCGCAGCCGGCCGGAACCACAGCTGCTCCCGGTCATGCAATCAGAGACATGCAAATCAGGCCCGGCGCGCGCCGGACACGCAGCGCGTGCAGGGCTCTGGCGCCTGCCGCGTCGGCGGCCCCCGTCCCCGCGGGGCGCGCGCCTGCTCGCCATAGAGCTCGTGCCGCGCCATGAGCCGCACGATGGCGGCCTTCTGCGCGGGCGACGCGCGGCAGACGACGACGCCCGAGCAGCGCGCGGCCAGCGCGGCCAGCCGGCCCTCCGCGGCGGTGCCCAGCACGCGGCTGAGCGTGGGGCCGTCAATCACCATCTCGGCCGTGCCGCCGCGCCCCTGCGGGGGCGCCCGCCACGGGCCACCTCGATACCCCACCCTACCATACATCCAGCCCGCAGCGCGGCGGTGCCCAGCACGCGGCTGAGCGTGGGGCCCTGATCAGTCACCCTCTCACCCGCGCCCCTGCGGGGCCGTGCGCAGTGGGCCGTTACGGAGTAGTACCCTACCCTAGCCTACATCCACCCCGCAGCAGAGGCGCCGAGCCGCGAGCCAGGGCGGCCAGCGCCACGCTCAGCGCACCCTGGCGCCGTCGGGCGAGCCCTGGCCGGCCGCGGCGAGCAGCTCGGCCAGGCACGCCGCGGCGGCCTCGGCCGAGCCGGGCGCGTTGCACTTGAGCAGCGCGGCCGGCCGGTGCACCAGGCGGCAGGCCACTGCGATGTTGACCGCCGTCTCCTGCTTGTCGCCCGTGATCATCCAGACCTGCGCACACGCAGGGCGTGCAGGGTTGAGTATAGGGCGGCAGATGAGGTTGCAGGCGACCGCGATGTTGACCGCCGTCTCCTGCTTGTCGCCCGTAATAATCCAGACCTGCGCGCGCGCGCGCGCAGCCGTGGGCGCACTGCCAGGCCGCGCGCACGGCGGGCACTGACTGTGCACCATCGGCATTCACCGGCGCGGGCAGCGGACGCGCGCGCCCCTGGATGACAGAGTCCCGGCCCCAGACGCATTCGGCGCCGTCCGTGCAGAGCAGGCAGGCCGGCGCCGCATGCAGCCCCTGCAGCGGCGCGCGCGCCGGGTGCCGCGCCGGACAGGCGTGCGCGGGCTCCGGGGCCGGGCCCGCGCCCGCATGCCCGCCGCGATGAGCGTGCGGATGGCCTCCGGCACGCCCGCCTGCAGCTTGTCCTCGATCGCCGTCATGCCGACCAGCTCCAGGTCGTGCTCCACCTCCTCGGCCACCTGCCGCCGGCCGCGACTAGGGTAGGTTAGGGCGCCGCTGCCGCGCCGGGCGCGCGCCCGGGGCGGCCGGGACAGACACCATTGCGCAGCCGATGCAGGCACCGCATGCGCTGCTCCCTGTGCCCTGAGCCTAAGCTGGGCGGTCTCGGCTGCAGGGTAGAGATAGGCCTGCAGGTGGCGCCAGCTGCGACTGGGGGTGCGCGCAAATGCAGAGACCACAGGCGGCCGGCCGCCCCGGCGCGGCGGCAGCGGGCGAGCGCAGCCCCGCGAGGTGCCCGGCATGTGGCGCAGCGCGCGCCGCGTGCGCGCCGCACACGCCGCACGGATGCGGCGCCCGGGGCGACAGCTGGCCGCAAGCAGCTGCTAGACGGGGCGTGAAGTGGCCCGGCGCCGCGCCTGCGCGATGCGCTGCTCGCGCTTCTCCAGGCTGCCGGCGGCGGCCTGGTAGCGGGCGTTCCAGGCCGCCCACTCGTCCGCGCCCAGGACGCGCGTGGCCAGGAGCAGCGTGCGCAGGCCCTGCGCGCGCGCGCACATCGTGATGCTCAGATCACGATGCGATTCGAGCAATGCGCTGCTGAGGGTGCGTCACGCAGCCAGCCCTGGGCCTGATCCGGACAGTGCTGAAGAGTCCGGGCTAGCCATGCACAGCGCACGACAGCAGCCCCCCCGGCACCGCGCCAGCCCTGGACCCTGCAGCCCTGCTGGGCCGTAGCGCTCGGGCGCGCCGACCGCCCGAGCGCCCCGCGCGGCCGGGCGCGCCAGGAGGCCGCGGCGCGCCTGAACGGAGAACTCGTGCAGCTGCTCCTGCGTGGCCTGCAGCAGCGCGGGCGCCGTGCCCGCGCGCAGCCGCGCCAGCACCTGCGCGCCGCGCCGCGCCGCCTCGGCCCGGGGTTTCAGCGGCGGGGGCGCTGGTGCAGGGCGCCTGTCGTGCCGCACGACTGCCCGGTGCACGAGGGCACTGCGCAAGCGCTCTGTAGCAGCTGCCGCGCCGAGGTGCCGAGGGGCCGTGGCGTTGCAGTGCTTGCTCTGAGGACCCGGTCACGCCTTGCCTGGTTTGCGAAAGCCAGCCGGCAGCGCCGTTCTGATGCCCGTTCTCATGCAGGTGATATACAAGGGAGAGTTGTGCAGGGGCCGACACAAACCACGGTGACCGCCGACGGCGGCAGGACCTGGGGCGCCGCGCCGGCGCGCCTTGGTATCGGCGCCCTTGCAGAAGAGGCGGATGGTGCCGTCGGGCGAGCGCGCGATGACGCTCATGCGCGCGCGCTCGCTCGTGAAGTCCATGAGGTTCAGCAGCTCGTGCCGCACCTGCGCGCCGCGCCCGTGCTGGCATGACCGGCGCCCAGCGCTGCGCTGCCAGCGAGGCACCTCAGCAACGCTCAGCATGACATGCATCGCACCCCACCTCTACACACATTACAGACCTGAATAGCAGTGAGCTAGTCTGACCAACGACATGCACATGGAATGCGAACTTGGCCAACGGAGCTGCGCAATGCACTGCGGTCAAGCGAAGCGCTCGGGCGGTGACAGGCTTGTGAGTAAACGCGCCAGGCGCACCTGTTCGCCGTGCATGCGCAGCGTGATGTGCGTGCGCGAGCGCCCCTCGAACGCGTAGCCCAGCCGCCGCGCGGCCTCCACGAGCGCGATCTCGTCCGGCGACGGCCCCTGCGCGCGGACTCGACGCGTCTACCAAGGCGTCTGCCGGTCCCCACTGCACAGGCCTTCCCGCCGCGCCGTGTGAGGGAAGAACATCCCGTGCACCGGGGGCCACCAGTCAGCATGGAGCCGCTGCCGCGAGCTACGAGGGCTCCAACTGGTACTTTCTTCTCAGAAGTCCCTTCCAAACGCGCGAGCAACATGGCATGCGAGCCTGGCAGCACGCGATGGCTATGCAGGGGGCCAAGCCGCAGCGGAGTCGCTTGGCCCGCGCCAGGCTGAGCAGAGCGCTGCATGGACAGCCGACGGCGCGCCGGACCTGGAACGCGGGCGCGCCGGCCGCCGCGCCGTCCTGGGCGGCGTCGTGCTCCAGGATGAGCGTCTGGCACAGGCAGATGTTGGTCCAGAAGTCGAGCGCGGCCAGGCCCAGCGCGGCCGCGGCCGCGTCGCCGCCCTGCGCGCGCGCGCCGCCGGCGTCTCGCGGCCGCCGGCGCTGCCCCAGGGGCCTGGTGCGGCCGGGCGCGGCGCGGCCGCAGACCCTGCCGCCGCCGCCCGGCGCGCCGCGGGGCAAACATGCAGCGGATGCCACGGGCTGTGCGCCCAGAGCTGGCCTTTTCTGGCTCGGCAAGCACGCGCGTTGCACGTGGGCAAAGGTGCCTCCAGCTCTCCAGCACACTGCTGCCACCACAACTCAACCGCACAAGGGCTGCCAAAATCAAACTTGGCAATAGCACTGGACTCACTTGCGCGCCGCCATTCGGCGGCGGCGCCCCCAGCTCCCGCGCGCTGCTGCCGCCGGCGGCGAGCGCGCCCGCCCAGCGGTCGCTGGCGCGCAGCGCGCCCGCGGCGTCGGCCAGCCGCGCGTCAAACGCGCGCAGGTTGGCCTCCGGCTCGCCGGCCGCCAGCGTCTCCAGCCTGCGCGGCGCGGCGGCTGGTCAGGCTGTGGCAGATCCCATTGACTGCATGCAAGCCTCAGAGCCTAAAGTGCCGCTTAAGGAAAGCAGACTCACAGAGAGACTCGCCCCGCCTATTGCGCCGTTTAAGTAAAGCTCAACACCAAAACTTCAGAGGTTATAAAGAGAGGGCAGGGCGTTCTGCAATGCCGCGGCAGCTTGTCAATGCACTGGCACAGGCCGCGGCGCCGCCGGTGCTGTCCACCCCGCCGCGGCTGCACCCGCATGCGATCGCTTGCACAAGCCGGCGGCCCGGCTGCTCCCCAGGGGCCGGGCGCGCGCCGCACGCCGCCGCCGCCGCCGAACGTGGCGCCGCGCACGGCGACCGCGCGCAGCTGCATCTCGTTCGCGGTCAGCGTGCCGGTCTTGTCGCTGAACACGTAGCGCACCAGGCCCAGGTCCTCCACGATGTCGCTGTTGCGCGCGCGCGCCGGCTCGCCCGCCGCGCCCTCGCGCATGGCCGGGTCGCCCGCGATGTACACGCCGCACTGCGCCGCGGCCGGCCGGCGTCACGGCCGGCGTCAGGCCCGGCGCCGCGCTGACTCACCTGCCGGCTGCGGGGCCTGTCCCACAGCGGGCGCCCCGGCCCCTGCAGCGCCAGGAGCCGTCGGCTTGGCAGGAAGGCGCTCTGCGTTGTGGGTGGAACGTCAGGCATCTCTGGGGCGGCCGCGCGCCGCGTGCGCCCAGCCCGCTTGCAGCCTCCGCAGGGGCGGGGCGCGCGGGCGGGGGCCCGGGCGCGCGCCAGCACGAACTTGACGATCTCCATCGTCACGAACAGCGACAGCGGCACCAGGTAGGACAGCAGGATCCAGAACGTCAGGAAGAGGATGCCCACGTACTGCGCGCCGCTGGCGTAGTTGCCTGCGCGGTGCGGGCAGGGCAGGGTAGGGTCTCGCCAGCGACGGTGGCGGCGCCAGATGCATGCCCCGCAACAGGCTGTGCTGCAAGCTCCCCAGGATGCCTGTCCGTTCTACACGCAGCTGGTACACGCAGCTGGCCATGTGCGGTGGGCTGTCGTCATTGCTGGCCGAGTCTGACAGGGCCAGCTTGTGCGCAGGCGCGAGGCGAGGGCCGGCGCGCCGCCCACCCTCATTGTACGAGTCCAGGGCGAGGTAGTAGCGCGAAAAGCCGGACGAGCCGCGCCACCACAGGCTCACCAGCGCGCACGCGAGGCAGAGCGCCATCTGCAGCGCCAGCACCAGCGAGATCTGCACGTTCAGGAACGTGTCGAACGCGCCTGCCGCCCCCGCGGCGCCCTCAGCCGCGAGCGCTCGGACGCGTGCTCAAAAGGTCCGTGCCCCGCCGCGAGGCACAGCCCTGGGGCGCCCCAGCCCCAGCTCGCTCACCGTGCCGCGCCTGCCAGGCCCATGCCCTGGTGCGCACGCGGGCCCAGGTGGCTTGCCGGCAGTTCGCTGCCCCCATTCGACACCAGGGCGCGTCACCACGCCGGCACGCGCGTTGCTCGCGCCGGCCCCGGGCAGGCTGCCTAGCCAGGGGGAGGGGGGCGCGCCGCGCTTGCGCGGCGGCGCGGCCGCGTTCATCTGGATGCGCGCCTCGGCGCCCGTGTAGACGACCAGCCCGGCCACGTGCCCGCTGTTCTTCAGCGTGCAGCCGCGCAGCAGCACCTCGTCGATGCTCACCGGCACGGCCGCGACGCCGCCTGCAGGCGCCCGGCGCGCCTCGGCGCCCGGCGCGCGAGCGCGCGGGAGATGATGCGCCCCCAGCAGCGCGGCACGTGCGGCATCATGCTCCGCGCTGAAGCTACATGCTGCCACCGCACAGGGGATATCTGACACCATGCTCGACAGTGCAAACTCTACTCTTTCACAGCGAGCACGGCAGCAGAGAGTCAAATATAGACGCTGGGGCGAGCGGGGCGCCGCACCCAGCGTGTGCGTGCTTAGGCGGCCTTCGAAGCTGTGCAGGCGCGCGTTGGGCGGCTCGCACTGCAGCAGGCCGACCAGCGCGGCCGCCGCCGCGCTGCTGGCCGGCATCGCGCCCTTCAGGTCCACCGGCCGCCGGATCTTCAGGTTGGACTCGCCTGCCGCCGCCGCGCCGCGCAGCGCTTGCTCCGCGGTTTCGAGGAATGACAAGTGGGGCCGGCACGCGCTGGGTGGGGCGCCCAGGTGCGCCTGCCCAGCCTTCGCTCTCGCTCGCGCTTGCAATATGATACCCGCTCGCGCTCGCGGCTCGGCAGTCCGCTCACACGAAGCTCTGACAGGCGGGGGGGGCATGCTCAAGCGGGAGAGGCCGCGCGGATGCCGCGGCGCGCTGGTGAGCTGTGCGCGCACGCCCGCCCATGGGCGGCAGGGGCGAAGGCGGGCGCGCCGCGCGCGCCGCAACGTCCAGGTTGGCGTAGGGTTGGACGCCAGCCCTACCGGACGCGCCTAAAAAGGAGTACGCCGCGCGCCGCGCCGTCCAGGTTGGCGTAGGGTTAGACACCAGCCTCACCGGGCGCGCCTCAGAAGGTGCTACCGCATGGGCGCCGCACCGTCCAGATTGGTGGTCTTCACGTAGCACACGTTGTCCTCCTTGGCGCAGTGCAGGCAGACCAGGTCGGCCGGGAAGTCCTCGCCGTCGCGCACCTGCCGCGGCGCCCGCGCACGCCCCTCAGCGTGGGGGGACCGATGAGGGGCCCGCCGCAGCCCTCGCCGGTGTCGCATCCCGCGCGCCGCACCCCTCAGCGCTGGCCCGGAGGGCCGCCGGCGCCCGCGGGCGCCGGGGGAGCCGGCTGCGCGCCGGGGAGCCGGCTGCGCGCCGGCGGGCAGGCACGGCGGGGCTGCCGCAGCGGGCGGCGCCCGGGCCGGCACCGCACCTCGAGCACCATGCCGACCGCCACGTCGCGCCAGCGCACCTCGGTGGCCGTGCCTGCATGTGCGGCATCGCCACCGTCAGCACGCTGCACCTGTGGCGCACAACGAGGCACACAGACCGGAACAGCACAGCGCGCCAAACATGCGTCACTGGCAGCGACCAGCACGAGATGGCTGAATGTGCCAAGCGCGCCGCAGCGCGCGCCGCGCGCACCGTCGGCGGCCAGCACGCGCGCGGCGCTGTTGTTGGTGCGGCGGTCCTCGGCATGGCGCTTGCGGTCCTCCACGATGGCCTTGATGGCGGCCACGCCCAGCACGAACAGCAGCGACAGCGTGGGCCCGTACGGCGCAAACGGGCTGACGACCGCCCACCACGCCAGGCTCGCCTGCGCCCGGCCGGCGGCGGGCGCTGCAGCCAAGCTTGTACAGGTGAGGCGTCGCAGCAGGGCTGCAGAACTTGAAACGCCAGCGCATGTCCAGCATGCCAAATTGTCCGCAGCTCTATGGGGTCTGATGTGCTGAGAACTGTTGGCGGACAGCCCGCAGCGCGAGGCTCGCCCGCGGCCCGCCCGTGTGCGGTGTTGGCCCGAGCGCACGGGCCGCGGCCACACTAGCACCTGCAGGCGCTGGCCCCGTGCCTGCCCGCACGCGGGAGGGAGGGGGCGGCTGGGGCGTACCTGCGCGAGAAAGTAGAGGTAGGCCACGCGGGAGAACATGGTGAGGAGGAAGATGGGCAGGAACGTGAGCACGTTGTACTTGGACGTGCGGATCGAGTTGTCCGCAAAGCCCGGGTTGGCGGCGCTGTGGCCCAGGCGCACGCGGCGCTGCTGGCCGTCGCTGGGCCCCGCGGCCGCCTCGAACGGCGCCCAGGCATCCTGCCGGGCCGGGCAGGCTGTTGGCCGAGCTGGGGCGCTGGTGTCAGCGGCAGGGCGGGGCCCCGCACTCCTGCACTGGCCAGGCGCTGGGTGTGGCGCTGCAGTCAGCGGGCGAGGCCGCTTCTAGCAGCAGGGCCTTTACCTCCTTGCGCGACCCGAAGAACGATTGCCTGGACAGCGAGGCAGAGAGCCGGGCGCCCAGCGGCGCGCTCATCTTCGGCGCGTGCTGGCTGTGTTACAGGCCTAGACAGGGGGTGCTCCTGTGAGGCATAGCGCCCCGCTGCCTGAGCACCTACTTGACACACTAGTAGGTAGAATATGTGCAGAAGCCCAATGAGAGGGGGGCTGTGCACGATGTCCTATAGGGCAGTTCGTATTGGCTGGGCAGCCGCGAGTAATATCAAGAAAGGACAGATGTCGCGGTCAGCGCGAGTGCACGCATGGATCAGATGGCGCCCAATCGATCGTATAGTTGCTCGATATAAGCCACCCCCACTCCTTCTTCTGGAGCATAGACTCAAAAGCGCCAAACCCTGATTGTGCACGTGCACAACCCCACTGACGGGAACGGCTCTGTCATACTCCATCAGACCTCGTAACGTGGGTGGATCGAGAGCGCATCCGCCTGCCTGGGCCTGGATGTGTGGCGCCCGTCATGAACATCTTTTGCCCGACGTGCGCCAATCTGCTCACACGTGCGCCGTCGTGCCAGAGCTGCACGTTTGCACACATCCCCGCGCTGCACTGTTGCGCTCAGTCCCTTCTATGCCCACGCAGTGAACATCTCGCCACGCGGCCCGCTCAACTACACATGCGAGTGCTGCCCCTACCTGTACAACGTCGACCGCAAGGCGCGCTGCAGCTCGTTGCCCTCCTTTTCTGGCTGCGGCTGTGTGGCGCTGCCTTCTATTTGCAGGAGTGCTGTGGGCCTGCCACTGGGCGATGCACTGCGCTCTCCTGTCTTGGCTGCGGCGCTTTGGCGCTGCCTTCTGGCTTGCAGGACTGCTGCGGGCCCGCCACCGGCACTGGGCTGTGCACTGCGCGGCGCGTGAAGCACGGTGAGCCGCAAGCGCGCAGATGAGCAAGGCGGCCAAGCTGAAGAAGAAGCGCGTGGAGGACGTGCTGGGCGGGGAGGAGGCCTGGAAGAACGCCGCGCGGTCGCCCAGTGCGCGCCCCCGCGCTTGGCGCGTGCGCTGGGCTCGCTTGCTCTGTCACCGCGCAGCCCGGCCCAACACCCTCGACACCCGGCGCTTGCCTGCCACGCTGGTCGGCTCAAACGCATACGTGCAGGTCTGGCAGCGGGCGCTGGCGAGCAGTTGTATGGGCCCTGACGGCGGCCCTGGGCCCTGACGGCGGCCGCGTGCGCCGCGGCGCAGCGCAGTGCCCCAAGTGCGGCCACGGCGAGGCGTACTACAACGAGGTGCAGACGCGCTCGGCCGACGAGCCGGCCACGCTCTTCTACCGCTGCTGCAAGTGCCACCATAACTGGAAGGAGGGCTGAGGGACCTCCTGGCGCTCGTGCTCTGTTGGCACACATGCTCCATGCCCCACTGGGGAGTTTCCAGGCGGTTGCTGCTTCCCTCTGACTGCCAGCGCTGCCACACTCTGCCATGTTTGTGGCGGTGACCGGTCCGATGCTTGCTCACAGTCAGGAGTGCCGTGGTCAGGCAGCTGGTGCTGCCTGCTCTGGGACATGCAAGACATGCAAAAAGCGGTCCAGCTCCGCCTCGTACTCGCCTGGGTACTGCCGGAAGTGCGCAACGTGCGGCGAGCCCCGGAACATCCTGGCAGAGACATCCACGCCCCTCGCCTCCTGCACGGCCGTTGCCGCAGTTTAAGCAGCTGACAACACTTCATGTAACGAAATCTGGCAGCGCACAGAGGTGCACAGACGATCACTGTGAACCTGCGTTGATACAAGCACACCGAATGCGATGTGCCAGAGCGCGTACCTGCAGGGCCATGCAGCGCCGCACTTCGCTGGGCGGGATGAGCGCATCAGCATCAGAGTACAGGTACAGCTGCTTCGCCCGCGGCGCGAGCGTCTGCCACGCGCGCCACACCTGCCCCAGGCAGGGACAGAGCCTGGCACGAGCCTCAATGACCTGTAGCAAGGCGGACACCCGGGTCTCGCTTTGAGCATATGTGCATCGGCGAGCTGCTGCGGCTCCTGCATCGCATGCGCCGGCTGCCACTCAGATACAGCATCAGTGCGCGCCTCGGCGGTCCGCTGGACAATGTACTGTGACTCGAGGACGGGGCGCAGCGCGCGCCGCGCCGCGCCCACCAGCCGCGGCCGCGCGTCCTCGATGCCCTCCGCGGGCTCCGCCAGCGCGGCCGACACAAAGCCCCTGGCGGCCGCGGGCGGCCGGTCTAATTGCATCTTGGCACTGGCATATCACATTGTGGGTAGACGGTCTTTTACAGTTGCAGGCACCCGGCATGGCAGGTGTGCGCCTGTCCCGTGCCTGAGCAACGCACGCGTACGCGGGTGGCGCTGTGGCCTTGGCATCGTGCGGACGCCTGCACAGGAGCGCCCAGTGCGTGTGCAGCAGGCGACGCAGATCGAGGGTGCGCCGGCCCATGGACGCGCCTGGCAGCGATGTCGGGGGTGAGCCGCGAGGGCGCCGAGTCCAGGATGAGCCCTGTGACAGGGGCCAGCACGCTCAGCGGCCCGCCGCGCCGCGCGTCGTGCGGCAGCTCGCCCGCGCCGGCCGCGCTGCCGCCCGCCGGCGCGCTGCCACTCTCCGCAGTGTCCGAAAAGACCGCCCGGCGCGTCGCGCTGCCCGCCGGGGCGCTCGCCGCCAGGCTGCGCAGCATCGTGCCGAAGAAGAGGAAGCCTGCATTGCTGCGCGCCCCGCACCACTGCCCAGCCTCTGCATACTGGGACATGCCTTGGGGCCGAGCCAGTGCAGAAGCACGCAGGTCCTCGAGACATGCCCAGGCACTTGGAGCACCTGAAGACATGGTAGACAGTGCGGCGGCCGGGCTGAGCGTCCTGTGCGGCCGCGACAGCTGACAGCGCGTCCGCGGCTTGGCGGTCCCCGAGCGGCGGGATGACCACCGAGCTCGTGCGCGGGCGCAGCGCCAGCGTGTCGTGCCCGCGCCGCTCCCACAGCTCGACATACCTGCGGGCCGGGCGCCTGGTAACTAGCGTGAGGGCACAAGCACATAGCAGCAGAGCGGCCGGGCAGCGCCTCCGCCTTACTTGTCGAGGTAGCGGCGCTTGGCGCCCAGCCAGCCGATGCAGACGACCAGCGGCTTCTGCGGCTGCGCCTGGGAGCTGGCAGACTGTGCGCGCAGACGCAACCCTGTCCTGTGGAGTGCGGGGCACACGTGCGTGACCTTGAGTAGCACACGTTTGTGCATGCAAGCACGGCAAGCTCTTGCAATACTTCCTGGAGCCAATGTAGCAGCTGTGCTGTAGCAGATAGAGTGCGGATCAGCCACATGACAAGCTTTCAAAATATTAAAAAAATGGGTGCCGAGCCCTAACGGTTACTCCAGGGTCCGGGCCGAGTTTCGACGGCCGAGCGTCAGCGCCCAAGTTCGCACTCGACTTCACCACTACTCCTCGATTGCGCGATGACGGAAGTCGAGCCACTGAAGCTCCTGCAGCTATTCAGGCTCCTGCGGTGGATGCACAGGCCCGCCTTCGTCTGCGCAATCACGCTGCTGTGCACCGTCCTCGTGAAAGGCGTACAGCAGTACTCACAGGTGGGCTGTGCCTCCCCACGTGGTCACAGCTTGCCTACTGCAAGGCGAAAAACAATACCGCAAGATGACCTAGTGCCTTGCCGCCAATGCCTGCACCGGCGCGGAGCGACCTGCACCACCACCAGCTTTCGCCCGCGCGACAGAGCGGACGGGACAGGAATACAGCGGCGCTAGGCGCGGGAGCCCCTGCCACGCTCTACCACGGCGCGCGCGTGTGGACAGGCGAGCCCGGGGGGCTGCAGGGCGCCTTTGCCGTCACGGGCGCGGGCGAGATAGCCTGGGTCGGCGGCGGGCTGGGCGAGGCGCTGGCAGCCGGGCTGGCCGCTGTGCCGGAGCGCGTTGATCTGGGAGGCGCCTTCGTCGTGCCGGTGCGAACGCTCTGATGCCAGGCTGCCGGTTGGTGCTGCTCGCTGCTGCTGCGCCGCAGCTGTTTGACATACGCCACGTGCGCTTCCAGCAGCCTTTGCCGCCGCGGTTGAAGGTGTGAACCAGGCTGCCGAGCGGTGCAACGCCGGGCGCGCAGGGCTTTGTGGACTCGCACGTGCACCTGGTGTGGGGCGGGCTCACGCTGCGGCAGCTGGACCTGACCGGCGCCCGCTCGCGCGACGCGCTTGTCGCGGCTGTGTCGGCAGCCTGCAGTGCGCGCGCCCGGCCCCTGCCACTGCCTGTGTGGTGCCCAGCGCGCTCAGGCCCCAGTGCACACCCGCACCCGTTTGATGCACGGCCCGAGCGCGCGCCTCCCCGGGCGCGCGCCGGCGCTGCCGTGCTCGAGCAGGCCGACAACGGGGTGTGCGCGCAGGGAGTGCGCCGGACGGCGGGTGGATACAGGGCTGGGGCTGGGACGAGATGAACTGGGGCGGCGAGTGGCCGTCCAACCGCTGGCTGGGCGTGGGGTGCCCCATGGTGCCTCCCCTTCTACTTTAGGACAGAGGCCCTGTCAGCCCGTGCAACCTGCTGGCATTACGCGCTGTCCACTCGGCAGCGCTGGAGCATCACTCTAAGTGCAGCAGCGCGGGCTGTCTCGTTGCGCGAGGCAACCACAGCCTCGGCATGCGCCCGGATGCTGCGGCGCTCACCGTGCTGCGTCCTGCCACGCAGCCGATGTACCTGAGGAGCGTGGACGGCCACATGGCGTGGGCGAACGACGCCGCGCGCAGCCTGTGCGGCGTGCACGAGCTGACGCCAGACCCACACGGCGGCGAGCTCGGCCGGCACGCAGATGGCCACCCGACGGGCCTCCTGAAGTGCGCGTGGTTTGCGCAGCGGGCATGGCCGGCAGTTTTGCCCACCGCGGCACCCTGCGGGCCTGACTGGAGGTGCGATCGCGATTGCAGGGACGAGGCGATGCGGCTGGTCAGCGAGTGCATGCCTGCGCTCACCGTGGCGCAGAAGCGCGAGGCCGTGCTGGACGCCGCGGAGCTGCTGCTGTCGCACGGTGCTTGGGCCCGCCCAGCGCCTGCATGCTGCGTGTGCACGCCCAACACGCCCGTCACATGCATGTGCAAGTCTCCCAAATGGAGCGAGCAGGCACGTGAACCGCTGCCTTGCTTTGCGCCGCCGCATGTTGCAGGGTCAAGGGAGGCGCATGTCCGCAGATGACGGGTCCCACTCCTCGTCAGCAGCCGGCCAGCGTCGCAGGCGTGACGACGGCTACGGACATGGGCTACGCGCCGCTGTCAGCCACGGGGTCCTGGGAGGACCTGCACGAGGTCCTGGTGCCGCTGGCCGATGCGGGGCAGCTGCCGCTACGCATTCAGGCCTTCCTGCCGCTGCCGGACTGGTGACGCCCGCGCGCGGCCCGGCGCCCGCGCCAGGCTTGCTCGCGCTCCAGGCGCAGGGCGGGCCAGAGGCTGACGCTGCGCTGCGCAGGGAGCGCGCCGCGGCGCTCGTCGCAGCCAACGGCACGCGCCACCCGGGCGGCCGGCTGCACTGGGGCGGCCTGAAGGGCTTCGTGGACGGCTCGCTCGGCGCGCGTACGGCGCTGCTGCACGCGCCCTACACGGACGCGCCGGGGTACCACGGCCTGCGCGCCACGGACGCGCGCGCGCTGCACGCGCACCTTGCCAGCGCCTGCGCGGCCGGCCTGCAGGCCCGCCCCCGGCCAGGGCCGCTACGGCTGTTGAAGCGCGCCGCACTTCAACAGCCCCAAGTCCCTGTAGCGGCGCGCGTGTCGGGCTGGCGTGCCCGCACATCCCTGGAAGGTCGCCAACGATGCCTTCCCTTGTCCCTGCATGCAGAGACCAGCCACCTGGGAGCTGGCGGGCCGGCGCGGCCGGGCGCCTCCGCCGAACGCGGCGGCCCGCATGCGTACCCTGCCGTTCCAGCCGGGCAGCTGTTCCGCGCCCTCCCTGCTGTGGATCCCAAGTCGCGGCGCCCCCGGCTGCGGCCAGCTGCCCTACCCTACCCTACCCTGGCGCCGCAGGTGGCGCTGCACACCATTGGCGACCGCGCCATCGACGAGACGCTGGACGCGCTGGGCCGCCTGGCCGCCGGCCCGGCCGCCTGCCCGCGCTTCCGCCTGGAGCACGCGCAGCACCTGGCCGGCCCCGCCACTGCCGCCAGGTGCCCCCCCCGCCGGCGCGCGGCGCCCCTGTGGCGCGCGCCCGCGCCCGCGCCCGCGCCGTCGGCTGGCCCCCAGCGCTTTGGCGCTCCGGCGCGCAACCAGGCCCCGAGGAGCGCTGCGACATCCCGCGTACGTCTCGCCATGGCCGCTATTGCGTATGAGCGCGCATGTGCGCTATTGCATGAAGGCGTTGTCCAGACTTGAATGCGGTCCGTCGGGGCCAGGGTGGCGGCCGCCGGCGCGCACGTGGTGGCAAACCCGGCGCACCTGGCGCTGGACGCCGCGCAGGCGCTGACGCGCCTGGGCGCGCAGCGCGCGGGCGCCGGGCGCACGTATGCATTCAAGACGCTCATCCAGGCGCGCCGGCCGCGCCGCGCCAACCCGCGCCTGCTGCGATGAGCCGGACAGGGGCGATGCTCGTGGGCTGCTTAACGAGCCGTTGGTCCGCGCCGCCTGGCGCTGGCGTGGGAGCGGGCATGCATGCAACGCGCTGTCAACCTGGGGGCAGCTGCGCGCGCGGCAGGCTGGCGTGCGGATGGCCTTTGGCTCGGACTGGCCCGTGGTGTCGCCGTCCGCACTGGCCGGCGTGGCGGCGGCCGTGCACCGCACGTGGCCCGGCCGCGGCCGCGCGGGGCCGCACGCGCCTGAAGAGGCGCTCTCGCTGGATGCCGCCCTGGGCGCCGCCACGGCCGAGGGCGCGGCCGTGGCCGGGCTTGCGGCGGAGCTGGGCTCACTGGCGGTGCGGTCATGGTAGGGTTAGGGCCTGCGCCCCGCGCCGCGCCCGGACGGTGCCGGCCTGCCGCCGAGCGCGCGCGCTGTGCGGGAGCGGGTGCACGATGCCCCGCTCGCGCGCGCAGGCAGTGGAGCTCTCCACTGGGCCATGCCAGGGTCCAGCAGGATGTGGTGGATCAACTGTCTGCGGTTATGCGCCGTGTGGATGTGCAAGCTGCAGCAGTACAAGATGCAAAAGAAAGGCCGAGCGCGCGCGCAGGTCGGCAAGCGGGCCGACTTTGTGGTGCTCGCGGACAGCCCGGTCAGCCCGGATGCCAGCTGCGCGCCGCCCGCAGTTTTGCAGACATACGTGGACGGCAGGTGCGCCTTTGGCTGTCGCGCGGTCGCCGCTGCGGCGTGACCCGCGGCGTTGAGAGACACTGTGAGGTGTGCAGGCCAGCGATAGAGGTGTATTCAGGCCGGCTGCGTGGCGTGGAAGAACAGCCTGTGTGCTTGATGTGCAGCAACCGAACTGCATGTGTGTCGAGTCGGGCTCTGTGCGTTGTGGGGGACTGCCAGTGTGCTTGCTGTGCTGCTTAGTGTGCTGAATACACTTACAAACTTTCTGTGCTTGCTGTGCTGCTCGTTGTGTACTGAATACCGTTTCATTCACATAGATTCTTTCTTGGCTCTGTATAGTGTGAAGAGTCCTGCCTGTGCGCTTGTTGTACTGCTAGTGTGCTGCTGCATGTAGATTATTTCTCGGTAAAGTGAGCGAGCTTGCTTGTATGCTTGTACTGCTAGAGCACTGCATGTAACTCAACACTTGACAGGCCTTGCTGCATGTGCATGCGCATGCGCATGCGCCACCCCACTCACTTCCAACAGGAGCGCTCCGGGAAATCCTGCCGCATTCGCTGTGCCGCGCCTGGTCGCATGCGCACGCACGCGCAAGACACTGCCTGCCCTTTGCTGCTCCGCGGGCCACGCCGCATGCAAGCCGGCTCGCTCAGTCAGCCATCCTTCACATCGAACGGGGAGTGCAGGGGCTGGCCGCCCGCGCCATGCGCGAAGGACATGTCCTCCCACCGAGGCGACGGCTGGCCCGGCAGCCACCTTGTTTTGGCCTGCACGGGGCAGATGCCGGGCTTGGCCGCAGGCAGCACGCACACGGCGGGCTGCGCCATGCAGCGCGCGCGGTCGCGCGGCGGGCTCGCACGCGGCAGCAGCGAGAAAGGGAGGCCAGGCAGCGGGGCGCGGGGCAGGCCACCTTGAGAACGTGCAGCATCTCGGTCATGTCGGCGATGTCGCGCGTCATTTGCTCGATGTTCTGCGCGCCCGCGGCCGCTGCCCAGTCTCAGCGCAACATGCGATCCCGCGCGCGTGCGCGCTCGGGCGCGCCGGGCGCACATGGTTGATGTCAGGAAGGGTGCCGGTGGCACGGAGCGCGTCCAGCAGCTGGCGCCCGCCCGCCTTCAGCAGCTGCCACGCGCGGCCGCCGGCTTCCACCAGCGTGCCCTGCCGGCGCGCGCGTGGCAGTGTGGCGCGCAGGCGCGGCCCAGCCGCACATCAAACCATGCATGCACGGCGGACGTGCTGCGCCAGGCCAGTGCCGGGTCCGGACTCGCATGCAGGGGCCGCCCGGTCGGCATGCCAGCCTGTGGGCATGCTGCATCAGGCACTGGCCCGGTGTGTTGGATGCGCGAGCACGAGCGAGTCAATATGCAGGCTTGCGCACATGCCGCTTCACGTACGGCTAATCCCTGACCTCGCTGCGCGCTCCTTAGCAGGCTCTTGGATGTCTAGATCTCAGGTGCAACGCACGCTCGACAGAGCGCTGGTGAGCAGACGCGCTCGCCATGAGCATGGCCATGCATGCACGCGCGTGGGCGCGCCTGCAGCGCGATGCCAAGCAGGAGGACGCCGGCAACGGTAGCCAGCGCCTCAAGCGTCAGCAGCGCTGCCACGACCACCCACTGCCCCAGCATCAGCAGCAGCACGCCCGCCAGCAGCAGGACCGGCCTGTCGCCCCGCTTGAGGCCTGCGAGGCTGGCACTTGCTCGACCAGTGCGCCCGGCAAGACACCCTTGAACCATGTCCTTTCAACATGGTCATGCTGTGCGAGCAGGCAGCGCACTCAGCTGACAGATAAAATTAGCTCCATGGAACACCTGGGCAGGGCGCTTCGCCCTCCGGGGGCGCGACCAGCCGCCTGGCGCCGGACGCGGCAGCGCTCGCAGCGTCGCACGCGCGCGTGGCCAGGGACTGGTGCTGGGGCTGCGCCATCGGCGGCGGCTGCTCCGGGGCATCGCCTTGGCGGGCGCCGCGCTGGCGCAGCGTCACTGCGGCGGGCCATGGCCCGTCACGTGATCGGGAGCAGAGCTGGGGGGGCGATTACGTAATTGCGCATGCATCTGCTCGCAGCATGCTCGCAGCTGCGCACCCTCGCTGGGCCTGCCCGCGGCCTTTGCCAGGGTGTCCTCCGCCGACCGCACGTTGGCCTCCGCCTGCCGCAGCTGCGCCTGCGCATACGACCTGACGGCCCTCCTGGCCAGCGTGCGCTTGAGCCAGCTCCACATGGCCAAGCACAGTCCCTGATGCAAGATATGTAAGGAAAGACTGGGCAGGAAACAGCATGTCAGGGGAGCAAAGTGCACTCTTCCCACGTGGGAAGCCCTGCAAGGAGGGGGTATTTTGCGCTGCTGCGATTTCGAAGCTGAGCTGCAGCGCAAAAAGTGCCCTGCGCTGCGTGTGCGAAGAGCTCCGCTGCGGAGCTGTGCAGCGCGGCTGTGATAAGGCAGGGCGCTGCTGATGGAGCAGCCTATGACAGCTGCGCTGCTCAGCTGGGTGCACTGCTTCCGGGAGAGCAATGCAGGCCGCCAGCCCTGCAGGGCAGACTTTCCTCCCGGCATAGGTGTGCGGCCCGCCAAGCGCTGGTGCCTTACGCTAACGGTGCGGTGCTGAACGCTGCCCGGGGCCGCGCAGCACGCCTGTTCGACTGCTGGCAGAAGGGGGCCCGTGATGCCACTGCTCCGGAGCTGCACCAGCGCCGGGCCGCGCACGGTGATGCAAGCTGCAGCGGCGGGCGCGCACAAGCGCCGTGCTGCGCACGCTCTCCCCGTGCCCAGGAAAGCGCGTCCGACGGCAGCTGCGTGTCCGCCTCGCCGCCGCGGCCGGCGCGGGCCGCTTCGCCAGGCGGCCCTTTCCGCAACCTGAGCAACCTGCCCGGTGCGGCTTGCTGGTCAGCCGACCGCACTTGCGCCTGGAGCCTGCTCACCTTTCTGAAGCAAAGGCTTGCAGCTCTCTGAAGAGGGCGTGGCTGGCTGGCGTGCAGGCGCGGACGGGTCCTGGCAAAGCGCGGCTCGCGCAGGCCCCGGCTGTGTGCCTGCGGCGCGCTCGGCGGGCGCTCCCGACTGCTCTGCAGCAGGTGAGGCCCCAGGGAGCCCATCGCTTCCCTGCCGCACAGCCGACCAGCACCAGGAGGCGACCCTGTCTACTGCCGCTGCAGGCGGGAACCCGTTTGCGCGCAAGCGCAAGGCGCTGCAGGCCTGCGCGAAGCGCGGCGCAAGCGGCTGCGAGCTCGACGAACGCTCGGGACTGCCTGCGGCCGTGCGCGGCGGCCGCCGGACTGCTGCCGGCAGGACAGCAGCCGCGGGGTCGCCGCCTCTGCAGGCCTGCTTATATGCAGGAGCAGGCGGTAGCACTGGCAGCGCGGGCGGTGCAGTGCCCATGAGCCCCGTGCTTGTGCGGCAGGGATGCGCTGCACACGTACCGGTGCGCCCTAGCCCTGACATGCACCTCTTCTACTCTTTCGAGAACCCAAGCCGAGGATTGGGATGGTCTGCGACGTGCACATTTTGCACATGAGCCTCGGTTGCTATGCAAGCTAGAATGGCCACTGGGAGCCCAGAAAAGTAGCTTAGGGCCAGTGACACCATCATGTGGCGGACACTGAGTGCCAAACCAAAAAACTGTGCAGGCCGCACTCATGATTCGGCAGCCGCCGCCGCCTCGCGAGGCAGCAGCCGCGCCCGCTGCCCCGCCGGATGATCCGGCCAGTGCCGAGGCATCCGGCATCATGGCGCAGCATGGCATGCCGGCGCCCAGCACGATCCCCACACCGCCCGAGGGCCCCAGGCAGCAGCCTGGAGCGGCAGCTGCCGCCGTGCAGCCTGCGCACGGCTGCCAGCTCGCCATGCCTGGAAGCACGCACGGCGCGGGCGGTGAGCGGCTCGGCAGCCAAGGCTGCTCTGCCCCGCCTGCGCTGGCCTCTGCTGCTCCAGGCAGCGCGCATCAGGCCGGGAGTGCCAAAGCAGCAGGCGCTGAAGGCGGAGCGGCTGCAGCCGCGCGGGCCTGCCGGCTGGCCGGCCTGACAGTCGTGCAGCTCCGCACGAGGTGGGCACAGCCTCTGCCTGTGCCTGCGCTGGTATGGAGCAGCAGAGGCCAGCGCAGGACCTCACTCCGTCAGCATGTTGTTAGCAACCAAGCATTGCGTGTCAGCTCGCAACACAACATGCTCTGCGATCTGAGTTTTTGCGCTTGTGTTGCCCGTCCAGCACTGTCGCCTCTTACCAGTTGCGCTAACAACCGATCTGAGGCAGCGCACGGGCGCAGGTTGCGCAACGCCGGGCAGCCGACCAGTGGCACCAAGGCGGAGCTGCTACGGCGGTTGAAGTCTGGCAGCGCGCCGGCCGCCGCCACGGGCCATCCGCCGGGCGCTGCAACGCCGGCGACTGCGCCCGCGGCTGCCGCAGACGCAGTCGCACGCAGCGCATCCGAGGCGTCTGACAGCGACAGCGACGGCGGCGGCGCCGCGCGGCACGGGCAGCTGCGAGCGCCCGCCGCGGCCGCCATGGGCGGCCGGGGCGACCGCGGCGGCGCGCCGCGCCCGAAGGCCGCCGCCAAGCGGCAGAACTTCGTGCGCATGTCGAGCAAGGTGCGGCTGCCCGTGTTGCATGGCCCCAGACTGTCACGGCCGCAAGGCAGGCGGCACTCCTGCTACCCCTGCCAGTCCTGGCTGTCTTCTGTGCAATGCATGTGTGCATCCCAATGCGTGCAGCCGGCCTGCGCATCCCGCCTGCATGCCGCTGACGTGGGCGCGCGCGTGGCCGCAGCATGGCAAGGGCGGCGGGGGCCGCTTTCAGAGCAAGGCGGCCACGTCCAACAAATACCGGCAGGGGCGCAGCCGGGGCCGCTTCCGCAGGCGAGCCTGTCGGCTGCGCGTGTGACGCTCTCACGCAGCCCGCCCGGCAGCGCAACAGTCCTGAAAGCTCGCATGTTCCACATGCATCAAACACCCAGATTTGAATTCGTCGCATTTTCCAATCTGGCGGCTCCTGTGTGGTGGGGAACAAAGCGTCACGGACGCCATACCTACATGTCATGCGCGGGCGCAGAGAGCGTGCGGGCAACACCGCTGGCGACGGCAGGAGCCGCCAGAATGTCTGCTATGCCTGCGGCGCGGAAGGGCACTGGGCGCGGGACTGCACAGCCAGACAGCGCCTGCAGGACGGCGCAGAGGTGAGGCCGGCTCTGTAATACGTCAGCTTGTGTACTTATACTGGTCCTACGTGCAAGCGAGCCCTGCAAAAGGCTCCTTGCCGTGGCCGGATGCGAGCAGCTTTGCGTACAGAGCCTGATGTATGTGTAGCTTTGTATGTGTAGCTTTGGCGGCTTCATGGATGCCCACAGCTGCCCAAAGCTGCGGGTAATTGTAGCCACATGACATTACTAGGTCTTCTGAAGCACCCCAGCTGCACTGTGCAGGCAGATGACGAGGAGGCGGCGCCGCCTCCCCCAGCACTTGTGTGGGGCGGGGCGCAGTGGCCCATGCCATAGGCGCACACCGTACCGGGCACGCCCGCTGCAGATGCGACTCCCCCTGCCTAGGTGGTTTGTGAAACTGCAAACTTTTTTCAAGGGCTATGTTGAGAGATGTCACACTCTCAAAACTTGCGTCTTTACACACGTCAGAGCCGTACATATCAAAGGGCACTCGCCTGCCGCTGACAACCAGTGACAAACCAAAGCAAACTTTACATACACTACTATCGCTGGTACACCAGGAGCCAGACCCTACGCCGCTCCACCCACTGGTAGGTGGCTCATCCGCGGCAGACGCACTGTGCTTGCAGGGCAGAGGCAGTGAAACTTGGCATGCCCGCCACAAACATGGCGCTTATAATATTAGGCACGGGCAGGGGGAGCACTGCAATGGCAGGTGCAGCTAGGTGCCTAGCTAGAACGATCATGCTAGTTGCTGCACACCAACACCGCCGTGCGCTCTCTCTTAGGCAACGCAGCCGTGTGCTCTCAGGCAAGGCAGCCGTGCGTATTAGGCAAAGCAGCCGTGCGCTATCAGGCGGCCTTGCCTCAGGCAAGGCGGCCGCACGCCAAGACTCACCTGGCCAGTGTCCCCTTGCCGGCCTGCTGCCAATACAGTAGCACGCATAGTATGGATGGTCCGCTGGGACGCCAGGGGTCGCAAACATGCGTGGCTGCTGCTGCTCAGCCAGCGCTCTAATAGGTGGACGCCCATCAGACAGATGGGTGTCAAGATAATAATATTCAGGCAGGCGCGCACACGCGCAGCGCCCCTGCACACGTACACGGTGCATGTCTCGTAGCGCGTGGCAGCGCAGTGCCCTCCGTCCCCACTGTCAGCCTAAGTAGGCTCCCTGCACTGCCGGCCTGGGCAAAAATGGGCCGGCGCAAGCGGCGCTGCTGCCGCCTGCAGTCTGGACGCTGATGCTCGCATAGTCCCTACCAAAAGCCCGAACGTACATGCCCTCATGAAGCGCTCATACATGCTGACTTTGTACGCCAGGTCGATAGCAGTCGGCGCATCTCTGACCTCAGCTCACCCCAAGATGCAGACAAGGCTGTATACCCCGGCACGATACACGCAGCATGGGTGCAGTGTACATACACCACCACAACTGTCACCAAAACCCTCCCACCCAGCTCTCAACCTACGGACCTCAACCCACCCAACTCTCACCGAACGACAGCTGCAGCGCCGCTGTGAGCTGGACAGCCCCCGCCACCCGCTCTGCCAACCCTCCGGGCGCTCGCCCGCAAACCCCACGGCCAGCGAGTTGCCTGCCATTACTAATAAGCACAGCACAACCGCAGGCGCCCCGCATGGCGCGTCCCAGCACGCCAGCCGCTCCGCAGCTCGAAGCAAGCTCCCTCCCCTCCCCTCCCAGCCTATAAGGGCGCGTGCAGGGGGCCGCCGCCGCCGGCAGCACGCGCTCAGCCCAGAAGCTTCTGCACGTGCGAGAACAGCTCGGCGTGGTCGCGCCAGAGCAGCACGCGCGCCTGCACGCGACCCTCAGGCGGCCCGGCCGCGCGCTCGGCGATGAGCGCGGCCAGCGCATGGCCGGAGCGCGCGAGCACCGCGTCGCTCGCGCTCAGGATGAGCGCGGGGCAGAGGTCGTTGGCGCCGTCGCCCGCGTAGACCACGCGCGCGTACGCGCAGCGCCGCCGCAGCGCCTCCAGCTCCTGGCCCTGCGCGGGCCGCGTCGGCCGCTCAGAGGCGGCTATATTGTCTTCCACATATCACCGGCAGATAGTGCGAGGTGGGGGAGTGTCCCAATATCGGAAGTTACAGGGCACACTGATTGCACCAAACCTTCCTGCGCCTCCAGACACTTGCGCTCACAGCTCGCAGCGTCCCGGGGTATAGGACAGGGCGCTGCCAGAACACGTGGCGACTCTGGCCAGCAGGCTTGGCGCACAGTTGCTTGAGCGGCATGTGCAGCCCAGGAGTCCCACATTCCTGCCAGCATCCAGAGTGTGCCAGCTTGGCGGCTTGGGCGCGCGCACCTTGCACAGGTTGGCCGGGCACAGCGGGCAGCCGTGGCTGCCGGCGGCGTCCGCGTCGTGCCGCGGGTGCACCGCCAGCCGGTGGCTGGCCGCGCGCGGCGCGCCGCCGGCCTTGCCGGCGCCCGCCGCGCTCGCGCTCCAGGCGGTGGGGTCGGCCTTGCCCAGGGCGGGGCTGGGCGCGCCGCCGGCGGTCAGCTCGGCGGCCGAGTCGCCGAGCGCGCGCTCGAACGCCGCGCCGTTGGTGATAACCTCCTTTACAAGCGCCTCCACCTTGGCGCCTGCCCCGCGCGCGCGGGGCCGGTCAGGCACACAGCCTCAGGGTAGGGTAGGGTCTGGATGGGGGCCAATGACCTCCTTCGCAAATCATACAGAGTTCAATAATGACACTTCTTCTTGACCTAACTACTGCGAAGGCAAAAGCCTCAGAGGACCCATCGGCTGGAGCTGCTGCTGATGCACCGGTCGGCGTGAGCGACCAGGGCAGGGAATGCGGCCGGGGCCGCAGCCGCACCGGTGAGCATGTGGCTTATGAAGAGCTGGTTGCAGTCGGACAGCACGCGTACATCCAGGCCCGGCCGCCCGGCCGCCCAGCGCAGCATGGCCACGCTGGCGGCCGGCATCTCGGCGCCCATCGTGCGCAGCGTGCCCAGCAGCCGGTCGCGCGACACGCCGCGGCGCGCCATCTCCGCCAGCACCGCGTTGGTCAGCGGCACAAAGTTGGCCGGCATCTGCAGGCTGGCCAGCATCGGCGCGAGCTCCGGCGCCAGCTCGCCCACCAGCCGCTCGCCCGCGTCGCAGTCGGTGAGCGTCTTGTCAAAGTCGAAGAGCAGCAGCGCGCGGCCCTCGCCGCGCCGCGCGAGCGCGAGCATGTCGGCGCCGGACGCGGGCGCGGGCGGCGACGCCGGCAGCGGCGCCGAGCGTGCGCCGCGCCGCGCCGCCGGCTTGCCGGGCGGTGCCGGCGCGGCCGAGACGCCCTGGCCGGCGAACCAGCGCGGCATGTCGAAGCGGCGGTGCAGCACGGGGCGCACGTCGGGCGCGGCCGCCAGCGTGGCCAGCAGCGGCAGGATGGCCTCCACGAGTACGCGGTCATCCACGTCGCCCCTGCGCCCGCGGCCGCAGCGCTCGGTGCAAGCAGGGCGCCGGCGGCCAGCGAGGCGTGCGCACCCCGCGCTGCATGGCCACAGGTCTGCGCAAGCAGCCGCGCCAAGCTAAGCGCGCGCCGCGCACGGGCGCGTAGGGCACGCTGCGGCGCGTGCTGCACAGGCCGCTGCCGGGCGCAGCGGCTGCCTTGCCCCGCACACGGGTTTACGTGCGCGGCCCGGGCAGGCGCGCGCGCGCACGCACTGAGTATTGAGCCTTGGGACAGGGTAATAAGCGCAGTGTCAGGGCGCCGGGCCGAGCGCGCGCACCGAAAGTTGAAGATGGGGACGCCGTTGTCGGGCTGCGCCAGGAACGCGAGCGGCGTGTCGTCCACCAGCACGGTGCGCCGCAGGTCGCGCCCCAGCCGCGACAGGTCCTTGAGGCAGGGGTAGGCGGCGCACGCGACCGTGGCCGGCCGGTACAGGCGCGCGTGGAAGGCGCGCCCGTAGCGCGCGTCCAGTTCGTCGCAGATCGGGCGCGCGTAGTCCTCCAGGCCCGCCGTGAACAGCACCACCTCTGCCGCGCCCGCCGCCGCCGCAATCGGTCACGGCTTGACCCGGAGGGCTAGTCTCAACCCTGGAGACTTCCATTAACGCGAGTTTGTGACGCAGGGAAGCACTACCTCATGCAGCACATTTTGACTAGCTGCTACATGCATAGCACGCCCACAAAGGCAGCCGGCCGCTCGGCCAGGGGCCGCGACAGGGCGCGGTGCGCCGCGCCCGGCGGCCGCACCGGCAAACTCCGACAGGCGCGCGAAGAAGGCCGCCAGCCCGGGCCGCTCGACGACGAACACGCCGCCCGGGTTGAGCCGGCCGCCGCGGCCGACCACGTAGGACGTGGAGCCGGGCGGCAGCGCGGGCGCGCGCCGCGGCGTGAAGCTGCTCACCAGCGTGCCGTCCAGGTCCAGCACCACCGTCAGCCGCCCGCGGTGCGCCGGCGCCTGCGCGCGCCGCCCGCGCCCCCGTCAGGGTCCCGGGACGGCGCGTGCTGGCACGGTGCTGGCGCAGCCCCGCCGGTGCCAGCGCACAGCGCGGGGTCGGCTTCGACGCATGCGGCGGTGGTCAGCAGGCAGGCTGGCCTGCCTGCGTTACACACCGCGGCAGCTTTACACTTGACCCTCCCGCTCTCAGGCAGCAACAGGCCGCACCCCGTGTCCGGACACCAGGCCATGCAGGCGCAAGCAACGGGGCTGACGCCGCCAGCGAGCGCCGCAGACCTGCGGAGGCAGCAGCGCCGGCTCGCCGTTTGCCAGCAGGGGCTGCGCGGCGGGCTCCACGACGGTGTCCACGGCCGGCTGGGGCGCCGCCTCCTCCACCTCCATGGCCGTCGCCAGCAGGCTGCCTGCGGGCGTCGCGCAAGGCGTCCCTCTCACTCACAATGTCCGACTCCGTCGTGTGGGACCCGTGGGCAGGGCGCACAGACGTTCAAAACGCAACGGAGGATCAGGCCTCCCGTGCCCACAGACATTTACCAGAAGTCCGCTGCACAAAGAAGGGTCCCAGAGCTCCAGTGCGTGGGTGCGGCCAGCCGCTACGAACCCGCAGCAGCACGACCGTGTGCGGCGCGCCTGGCGGCTCCGACGGCCGCGAGGGCTCCACGACGTCTGACGCCGAGCGCGGCCGCGGGAAGGGCACGGGCGCGCTCGCCAGCGCTGGCGCCGCTGCACGCGCGGCGGCCGCCGCGCCGGCCCCTGCCTGCGCCTCTGCTGCGCCCGCCGGGGCTGCCTGGGCGGCGGGGGTGGCCGGGCGCGCAAGCGGCAGGGTCAGGGTCAGGGTCAGGGTCTCGGTCTGCATCGGGCTGCCGACGATCGCCTCGCCGGCCGCGCCGCCGCTGCGCAGCTTCAGCTCCTCGATGAAGCGGTTCAGGTGCGGGTCGACCTGCGCACACCCGCAGCAACCCCGGCGTCAGGCGCGGCAGGCCTGTGCATTCCGAGTGGCCCAGGGCCGCGCCAACACGTCATAGCAGCCCATTCAGCCTGTTCTCTGAGTGCTTGCTCACACGCACAGCGAGGGACGTGCGGGCATCAGGCGCCTGCTTCCAGCCTACACCGCTCTTGCTGCAGGAAGCGCCGACCAAGGACGGGGCCGCGGGGGCGCGCCTGCAGGCGGTCGAGGTCCAGGATGTGGGGCTTGCGGCAGACCGGGCAGTCGTAGGTGGACACGGTGGACGTGCTGGACTCCTCCGACACGAGCTCCGCCGCCGCCAGGTACCCGCCGCGCTTGCCCCCGGCCTTACCGCCCTCGCCGTCGTCGCCCGCCTGCGGCGCGTCTGCCGGCCGCGCAGGACAGGTGTGAGCGGCACGTACAGGGTGGGGGTAGGACCGACACGGCAGGTGCACAGCAGAGCTGTAGGACAACGTGCCGTCGCTGCAGCGAGCGAGCCAAGGGGCAGGCCACTGCATCAACAACTGCACGACTGTGGCTGCATTGCTAGAAGCCCTGCATGCCGAGCATCTGGTGCAGTGCAAGGTGCGCAAGAGACGCTGTGCGGACAGAGCGGGCGTGGGCGGGGCGGCACCGCGCGCGCGCAGTGTGGTGGCGCAGTAGGCGAGCAGGCAGCCCCAGCAGAAGCGGTGCGCGCAGGTGAGGACGACCGGGCTGTGCAGCACGCTCAGGCAGATGGGGCAGCCGTACTCCGCCTCCAGCGCGTCGCGCGTGGGCGTCGCCGGCGGCGCGGCCTGGCCCTGCAGCAACGTCCCCCGCCCGCCTCAGCGCTCCGTCGCACTTGTCGAGGCAAAGGCCCGGCTGCGCTGCTGCAAGCATGCTGCCTGTGGGCTTCTTGCACGCGCAGGACCACAATCCCCCTACGAATGGCATACCAACACAGTGAACCACAACTAGCTCTGGCCAGGCACCACAACCGCATTGACAGCACCTGGGTGCATGGGGGTCGTCTGCTGACCCTCCCTACCAAGTCGCTCCAAGCCTGGCGGCAGGTGTCGCGCGGCGCTGCGTGCGGGGCGCGCGCCTGCAGCAGCACCTCGGCACGCGTGGCCAGCGCGGCCAGCTTGGGCGAGGTGAAGAAGTATTGCTGGCTCAGCAGGTCCACCGCGCGCAGCGGCGGCCCGGCCGCGCCCGGGCCGACCGCGGCGCGCAGGTGCCGGTTGCGCTTCTTGACCGCCTTGATGCAGGCCACGTAATTGAGCACCGCGTACTTGCGCAGGTCGGTCAGCTCGGCCGCAAACGCGCTCAGCGCGCCCGCCTGGCCGGGCTGCAGCGCACGCATCGCCGCCTGCGCGGGCCGCACGGCCCTGTAAGCCGGGAGCGGCGGTGTGGGTCGGGAGCAGCACGGAACAATCGCAAGTGTGGCACAGCAGGCGAAGGTTGCTGGCTGCTGCACCATCTTTGGCCCACTCGCAGCACAGATCGCAGGAAGTAAGCAAGCTATCACCGCCGCAGGAGCCCCTGAAACAAAGAAAACGCCCAGCTCGGCGGCTCAGGCGGTGTTCTGCCAGGCGGTGCGGAGGCGCGCCTCCAGCTCCTCCTCCTTCTCAACATAAAACGCGCTGATCTTCTGCAGCTCCTGGCGCAGCACGGCCTCAAAGGTGGCCCCGTGCGCGTCTGCCGCCGCGGGCAGGCGCGGTCAGCGCCCCGCGCAGCGCCCGCCGCACCCAGCGCGACGCGCGCGCCTTTGAAACCACCAACGCGTCCCAGCCCCTTGCGGTCGCGCACTGACAGAGCTCTGCCTTGCCCGTGCCAACCCACCACCGCCGTGTGATGGCCGTGCACTGGTGCGCGCTTGCGACGCCCCACGCGGCCCAGCCACAGACGATGCGCGCCTGCTGAGTTGACGTCCTGCTGTATGGCCCGCTTGCAGGCCTTGTAGTCCAGGTAGAAGGGCCGCCAGCGGCGCGCGGCCTCAAGCGCCAGCCGCTTGCCAAACTTCATGCTCCGGCGCCGCGCGGGGCCTCACGCCGGTAGCCGCCTGGCGCTGCTGGCCGGGCAGCACGCGGGCAGCGCGGTGCCAGGGCAGCGCGTCGCGCCTCCGCGCCCGCGGCTGCCGCCGTCACAATAAAGTATATTCTTATGTGGAGTACGGCGAGGTCAACAATGTGCGCAGATGGGGCTTGTGGCAGGCAGACACAACAACCGCGGGCTTTGACGCCACAAAGCGGCAAGATTTCAGGTGGTTGGCGCGTACCTGCAGATGTAGCAGCGGGGGTTCTGGTGCGGCAAGGCGGGTAAGCAGCAGGTGGGAGCAGGATATTTACACTGACCTCCAGATGCAACTCTCGCCCTGTAAAGTTGCAACACGCGCACTGCGTGTGGCCTGCGCACTTTGCAGGAAATCTGGTGGTAGGAGGGTATACCGTAGGAGCAGGGTTGAACCTGAGCGCCTTGGCACCATGCACTGCGGGAGAAGATGGCGCACTCAGGAGCCTCCTAGAGCGTTGCTGGGGCAGCCTGCTCGTTGCCGCTATGGTGCGGCTTTGCACGCGCCGGCTGCATCGACTCACGCTTTGCTTCTGACCAGGCTCTTCAGTGCCTTGCACTCTGACAGGGTCCGTGTGGCGCGCAGGGCAAGGCGCCAAAGCACAAAACTGCGACCTTGCTTGCAGCGAAGGAGAAGGAAGCCAAGGTGCGCTGTTGCGGGCTGGAGCTGTTGCAGCACCGGCCCTGCTGCTGCATTGAGGATGCTGGCACGCCCTGCGCTGTGTGGCGAGGTCAACCGTTCAAACGCAGTGTCCCCACCCGCAGATGTCTGGCGCGAGCGACTTTCTGACGGGCTGAACCGGCTCAACGGCCACGCCCCAGCAACAGCAAAAGGTGGCGCGCCCCCGGCCGGGCATACCCCTCTGAGTCGAGCCGTTACGCTTAGGGCAAGGCAGCAGGGCACCAGCGGAGTATGACGCCGCTGCTCGGGCGCCCGCAGGGCCGCGCAAGGGGCGCGCCATGCCCCAGGCGACGAGCCCGGTGCTCGCCAACGCGCGGCAAGCGTTCCCCATGGCGGCGACGCTGGCAGGCGGCCCCTTTGCGGGCCTCCCGGTGCTCGCCAACGGCAGCTCAAACGGGGCACCGCACATTGCGCTGCTCGGCAACAGCAGCGGCAGGGTGGGCCTCTGGCCAGGCACGCAGGAGTGGGCCGCGGCGGCAGCGCCGGCAAGGCCCAGTGCGCATCCGCCGGGCACGCGCGGCGCGGCCGGCTCGCATGCTGCGTGGCCGGTCAACGGCGAGCGCGTGTCCGTGTCGGCGAGCGCGGCCGCGAGCGCGGCGCGCGCGGCGGCAGCGGGTGTGCGCCGCGTGGAGGATGCTCGCCCCGCTGCAGGCCAGCCGGGGACAGTCGTGGGCCCTGGCGGCGCGGCCGCTCCGCCCGGCGCCGCGCGGCGGGCGGCCGCAGCACCGCAGGCTGGCGCTGCTGCGCAGCCCGGCGCGGTGGACCAGCAAGCTGGTGCGAGCGACCCGAGCGTGGCAGCGCTGAGCCGCACAGGAGAGCAGCCCCGCATAGCAGGTTCAAATGTCGCAGCTGGGCAGCCCCACCGGGCGGCAGTGCAGCCCGGCGCGGCGGAGCAGCCCGCTGCAGCGACAGAGCCAGGCGATGCGCCGGTGCGCATGGGCCGCGTAGTCGTGGATGCCGCTGCAGCGCCCCTTCTTTCAACTGCATCAAACGCAGAGCAGTCCGGGGCACCCGCCGCCCACGGCGCAGCAGCGCAACCTGATGCGAGTTTGCAGGGCGGCATTGTCGCTGGGCCTGGTGGGGCTGCTGCCGGCGCACCTCAACCTGCTGACGCCGCCGCTGGTGCGGCACCCGCTGCACCCGCGCTGGCTGCTGCAGCAGAGCCTGTGGCGCCGCCAGCACGCGCCCAGGCGCCCGATGGGTCAGTCGTTAGCGAGGCGTCGCCCGCCAGCGCGATGGCAGGCGCACCCAGCACGAGTGTGCCTGCAGATGTCAGGGTAGAGCTGGAGGGCGCCGAGCAGGGCTGCGCAGCGGCGCCGCCGGCCGCAAGCTCCGGCAGGGGGCCGGGCAGTGGCTGGAGCGCGGCAGGCGGGAGACGGCACAGCATGGACGGCGATGGCTGGGCAGGCGGCGCGCGCGCGGGCGAGCGGGGCACAGCTGCGACCGAGTCTGCATGCCGCGGCGAGGCGCTCGCGGGCGGCAGCCGCTGGGAGACCCTGCGCGCCACCGCGTGGCTGCATGCGCAGGCGCGTCGCGCTGCGTAGCCTCGGTCACCCGCCCTGTGCCAGTGCTCTGCACGTCGCTTTCGGTGTACCTGAAGTAACCCCCCCTGTAATATCGGACCCTATAACAGGTCTGGCATGCGTGGCTCCGCTGCGCTCATGCAGTGCTGCGCGCCGGTGGACGCACCGCCCCGCCGTGTTTGCTGTTGTGCCAGATGCTGCCGGGCAGCATGGATTAGGCGTGCATGCGCACATCTGCCTATCGCACCGGGCGCAGGGGGCCAGCGACGGCGCGCTGGCAGTGGGCTACAAGGGCCTGGCCGCGCCGCTGCTCGACAGCGCGCTGTCCGCGGCCTGCGCGGCCGCTGCGTTGGCGCAGGCGCCGCGCGGGCGGGCTGCGATTGCGCGCCGCGTGCACCTCGTGCAGGTGCGCGATTGGAGCGTGACGCTCCTGGATCCTGCGGAGTGCCGCAGCTGCGATCATAACCAGCCCAGCGCAGGCACTCGTGTGCGTCAGTCCCCGGGTGTGCGTCAGAGCACGTCAGAACTTGCCATAATTGACCAGTCTGCGCGCCGCACGGCACGGGCTGGTGCGCCAGCTTGGATGCTGGGCTGCGTGAGGTCTTGAGCTGCCGGGAGCGGCGCCGGCGATGAGAGTAAACAGAGACTGTCTGACGCCTCAAGCTGGTGACGCAGGAGTGGAGCCAGGAGGCGTGGGGCCTGCCCATGCACGCGCTGTCGGCCACGGAGGTGGTGCTGCCGCGCGGCCTGCGCCGGGTGCGCGCCTGCGTCCGCGCTGGCAGCCTGGCCTCACAACACTGTGGCGCTGGTTTCCTATTACAGCAGCAGAGAAGTTTGGGGTCCGCTCTGCTGGGTGTTGCTGCCTGTCCTCCTGCATGCTGCCACGGACGCGGGGTCCTTGCTGAGAGCGCGCGCGCTGCGCATGTCGACAGGTCATCGCCATGTGCGTGGAGGCGTCGGCGGCCTTGGCGGCGCTGCTGTCCTACAGCGTCCTCCACCTATGGGTGTGATGCGGTGCGGGGCGACAGCCCGCAGGCGCGCCTGCCGTGCCTCGTTGGTGGCCGGCGCGCAGTGACAGCAGGCATCTCCGGGAGCACCAAGCTTTTCTTATCGGGTAAATGGCGAATTTTGGCGGGCAACAAAGCACCGGCGACTGCATGGCACAGCAAAAGGTGCTCTGCGAGTGGGCACAGAGCTGTGGGCGCACCACCCGTTTGGAAACCAGGCTTGTCGACTAGGTAAAGCCCACAGCAAGCTGCCAAAGAGGCGGCTTGCTTGCGGTAAGCGTGAAGCGTGAGGCGTGAAGCAATGTTTGATTGGGGGCCATCGGAATGGTGCCGAAGCCGCTGCTGCAGGCCATGCTTTTGCTTCCCACACACGCCGCACCGGCTGCACATGCAGGCTATGGGGCAGCAGTATACGCAGTACAAGCATTGTTAGGGCGCACATGTCCTGCCTTTGATGTCGACCTGTGCCGTCAGGCGCGCCTGAAGCTGCGGAACGCCGCTGTCCTCCATGGTGTTTTGGCTGAGGCATGCACTTCTGGACAGGGCGTGCGCCTGGGTCACCAGTGTCGGCGGCCCACCCGGTCCTCTGCTAGTGTTGTGGTCATGAAGACGAGGAACCTTGGAGTCTGCAGGACACCGTTGTTCAAGTGTGCTCGCATAGCCTGGTGCAAGCTTGTCATGATGTCTGGTTCCACTAATGCGATCTGTCGTGCAAGGCCTGGTGCTGCTGATCAAGCTCGTTTGCAAGACCTCTGCTGCTAATCCAGCTTGCATGCACCGACCAGGAATGGGTTGCAGGTGCATGGGCAAGTGCATGGCTTGGGCGCTCTGTGCAGTATCGATCGACCCTGGAAATGTGCCTGAGCTCACCCGCGCAAGCATGGCAGCCCCTCATAGTCAGGCCAGCACCCCACTGCTGGCAATCTCAGGCCCGTCCCCGCACACAATGCTGCTTTGCAACCTCGTGACACGCGACGCTCCTGCTGATTTGCGCAGCCTGCCCGGCGTGCTTTAGCTGACCTCTGCGCCAAAAAGCTTCTGGCAGCCACCCGGGCAGCAACAGTCCTCACAGTGATGGTACACAATCTACAGACACCTGCGCGATCATCAAATATACTCTCATACAGACACGCGCACACACAGCCAACCCGCTCACACAACAGAAACGCTCTGACGTTCGCTGGTCTCCGGGACAGCCGCAACACTCCGCAGCGGCGGGGACGCTGCCGCTAAAGCCCTCCACACACACACATTCAGAACCGTTCGGTCTACGCACGCCGTGCCGGCCTACGCCGGCGCTAGCACCTCTCGCGCCAGGAATTCAGCGTCACTGCGCGCCGTCACGAGCGCGCTGACGCGGCGCACGCGCTCGGCCGCATACACGGCGGCCTCCGCCCAGCCGCGCACGTCGGCAGCGCCCGGCGCGCCGGCCCGCAGCGGCCAGGGCGCGGCCGCCGCCGCCGCCGGCGGCGCAGCCTGCGCATACGCGGCCGCGGCAGCCTCCTGCGCGCGCGCGCTGACGGGCGGCAGGCCGCTGGCCTGGCGCGCGCTGCGGCCGAGCCGCGGGCGCCGCAGCTGATCAAGCTCCTCCTCCAGCAGCGGTGCCAGCACGCCCGCGGCCGGCTCGCTCCAGGCGTCCTCGGCCACGACCTGCTCGCGCGCGCCGGGGCGGTCGCGTGACGGGTCCGTAAACTTGTCCGTAAACGGTGGGCGCCGGCGTGTACGCGACCGCGCTCTCTCAGGCACGCCAGCAAGGTTCAGGTTTGCAAGACAGCCACCAACGCAAGCGCTGGACGCGCACGCCGCGCATTGAAGCGGGCCGCGCTGCCGCTGAGCAGCCCCGGCCGAGGACCCGCAAGCGCACCAGGTCGGCTGGGAGGCCGTCCAGCTGCGCCTTCAGAGCCGCCAGCGCGGCGCCCACGCGCGCCGCGATCGCGCCGTACAGCCGCTCGTCGGGCCAGGCGCCGGCCGCCGCGGCCGCCAGCAGGTCCGCCACCGGCACGGGCGGCCCCACGAGCACAGACACGGCCTGGCCGGCCGCCGGCAGCGCCGCGCCGCGCGGCGCCACGGCCTCCATGCCCGCGTGCACGAACGGCACGACTGCGCGCGCGCGCCGGCTCCCTTGATCGGTCCAGGGCGCCACCAAGCACTCGCCGACGCTCCGCGCCCAGTGCATGACAAAAAGAATTGGGCTGCACTGGTCTCAGTGTGTCTGGGCGCAAGGCACACGATTATCAGCGTCCTGCGTGAGCTGCTCGCGTCCAGCATCAGTCTCCACTAGGCTGGTCGTCGCGAGCCTTGATGGTGACGCGCAGGCAGGCGCCACACTCGCATCACAAGGAGAGGCACATGCAGTTGCTCGCCAGACAGGGGGGCCCGTATCGCGGTGCGCACCCAGCGGTGGCTGCGGGCAGGCCGCGACCAGCCGCCCGACGCCCTTGCGGGCGGGGCCCAGCCGCCCGTCGCGGCTGCGCGTGCCCTGCAGGCGCACGTCCCTCCAGGTCAGCCAGCGCGCGCCTTTCAGCAAGCCCATTGCTCCCGCCACCTCAGGCCCCGAGTGACGCGTCAGTGGGGCTGCCGCACATGCCTGCGCCTGAGCGCGGCCGGGCGCGTTAGGCGCCGCGCGCCGGCAGGCCACCCAGCCAGCACACCGCCGGCGCGCCATGCAGCGGCGCGGGGCGCGCCTCCGGGAAGATGTGGAGCCAGTCGCCGTGCGCGAGCCGCGCCTCCGCCGCGCGCATGCCCGGCTGCGCCAGGCCCGCGCCGCGCTCCACCGGCAGCACCTGTGCGCGCGGCGGCGGTGTCACGCCTGCCCCTGAGCGCGGCCACGGCGCGCCGGGCGACGCTGGCCCCAAGCTCGCCCGCGGCGCCCGGGCACCCCGGGATAACCTCCCGCGCCACTGCCCGCCCGGCAGCTACCACGCCAGGCGCCACGCCGTACGCGGGTCACGAAAGCGCCCTGACCTGCGCACGTGCCACCGGGCCTATGCGGTGCTCCGTCACGCATGGCGCCCGCCCTACGTGCGTCAGCTGCCAGCGAACGCGCGCGCCCGCACGCCCTCCCACCCACGCCTGTCTCTGACCTCAACCCTAACCCGGGGCCGAGCGTGCCCCGGCGCGCGCGCCTTGCCGGCGCGGAAGAAGGCGGCCGCGGCGCGCGTGCGGAAGCAGCGGTCGGTCGCGCACAGCGTCCAGCGCAGCGCGGCCGGGCGGCCCAGCGCGCCCGGCGGCAGCAGCGCCGACACCACCAGCGGGTCGTCCAGCGCCGCCACGTGGTTGGACACCGTGATCAGCGCCTGCGGCGCACGCGCCCCGCGCTCAGGGCCAGCGCCCGTGCTCACAGGCTGCACCCGCGCCCGGCAGCGCGCGGGCGCAAGCGCGCGGGCGTAAGCAGGGCAGGGGCGGCCGCCGCTCGCGCTGCGCCCGCCGCCCGCAGGCACCGCACACACATGCTGGGACGCGTGCTCGAACGGCGCAGCGCTCTTCAGCGTCTCACACGCAAGTGGTGGAAGGCCCTCGCATGCCGTGCATGGTGAAGATTGGGTAGCACAGGAAAGGCTAAGCGCAGCACGCAGGCGCCGCTCAGGCAGGGGCGAGCCACCTGGCCGGGCGGGCGGTCCAGCGCCGCGTGCAGCGCCTCTGCGCCCTCCACCTTGAACGTGCACAGGTTGTGCATAAACGCCCGCGACAGGCCGCCCACCGCCGCCATCACCACCGTCTGCCGCCGCGCGGCCTGTGTCAGCGCCCCCAGGCGACACCCGAACGCTGGAGCGCCCCGTGACACAACACCCGCAGGCGACACCATACGACGGCCAGGGGCGCAAGCCGTGTGCCTTGAACAGGCCGCCACCGACAAGGTCATGTTGCATACGACCCACGCAGCGAGCGCGCGGTGCTTGAGCCGTGCGGACTGGAGGGGGCGCGCGCCCGGACGAGGCCGTCGCGGCCGAGCACGGCGGCCTCGTCTGCGGACAGGGCGCGGCCGCTGGGGCCGGCCCCCAGGGCGGCCTCCAGCGCGTCGTCGCTTGCGCCGAGAGTGCGCGCCGGGCCGTCGCAGGCGGCGGGCGCGCGCTCGGGCGCGTCCGCGCGCTGGCCGCGCACGGCTGCCGCAACCGTCGCGCGCCACTGCTCCTTCTTTGCGTCCTTGTACTCCTTCAGCTCATGCCGCGCCTCCCCCAAGCGCGCCGCGAGCCGTGCAAAGGCGCGCCTGCGGTGCAGCCGCCACATGTCAGGCGCCCGCCGCCGCCTAGTAGGACCGCTGCGCCGGGACCGAGGGCAGGCCTCGCGCGGCTGTGAGGAGGCGTGCCTGGGGTCCAGAGGCTCGGCGACGCGGCGCTTCTTCTCCGCGTACAGCAGCACGCGCGCCTTTGCCTGCTGGAGAAGCGTGCTGGCGGCGCCCTCCTCGGCCGCGCCCTGCGGCGCCTGCTCGGCGCGCAGGCGCCGCAGCAGCTCGCGGTATCCCTTGACGCTGGCGGCCGCGAGCTGCGGCTGCGACTGCAGCAGGTTTGCGCTCGGCATCGCCCTCTTAGCCTGCAGCAAGACAGGCAGTTCCCCAGCTCTGTTTTGCGGGGAAGGCACGCTTGCGTAAGCCTGAGGTAGCGTCAGCACCTGGGAGGGGCCAGCAGGACCCCGGAAGGGTGTCGCACGTGCGCTTGGCCTCCCACAGTGTATTGAGGATGCGAGCCTGCAAGCCTTGCTGCCGCGCCCCATTTGTCCATGCTCGTGAGCCTACCGACGCCCGCATTGCATACAGGCCGAGCTTGCAGCGCTTTCAGGAGGAGCATAACCGGCCGCGGGGCAGCTGTGAGGCGGGCGCCTGTAGCAGCGATGGCGACGAGCGTGCTCGCAAAGCCGCACAGGTTTATCCTTGTATCCGACCTGGACTGGACAATGGTGCGCCGGCCCAAAGGCCCCGCCAAGGCCAATGCCTCTCTTGATAGGCTTGCAGCAACTATCCGCTTGTTTGCTCTTACTCTGCTCCCTCAGGATGCATCTATGCTTTGGTCTATGGCAAAATTGGAACGGTCTGCTACCCAGTGTTGATCCGCGGTGCTGCCTGTCCACAGTTCCACAGCTCACACGCGTCCTCTCCTGCACCGCAGGCAGACCACGACGACAAGGAACACAAAGCGCTGAACGCTTTCAACGAGCTCTGGCGCGCCAAGTTTGCGCGCGACTCGCTGCTCGTCTTCTCCACCGGCCGCTCGCACGCGCTCTACAAGAAGCTGCAGGCGTGCACTCCCAAGCAGCGGCAGCAGCCAGGCGCCTAAGCTTGCTTGCTTGCTTTAGCAGTGTGTACTCCTGGTATCTGGCAAGCGGCAGCGCACTTTGCCCTCCCTGCGACACCGCTTGCTGGCTGTTTGGCTCTTGGTGGGACCGCATGCTAGTGCCCAGCGCTCGGCCTGCATGAACCCTTTCTGCCGCTGCTCCAACTTGCGAGGCCTGCAGCGCTGCGCTGCAGCGCTAGGTGCCGCCGGGCGTGGCAAACGCGCCGGTGTGCCTGCGAGGGTGCGGCGGTAGCGCAGGGCTGATAGACACTGACAATTAATTTCAAGTCATTCTACTGCGCGTTCAGGGCGAGGTGCCGCTGGGCACGCCGGATGTGCTGGTGTGCTCGGTGGGCACGGAGATCTTCTTCGAGGCGGGCGGCGCCGCGCCGCAGCCCGACCGCAAGTGGGCCGCCGAGCTGGACAAGGGCTGGGATCGCGCGGCGGCCATCCGCACGGCCGAGTCGTTCAGCCAGCTCCGCGTGCAGGCGCGCCGCTCTGCCGCGCCAGGCGGCGGCGCTGGCCTGCACAGCCGGGCGTGCGCCTGTCTTTGACAATGGGCATATGCACTCGGGCAACGGCACGAAGTGAAATTTTGCCAATGCGGTGTGGGCATGCCGCTCGCCCTTGGAAGCGCGCACATGGTCCGGGCGCCCTGGCAGCCGCCAGGCTGTGGCGTCTCCCTGTCTCCCGTCAGCGCCCCTCTGTCGGCACGCACTGAGGGCCGGCGGCCGCTGCCCGCGCAGAGCGAGAGCGAGCAGCGCCCGCACAAGCTGAGCTACTACTGCGACGCCAAGGGCGCGGAGGCTGAGGCGCTGATCAAGCAGCTCGAGGAGCGCTTGGCGGCTGCGGGCGTGCGCGCAAAGGTGCCTCAGTCACTCGTCATAGGCCTGATCTGGGACGTCTGAGTTGCCATATACTGATGCCCCGGTGCAATGCTGCACTGCCCAGGCAAGGGCGGCGCAGCAAGAACAGTCCTGTCAGCATCAGCGCCTGGCATGAAAGGGCAGGGCGAGCTTGCCTGTGCTGAGTCGGATAGGGCCCCGCTCTGCCAATCTGCTGAGCTGACCATGTACCAGGACATTGCCGGCTCTGATGCTCTGGGCAGCTAGCACATGTGTCCCTGCGCTGAGTCGCCGCTCTTAGAGCCGCTTGGCTCGGGCGCCAGGTCATCTACAGCGGCGGCATGGACGTCGACATCCTGCCGCAGGGCGCCAGCAAGGGCGAGGGCCTGAAGTTCCTGCTGCGCGAGGTGCGCTGCCGCCCGCTGGCTCCCCCAGATTGCGGCCTCCGCAAGCCCACCTAGTAGGGCCAACGCCGGAAGGGCGTGTGCCGACCTGAAAGAGACGCGCAGTGTCACCTGATGTTGCAGACAGGGCAGCGTGTGTGCTGCCCAGGTCACAACCAGCAGCACTAAGATCGAGGCTGCCGATGGCATGCCGGCAGGTCGACGAGGCCGGCACCGCGCCCAAGGACGGCGTGATGGTGTGCGGCGACTCCGGCAACGACATCGAGCTGTTTGCGGTGCCGGGCGTGCGTGGCTGCATGGTCGTGAACGCGCACCCGGAGCTGCGCAAGTGGTGCGACGCGCACCGGTCGCCCGCGCTCTTCCAGGCGCGCACCGCCTCACTCATGGCTGCAGGCATGCTGCATCTCCGGAACACTGCCCTCCCTCCCCCCCCGGGGGTCTACTAGCTGTAGGAAAGTTAGACTAGATTGATTGGTACCAGTGCAAAGTGCTGCCTGTCTCCATCCTACATCCATGCTTGACGTCCTCGTGCTGTGCCACGGCCGACTGAGTGGGCGGCCGCGCAGGCGACGAGGCGGTGCGCCGGCGGCATCGTGGAGGCGCTGGAGCACTTCCAGCTCGTGCCGCAGTAGCGCATGCGGCGGCAGAGCCGTGCGGCTCCACCTAGGCATGCTGGGTCCCGCAAACATGGTGCAAGCGACAGACTGTCCAGTTGGTCACCCACCTGAAGTGATGCCCGTCCTGCGATCGAATAGGGCTGTGCTTACCCACCTACTTACAGTGCATAGAGAGCCGGACTTGTCCAGGACAAAGCATAGTCCGCACTGTTCTGTGTGCCTGACGGTATAATAGTCGAGTGTGAGCAAGCCAGGACTGACAGCTTCCATGGGTGGGCTCCGGGCTTGACCATTGCTTGCCAGCGAGTCAACATCCATGGGCTCTGCGGGTTTGGACGTTCAGTCTATGTGATACAGATTTTGGCACAATAACAATGATGCTGTCCTCTAAAGTTTGGTAACCAATCCAGCAAAGAGGCTTTGAGCGGGGAGTCTGCTGGAGGATACCGTCCTAAACGGAGTCCTTGTAGGATGCATGCCACTAGTCAGCTACCTGAGGGTGTGTTTGACGCGCTGTTACAAGCAAGCCTCGAGCGCCACTCGCGACACCTGCTGCCAGCCGCTCTCGGGCAGCAGCTCGCGCAGCGCGACCAGGCACGCCGCCGCAACGCCCCGCACCAGCGCGCAGTCCGGAGCCGCCTGCCCCCCCGCAGCGCCGTCCCCAGCCTGCGCCGCGCGCCCGCCGCCGCCGCCGCCCCGCCCCTCCGCGCCGGCTGCAGCCGCCGCGTTGCTGCCTGTGCCGGCCGCATGCAGCTGTGCAAGGCGGTGCGCGAGCGCGCCGGCCGCCGGCCGCCACGGCCGCGCGCGCAGCAGCGCCGGCAGCGTGCCCGGCAGCGCGGCGAGCGCGGCGGCCGGCGAGCGCGCGGTGAGTGCGGGCGCGGCCGCGTCGCCGGCCGCGCCGGCCGCCCACACCGCGACCAGCAGCGCGGCCATGTGCAGCGCGCGCAGCGGGCTGCCGTCCGCCTGCGCCGCATGCCCCGGCCCGCCATGTGGCGTGTCCAGCCTGCCAACCTGCTTCTGCTCTGGTAAAGGCTGTTCCGCAGTCACCATGCATGAGCGTACGCTGTGAGCCGTCACGCATCAGCCACAATGCAGTGGTGTGACACGCGCCATGCCAGGCAGCCCGCCTACATTGCACCTTGTGAGCTGCCGCCGGGCGACCTCAGGTTGCGCAAGCCTGAACCTAGCCCTATAACCCAAGCCAGTGGCATGTGTGTCCGCACCAGCGCGGTGTCCAGCGTGTTGAGCAGCATCTGCTGCTGCGCGGCCTGCGGCGCCGCGGCCGCGGCCAGCGCCACCGGCACCGTGAGCGCCGCGCCGTCAGCCGCCTCCATGGCCCAGATCCTGTGCGCGCGGCGCGCCCACGGGCCGGATGGCGTGCGGTGCTTGCATGCAGGCCTACGACTGCCCCTCCTGTCCATGTCCAGTCCTCGTGACCGTCACGGAGCTATCAAGAGCGCCCTTGCGCCAGGATTCAGATAAAGCTCGCAAGCACGAGCTGCTCCCTCTCGTTCGCACGTCCCATGCCCAGGTATGCTGCTATCCTATGTGGATACCTGTCACCTGCATGCACACCCTCGTGCCAGCACCCATGCCAGGTGCTTTGGCGCTTTCAAAGCCGCCTGTCGCCCTGCCTAGGCCGGCAGCCAGCTGTGCAGCGCTGCCAGGGCTCTGGGCCGCACCAGCAGGGCTGCAGCGCGCTGTGCGGCAGCGCGGCGCGGCGCACGAGCCAGGCGCGCGCAAAGGTGCAGCGCGCCGCCTGCGCGGCGTCCGCCGCGGGCATCTCCAGCAGGGCCAAGACCTGCGGAGCAGCGGCAATTGGTGCCTTTAGGGCTATTTCCGTCTTAGCAAGTCCGCAGCACCCTGACATCACACGACGTATTTGGCTGAAAACATCCATGTGGCACATCAAAAAGCCAATACGCAGGAAAGGAGTGATGCATCTCACCTGATCACCCTGAACACTTGCACCCGCTTGGTCGCTACTTGTCATAGCTGAGCAGCTGGTCTCTGCCCTGTGGCGGGCAGCAGCGCAATAGCAGCGGCGAAGGCATGCGCATGGCGCCCTGTTATGCAAAAATTTACCTGATACATACAACGCATGCCACAGGCAGCGGAACCTGGTTGCTGGGCAGACAGTCTGGTGCGGCGAGGGCGCGCCTGCTCCGCGGGGAGCGCCGCCAGGCAGCGCAAGGCAGCCGCCCACACCAGGGCCGCTGGGCCCAGGCCGCAAGCGGCCGCGCCGTGCATGCCTGGCGCCTCTGCGGCGGTGCCGCCCCCGGCCTCCTCCGCCGCCTCGCCATGGCCCTCCTCGAGGTCCTCCTCGCCCGGCATGACCTCGGGCGGCCGGGGCAGCTCGCGCAGCAGCGCTGCCGTGGCCTCCAGGGCCACCGCAGCCAGGGTCGGTGTCTCTGAGCCGCCGTACGCAGCCCCGGCGCTGCCCCCGCTGCCGCCGCTGCCGCCGCCCTGCGGCGCAGCCTGGCCCGCCCAGAAGCCGCGCAGGCCCTCCCAGGCGGCCACGCGCACGCGGGCGGCATCCGCCTCCGCCGCATGCCGTAATCGCGCCCCGCTTGGCCTGTCTGTGGCACTCCCCCCGGCTAGCGCATCAGACTGGGCGAGGCTGCCGGGCGCCGGGAGCCCCGCGCCGGGCTGCTCGGGGTCGAGCCCGGTGCAGGTCGGGCCCCCGCTGAGCGCCGGCAGTGCGCGCAGGAGCGCGGCGCCGCGCGCAGGCGCGAGCGCGCCGAGCGCGCGCGGAAGCCCGGCCAGCAGGGCGGCGCGCAGGGGCGGCTCCAGCGCCGCGCAGCGGCCCGGCTGCAGCAGGCCGTCCAGGAGCTCACCCAGGCGCAGCGCGGGCGCGCCGCCATGCCGCAGCGCCAGCGCGACGCACGCGCCGCGCATGGCCCCTGCGGCGCCCGCACCAGCCCCTCGCCCGCCGCGCGTCCTTGGCGGGGGCGGCGGGCGGCCGCCGGCGCGCCACGTGCGCGCCCCGTCACGCCCGGTGCCAACGCGTGTGCGGCAGACGCGCGCAGCTGCCAGGCAGCAGGGGCTGCGGGCGGCGCAAGCGGGGTGCGCAGCGCGGGGCGCACCAGCGGCCGGGGCCGCCGGCGCAGCCGGCGGGTGCACGCGCAGCAGCCGCTCGCACAGCGCGCCCCAGTCCAGCGCCGGCAGCCGGCCGGGGCCCGCGCGCGCCAGCGCGTGCAGCGCCGCCGCCGCGTTGCCCGCTGGCAGCGCGCTGTCGCCTGCGGCATGGGGCACACGGCTGACCGGTGGGCTACACCGCGGGCCGCTCACATGGGGCGCAGCCGCGGGTTGGCGCCAGCAGCGCACGGCTCTGTGCACGGCTCGGCAGTCCGTGCAGCCCCAGCGTCGAGCCTGTCTACCAGCACACCGCGCTCTGCGGCCGCAGGGTTTCAGACAGCGTAGGAGAGGCAGGGCACCAGCCATCCGTGTATGCGCGGCAGCATCATGCAGGCCGGCTGCCCCGGCACGGCCTCCCGCGCGGCCGCCCATGGGCTGGACCATGCAGCATGCAGCACCCAAGCTGAACGAGCCCGTGGGCACTTCAGCGCGGCGCGCCGCACCGGACGGCTCCAGCAGCGCCTCCACCAGCGCGCGCATGGCGCTGTCTGCCGGCAGGGCCTGCAGCGCGCGCGCGCCGCTTGCGCCCGCGCCGCCCGCGCCGGGCGGCGCGCCCGCGCCGCGCAGCGCCGCCCCGGCGTCGGCCAGCGCCCACGCGGCGGCGCAGCGCGGGCGCGGGTCGGGCTCCTGGAGCGCGAGGCGCTCCAGCGCCTGCGCGGAGGCGCGGGCCGCCGGGGCTGGGGGCTCCCAGCCTGGAATGTAGAAGGGTCCGTGGGGTCTGGGTCCGTGCCAGCGCTGTCAGCGGGTTGTGGGTGCGCCCCCCGGTGCATTCGCCGCAGGACGCAGGAGCCTGCCAGTCAGGGCTGCTCCAGACCCGGTGAGGCTGACATGCGCAACAGCTCACCATGGTTGGGCGTCTCAGCACATTAGGGACTGCATGCCACGCAAGCTTCGCACAGCCGAGCCCGAGCGGGCGCGCCTGCAGGGCATTCCTGGCCGGCGCGGCCCGCGCGGGGTCCACCAGCAGCCACGCGGTCGCGGGCGCGGCCCCCGGCCCGGCGCCGCCGTCTGGCAGGCCCGGCAGCAGGCCACGCGCGCCCAGCAGCGCCGCCAGCCCCGCGGCCGCGCCCGCCTTGGCATCGCCGGCGCCCGGCAGCACGCCCGCCGCGTCCGCCGCACGCGCCAGCGATCCGGCCGCTGCCGCCGCCGCGGCCAGCGGCGTCTTGCCGCCGTTGCCGCGTCCAGGGCCAGGGTTAGGGTCTGGGCCGCCGCAGGCACACGCGCTCAGCTCCATGCCGGCCGACAGCGCCGCGGCGACCAGGCCGCCCAGCGCCTGCCCGGCCGCGCCCGCCAGCCCGCCATCGGGCCGGCCGGTCAGCCCCGGCCCGGAGCTTACTCTGGTTAGCGCGGCCGCGCAGCGCTCCACGTCGCCGTCGGACGCGCTGCCGGCGCGCAGCGCGGCGAGCGCCACGCCTGGCAGCGCCAGGCAGGCGCCCCCGGCAAGGACAGCGCCAAGTGGCGCGCCCGCCGGCGCGGCGTGCCCGCCCGTGGGCGGCCCGCCCAGGGCGCCCGTCAGCGCGGCGGCCAGCGCGCCCAGCAGCGCGCCGCCGCCGGCGCGGCCCAGCGCGGCCGCCAGGTGTGCCACGCCTGCGGCGATGCCGCGCGCCTCAACACTCTCTGGGACTGCGCTGACATGCAGGGCGCGAGGGGCGGCTAGTCAGGGACACGCTTGTGCATGCGCACGCCGCTCCTTGGTGCGCCACGGGAGCACCCGCCCGTTGCTCTGGGGCTGACGGCCGCAGTCCTCCTGGAGCTTGGCACAGCCGTACAGGAGACCCTGGAGCCAGGCCCTGTCACGTTCAGGCTCCCGCGCCACACCTGCGAGCGCGCCCACCGCGGCGTCCTCGCCCTCGGCGGCGTCCGCCGCGTCGCTGGCGGCGGCGTCGCGCAGCAGCGGGCCGGCCGCGCCCCAGCTGCGCGGCGCGGCGGCCGCCGCGGCGGCCACCCCGCCTGCCAGCGGCGGGCAAAGCGCGCGCAGCGTGCCCAGCAACAGACCTGCACGGCGCGGGCGAGCGGTGAGGCGCGCTTGCAGCATGCTTCCCTCCACGCAGGGAAAACCCTACCCCGGTTTAATCCTACCGTAAAACCACGCAGGGCTAACAGGAGCCACAGCGGAGCGCCCTGCCGACGCGCCTGCCGTGCCGAGAAGCTCGTCCAGCTCGCGTCGGCCGCGCATGGTGGCGGGCGCGCCGTCGGCGCCCAGGTCGCCCGCATCGCCCAGCAGCCCCGCACTGCAGCGGCCCAGCGCCTCGAGCGCCGTGCCGCGCGCGACGCCCGCCGCGTGGCCACGCGCCACGCCCGCGAGGCGTGCCAGCGCGGCGGCGCGGGCAGCGGCGTCGGTCGGGTGCAGGGCGGGCAGCGCTGCCGGCAGCGCCGCCGCCGCCGCTGCGGCCGCCGCGGCCGGCCTGGGGTGGGGGGCACAGGCTGCGTAGGTCTGCGTGGCGCCGGCCTGCAGGCAGGCGGCCGGCGTGCCTCGGGCAGGTAACGGCCGCAGCATGCACGAGCGCAGTGCGCCGGGGGCCTGCTGGTCAGCGCGCAGGGCCGCACCCGTCCACGCTCAGCAGCGCAGAGATGCGGGCCACGATCGCGCCGGCTGCACTGGGCGCGCGGCCCGCCGTGGCGCCGGCGAGCGCGCCCGCCGCCAGCGCGGCGCCCGCGGGCAGCCCAGCCTCGGCGCTGCCGAGCGCGCGCCCGACGATTGCCCACACGTCCGCCACTGCCGCCTCCACGCTGCCCTGCACCACCAGTCGTGTACCATGGGCTTTATGAGTCTCAGATTCTGCAGCCCCATCTGACCCATGTCAAAATTCATGGAGACCCAAGCAGCGTGTCAGCCAACCTGACTGCCCCTGAAACACAGTGGTGCATGCGGCGCCGGAGCGTGGCCCTGGCCCATGCCTTAGGCATAGCCCACTCACGGACCTGAGCGGCAGCCGACACACGGCGGGCCGCCGCTGTAACACACCCCTGCAGGGCGCGCCTGCTCAGCGCGCAGGGACGCGCGCGCCGCAGCGAGCCATCGCCCGACGAAGGCCGCCCATGCGGCCGGCGCCAGGCGCAGCGCCCGCGCCTCGCCCCAGCCGCCCTCACCCGCCAGCTCGGCAAATTTGGCGGCATATTCGGCCGCCGCGCCGCGCGCGGCCGCGGCCGCCTCCATCGCGCTGCCGCCTAGGTTCGGGCCCCCGGGCATCAGGGCGCCACGCGTTGCTCAAGGCTCTGGCGCAGCCGCCTATAGGCGGCCCCGATGTGCTTGAGCATAGGGGCGGACGGGTTCAGCGACATGCACTGTCTGCAGGTTGAGGCTGCGGCCTAGGCGCTCTGTGCACGCAACTGCAGCACCGGCAGCTCGAAAAGGGGTTCAGGTCGGGACTAGGGCGAAGCGCACCGCCCGCCGGCGCCGGGGGCGCCCAGAACAGCAGGGTCGGGCCGGGCGAGGCGCCGCCGGCCGCCGGCTGCGCCGCCAGGCGCTTGGGCAGCGCCCGCGCCAGGCGGTGCGCCAGCGCGCCGGGCGCCTGGTGTCCGCCCGCCGCCGTCGCGCCGCCGGGCGGCCCGGCGCCGGCTCCGCCTGGCTTCAGTGCCAGGCTGCGCGCGGATCGGCCGCAGTCAGCATAGCACCATCCAATGATGACGCGGTGGCCTGTCCGAGTATAGAGCGGCGCAGCGGCTGATGGGCGCTCGGCCTGGTGCTGCTGCCGCAGCTTGCCCAGACGGGAGAGCCTCCACAGCAGGCCGCACCATGCCGGAATGTGTGTAACACAGTAAGCGTTAGTTGCGAATGTAAGCCAATTGAGGCTTGGCAAAATAGAAGAGCGCACCAGAATACTCAGTGTTTTGCCACTGAGCATGTCATGTTGAACAAAGGCAGAACAAAGCATAGACGCATGCAGCGGCGCTCTCCCTTATCACATGACGAGCCCGCAGCTGCGCATGCAGGCGCGCGCGCCTGCGGCGGTTGGCGTGCTCGTACGCCAGCGCGGCGTCCGCCAGCTCACCGGCGGCCGCGCGCGCGTCCGCATCCGCCTCGCGCAGCAGCGGCGCGGCGTACGCGCGCAGCGGCCGCAGCGCGCCGATAACCTCCAGCGCGTCGGCCGGGTAGCCGGCCAGGCCCTGGTACGCTCGCCGGCGAACCTGGGATGCGCACACGCATAGGGTTTGGCCAACCCTATGCCTGTCACGTTACAGCTTGTAAGGCGCACATCCCGTGCACGTTTGCCGAGCAGCAAGAAGTTGCGCCCCGGATGCCAATCCACCCTGCCGCCGCACAGGCTGGAGAAGCGCCGTGGCACAACCACGGACACCGGCGCGGCTGACACCGGTGCGGCGCGCCAGCGCGTGCGGGTGTTCGGCGGCCGCCCACAGCAGCGCGACCACGCCCGCCGCCTTCTCCGGGTGCGCCACGGCGTCCAGGCCGCCGTGCGCGAGCAGGCCGACCCACGCGGCCGCCAGGCGCGGCGGCGCCGGCAGCGCCGGCAGCGCGCCGTGCACCACGCGCCAGGCGCCATAGAAGTCGAGCGCGTCGGCCGCGCACAGCGCGCCGACGGCCTCCAGGCCCAGCGCGGCGACCGCGTCGTCGCCGTCCCGGAAGCTCTCCTGCCCGGATGAATTTGGAGTGTGATGCTCGCGTTTATTCGTTTACGAAATTGCCAGGCGCCATGGACCTGCGCATGCTGTTGCTGCAAAGCGCGCCGATGGACATAAATTATCGGACACAGTGCTGCATCAGCAACAATGACCATTGCAAGCAAGCCCCCTGAGCATGACAACCTAGCCGCTCGACCTCCAAGACCGGACTCCGCGCCGGTCCCTGGCCGTCGCGCCGCGTCGAGGCAGAGCACACGGAGGGCTGCCGCCGCAGGCGCAGCAACATGTCCGCGGGCCGGGCCGCCGCGCCTGCAGGCCGCGCACGAGGAGGACGCCGCGGTCGGGGTCCGCCGCACATACGTCGCGCAGGCACGCTGCGCGCGCCAGCCGCAGCGCGCGCCCGGGCCTGCGGCCCGGCGGCGGCGGGTCCAGCAGCGCGGCCTCCAGGCGCGCAAAGCCGCGCCCCGAGGCGCGCCAGAGCGCCAGGTGCAGCCGCAGCGCCAGCGCCTGCGCTAGCTCCGGCGCGCCTGCGCGCCCGGGGTGGCGGGGTGGGGCTGCGAGGCGTGCGTCCGGCAGCGCCGGCGCGGGAGCCGGTGGGGCCGGGCGCTCATGGGGCGGGCGTCCATGACGTCTGCCCGTCATTGCAGATCGGGACAGTTCACACGCAAGCTTGTTCAGCACACGCCGCCAGTGCTTCTGAAGCACTGTGCACACCCTTCGTCCGTAGGTGATTAACATGCAGACCATGCTTGGAGGTGACCCCACATCAGGGCACACACGTATCGCTCGCGGCCACTGTTTTTGCGCCATGACCATGGCCTGCATGATTGTCTTGACCCAGCAACAGGCGAGAGTGCTTGGCTGTTGACTCAGCAGTGTGTGAGAGTGCTCGGTGCACTGCTCAGTGCGGCAACAGAGCATGGCGGTGCTTGAATGTCACATTGTGCGGTGTGCGCACCCGGGTGTGACAGCGGCTCCAGGGCGCGCGCCGCAAAGGGCGCCGCTGCGGCGTGGGCGCCCATGGCGGGCACCGCGCGCAGCAGCTCCGACTGCGCATGCGCCTCTGCTGCGGCCCCCTTCGCGTTCAGCGCGCCTGCATGAGCGGCGGCGGCCGTCAGCGGCCCCGCACGAGACCCCGGCAAGGCGCAAAGCTCTGGGACGCTGGTTCAGAGCCCTAGGCGGCGCGCATGCACCGCGCTCATGCTCTCGCCATGGGCCTCGCAGCACGGCGCTGCCGACCTCGCGGGACGTGCTGCATGCGGGCGAGGCAGGAGCGCCTCCCAGCACAACCCTCCCTGGCTCTGGCATCCTGTCAACCTACGCAGAGCGGCTGCGCCGTGCCGCGGCAAATCAGAGAGCCGCGTGGCCCCAGGTGACAGCCGGCCGCCAGAGCCGCGTCCGCGGGCGCGCCGCACCCGCTGGCCCGCCCGCAAGTCTGGCCTGCAGCTGGCAGAGCAGCACGGGCAGCAGGCCGATGCCCGCCAGCGGCGCGGCCGCCGCCGCGACCGCTGCCGCGCCGGCCGCGGCGGCCGCCACGCGCGCGTCCGCGTGGCCCAGCAGGCCCGCGAGCACCATTGCAGGCGCGTCCCCCAGCCGCGGCGGCGCGCCATCGGACGGGGCCGCTGGCGCGCCGCCGCCGGCCGTCAAGCCGGTGCGGCGCTGCGCGGCCGCGGCCGCCACCGCGCCGCGCAGCGCCGCCAGCCAGCGCAGCGCCGGACCTACCGCAGCCGCGGCCGCGCCGGCGGGGCCGCCGACTGCCGACAGCGGCGCAGAGGCGGCAGCCGCGTCTGGCGCCTCCAGCGCAGCATATCCGCCGCCCGGCCACAGTTCTGCGAGAAGCGCCTGCGCTGCGTGCGCCAGCGCGGCCTCGCCCGCGGGCGGCAGCGCCGGCGGCGCCGCGGGGCGGGCGCCGGCGCTCGGGGCGCCGGCGGGCGCCTCCGGCCCGGCGCCCAGCCCGCCGGGCGCGGCGGGCGGCGCCGGTCGGCGCAGCAGTGCCAGCAGGCGGCCTGCGAGCGCCTTTGGCGCGGCAGCCGGCGCCAGCGCCAGCGCTTGAATCGCAGGGCCCTGCAGGAGCGCTGCGCGCGCGCGCGCGCGCGCGCCAACGCGTGAGGCCGCAAAAAGTGCATGACAGCAGCATTGGCGCTGCTCTGCAAGGCAGCCGATGTCTCCTCTACCGCTCACACCCAACAGTGCCGGCGAATGCAGCAGCACTTGATTGGCCTGGATCACGGCACACAGGGCTGCAGGGGCTGTTCGCCTCGCGAGGAGTTGCAGGGCAGCTGGCGCACCCGGATGCAGGCAACAGCACTGAAGGATCAAGCGCCAGCGACAGGCCGGCATGCGTCGCAGTGCCAGAGCACCAGAGAACCAGCCGCCTTGGCCGCCCGACAAACACACTGCTGTGAGGAACCTCTCTGCTCGCGCGTACCAGCCTGGGCACCCGTGAAGCCGCCGCGCGGCCGCGCCGCCTCGCGCGCCAGCAGCGCCAGCGCGCCGCCCAGCTCGTCCGGCCCCGCCGCGCGTGCCGCCAGCAGCGCCAGCGCGGGCGCGTGCGGCGCCAGCGCGCCGTCAAACGCGGCCGCCAGGCGCTGCAGCGAGCGCAGCGCTGGCCGCAGCGGTCCGCCGGCGGCCTGCAGCTCCAGCGCCAGGCGCGCCAGGCCGGCGGCGGCAGCCGCGGCGGCGGCCGCGCCTGCGCAGAGGGCAGGCTGCTCGCACCTCGCCAGCGCGCCTGGAATGCAGGGTGTCATGACGGCAACAACCTAGCACGCTCTGAGTGTCGGAGTCCGAGCCTGTCTCGAGCGGGACGCGCCGGCCTGCCAATGTGCTCTTAGGACCTGCATGCAGCGCATGCTCTGCTGCAGGCTGCACTTTGCGCAGGCGCACAGCCACACGGCCAGCGCGGCCGGCCACGCAATGAGCAGCCACAGCGCATGCCCTGGACGCCGAGTCATGGCAATTGCGCAGGGCAGCCGTGCGCGCGCCATCTGGCCCGGCCGCCTCCAGCGCGTCCACGACGTCGTCCAGCGCGGCGGCCAGCCACGCGCGCCGCGCGGGCGGACCGACCGCGTGGCAGCCGAGGTGCGCCGCGAGCAGCGCGGTCACGGCCGGCGCGAGCGCCGCGCCCGCGCCGCTGCACGCCAGGCGCACAAGCGCCGCGTGCAGCGCGCCGCGGAAGGCCGCCCGCTCGCCTGCCGGCGCACCCGCGCACGCAGTCCTGACCCGAGCATGGTGCGCCTGGCGGGCGCGGACTAGGCGCCGTGATGAAGCGGCCATCAGCTGCAGGGCATTGATCCCGCGGCTGTGCGTGTCCTGCAGGAGCAACGCTGGCCGTCGCTGAGGGGAGGCGGGGGGCATGACAGACTCTCCCGCCACAATGAACCCAGCCGCGGGTGCAACGGGCGCCGCATGTGCATGCATCAGGCTCAGCAAGGCGCCTAGCTTGAGTATGTGCCTGTGTGCAGCAGGCCTGCAGTGCACGGAACCCTGCATTCTTTTAATAATCTACAGCCATGCAGCTGCAACCTCGCCCAGGCAAGGAGTGTTGCATGCCTTGTCGCCTTCAACCATGCACGCATGCGGCCAAGCAGCATGCCATGGCGCTGCTGCCCTGCCACCGTGTTTGCACACCGGGAAGGGTGCGCGGACAGGGGCCGCGCGCCTGCAGGGTCAGGCTCCAGAAGCGCAAAGCTCAGGAAGGGCGCCACGGCGTGCAGGCCGGCCGCAGCCTCCCCCGCACGCTCGCTGTTGAGGCCCGGCCGGCGCGGCGCGCCCGCAAGCAGCCCCGTGACGGCCTCAAGCAGCGGCGCGGCCGCCGCGGGCTGCGCCAGGAGCAGGCGGCTGAGCGGGTGCGCCTGCCAGGCCGGGGCCGCGCGCCCGCCGCCGGCCCCCGCCGACGCCTGGAACAGGGCGACCGCCGCGGCCACCAGCGGCGCCGCAGTGGCGCCGCCTGCACGGTCAGCGTGCAGCGTTGGCTGCTACTTGATGGCTATCAACCACCAGTGCTGCCTGCTCGTCTCGCTGCACGCATGGCCGACTGTGGCTTGCTGCTAGGCGCCCGCACCGGCTGCAGAGACGGCTGCCAGCAGGAAGTCAAAAGCGTCGTCATAGCTCAGCCCTGGGCTTTGCAGCTCCTTGGAAACTGTCTTGCACACTGGTGCATGAGCTTGAAAGGATGGCAGAGCGTGAGTTAAAAAGGGACGTGCCTGGCCGCGGGACAAAGGTGCAAAGCTGCTGAGCTGCCTCGTATACAACGACCTGCGCGACCCGGGCCTTGTGAGCCTTGTGTCCTTATATATAGCATGATGGAGCGCATTGCCTTACAGAAGCGCACGCTGCTTGCGCTTCCAAGGCACTGCTGGATGGCAGCCGCCCCGGCCTTGGTCCTGTACGCCTCATGCTGACTGAGCAGGTGGAACACTGAGCCAACGGCGATGCGCTGGATGATTGGGCTGTCCAGCGCCAGGCGGTCCAGGCTCTGCTGCATGCCCCTCCAGCCGTGGCACCTGCCAGAGCCTCGGGCTCCTTGTCTATTCCCAATACCTCATGAGCAGCTCGCTACCAACTGTCGTACAGGCTGATGAGCAGCCCTGCAGCTCACCCTACTGCTCATAATGCACCTTTGTTCAGATGCACCTTTGTTCAGAGGTGCAAGCTGCATGCCCCATTAAACCGTGCATGCCCGATCCCGCAGCTGCAGCAGCATGCAATGTCAACGCCAGAGCGTCGGCGGCGGCGGCGGCGGGCTGGGCGGCGTGGCGGCCGCAAACGTAACGCGCAACAGCGCGTGCGCGACGGCCAGCGCCGCGCGGCCCATGCAGCCGCCGGTCTGCGGCAGCATACTGGCCACCGCACCATGCATAGCGTCATCGAGCGGCGCGCGCGCGTCGCCCACGAGCGCCGCGTTGCCGGCGGGCTGGTGCTGCTGCGCAAACGGGCGCTGCTCAGGCACTGGTCCGGGCGGTGAGCTCTGGAGGATTGTGCAGCATGCGCAAGGAGCTGCACAGTTGCCTGCTGTGCGGCTGCACGCACAAATGGCCCCACAGGACAGGGGCGCGCTGCGGGCTGCAGGGACTGAGGAAGCAGTGCATGTGCCTGCCGCCACGCACGCGGCCCTGCCGCAGGCGCCTTGCGCGACCTGTCTGTTACCAGCGCCACCGCCAGGCCGTCCCTCGACGGGCCGCTTGGTGCTTGCGCGCGGCCCGCCGCCGCTGCCACGCGCCAGACCGGCTGCCTGCCGGGCGAGCCATGCGCCTCGCCTCTCACAGCCTAGTGAAGCCGCGAGCAGCCATGCTCCCGTCGCCTGTACACACACGCGCCCGCACCCTGCCGGCCGAGCGGGCTGCGGGCTGCCGGGGCCGCTGTGCACGATGAACAGCACGCCGCCTGCGGCCAATAGCGCACTCAGGCAGAGGACGGTGAGCAGCACGGACGGTGCACGGCCGGCCATGCTCGACAGCCACGCGAGGCGCTGCTGCCTGATGCTGTACGGGAGCGCGCCTGGCCACGGGCAGGGATGCATGCTGCGCGCACATGAAGCTTCTGGTCGAGGCGCCCGACCTGTCTGCTTGGGTCTACTTGGGTCGTCCAACATGTGTCAGCGAGCTTGACGCAGCCAAGACATTGCTCAGATTTGTTACATTGCCACAGTATGTGTCCTGCAAGCCTCATGCGCTTGGCACACGCACTCACTCAGCTGGCCCGTTGCCCTGGAGACCCCGCTCACATGCACTGCATACAAGCTGACAGCGCAGGCAGACCAGAGTATGTGGCGCCAGCGCCTAGCTCCCGCCCGCCTCTTCCTGACGGAAGCTCCTACCCCGCACTCTCACAGGTGCATGCTCACTAGCCAGCCAAAGCGTGCGGGCTCAAAGGGTCGCACGCCCCACCCATCCCACGTCACTCCCATTCTGCCCAGACAAAGAGGCATGCAAGGGACGCATGCCGTGACACACAGCGCTCGGCTGCGCCCGGGGCGACTCGCCTACAGATGATGCATCCCGCGCTTCCTATCACCAAAAACGGCTCCCCATCTACGGCGTGAAGAACGGGAAACAAGCAGCGGCTTCTAAGCCCTCAAAGCAAGATCCTCACAGAGCGCCACACGCCCGCCAAGCTATGGGTGCGCAAAACTGCTTCCGGCACATGGCGGCGCTGGGCGCTGCTGGATGCGGGCGTGCCGCCTGAAGGGGCCTGGAGTCCAACAGGCGTTCAGAGCGCGCAAGACAGACATGGACCTGGGGCATTTGTACAGGCGTGCGCGCATGCACCGGCAGTCAATGCAGCAGGGGGGCACCCGCTGTCTCAAGTGCGCTCGGGCTGTGTCCATGCGCTACGTGACAAAAATGGGACCCTGAAAGCACACAGCGCGCACGCTGGTTGCCCAATGCGGGCGCCCGGCGAGCGTGCGCGCGCTGCGCGCAGGGACATGCTTTCCGCTGCCAGACCTCATGCTCATGCTGAATACTCGGTCACATTTGTAGCCTCTCCAGCTGCCCGGCAGGCTCTGACGCCAGGCCAAACGCGGCGCTGCTGCGCCGTTCGCCAGCCCGGGCGGCTACTGGTCGATCTGCAGTATCACACAGTGTGGTCAGCCCTGAGGGTCTGAGCAGTTACGGCATCCATGCCCTGAGCGCCCTGAGCGGACGGCACAGCACAGCAGCGCAGAGGTGACCTGGCCTGAGCTGGGCCATGCGTCAAGCAGGCTCCCAAGCAATAAGGTGTGCAAGCACTTCGCAACGGAGACCAGGCAAAGCCACACCCGAGGCGCGCAGTGCTGCAGGGACGTCACAGCTTGACAGCGCATGGGCAGGCAGCTCCGCGCGCGCTCGGCGGCGGTGCGCATCCCGGCGCTCGGCACACAGCGGGCTGGCGACCGGGGCAGCGCGGGGCCGCGCACGTAGCCGGACGCCAGCCGCCAGTACAGGTAGCACAGGTGCAGGAAGTCGCACGCCTCGCCGGCCACCGCCAGCGGGTGCGCCGCGAAGCGCAGCGCCAGCCGCGGCCCCGCGGCCAGCGCGAGCCAGGCCAGGCGCGCCGCGCCCGCCGCCGCCAGCGCCGCGCCCGCCGCGCCCAGCGCCGCGAACAGCGCCAGCTCGCCCGCCAGCTCGGCGCGCGTGCGCGCGTAGCGGATGCGCGCGGTGTTGCCGCTCAGGATGTTGTACCTGGGCGCGGCGCGCGGGCGTCGCTCTGCAGCCAGCGGCGCGGCGCGGCGCCGCCCGCGCCCGCCAGCAGCGCGCAGCGCCCCCACTGGCAGCCCAGGCCCTGCAAGCCTGCTGGCACCCTGTCCTGCAGCGCCCCCCCGCGCTGTCTGCACGGAGCCGTTCGCATGGCAGCCGCGCTGGCGGGCGCCCTGAAGGCCCGCACGCCCGAGGGGCCACGTCACCAGGCAGTCCTGCACAGCTGGCAGTGCGGAGCCGGGGCGGGGAGTGCGCCTGGCCCGGAGCGGGGCGCGCCGGTAGGGCGAGGTCATCAGGAAGGTGCACACGAGGTTGATGCACCGGAACACGGAGCAGACCTGCGCGCGCGCGCGCCCGGCCCGTCAGCGGGCGCCGCGCCGGCGCGTCCGCCACAGAGCCCGTGCCCGCGCTGCACGCGGCGCCCGGCCGGAGCGCCGCGGCCGGCCGCCAGGGTTTGCAAACGCGCCACAGGAGCAGCCCGCGCTGCTGGCGCCGGCCCCAGCATGGTCGGCAGCCTCACGCCAGTTGGCGGCTAGCAAAGCGTGAAATGGCGGAGCGCATGCCCGTCCTCCTGCCTGCCAGGCGCGCCGCCGAGACGCGCCCGCCAGGCGCGGGGCCTCTTGACAACGTCAGAGGGATGCAGCGCGCGCGCGGGGCGGCGCGGCGCGCCTGCGGGTCGCGCCACATGGGGCTCTCCTCGCCCTCGTCGGCCAGCGAGGCCAGCTGGTGGCAGAAGCGGATGCCCGGGCGCGCGGCCAGCACGCGCGCCACGCAGCTGCCGGGCACCTGGCAGCCGTCCAGGTTGAGGAAGCGCAGGTGCCGGCACGCGCGCGCGATGCCCACGATGTCCTCGGCCGCCAGCTTCGTGCAGCTCCTGCAGCACTGCAACACCTTATCCACGCTCATGAGCGGCCGCGCCCGGTGCCGCCCTCTCGCTGGTCACATGCAGGGCATCTGCCGGCAAGCGCGGCACCCAAGGAAGCAGGCGCCGCGGCTCCGGAGCGACAGCTCTCCGCCTCCGCCGCCACAGACGAGGCTGCCGCCGGGGGCGGCCGCACCGCAGGTTGAGCACGCGCAGGAGCTCCAGGCGCGCGACCGCCACCGCGCCGCCGGCGCCGATGCGCGTGAATGCCAGGTCCAGCGTGCGCAGCGCGCGCAGCGAGCCCAGCACGCTGCCGCGCATGCGGCGGGGCTAGGGTTAGGGTAAAGTACCTACCCTACACTGCCATACACCGCCTCGGCCGCCAGAACCAGGCGCACTGCCGCCGACCTCGCGAGGGGACGCGGCAGCGCAAGCCGGGCGCCCGTCACTTCGAGCAGGCCGTTTGGACCGCAGCAGTGCAGCAAGCGGCGCCTGCTATCGCGCCACACGCCGCGCAGGGCCTCGCCCCGTCCCATCCACGCATTGACCGCAGACAGGGCGCGGGCGCAGGGCGCGGCTGCGATGAGGATCCTGGTGCCGGTGCTCAGGATCAGGCCGCGATTGCTGAGGCAGCTACAAAGCGCCAAGCCGATGACGCCAAGGCCAAGGCTTACATGATCCTGTCTGCTGGACCCCAGCGCGTGGGGACTGTGAACCGAGCCGCGTCTTCTGCGGACGCGTGGGCCACGCTCAAGAGTGTGCATGCCGCGCAGAGCACTGCCCAGCAGGTTCAGCTCAAGCAGGAGCTGCATCTGCCGGGCTGTGCTCTGCGCGGCACGCACACTCTTCAGCGTGGCCCACGCGTCCGCAGCAGACGCGGCCCGGTTCACAGTCCCCACGCGCTGGGGTACAGCAGACAGGATCATGAAAGCCTTGGCCTTGGCGCCATCGGCTTGGCGCTTTGCAGCTGCCTCAGCAATCGCGGCCTGGACTCTGAGCACCGGCACCAGGATCCTCATCTGCAGGGAACAACATGTAGCGCAGAGACTTGGTCAGTACCGCCTCAAAGTGCGCGCTCCACAGCACGTAGTTGTCAGCACCCAGCTTAAAACTGTCAAGCTTGTCCATGGCGCAGGCAACTGACACCCCACAGGCGCTATCCCGCCATGTGACCGCTGAGCTGTCACACAGCCACATGCGCAACGCGCGCCGCCGGGGACAGACGGCGTGCAGGACACGGATGGACAGCGCATGGGGGACGCGGAGTGGGGGGCAGGGCGCCGCGCCTGCGCAGGTGCGCCTCACTCGCGAACGTGAACGCGAGCGACAGCGCGGTCAGCCCGCGCAGCGGCGCCAGGAACGACAGCGGCGACACCGACGGCACCCACGTCAGGTTCAGCAGCCGCAGCCCGGTCAGGTGCCCGACGAAGTCCATGCCTGCGCGGCGGCGCGCTGCTCGCATGCCCTGAAGTGCATGCGAGCATGAGGGGCAGCACCGGCGGGGATCCGGCTCACGACCGGCACGTCAGTTTGCTGTCTGCAGGCGCCCTGCAAGTGACTGCATGCGCAGGGCTGGGCCCGGCGCGGCGTCCTTGTGTGCCTACGACCAGAGCGCAGTCACGCCCCAGCAACCCCGGCGCAGGCGCGCGCTGCCGTGACAGGCGCCCGCTCGGCCGGGCCAGGCACCGGGCTCCCGGCCGCGGCGCGCACCCGCGGACGTGAAGCACGCGTTGCCGCTCAGGTTGAGCTCGGTGAGCGCGGTCAGGCCGGCCAGCGCGCCCAGGCCCGCCACCGACAGCGCCTCGGCCGCCAGGCTGCGCCGGATGGGCGCGCTGAACTCCAGGCGCCGCAGCGCGCGCAGGCTGCCCACCGCGCGCAGCCCCGCGTCCGTGACCGCGTTCTCGCCGCACAGCCGCAGCCTGCGCCGCGCGGCGCCGCGTCGGGGGCGCGCAGGCGGGCGACAAGCTGACTCCAAAGAGTTTGCGGGCGTGAGGTATCGATGAGTTGCGGGCTTAAGCGACAGCGCGAGCGCGCTGCAGGGCCCGCTGCGCAGAAGCCAGCGGCGCGGCGCGCATGCAAGCGCCGGCCCACCCGCAGTGTCCGAGGCCCTGCACGCCTGTGCTGCTGGAGCAGGAGGGAGAGCTGGGGCTGCGCGCGCCGGGTGAGCCGCGGCGCGGCGGCGCCCAGGTCGCGCAGGAAGCCGTCGGTCGCGCCGGCGCACTGCAGGTCCAGCTCGGCCAGGTCCGCCAGGCGCCCCAGCTGCGACGCGGCTGCCAGGCCCGGCGGCGGCACGCCCGCGCCCGCCGCCACCTGCGCGCGCGCACGGCGCCGGTCTGCACCGGCCCCCGTTGTGCGGCGGCCGAAAGGGGCGCCCCGGCCCCGCCCGCACGCGGGCGTCGATCCAGCTGCTGCGCCTCTCGCGTATGCTGGAGGAGCGTTGAGACGCACGAGCAAGGCAGGCTGCAAAACAGACGGTCAGCCAGATGCGCATGCACTGGGCTAACACCGGCCTATCAGCCTGCACAGACGGGGGGCACAGCACGCCGCCGTCTGCTCCAGGCACGGCGGCGAGCGCGCGGCGGCGCACGTGCAGGCTGCGCAGGCCGGTGATGGCGCGCAGCGCGCTGAGCGCGGGCGCGGCGGCGGCCGGCGTTGGCGCGCCCAGGCTCAGCGCCTTCAGCCCCGGCAGCGCGGCCAGCAGCGCCTCCAGTACGGCGCCCTCGCAGCCGCCCAGGCCGTGCACGTGCAGCTCGCGCAGGCCGGTCAAGCCGGCGAGCGCGGTCAGCGCGCCGCCGGCGCCCTTGCGCGCCGTGCAGCCCTGCGCGCACACAGGCACCCCAGTGGCATCACAACTGCATCCCAGTTGCAGCACTTGCACCCCAGGAGACAGGCACCTCTGCGTCCTTGCTGCGCGGCGCGCAGCGCAAGCGGAACTTCGCCCACGGCGCGGCCGGGGGGCGCCGGGGGCGCGCCAGCAGCTTCAGCGAGCGGAGGTGCCGCAGGGCGGCCACGTGGCGCAGGTCGGCCGCGTCGAAGCGCGCGTCCTCAACCTCCAGCGCGGCCAGCGCCGGGAATGTGCCGCCCAGGCCGCCAACGTCCGCAAAGGAGTCCAGCAGCACGCGCCGCACGTGCACCTGCGCGCCGCAGGCAGGGTCAGGAGGCAGGGCTGGGCCCCAGTCGCGCGCTCCGCCTGTTTCAGCTGCCCTGTGCGCGCCATCTCCTCGAAGTGCACCTGCAGGCATGACCCGGGCCTCGCAGGCCTCGGTGCCGGCGCAGAGGGTGGCGCCCGGGGCGCTGGCTGCCCACCGACCCAGCGGGAGGCCGCGCGTGCTCGCTTGCACGCGCTGCGGACTAGTTCGCGCCTGACAGCCTGCTCTGCGGCTGCAGGTGAGGGCCGCAGCGGAAGGCAGGAAGGACTCTCTGGCCTGGTTCCTGGTTGCTGTGCCGCGTGCCCCTGGTTCAAAGGGACCCGGTGGCGGGCTGCAAAGCGCTCTGCGCTGGCGGGAGTCACCAGAGACCGGCCCCGCCAGTCGGCTGGCGCCGAGTGCCCAGGATCCTTAGCGGGGCGCGGGCGCCCACCTTCACCGCCGCGCGCCAGTGCGCGTTGACCTCTGACAGCGCCTCCAGCGTGGCGTGGTGCATATGGCCAATGACGTGGCCGATGACGTCCACGGGCAGCGTGGCCCACTGCGCACTGGGCGCGTCGTAACACGCGACCGCCGCCTGCCCGCACACCCGCACGCGAGCTGCTCAAATGTGCAGGACGGCAGCCGCAGACAGGATCTCTCACAGCGCGCTACAGGTGCGAGGCTGGCTCTGTGCGGGAGCGTGGTCACAGGCTGCCTCAGCGCAGCTACCCGACGCACCCGCTTGCCGGAGTACAGCGTCTCGAGCTGCTGCGCGTCCCGCTCGAGGCACACGGCCTCCGCGGCCAGCGCAGCCATATGCGCCGCGCGCGGCGCCTCCGGCACCTGAGCCAGAAGGCACTTGACTGGCCACTAGAAAGACAAAAGGAGACAGACTGGATGCCTCACTCGTTAAGTATCCAGGAAGGACAACAGCCTCTCAGTTTAGGAGCTCTCTTTGAGGAGCTAGCCTGCCTGAGCCATACGGCCCGGCATGATCCGGCCAGGGGCACAATTGTTTTTTCCAGCTAGATGGAGACTGATATTGCAGGCTGATATATATGAGTGACATCAGCCCAACCTCCATGCAGCACTAGCGCAGCGCTGCCGCCCGCATGTGGCTGCGCCTGGTGGCCGCAGCGCTGCTGCTGCGCGCCGCTGGAGGGGGTGCAGTATGGCCGCAGCCGCTGACCGTGGTGCGCTGATGCCCGCTGATGCCGGGATTGGGAGCTTCTGACAACAGCCTGTCCCACGCGCTGCCGAGTGCGCGTGCAGACGAGCGGCGAGCGCGTGCTCCACCTGGACACGGCGCGCTTCCACTTCAAGGCCGTGGGCTACGAGAGCGAGCTGCTCACCGAGGCGTTCGCCAGGTGCGGACGCGGCTGCCGCTCCGCACGCCCGGCCGCCCCCGCGCGCATGCGCCTGCATTAGGCTGTGCGCGAGCGAAGTGATTGATGCCTCGACAAGCATGGCCCGATGTCCCAATGCCTCCGCCTGGCGCCACGTGCGGCGTGGCCGCCGCTTTGCGCTGTCCGGCGGCCCCTGCGCGCATCCGCTTGTGGCGGGCCTTGCACAAGCGCACTGATGGATGCCTGACTAAGCATGGTTTGATGTCCCAATGCCTACGCGCGCCGCCAGGTATGAGGACCTGCTGTTCGACACGCCGAGCTACCTGCCGCCGGAGGAGGCAGCGGCCGCCGCGGCGAGCTGCCCCGGCGCGCCCGGCGCCGAGCTGGCCCACGGCAAGCGCGGGCGCATCAAGCGGCTGCGCGTCTACGTCGGCTCGTACGACCAGAGCTTGAACCTGCAGACGGACGAGTCGTACGCGCTGGCGGTCGCGGCGCCCACGTCGACGCTGCAGGCGCGCGCCTTGCCGGCGCCCGCGCCAGAGGCGGCGCGCCCCGCGCGCCGGGCCGCCCGCCCCGCCTCGTCGCTTCGTTTCACGCCCATGGCAGCCCACCGCGGCGCGCGCGGCAGGCGACCACCGTGTACGGCGCGCTGCGCGGCCTGGAGACCTTCTCGCAGCTGGTGGACCGTGTGGCATGCCCGCCGCGCCGCGCGGAGAGCAAGCGGCTGCCCAGCGCGCCCGCACCGGCAGCATCAGACCATACCGCCGCCCCCGGCGCCCGCATCGAGGCCCCCGGGGCTGCCGCGAGCTTGGAAGCGGCGGCCCCGTCGCCCGCCGGAGCGCCCGGGGCGGCGGCGGTGGGGGGTGCGGCAGCGCATGGGAAGGACGCGGGGCGGGCGGGTGCCCTGGGCGCGCGTGGCGGCGGCCGCCTGCAGCTGCCGGCCGCCCTCGCGCGGCGCCGGCTGGCTGCGGCCGGCAGGTCAGGGGCGGCGAGGGAAGGGGGGCAAGCGCGGGCGGATGCAGGCGCGCCCGGCGCGCACACCAGCGTCTGCCGTGCCTGTCTTTGCGCGTGGTTGTGCCTTCTGCAGGCGCGTTGAGCGCAGGGACGCCGCGCAGGCAGCCGCAGGGCGGCTGGGGGGCCCCGGGCAGACAGCGCGCCCGCGGGTGCGGGCGCGCCGGGCGCCGCCGAGGGCGGCCTCGGGGCGCGGCGGCCAGTAGAGGCTGAGCAGGGGGTGCGCCCGGCCCACCCTCCTGCACGCACCGGAGCCGAGCCAGGGGTGCACCGGTGGGTGCAGGGCGGCGCCGCTTTGTACATCGTGTTCCCTGTGCATGCAGGCGGGCGCTCCCTAGCACGAGAAATGCGAGAGCGCATGCCCTGCCGTGCCATCCCCGCACGCTGTGTGCACAGTCTGTCCCATGCCAGCGCACCGCGGCGCAGGAGCTGCAAAAGCACAGGAAGCACCGGAAGCACCGAAAGCGGAGGCACAAGAAGAAGCGGCGGCGGCGGCTGGACGACGCGCTCCTGGTGCGCGCGGCGTCCATCTGGGACGCGCCGCGCTTTGCGCACCGCGGCCTGCTGCTGGACACCGCGCGGCACTTCCTGCCGGTCTCGGCGCTGCAGGTGCGGGCGGCGCCCGCCCGCGCGCGCACGCGCGCGCTGGCCGCGAGCTGACGCGCTCGCCTGGTGATGGGTTCCCTGTCTGACGGGCTCTTCAGGTGGCGTAAGCTTCTGATGTCGAGCGCCTCACACCCACACCTTGTATCCAATGTCCTTGTTTGCACAGGTGCTCGGTGGCGCCTGTCGCCATGTGCAGCTAACGGGGAGGTCACGGCATGCTGGCGCTTGCTGAGGCCCGCTTTCAAATCAGTGACACGGGGCGCTTGCGCGGGATGAACACGCTGGGACGCGCGCCTGCCCGTCGCGGGCGCCCAGCTCAGCGCGCCTAGCGCGTGGCGCAGCCGCGCAGGACACCCTGGATGCAATGGCCTGGGCCAAGCTCAACGTGCTTCACTGGCACCTGGTGGACGATCAGAGCTTCCCATACGTGAGCACTGCGCTGCCGCGGCTGGCGGCGAAAGGCGCGTTCTCGCCGGCGCACACGTACACGCCGGCAGACGTGCGTGCGGTGGTGGCCTACGCGCGCTCGCGCGGCATCCGCGTGGTGCCCGAGTTCGACACGCCCGGCGCGCTCCCTCCCGCGCCGCAGCCGCGCTGGCGCGCGGCTGCGGCGCCTCGTGTGCTGCCAAGAGCGCCCCTGCTGCGGCGCGGCCGGGCGCCGCGAAGCCCGCTGCGTTCAGGCGGGCCACGCGCGCGGCCCGCATGCGCGGCTGCTCGACGCCTGGGGCGCCCGCTCCTGGGCGAGGCCCACCTGAGCGGCCTTGGGGCGGCGCCAGGACACACGGCGTCCTGGGGCCGCGGGTACCCGGAGCTGCTGGCGGGCTGCTACGACGGCGGCGTGCGCGTCGGCGCCGGCCCGCTCGACCCCACGCGCAACGGCACATACGCCGTGCTCTGGCGCCTGCTGCGCGAGGCGGCGGGCGCATTCCCGGACGCGTACGTGCACCTGGGCGGCGACGAGGTCAACCTGACCTGCTGGGAGGCGCGCCGCGCGCCGGGCCGCGCCCGGCGCCCGCCGTGCCTGCTGCGCTGCGTCCCCGGGCGCGGCCGTTGTGCCTGGGCGGTGACGGGGCTGGCCCTGACCTGCTGGGGGGCGGGCGCCGCGCCGGGCGCCCAGCGGCGCATGCAAGCGCCGCGGCCGCCCGCAGCAGGCCTGCCTTTGCCTGCTATGCGGCGACCCAGCTGGGAGTGTGCAGAGCAGCTCCGCATCAGCGCTGCAGGCAGGGCATGATGGCAGTGCTTCTGCATGTGCATCGGGACCTGCAACGGACAGCACCGTGCAGCCTGTGGGGCAGCGCAGCTCGGCCCTGGAGTCGCCCCGAGCTGCGGCGAGCGCCCCTGCTCGCCCGTCCTGGCGCGTCAACCCATGCCGCGCGCCGCGCAGGGCAACCCGGACATCCGGCGCTGGATGGCCGAGAACGGGGTTGGGGACATACGCGCGCTGCTGGACATGTTCGAGGGCCGCGTGCTGGACCTGGCCGCGGCCGCGGGGCGTGCCTACATCGTCTGGCAGGCGCGCCCCCCCAAGCACCGAAGCAGCCCGGCGGGAAAGAGACTCTGTGCTGTGCTGCTGGTCGGGCGATGCAGTGCCACTTCTTTTGAAGGCTGCAGTGCTACAGTGCGGACCCGGCCGGCGCGCCTTGCCTCAATGCTCCACAGAGCCCTGTGTCACCGCACGGCTGTCTGCGCTCAACCTGGCCGCTTGCGCCACTCTGTTGGAGCGCCAGATCACACAGTCCACTTACCGCACCTGCTTGTCAAGCTCTGTCGCGGCGCGTGTCCTTGCGCGGTCGCACCGCCCCGGCGCTTCGCCTGCCAGCGAGCGCACCCCTGCTCCCTAACCCTCTACCCTCGCACAGGAGGTGCTGGACAGCGGCGTGCGCCTGCGCAACGACACCGTGGTGCAGGTCTGGAAGTGGTGGGAGGATCCACGGGCGGCTGGCGGCGCGACCGCGCCGGCGGCGGGCTGCAGCCTGTCGCGGGGCTGCCCGGGCGCGGCCGTCGCGGCGCGCCCGGGCGCCGAAGCCGGATGGGCGCCAGAGCTACGCCGCGTCACTGCGCGGGCGCGCCCCGCTCTCCGCCGTGCATGGATGGATTCAGCGGGCCATGGCGCGCTCAAACAAGTCGACCTGGCGCTTTGCCATGGGTGCCCGGGCTGTGGGAGCTTGCGCAGAGGGGCTTGGGAGTGCTGGAGCTGGCATGCGTGAGCCGACAGGACACCGGTGCACGCTGTGACTGGGGCAAGTGTCGCCGCCCTGCTGTCGCGCAGCTGGCAGCACGGATGTGCCTGCGTGCGCAGGGCTTCCGCGCGCTGCTCTCGTCGCCCTGGTACCTGAACCTGGGCAGCTATGCGGCGCCCGACTGGGAGGCCTACTACCAGGTCGACCCCCTGGGCTTTGGCGGCAGCCCGCAGCAGCAGCAGCTCGTCATCGGCGGCGAGGTGCGCTGCCCAGGCCCGATGCTGCCTTCCCTTCATCAGACCCGCTCCTGCGCACAGCTTGCACAAGTGACATGATTGAGAAAGCGGCTTGTGTGCTCACTAGCTGGGCACCTTCAAATCAGGCATGCATGGACATCGCAGGCGTGCATGTGGGGCGAGTTTGTGGATGCGACCAACATCATCTCGCAGACCTGGCCGCGCGCGAACGCCGTCGCCGAGCGCCTGTGGTCGAGCAAAGACACCAGGCGCGCGCTCAGCTCGTCGGCTTGCAGGCATCAGCGTGTCAAGCGCGCCAGGCACCTGGCCGTGTGCCAGATAATATGTGCTGCCAAGGTCAGCGGGAGGCGCCGTGCACCAAGGCGCATATGATCAAGGCGGTGGTGCCGGCTGAGCCTCGCGTGGGTGCAGGGACGTGGCGGCAGCGCGGCCGCGGTATGCAGAGCACCGCTGCCGCATGCTGGCGCGGGGGCTCGCCGCGCGCCCGGACGCAGGGCCTGGCTTCTGCGCGCAGGACCTAGACTTTTAAGTGTACTTCCAGGGTTCTGGTCTAGTCGGAACAGCTGATCAAATGCTGTAGGAGCCTGTCAACTGCAGGTGGCAGCAGCTGCTGCAAACGGCAGCAAGACAGCATGATGTGAAGCATGGACTCTGTGCTGTGCTAATCATGCAGATCATAGTAATTTCTGCATTTAAATTGCCTCGGGCAAGCACCGTCACGGCGCACAAACACGAGGAAACCAGGCAGTCTCTTTCACAGTGGCTGAGTCGTCAGGCTGCCACACTGCTGTCGCGTGTCACTATCTCCGCGTGCTCTTGGAAAGGTGGTAAGCCCTCCGTGGTAAGCCATCTGCTGCAGCAAAGATCAGTATTCACACTCGCATCAGGGCCAAGCTCGAGCACAGCTTGTGCTGTGCTATGTGAGATAGCATGGAGGCAACAGGGCTTCCCTGGTGCTGACATCAGTGCAGCAGAGTCACTGTCTCGGTTGAGCGCCAGCGGCACGCCCTGCTGCGCGCTGGGCCGCCCGCGGGATGGACGCCAGCAAGCGGCCCTGGCAGGGCGCCGGGGGCGGCCCGCCTGCAAAGCGTGGCGGGCCGGCCGGGGGCGGCAGCGGCAGCGGCGCGGTGGACGACGAGCTCGCTGAGCAGGCCGCGTTCGGCGCGGAGCCCGACGACGTGGACGAGGATGAGGACACGCGGCTGCAGACGGCGGACATCGACGTGGACCTGGGCGAAGCGGGGCGGAACTGGGAGCGCCCGCCGCCGCCGCCGCTGGACCCCCGCGCCGCCAGCGTCAGTGCGTCACCGTGCCGAGAACGTTGTGTTATTGGCTGCTGCGGGCGTGAGGGCTGTCTTGAAAAGATGCTCGCCACGCCATCTTGCAAGCGTGCCATCTTGCTAAGTTCTTTTGCGCAAGAAGCAGCAGTGCAGGTGTCCTTGGCGGAGACGCACGGTGTGCCTGCCTTACTGACAAGCCACAGCAGCGTGACCCGTGATGTGCTGCGGCGCTGCTGCCCTTGCACGCTGAGCACAGAGCCCTGACAGGCACGCGCTGCCGCGCAGCGGCGCGCGGCGGAGGCTGCCAGGGAGGCCTCGCAGCACGGTAGTCTCGCTGGCCGGCCTGGCTGGTCTAATCACACGCTGACGGGCGCGCGCCGGCGGCGCAGCGTTCCAGCAGCTGGAGGTGGACTACTTCATCGGGCCGCCCAGCGTGCACTCGCAGCAGGTGCACCGGACCGACCTGTACGAGGTGCCCATCCTGCGCATGTACGGCGTGACCGAGGCCGGTGCGCGCCGCCGCCGCCCTGCCCCGGCTCGCCTGGGCGCGCTCCCGCTGCCGAGGGTTCCGATGCGGGCGCGCCTACGCCCTGCCGCTTGGTTGGAGCGGAGGCTGGTGTGGTGCTGGCGCCGATGCTGACGACGGTGCTGGCGCGCCGCCAGGCAACAGCGTGTGTGCATTCATCCACGGCTTCGAGCCCTACTTCTACATCGAGGCGCCCATGGGCTTTGGCCCGGACGATGTGGAGTCGCTCTGCCGCGAGCTCAACGTGCGGCTCCAACCTCCAACCAGTATTTCTCTTTGTTCTGCTATGACTCGTAGTAGTACCTTCTGATCCCTGGCATGAGCGGCTGGCCGTGGTCACGACAGCCGTGCACAGCCCACGTGTCTGCAATGCTTTGGGCATGCACAGCAAGCGCCCACGCAGCGCGGCTGGCGCAAAGCGGGCAGCTCGCCAGGCCAGCGCAGGCACTCCTGCGGCCGGCCTAACAGCGTGCCGCGCGCGCGGCGCAGGGCAAGCTGGCGGCGCGGAATTCGCGCGGCGGCCGTCAGAGCCGCTACTGCCTGCGCATCGAGCTGGTGCAGCGGCAAACGGTCATGCACTACCAGGCCGCGCGCTCGCGCTTGTTCCTGCGCATCGTGGTGGCCACGCCCAACCTGGTGGCGCAGGCGCGCGGTGCGGCCCCGGGCCGCCGGCGCCGCGGCCCTGCCACGCTGCTGCGCTCACTCTGACTTGCCAGCAGTTTGAAGACAATGGCGGCGCGCCCAAGCCCCGCCTACACAACGCTGGGACCGCGCTGCTGTGCCCCTGTCCGGTTAGCCAGCGGACAGGAAACCGAGCGGTTCGCTGCCTGGCATCTCTTGCGGATTTCTCACGCTCGCCTCAGCAGCTGCGGCTGATGGCAGCACTCAGTGCCTGCATCCATCAGAAGCGGTACTCTGGATACGCTGACTACTGGAAAGTCGTTCTGTGAAGCACGCTTTGGAGAGGCCGCTCAGTGTGCCCGCTCCGTAACATGACATATATTATTAAATATGCGCCGTATCACGGAGCGCGGGGCGCCGCGCGCAGGCATCCTGGAGTCGGGCATCTACGTGGACGCGCTGAACTGCACCAAAGCCTTCCTGACGTACGAGTCGCATGTGGTGTTCGCGCTGCGCTTCATGATCGACACCAGCATCGTCGGCGGGAACTGGGTCGAGCTGCCGGCCGGGCGCTTCTGCCTCGTGCCGGACGCCGACCCGCAGCGGCTCACGCACTGCCAGCTGGAGGCGCACGTGCACTACAGCAGCCTGGTCAGCCACGAGCCTGAGGGCGCGCGCCCGCCCCGCGCGCGCGCGCCTGCCTGCATGCCGGCTGGCCCGCTCGTGTACATGTGTGGACACAGGCGGGCTGCTGTTTCGTGTGCTGTGGCCGCCACGGCAGCCGCCAGCGATACCTCGACCCTGTGTATGCCAGTGCACCGCACTGAAAGAAGCTGACCTGGTGCCGCGCTCAGCAGACAGAGCGCCATGCTGTGGCCGCAGGGTCGCCGTACTGGGTCAAGGCCCGCACAGGGCTTGCATTGCCGCCGCTGAACCCCAGAGCTATGGCGTGCGACACCGCTCTCAACGACGCCGTGCATGCGCTGCTGTTGCTCAGCGGGCCGCAATGGCGGCAGGGAGGTGGCAGGGCCTGGCGCCCTTCCGCATCCTCAGCGTCGACATCGAGTGCGCCGGCCGCAAGGCGCGCCTACCTAGCGGGGCTAGGGCTGGGCCTTGCAGTGCATGCCGCGCGGTGTCGCCGCCGTGCAGGGCTGATCACGGCTCGTGCTGCCCAGCCGTCTCTGCGATCTCAATCGCGCAGCGGCCAGGAAGGAAGGAAAGGCTCTGAGTGCGCGCGCCCTTCGGCGCACCCAGCCGTGTCAGGCGGCCATGTTGAGGCGCCCAGAATGAAGAAGACCCAGGGCGGACGGGTTTGAGGCGCGCGCCGCCCGCGCGCCGGCAGGGCTGCTTCCCGGAGGCGGAGAAGGACCCGGTGATCCAGATCGCGAGCATGGTCACCGAGCACGGCAGCGACCGCCCGCTCGTGCGCAACGTGATGACGCTCGGCTCCTGCGCGCCCATCGTCGGCTCCGAGGTCATGTCCTTCGCCACCGAGGAGGAGCTGCTGAAGGCGCGCCGCGGCGGGCTGCCACGCCCGGATGCGCTCTGCTGCCTGCGACGCGGCCTCCGCATGCAGCCTGCCGCCTGCCTCATGCCAGCTTCAAAAGAAGCGTCTGGTCATCTACCTTCGCTAGGAGGATTTCAAGGCCTGCAGCTGACCCACAAGCTTGTCTTTAAACAAGTTTACATTGCTAGAAGACCACAGACGTTTTGCAGCAGCTCCCGCAGCTGCATCCCCGGCATGAGTGCCACGCTGCCGCGGAGCGAGGTGCGGGCTGCGCCTAAAGTGGCGCCGGCGGCCGCGCGGCAGCGCTGGCGCGACCTTCTGGTGGAGACCGACGCGGACGTGGTCATCGGCTACAACATCTGCAACTTCGACCTGCCCTACCTCATCAAGCGCGCCGAGACGCTCAAGGTGTCCAGCTTCCCTTTCTGGGGCCGCATCCGCAAGAGGCGCGCGCCCGCCCCCGCCCCAGCTTCCGCTTGCGGCCTGCCAGGCGGCGCGCAAATGGCTCATTGCAGGGCTGCTAGGGCTGTTGCACAGCCAACAGCGCAGGTATACGGATGATTGGCGCAGTGCTTGCAGATATGTGCAGCGCCGTAGTCGGCCCTGCATGTGTCAGCTTGGTGACGATGGGTCCTGCGCTTTTGCTCGCTGCTCAGGGACCTGGGGCCTCCCGCGCCTGTGTAGCTACACTGAGGGACCTTCAACGCAGCCCTGCATGCGACCGTGCTTTCTTAGCTCGGGGACACCCAAGCAGAGCATGCTGCCAGCGCGCTGACACCGGCCGGCGCCGGGGGCGGCGCAGCAAGCTGCGCGTGCGCGACACGCAGTTCAGCAGCAAGGCGTACGGCACGCACGACTGGAAGGAGGTCTCCATCGACGGCCGCGTGCAGCTCGACCTCATGATGGCCATCCAGCGCGACCACAAGCTGTCCAGGCGCGGCAGCCGAGCCCGGGCCACCACAGCCCAAGCATGCTGGCGGGGCCCTTTGTGGCTGCGCCCGCGCGGCGGCAAGGCGTTGCAGGGCGTCAGGTGCCGCTAGGCTCGGTACGTGCAGGCCCCAGGCACACTTCGTGCGCAGCACACTACGATGCAGGTCTGTCGCCGCACGTTCGAGCGCGCGACGTGCCGCCCCGCTGGCCGCGCCGCGCCTGCCTGCATCAGGCTGTGCGGATGCGGGGCCTTGGACTGATGCCGGCCCGGCGCGCGCCCGCGCAGCTACTCGCTGAACTCGGTGTCGGCGCACTTCCTGGGCGAGCAGAAGGAGGACGTGCACCACTCCATCATCGCGGACCTGCAGGCCGGCAACGCCGAGACGCGCCGCCGCCTGGCCGTCTACTGCCTGAAGGCGCGCCTGCGCCGCGCGCCCCGCGGCCCCGCCGGCCGCCGCCGCCGGCTGTTCTGGGCTACTCCGGGCCGCTCGGCTGAGCGCCTCCACGAAAGAGCGCGTGAGCGCCTCGGCGCTGCGGGCGCTCCTGCCGGCTGCCATGCGGGGCGCCGGCGTCGCGTGCGCACACCAACAGGCGGGGGCGCATGTGACCCTAATCCTAACCCCTTGCTATACACGGCAGTCACACGCGCGGCCGGGCGGCAGGACGCGTACCTGCCGCAGCGCCTGGTGGACAAGCTGATGTACATGTACAACTATGTGGAGATGGCGCGCGTGACGGGCGTGCCCATGTCCTTCCTGCTCACGCGCGGGCAGTCCATCAAAGTGTTCTCGCAGCTGCTGCGCAAGGCGCGCCAGCGCGGCCTGGTCGTGCCCAACATCAAGGCGCGCCGCCCCGCGGCCCCGCTGCCGCTGCACCGCGCATGTGCGGCCCCTTCCTGACACTGCGGGGTGTGTGTGCTGGCACCGCAGCGGCAGGCCCATCCGCACGCCCGGTCGCCGCTGCGCGCTGGCGGCGCCGCCGCGCCGCTCCCTGCAGGTCAGGCGCCGCAAGTGTGCGCCAGGAGGGTGTTGCGCGGGCGCAGGTGAGCGGCGGGAACCCGGCGGACGGCGTCGCCTACGAGGGCGCCACCGTGCTGGACGCAAAGCAGGCGCGCACCCGGTCGCAGCGCAGCCGGCCGCCAGCCCGCATGCCGCACCCCTCCCTGTCTGCGTGCGGCACGATGTGGCTCGCCATGCGCCGGGCGCCGTCGCGGGCGCGCAATCTGCGCGCGCGCGCGCACGCGCCCACATTGCTTGTGACGTGGCCGGAACGGCGCATGCTCTCTGTCCGCATGGCAGGCGTGGAATGCCAGGCTCGGTGCGCGAGCCGCCCGGCCGGTCGGAGGGCGAGCCTGCACGCCCGGCCAGCCGCAGGTCTTCTACATGAAGCCCGTGGCGACGCTGGACTTTGCCAGCCTGTACACGTCCATCATGTTGGCGCCTGACCACAACCCTACCCCTAACCCTAACCTACCATGCTTCCAACCGCAGGGCTTTTACAAGACGCCCGTGGCAACGCTGGACTTTGCCAGCCTGTACCCGTCCATCATGATGGCGCACAACCTGTGCTACACCACGCTGCTGCCCAAGGACCGGTGCGCGGCTGCACACCCACACCTCCCGCGGGCTGCGGGCGGGCGATCAACAATACAGGCGGCACAGTCCAGGATGGTCAGGCCCAGCTGAGCTGGGCCCTGATCCCCATCAACCTGCCCGGCTGCAAACGCTGACCGAGGCGCACTGGCACGCCCCGCCTGCTCTGTTGAGCGATGTCGGGCAACCGGTAGAGTAGCAAGCAACTCCTGTGAAACATGTGTATATCTTCTGCAAATCTGTACATATACGTACTCTACAGAAGCACCTGTTCAGGCTTCGGGCGCGTGTTTGCCAGGCGGAGGGCATGCAGAGCTCCTGGCAGCGGACAGGGCGGCAGGCGCGCTTCGACGGGCGCCGGGCGCGTGCGGCCGCACAGGCTGGGCGAGGTGCCGCCGGAGGACCTGCTGCGCTCGCCGTGCGGCGACACGTTCGTGCGCGCGCGGCGCGCCAAGGGCATCCTGCCGGAGGTGCTGGAGGAGCTGCTGGCCGCGCGCAAGCGCGCCAAGGCCGACCTCAAGGCCGCCACCGACCCGTTTCGGAAGGCCGTGCTCGACGGCCGCCAGCTTGCGCTCAAGGCGCGCGCGCGCCGCGCGCTGCGCCTGCCCGGCTGCCCCGGGGGATGCGCGCTGCCGCCCTGCCGCCCGCTGGGCCCTGCCCTGCGCCCGCGGCCGGCCTGGCGCCACAGCGTGTTTGCCAGTGTGTGAGAGAGGAAGAGAGAGAAGGAAGGGGTGCTTGCGCGTGTGTGATCGTTGCAGCAGGGTACCGCTGCGCCCTGGTTCACACGCGAGGGGCGCGGCCGCCGGCCAGGTGAGCGCGAACAGCGTGTACGGCTTCACGGGCGCGGTCATCGGCAAGATGCCCTGCCTGGAGATCTCGTCGTCCACCACCGCGTACGGCCGCGAGATGATCGAGCACACCAAGTGCGGCGCCGCGCCCCCTGTCACGCGCGCGCCGGCGCTGCCTCCTCCCCACGGCCTGCCGCAGACGCGCAGCCGCCGTGGGCCACGCAGTCTGGTTCGGGGCGCGGCCTTGAATGACGCCAGGGTGCGGATGCAAGAAGGCCCTGCAGCGACCCTCCGGCGCTCCGTCACCCCGCCCCGTCGCGCGCCCAGGAAGATGGTGACGGCCAAGTACACGCGCGCGAACGGCTACGAGGCGGACTGCGACGTCATCTACGGCGACACCGACTCCGTCATGGTCCACTTCCAGGCGCGCGCGCGCGCATGGCCCCTGGCTGGGATTGGAGCGGCGCATGATGGTGTATACGAAGGAACGGCGAGCTGGACATCAGTGCCCGCAACTCTCTGTCTTTGAGCTGTTCGTTTGAGGTCACATGTTGAGACTCCTGTTGACGGCACCCCCTGATACTAGCCACATCTCGCAGAAGTTGGGCCTCCTGTACAACTCTTGTGCACCTATCTGCACTGCGCACTAGTGCCAAGCCCAAGGGTGTCCCTCCCGTGCGCGAGGGGGGCCTGTTGTGCTCTGCCAGGTGCCAAGCACCGCGCGCGCGATGGAGCTGGGCAAAGAGGCGGCCGAGTATGTGTCCAAGACCTTTGTCAAGCCCATCAGGCTGGAGTTTGAGAAGGCGCGCACGCGCCCGCCTCTCTGCCCCTCCCTGGCATGCAGCTCCGGCTGTTGGTGCAAGCGGCCGGTACATGTCGCCAATATGAGGCGATGTTTAAAGAACATGCCACCGCCTCACACAGTGTGAGGCAGGCGCGTGATTGAATGCGTCCCGGCGTGCCATGCTCTGCCTGAGTGCAGCAAAGGGATGCGCCATGAGCAGACTGGATGCCAGCGTGCCAACGTCTGACACGATGCTGTAAAATGATTGAGCCCTGTCAGAGCTGCCCTGCTGCCGTCTGCACCGCGCATTCTGGTGCTGAGGGCGCGCCGCGGCGCGCCAGGTCTACAACCCGTACCTGCTCATCAACAAGAAGCGCTACGCGGGCCTGCTGTGGACCTCGCCAGACAAGTGGGACAAGATGGACGCCAAGGCGCGCGCGCGCCCCCTGGCGCCCTGCGCAGCCCGTACAGCATCAAGTCCTTGACAGCGCCGCATGGCTCCACGCACACGCCCGGCGCGCCGGCCGGCGCCGCCGGCGCGACGCCGCAGTGCCAGCGCGCGCCCCGCACCGCGCAGGGCATCGAGATTGTGCGGCGCGACAACTGCGCACTGGTGCGCAACGTGATCACGACCTGCCTGGAGATGATCCTGATCGCGCGCGACGAGGAGGGCGCCAAGGCGTACGTGCGCGCCACCATCGCCGACCTGCTCATGAACCGCCTGGACCTCTCCCTGCTCGTCATCACCAAGGCGCGCAGCCAACTGACTACTCCTGTGTGGGAGTGTTTGGAGTTATAACCACGCTGGGCTCATAGGTCCAGGCATGCGTCACGCGTATGGAGACCTGACGGCGGCGGCGCTGCAGCGCAGCCGTCGCACGAGCTCTGCATCAGCCGGCCAGGGGCACACCACGCCATCAGGGACGGACACCGGAAGGGGCCTTATACGTGTGCGGCCGGTTCGTGTACACGCGCGTGCGGCGCCGCGCGGCGCTGCAGCGGACCACGGAGGGGGCCTGGCGGCCGTGCAGCCGCTGTTTTGCTGCCCCGCGCGCCTGAGGCTTAAGCGGCTGCGTGTGGTGGGGGGCGGCCAGGGCCTGACGCAGGCGGCCGACTCATACGACAACAAGGCCGCGCACGTGGAGCTGGCCAAGAAGATGATGAAGCGCGACGCGGCGACCGCGCCCACCATGGGCGACCGCGTTGCGTTCGTCATCGTCAAGGCGCGCCACCGCGTGGGCGCCGCAGGGCGCGCGCTGCGGCCTGGCCCCATCACGGCATGACGTTCACATGCGACGGTGCTGATGCGGGGGGAAAGTTGCCACGCGGCGCATGTGCACAAGCTGCAGGGTCCCAGATAGTGGGCCGGCGCGCCGTCCATCGAGCGCACGGCGGCTGCCCTTCACACTCCTTCACACGCTGCGGCGCGCGCCGCGTCGCCTGTCGTGCGGGCGGGGCGGCGGCCCGGAAGCGGGGCGACCTGAGAGCGGGGCGGCGCGCGCGCGCAGGGCGCCAAGGGCGCCAAGAGCTTTGAGAAGGCGGAGGACCCGATCCACGCGCTGGAGCACGGCCTGCCCATCGACTGCCAGCACTACCTGGACCACTTCCTGGAGAAGCCGCTGAGCCGCCTGTTCGGGCCCATCATGAAGAACCCCAAGGAGCTCATGTCGGGCGCGGCGCCCGCTCTCCGCGCCCTGCCCTCTGCCTGGAGCAGCCCGGGGAGCCCGCGTCAGTGAGCGGTGCTCATGAGCGCATTGGCGACATGTTTATGACTGCGTATAATGCACTAAAGCCTTGATGCTGTCTGGCACTGGCTCCCCTAAGTGCAAGCTTGAACATTTCAAGCAGCCGCCGAGCATGGGCAGGGCATTGTAGCATTTTAGCATTGTAGCATTGTGGTTGTGAGCGCGCACCACCCAGCGCGCGCGCGCGCGCGCGCAGGCGACCACACGCGCGCCATCAAGAACGCCAAGCTGACCACCATGGCGGGCGGCATCATGAGCTTCGCCAAGGTCCGGCCGACCTGCCTGGCCTGCAAGGTGCCGCTCAAGGGCCCGGCCGCCGACCTCTGCGAGCACTGCCGGCCCAAGGCGCGCGCCCCTCCGGGACTGCGGCAACGCGGCTCTTGGCCTGCCTGGCCTGCCTTGCAGACCCCGCTCGCCACAAAAAAATGTGTCCGCCGTCAACCAACACATGCCAAGATCAGGTCCAGGCAAGGTCTGAGCACCCATGCATGCTCACAGCCACCTGACGACGTGCATGCCGGTGAACTCCTGGGCATCGGAATGCATCCTTGTTCACACGATGTCTGCAAACACAGTCGCCGCACTTGCCAAGCGGGTGTGCACCATGCGCGCCCGTAGGACCGCGCCGCGCCGCCGCGTCTTTTGCCAACAGCAGGGGCCAGCAAGCGCGCGCGCGCGCGCGCAGGAGGCGGAGATGTATGCGCGCTCGCTGGGCACGGTGAACGAGCTGGAGGCCGCGTTCGGCGCGCTCTGGACGCAGTGCCAGCGCTGCCAGGGCAGCCTGCACCAGGCGCGCCCCCTTGCGCGGCTGCATTGCAGCGCGTCTGTGCAGTGATCCGGTGCCGGCTCTTCCTCGCGCGGTGCGGACATGCTGTCAGCTTTCCTGGGGCACTCCGACCACATGCGGCCCGCCCCCCCCCTCTCCCCTGTGCAGGCAGCACATCGGGAGCCACGCTGTGCATGCACTTGTGACTTTGAACCAATGTGAGACCAGGTTGTGTGGTGTTGCATGTGGGGAACATGCTCGAAGGGTTATGATGGAAGGAAAGGCGCAGTGTGTGATGCAGGATGTGCTGTGCACCAGCCGCGACTGCCCGATCTTCTACCGGCGCAAGAAGACGCAGAAGGACCTGGCGGAGGCGCATGCGGTGCTGGCGCGCTTCCCGGACTGGTGACCCTGGTTTTTGAGAAGGGGAGGGGAAGGGGTTGCAGGATGTGCACGTAGGCCGCGCAGGGCGCATGACTGGGTTGTTGAGGGTGTGTTTTGCTAGCTTGTGCTCAAACTCCATGGAATGCGGTGTGTCAAAGCTCCTTAGCCGAGTGTGTTTCTGATGAACCAATGGAGAACCAAGAAGCTTGGAAACCACTGCACCTGTCTGCAGAACATGTAGCGTGGCGTGGCCCCTGTCTGTGTTCACTGCTTTGCGTTCTGTGCTTTCAGGTTGTTCAGACTAAGTGTGATCCGCGCTGGCAGCACGCACTTACAAGACTGAGGATTTTCAATGGCGTGTAACCAGATGTAGTGCCTGGTCACTGAAATAAGCTCTCTGCCATCAATGAAGCACCAAGAATGTCAAGCGGGCTCGATGTTTGTAATGCATTGGATAAATGGCATGCAGGGTCTTTACTGGGGCTACCCGATGCAGCTCGACCTGATATGAATCCGTAGAACTCTTCAGCGATGGTCCATTGTGAAAGGCAAGCAGTCAAGTAATGCACACTGGCGGGTGTGAACACTGTATGCCCTAGGAGGCTGATGCGTACGCTGTTCGCTCTCTGCCGCTAAGATGCGCTTTCAACGGCGGGCCTGCGCACTGCAATCGTATGGCTAGCGGGCGCCCTGCCGCACGGCGGAGTGCCGATATGCCAGAGGTCGACGCCAGTCGATATGAGCGCTTGGAGTGCATTGGCCGGGGCTCCTTTGGCGACGTCTACCGCGGGTGAGCTCCTGCACGTCGCACTGGGTGAAGCGTGGCAGAACGTGTGACTAAGCTGAGGTGTCTGTGTCAGGCTGGATCGGGAGACCGGCACGCACGTCGCTATCAAAGTGATCGACTTGGAGGATGTGTAAGGCCCCCCTTCCTCTTGTGCGGCTTTGCTAGCAGTCGTAACGTCTCTGAGCCTTCCATCAGCACTGACACGCGCAACGGGGGCTTCCAGGGAGGACGACATCAACGATATACACCGGGTATGCGCGCGGCTGGTCACTGGGGCCAACTCGCCCCCCACACGCTATGAGCGGCACTCAAGCAAGGTGCCGGCGCAGGAGGTGGCGGTGCTGGCGCGGTGCCGGGCACCCAACATCACAGAGTACTATGCGTCCGTGCTGCAGCCCGGCACCACGCAGCTGCTGATCGTGATGGAGCTGATGGCTGCGTCAGCGGCAGACTTGGTGCGCACGCCGTGCTTGCAAGTTCTGAGTGTTGCCCAACTGTGCAAGCGCTACCAGCTGCGGCTGGGCCTGAGCCAAAAGTGCTTGTGTATGGGTACGCGGGGTCTGTAGCCACTGGGTGCTCAAGCTGGGGCGTTGCGTGACGGTAGAGCAATAGCCTGTCGCGGTTGTGGCACAGGCACAAGTCACCAGGTGACGCTGCACAACCAGGGCGCACGTCTTACGACTGTCGCAGTGCCGTGCGCCTTGGCAGACAAGTCACCTCACAGGGCAGAGTCCTGCCGGGGAGCGCCGCCGTCGCTGCTCCTCACGTTGTGAGGCGATACCCGTGCGGCCGCGCAGCTGGACGCCGGCCCGCTGGAGGAGCGCACGGCGGCGGCCGTGCTGGCCGGCGTGCTGCGCGCGCTCGCGTACCTGCACGGCCAGCAGCGCGTGCACCGCGACGTCAAGGCCGCCAACGTGCTGCTGGGCGGCGCCGGCGAGGTCAAGCTCAGCGACTTTGGCGTGTCGGGGCAGCTGACCGGCACGCTCGGCTTCCGGCGGCGCACGTTCGTGGGCACGCCCTACTGGATGGCGCCCGAGGTCATCGAGTCCTCGGACCAGGGCTACACGGAGACCGCGGACATCTGGAGCCTGGGCATCACGGCGTTCGAGGCGCGCCGCGGCCCTGCCCCGCCGGCAGTGGTGCGGGAGCGGGCATGCTCCGCCTCGGCTGTGACGGCCGGCTGGGAGCTGCGTGGAGGCGCGCACATCAAGTTGCGGCTGGAAGAGCATCGCCTGCTCCTCCAGCCATAGATGTAACACACTTGCCGAGCTTCGGGCCTCTGCATGCGCTGTCAACAGAGGCAGGGGCTGCTGCGCACAGCGCCGCCAGGGACCTGACTCACGGTGCGGGCGGTGCGCAGCTGGCGACGGGCGCGCCGCCGCATGCGGACCTGCACCCCATGCGCGTGCTGTTCCTGATCCCCAAGAACCCGCCGCCCAAGCTGGAGGGCCCCTTCAGCGCCGCGTTCCGCGACTTTGTGCGCGTGTGCCTGCAAAAGGCGCGCGCCCGGCCGCGCCCGCGCCCGGCGCCTTGTCGCCGCACTGCAGCAGCACTGCGTGCCAGTGCGCTTGAGAGCACGCATGAGCCATGTCGGGGCTTGCGCGCGCTGCTGGCAACGCCGACCAAACTGCGTTGCTGTGGCAAGGGATGTGAATCGATGATAGCGCCAGAGCCCAGATATAGCTCATCCTGCAGACCCTTCTGCGCGCCTGAGCAGGCTGGTCAGGTGCATGCATGGCCGTGCAGGACCCGGAGCGGCGGCCCAGCTCCGCGGACTTGCTGCGTCACGAGTTTGTGGCGCGCGTGGCGGCCGCGCCGCCGCCCGCCCTGCTCGAGCGCCTGGCCGAGCACGCCGCCACCGCGCGGCCAGTCATTTCCGCCGGGCTGCCGCCCGACGCGGCCGCGCCCGCGCCCAGCTGGGACTTCACGGCCGGCGGCAACCGCGGCGGCACGCTCGTCGGCGCGCGCCCGCTGCGGCCGCGCCCGGTGGCCGGCAGCCTGCGCAGCCACGCGCTGGCGGGCACGCTGGCGGGCACGCTGCGCGCCGACGGCGCCAGCGAGGCCGGCACGCTGCGCGGCGCCTTCGAACCGGCCGGCACGCTGCGCGGCGTGGGCGAGGCGGGCGCGCGGAAGAGCCGGACCGCGCTGGGCACGCTGCATGGCGCCGGGCCAACGGGGGCGGACGGCGGCGGCGCGGGTGCGGGGACGCTGCTCGGGCGGCCCGCGCCGCCCAGCGGCAGCGCGGCGCCCGCGGATGAGGCGGCGGCGAGCGCTGACGCGACCGGCGAGGGGCCCGGCAGCCGCGGCGCTGCCATGCAGGGCACAGGCACGCTGCGCGGCGGTGGCCCGGAGCGCGAGGCGAGCGGCAGCGTCAGCGCGCCCGCCGTGGCCAGAGGAGCGTGGCAGCACTTGGTGCGGACCTCGGCGCGTGCACCACACAGCTTTGGCGCGTGCTGTACACCTATTCCGGACATGTTGCGAGGTCACTGGCGCGCGGCTGCAATGCGGCGCCCAGACCAGTGCCGGTGCAATGCGGCCCGCGGCATGTTTTGGCAAGTGTTCAGCAGGGCGTGCCGCCGGCCGTTTGCAGGCGAGGCTACAGGTGGTCTTAAACGCCGTGTCCGCATCTGCCGCAGCGCACCTGACAGCGCAGGCGCTGTGGTGAGCCTGGCGCGCCCGGGTTTGCCAGCTCTGCTGTGACGGAGGGCTGCATTGCTGCGAGCAGGCGGTCGACGCCATGGGGACTGTGCAAGGGACCATGCTGGCCGCGCCGGGGCCGGCCGGCGCGGGCCCGCCGCTGGCCAACGGCCACCGCGCGTCGCCGGCGGGCTCGCCCGCGCGCGACCCGCGGCAGCTGGCGCGGGCGGCCAGCCCGGGGCTGACGCAAGGCGCGCCGCAGCCCTGGCCCAGCCGCATGCAGCCGCCCTGCTCCTGCTGTGCCGCAGCAGGAGATGTGTTAAAGGCAAATGCAGTGGAGCCCATCCCCAATCCTGTCGGTGTTGCTCTCACAGGCCATGCCCCAGACAAGGTAGGCGCCGTTATCACTGCGAACTGAGGGAGGTGGGTCATCCGCATGCCAGCCCGGCTCCACCCTGCCTGACTGCCACCTGTGGTAGCATCGCTGCGCGCCTCTGCTGCCAGCACCGGGCGTCGATGCCCCAAGTGCAACAACCCGAGCCCACGGGGTGGCAGTTTAATTGCAAAACGATGACAGCGGAATGTGACAAGTGCGGCGAACAGCCGGCCTACGGCGAGTGCCCGGCGCACCTGCACCGCAAGCGCGCCACCGGGCTTGCGGCGCAGGTTCGCCGGGCACTCGCCGCAGGCCGGCTGTTCGCCGCACTTGTCACATTCCGCTGTCATCGTTTCGCAGTTTATCTGCCACCCCGTGGGCTCGGGGTTGTTGCACTTGGGGCATGCCTGCCGCAAGCAGCCTAAGAGCGCGACGCAGCCGGGGGAAAGCCCTGGCCTGACGCCCTGCAGCGCGGCGCAGAGGGTGTGAGCGCGCTGGCGGCGCGGCTGCAGGCGGCGCTGGGCGTGCCCGCCACGCGCCCGCCGGCCGGTCCGTCGGCCGCAGCGTCCCTTCGCGGCAGCCCCGCGCCCTCGCCCGCCAGCGCGCGCGGCGGCGCCGGCGCCGCCGCCACCATGCCCACCGCCGCTGCAGGCACTATGCGCGCCGCTCCCGCTGCTGCTGCGGGTCCCAATGCAGCGCGCGTCGGAGTCGAGGAGGTCGCGGCGGGCGCCCAGGCCAGGTGGGCCCGGCGAAGCCGCAACTACATGGTGAAACATCGTTCACGCAATGTACAAGTCCAAGACCTGCTCCCAACGCGCAAGAAGCAGAGCCTCAGCCGGGACCGTATCAGGCCCGGCCCTCGCCTGCTCGGCCTCCGTGTCAGTCGCGCGCACAGGGACAGCGGACTGAGGCAGTGAGGACAAGGCACGCGGTTTCACCGGACTGAGGCCCGGCTGCGAGCAGGGCGAGCAGCCACGGCGGCGTGGAGCCGCACGACGGCAGCCTGCGGGCGAGCATGCGCGCGCGGCCCGACGACGGCGGCGCGGCGGCGGGCGCGCGCGAGCCGCCAGGCCGGGCTGGCGCGCGCCTGAGCGCAGCGGCGACCCTGCCGGGGAAGCCGCCGCCGGCCGCGGGCGCGGGCGGCCAGGCGGCGGGCGTACAGGCGGCGCTGGTGGAGGTGCGCAGGCCTGTTGCAGGGTTCCTGGCGCATAGGGGAGAGGGGCGGCTGCGGTGTCGTCTGCGAATAGAGCGTTTCACAGCTCGGGAGATCACAACGCCGACGGCCACTGGATGTCCAGGTTTGTCGCGCACGCGCCAGGCGCTGCCTGCTGTCGTGATGGCCTGGGCCGGTGATGTGTGTGGCCCTGCAGGCGAGGTCGCCGCTGGCAGCCGCGGGGCGGCAGGGACGCGTGCCTGTTGCTTCTGCAGCCTGGGAGTGCTGCTGTGCCGACAAAACAGCCGTGGCCTGCACACTGCGCCAGATGCTGCGGCGCGTCAGCAGCGAGGAGGGCGCGCGCGCGGCGGCCGCGCTGGGCGACGCGCCGGCGGCGGGGCCCGCCGCGCGCGGCGGGGCGCCGCAGCTGGGCGCGCTGGGCAGCTTCCTGCTGGCCAGGCGCGCGCACGCAGCGGCACCGCGCTCGCCAGCAGCACCCCGTCCGCAGAGGGTCTGCTGGCAGCGTACCGAGCGCCGCGGGCAGAGCTTCTGGCCGGACGGGCGGGTCGCAGGCGGGTGCTCTGTTGCCAGAAAGAAAAGTGCACTGTCGCCAGCTCCCCGCGCTAGCGGCAGGCTTGTGGCTGGCGGCACAAACCAGCGCGCGTCCCCCAGGAGCCTGCAATGTGCGGGTGGCTGGGCACCGCAGGCAGTTCTTGTGTGTGTGTCCAGTGGACTGAAGTCGTTCGGGATGGCTGCGGCAGGTGGCAGGCGAGCGCGAGCAGCGACGGCGCAGAGCCCGACGCCTGGCGCGACTGCCTGCGGTAGGCCACAATGGCGTCGCTGGCTGCGGGCAACCGCCGCGCCGCCCAAATGAGCTGCCAGTGCGACTGCATGGTGCTCTCACCGCCGCACCCGGAAGCTCACGACCGAAGCGCCACGGGCACCCCACAGAGGTGCTTTTCATGCAGACACTCTGTGTCAGCTGCATCATGTCAGATCTGGGCGACTGAGGGCACAACATGCCGTCAGATAGAGAGGTGGAGAGTGTGCGCGTGCAAGGGCGCTGCCCTCCGGAACGTGACGAGGTGGAGTGTTGCACATTCCCATTTTGGAGGTGTGCGGCGCACGTGATGAACCGGCGTCTTTATACCAGCCTGCGGCGCACGTGATGAACCGGCGTCTTTATACCAGCCTGTGCGGTGCCACGTGCGTTGCAGTGTCCGCCCTTGCTGCACAGCCACGGTGTAACATGCGTGTCGCATAACCTCTCACAGCCAGACTGCGCGTGAGGGTGCTGCTAGGCCAAGTGTACCTCAGCTGCTTCCAGCGGCTCGGGCAGGGAAAGACAGGCAGAAATAGGCAGCAGTCCACTACATCTGGGGCAGCGGGCTGGCGGCCTGGGAGTCAAGCGCCTCCTTCAAGGGTATGTCCTGCGCGCCGGGTGCGCACACGCTGAGCTGAAAGCGCCCCAGGGGCAGGGCCTCAAGCGGAAGCTTGCAGCAGCGCCCAGGCCACCGCAGGACGTGCGAGGGGGCACCATGACGCTCTTCTGCGGCCGCGCGTACAAGCTGTAGACGGTCGCCTGGCGCTGCCACACCTTCAGCTCCGCCTTGGCCTGCGCCCAGAGCGCGTCTGCCGCGACGGGGTCCGCCTCGTCCACGTGTGCCCGAAAGTCTTGCCGCGCCTTCCGCTTCACATACCTGCTGGGGTCAGGCGTGTAGGTGGTCACCGGGGCAGGGACAAGGGAAGGCGAGTCAGGCTCGCTTCAAGCCCAGGCGCGCACTCTCTGATGTTGTAGTTGGGAAACCTTGCGCCTGCACGGGAGCACACGGGTCAGCTCCAACAGCCTTGCATAGACAGTAGACAGCAGGAGCGAGGCGGCGGGCAACGCGCCTTCCCTGAGAAAAGCGCGGAAGAGGCCCCTGACCTCGTGCGCGCTGGGCATTGCAGCGGAACGCCCCTTCTGGGCTGCTTGGCAGGAGCAGCGACTCTTCCAAGGCCAGGACAGGTATATATTACAGTGCACTTCCGCTGCACAGCAGCACTCAACAAGTGTGCAGACCAGATGCGCTAGAAAAGCTAGGCACAGAACGCTGATGAGCCCCTGCTTGATGCGCGTACAAACAGCGAGCTTCCCGCTCTTGGCCCTGGGCCCTAGACCTTTTTTCACACCCAAATATGAATTTGACATGAAGATAATGCCAGCCACTCGTGTGGCCGCCAAGGCCTCCCGGAGGCCTACATCAGAGCAGGTCTGCACGCGCGAGGAACGCCTCGAGCTCCGCATCGTCGTCGCCGTGCACCGCCGCGACCGCTACACGCCGCGGGCCAGCCAGGCGGCTGCGCGCCATGACCGGCTTGCCCGTCTTCTTGAACACGGGCGCGGCCGCGCGCTCCAGCGCGCGCCGCACGCGCGCCTCGTGCTCGCGCTTCTGCGCGGCCAGCTTGCCCGTGCGCGCCACCTGAGAGCGCGCGTGCCCCCTGAGTCGGCGCAGTTTGACGACGAGGGACAAGGGTATGATGTGCTCACATGAGTCTCTCATTTGCAGGCAACCTTGCAGGACAGTGGACACTTTATGCACGCTTGACCTGTTGATACTAATCTGGTTTAAGGCAGCACTGCATGGCTGCCTGGCATGCAGGGTAACTGAGCCGCGCGGCACGGCATGGGGGAAGCATGCAATTGCCTGGCGCCGGGCGGCGCGCGGTTGTGGGGCGGGTGGGGGTGCGCCTGCCGGCGCTCGCGCTCGCGCGCGTGCTCCACGGCCGCGACTGCCTCCGCCGGCAGCGGCGCCGTGGCCGCCAGCACCTCCTCCACCTTTGCCTGCTCGCCAGCGCCTGTGTTAGGCCCGAGGGGGCCGTCTTGAGGGCTGGCCGAACGGAGTTTGATCACTTGCTGCAGCAGAGGCCTTCGGCGCAGCCATGGCGTGGGCAGGCCGGAAGACCTTCACAAGTGGCAACCCGCAGACTTGCTAGCAGCAGGTCTGTCATGGTTGTTGCAGCGCGCAGAGCACGTCGCTTCAGACCTGATGAGCGACGTAAAACTCTCTGCGGGCCCCTCTAAGCCACATGGATTGTGGCTGCACTGCGCGGACCTCCAGGCCGGCCAGCAGCGCGAGCGGCGAGCTGCGCGCGGCCGCGGCCGCGTCGCCCTCGCCGCCGCAGCGCGCCCACACGGCCGCCAGGCGCGCCGCCAGCACCGCCAGCGGCACCGCCGCGCCCGGCGCGCCCGGCGCGCTTGCAGACGGCCCGGCCATACTTTCCTGTCCCCCCAGGCATCCGCACAGCTGGTCCAAGGATTGAAGTTGATCTCCAGGCTCTCCTGGCTCCTCCTCTTCCTGAACACGCGCCATGGCTTCCTTGGCGCGTCTGGCAAGTCACATGTGCTGCGGCGGGAGCGGCACTGCTTTGCATGTGGCGCCCGCGCATTTGCCCAGTTGCCCAGGCGGCAGCGTCCTTGGCCAGGGCCGAGCTTCACTGGCGCACGGGAGGAGGCGACCCGGAGATTGCCCGACCTGCAGGGCGCCGCGCTGGCCTGGCTGCCGCGCCAGCGCGCCCTCCAACGTCGACACCTGCCCGCCGCGCCAGCCTGGGTTCAAGCGCGCCCGCACCGGAGCCCGCATGCATGCGGCCGGCAAGGTGTGCTCGCGTGTGGCGGGCGGCTGGCGTGGGGCAGCAGGGCACCTCAGGATGCAGCCAAGAGCAGACAGAGGAGCTACACGGGTGTGACCTCGGCCCCCAGGGTGTGGATGCCCCCATGCAGGGCGCAGGCAAGGCGCCCGCCAGCCCCGCGCCAAGCATGCGGCGGCGGGTCGCCCTGCGGCCGGCGCCGGGCGCGCGCCTGGGCGCGCAGCGCGCCCGCATCGTCGCCCAGGCGCCGGCGCGCGGCCGCGAGCGCGGCGGCCGCGCCCTCCAGGCCCTCCTCCACCTCCTGCGCGGCCTGGATGAGGAACAGGTTGCGCGCCTCCGCCTGCGCGAACGCCTCCAGCAGCTGCCGCGGCTCCTGCGCCCCGCGCGCCGCCGCTCAGGTCAGCCGAGCGGATGAAATACAGGGAAAAAGAGAACGCTGGGCAGCGCTCCCTTGGCCACACCCTGCCACGCCGAGGCTGCAGGACGCAGAGTACAGCGGGCCATGCACATCGCGCGCCCCTGGCATGTGCCGCGGTGGATGCCGGCCAGCGGCGGCGAGAACGGCGTGAGCAGCCTGACCAGAGCGCCCATGCTGCTAGGTCGCTCGGCGCGGCGGCCGCGCCTGGAAGTACATGGCGGCCGGCGGCTCCTGCGGATCCTGCGGCCGCAGGTGCGCGGGCCGCGGCGGGTCCGGCGCGGCGAGCGCGGCGCGCAGCGCCACCGCCGCCGACCTGGCCGCAGCCTCCGCGCGCTCCGCTTCCTGCGCGCGGCCGGCCGCGCCGTGAGCCGCCGCCGGCACGTGGGGAGCCTCTGCGGTGGCCGGAGTCCCGCTGCCTTCTGCACGCAAAGCAGGCCGCCTCGCGGCTCTGTCGCCTGCCTGCTGCTGCTGACCGCCCAGCGCCTTCCATGCATCAGCTGCTGCATTGGCTGCTGCACCGTTCGTGGTGCACATGCTGACCTCAGCGTGCCGCTGCTGCGGGCGCCTGCTGGTCTCACCGCTATGGTGTGCAGCCATGAAGTGCGTCAGCAGCACACATACGTATGTAGCGTCACAGTATGAATGAAGCATGCATGATGATGTTCCACCAAACCGGCCTCTTGACCCCTGGTGCGACGCACGCAGCTGGTGATGATGGCATGACAGACAAGGCTGCATGTGCAACCGCCCACGCAGCAACCCAGGCACCACCTGCTGGGACTGCGCGCTGGCAAGCGCTGCCCGCGCGGCCGCCTCAGCGCCCCGCGCGTCCGCCCGCTGCTGGCGCAGCGCCTGGCAGGCATCCTCCCAGGCGGCCGCCTCCGCCTGTGGCGCACGCCGGGCGCTCATGCTCAGCTGTCACCTTCGTCCGCAGCCAGAGAGCCTCTGTAATTCCATTACAGGGTCCGCCGCACATGTGCGCCTCGACTCGGGCGTTGCTCTGCGGTGACGGCAGCCTTGCGGGCACACAGGCTGCCCGCTTACGCCGGCTGTCTGCAGGCACCGTCTGTCATGCACGGAAGCGCACATCTGATGCACTGTGCGCAGCTCGTATGGGAAGCCACTGACACAGCTTTTTGGTGTTTCAAATCACAATAAACAACAACAAGCGGACAATAAGCAGGGCACCTGCTGATCGGAGGCGCGCGCGGCCGCCTGGTCCGCGAGCCACTCGGGCGGCGTGAGGCGCAGCAGGAAGGCGCCGCAGCGGCTGCACTCCTCCAGCTGCTCCTCCAGCTTGGCCAGCTCGCTCTTGAGCGCGCTCAGCGCGGCCGCCGCGCGCTTGATCTCCGCGGCCTGCCGCCGCGCGCTGCGCTCGCCCTGCCCGCCCGCGCCCGCTGCCCAGCAGGGCGGAGCTGCATGCGCAGGCTGTCGCACGACCACGTCCCGTCACCCGGCACCGGCGCAGTGCATCGCGCTGGCACCAGGCCGCCGCCGAGCGTCTAGCGAGCGAGGCCCCTGCTGCGGCGCCTGGGGCCGCACCTTGTCCTGCTTGCCGCGCGCCTCGGCGTCGGCCTTGCGCAGCGCGGCCTGCACGCGCTCGTCGTTCTCCTTCAGGAACAGGTCGAAGCGCGCCGCGTCCTCCTCCAGCATCGCCTCGCTCTGCGCGCGCGCGGCCCGTCGCCCGGCGCGCGTCCGCAGGCCATCGTGCGCGGTCCGCGCAGCAGGCAACCGAGGCAGGAGGCTCGCAGCCGGAGCGGGCAGCCTCCCGCACAGTGCGCATGCCTGAGCCCGCTGGAGTCGGTAGCCTAAGCGCCGCATGTGGCTATGCCGTGAGAGTGGGCGCGCCTGCGCAAGTGCTGCGCCGCGCTGCCGCGCACGCTCCTCCAGCTTCGCCATCTCCATCCGCTTAGTGTCCAGGCCCATCTGCGCACGGAACGCGTGTCTGTATGCTTTATCAGACGGCGCTGCAGGCAGCAGCACCACGGACAGCGCACGCGCCACTGGTGAGAGGGACACCCACTGCCAGCCCCAGCCGCGTATTGTTTGTGCAGTGCCTCGCCGGGAGGGCCGCGGGCCTGCACGAGGAAGATCTCGCGCTTCTTCGCCAGGAACGCGGCCATGTTCTCCTTCTCCTGGCGCCGGTCGCTGGGCTGGCGGGCCGCTGCCGTCGCCACCCAGGCCGCGGTCTCGTCGTCCCTGCAGCCCGCTGCGGTTCAGCGCGCTTCAGCACACCATCAACGCACAAGGAGCACCCCCCAGGGCTGCCTGGTGAAGAACGCTTGTGCAAAGGCGCCTCTCTGTGTGCGACAAGCGCGACAGCTATGAGACTGAGCAGCCTCCCAGCGCGCAGCGGGCTGAAGCATGTGCCCCAGAGCGCAGCGGCGTGCCTGACGGCCTCCCTGCGCGCAAAGCGCCTGCTGTTCAGCTTGCCCGGCTCCCGCAGGACCGCCGCGTGGACCGTGGACGCAAATGTGGCCTGCTGCTGCACCGGCAGCGTGGCCTGGCGCGCGCGCTGCTCGATGGCCTGCCGACGCGCCTCCTCCTGCTGCAGCAGCATCTCCTCGTCGCTCGGCATCGCAAACGGGTTCCGTGTGATGGCCCTGCAGCGCCAACAGGCCCTCTCTCGCTGTTACACAGTGGCGGGTGCGGGCAAGTACAGCAAGACGCCAAGGCGGCGCACGCTTTTGGCGCAATGGGGTCAGCGTCGGGCCTGCCATCAGCCTTGCTGCCCACACCGCTGGTCCGGACCTGCTGGCGGCCCAAACAGATTCATGCTTCAAGGGGGATGAGGCAACACAGGCGAGGGCACAAGCACGCGCGCTGGCGGGCCTGCTGCGCAGTCTGCACAAAACTGGCTTCTGACTGCCTCGCGTCCGCAGCTGACATAGTGCGGCCGCTTGCGCCTGTGAGGCCCTGTCGCTTGCACCTGTTCTGCGCGGCAAGGTTTGAAAACGAACGCTCCATTTGAAGTCACTGTCTGTCTCCAGCTGCCCGCGGCCGTCCCTGAGGTCGGCAAAGTGCGCGCCACCATGGTGCGCAGCTTCGCAAGAGCCTCAGTGGCCAGAAGGTTGCCTTGTGTGCGCCATGGCTGAGGGGTTGTTTGCTCGCAGCCTGGACGCCGCGTCCAAAGGCTGGCGAAAGGTGCGTAGGCTGCCCATGCCCTGCGCACCAGCCCACAGTACACTGCTCACTTCAGGTGCACACCGTGCGCAGTGCAGCAGCACAAGGAGCAGAGACGGCGCGAGCAGGACTTCGCGCGAGCAGACCTAGTCAGGTGCGCCTCACGAGCTGCCGCGGCCGCGCGCCTATCTCCAACCAGGGCTAAAAGCAGACCGGGCTGTGCGCAGCTACTATGGCCAGCAGCGCAGCATTGACGCGGCCACCCAGGCGGAGGCGCGGTGCGCGCAGCGGGGGGAGCAGCGAGAAGCTGGCCAGCTCGCCAGGCTGCAGACGGAGCAAGGCGTGCAGCAGGAGGTGTGTACACACTTTAGCCAGCCTGCACACTCCAGCGGCCTGCTGTCCCTGAGCCAGTTGGCCGGCCCTGTGCTAGGCTGCAGAGGCGGCCGAGCTGGAGCGGGTACTCCGAGCAGAAGACGAGGCAGCAGTCGCTGTGCTGCAGCGCCGCGTGCGCGAGGAACAGGCTGCGGCCTGTGAGGTGCAGGTAAAGACGGCACCCATCCGTATGTTATGGCTCAGCACAGGGGCTGGTCTGCCACAAGGACCAGCCTCTGAAAGTGAGTGGGCCTTGCGTCATGTGGCAAACATGCAGTCCATCACAGAGGCCGTTTGGCAAGACGGATGGTGCTCCGAGACCCTCCTTGGGGCGGCTTCGCAGCAGTGAGCAGGTACATGCGTGCAGGCGCTGCGAGAACGCAGCGAGGAGGTGCGCGCGCTGCAGGCAGCCATATGCGCTGCAGAGGCCGCGGCGGGCCTGCAGCGGCAGATGCAGGAGCGGGCCGAGCTGGCCGCGCTTGAGCAGCAGCGCACCGCGGCCCTGGACGCCACCATAGACGCCGCCCGTGCCGAGGCACGCTTGCTGGCTGGATAATGAGGCAGGTACTGGTCTTGTCAGCTCGGTAGACAGCAGTGTGCATGCCTAGGAGCGCGATGCACAGGAGTTCTGCTCTGGTACCGCATGTCCCCTACACGTTGTGCTTGTGTTGCGCCAAGAGTCTGAAACCTTCGCCGCTCATGGAGAAAGTCGCCAAGGTTACTTATTAATGCCGCAGGCAGTGCACGCTGAGGAGCAGAGCGCCGTGCAGCGGGAAAGCGAGCGCCTGCGCGGCCGTCAGGACCTTCAGGAGCAGATACTGCAGCGCTGCGACATGCAGAGACTTGCGCAGGCACGACGCGCCCAAATGTGTAGCAGTTGTCACTTCTTGCCATATAATGATTTGCAGGCCAGGGTGCAGATTGCTAGGCTGTAGCCGTCGCTTGGCCAGCGCAGCATGCATGCATGATGCAGCCGAAAGTGCTGAACAGATGGGCGCGCCGGGGCTCTGCAGGATGAGTATGAGCAGGACCGCGCGGCTGTTGACGCAGTAGTCGCGCGCCTGGAGAAGGAGGACAGGCTGGAGGCTGAGGCCGTTCGCATGCGGCGCACAGCCGTGCAGTCCGAAATGCAGGCGCAGCGTCAGGCACAGGCCGACATGCATCGCACGCAGGCAGAGTGGGAGCGCGCTGAGGACCAGAGGTAACCTTTCCTCTTCCTGCAGTGCCCCGGCAGCAGGTAGTGCTGCAGTGCGAGCTTGAGCAGAGTGCCCTGCTGCGGCATGCAGGATACGGGCATTCGCTGAGCAGAAGCAGCAGCGCCAGGAGGAGCATGATGCAGCAAAGGCCGCCAAGCAGGACTTGGCGGACAGGTGACTTGTTGAGAAAAAAATTTACTTGCAAACACTTCGTCAAGGTGTTCTGACGCTACGCCCGTCGATGAGCGTCATGCCTGCCGCAGGGCATATGAGGCAGTCAAGGCGCAGCATGTTGGGGAAGCCGCGCGACGCGCAGAGGACGAGCGGCTCATTGACCTGCTGTACGCGGAGGAGGCAGAGGCACGCGACCAGCAGCACAGCGAGGAGCACGCGCAGGCGCAGGCCGAGCAGCGCGCTCTGATGCTTGCCGCCAACCAGGAGCAGCTGCGCCTCAAGGCACGCTGATACATGCGGCATTGCATCATGCCTTGCCCATCGACCCTTGGCGGTGCACGGCGTGAGTTACAGGTCTGGTGGTTACCTGTGAAGATTGCACGCATACTGTTTGAAGGAATGCCCGTCTGCGAGCATGTCAGCACTGTGTGTTACAGTACTGAGCTTACCGCTGAGACAGCATGAATCCGAAGTTGCCATTCGTTGAGCGGCGCTGCTCACGAGGCGCTCCGGCTAGCCTCACCTGGCCCCCAGCCCCCGGCAGGCGGAGCGAGAGGAGCAGCATCGCAAGGACGAGGCGGCGCTGCGAGAGAAAATGCTGGAGCAGCTTGCTGAGCAGGACCGCATCGACCAAATGAGCGCTATCGCGCGCCGCGTAAAGTGCGCAGAGGAATGCATGCACACTGTGGTGACCATTTTTCAACAATGCACGGAGTGTGACATGACGCCATGCTCTGCTGTGGTGCTGCAGGCGCCAGGCACACATCAGGGGCGTCGAAAGCTACCTGGCGCAGAAGCGGGAGCTGTTCCAGGCTGCCTTGGTGTGCCCGCAATTCCTCTCCTTGCATGGTCATCAGGCCACTCCATGCTGAACAGCACTAGCAGCGCCGTGCTTGTAGCACATACAGGTGACCCTGCATTCCTACACGTGATGCATGTCTTTCGACAGGCGCGCGAGCGGGCACAGCAGTCAGTGGAGCGCGCTGAGGAGGCGCGCAAGGCGCACATCGTTGACCAGGAACGTATGCGCCTGCTGCAAGCAGTGCCGCACCTGCATGCCTTTTTGCCGCCGGGTACGCTTAGACCTGGGGACCGGGTCATACTTGATGCTGCCGTGAGCAGGGACGCAACAACCCATTGAGACAGTGTGTTGATGCACAGTATGTATGCATGATATGTGCTACTGTGATATGAAAGGCGCTTGAGGGATACTGGCTTTCAACAAACGCAAGTATGAGCATAACCTGCTGCAGTGCAAGTGCCGCATGGTCTACCACGTCGATTGGTTGCAATACTGCCTCATGCCTGACACAGTCCTATCCTGATGCAGTCAGATATGTTGAGCACTGGGGAGTGCTGGTGCATGCCAGAGGCGACAAAGGCACATGTTCAGCGCCTGGCCTGTTTATTGGGCACAGAACAGGTGGATCTGCTGACCCTGCATGTCCAGGCCTGTTCGGCCAACAAGCTGCTGCGCAAGCGCTTGCGCGCACTGCAGCCTACTGCATGCGGATCTGCGCGGCACAACGACCTTGTCAACATGAGCCTTACGTTCATCGAGCATGAAACATCAAGAACAGTCAGTCCATTTCGGAGCCGCTGTCAGTCAGGAGGAGCACAGCCTGGTCGTACGCGTGCGCCTCATGGCAGGCACAGGGTGCATGCACTGCAGCTGGCTGCAGATGCCTTGAAACTGGTGCACAGGCGGTGCACTAGGCTGTACGCGCACCTCGTACTCGCCGCCAGTTGTGATGTAGCGCACCCACGGCAGCGCCTGGTAGCCGCTCTTCTCGATCACCTTCAGGTAGCGCACCTATGGCATGCACCCCATTTGCTGCTCATCATGCCGATTCATTGTGTATACAGGGTGACAGAGCAGCACTGGCTATGGTCCAAATGTAAAAGCACACTGCCGCACAACAGTGAGTGGCTGTGACATGCCTGGATGCCAGAGACGGTGAAGTACGGGATCTCGAATGACACCCGCATCGGCGGCATGCGGCCGTGCGCCTCCTCCTCTGCGGCCACGCTGGGCAGCCCAAACTTGCAGCGCAGCAGGAACTCGCGCCCCCCCGGAAAGCTCTTGATCTTCCAGATCAGCGCCTCCTTCTCCGGCACGTACACCGCCGCGCCCTGCGCATGATGCAGCGCTTGTATGCATGAATGCAAATCACCCCATGTGCATTCTCATAACGACCAAGCGTGCCAAGCGGATCACAAGCAAATTCAGAAAGCGCGAGAGCCAGTACACAGCCTGTCAAGCCACAGCCGCGGGACGCACTGCGGACATGCAAGGTGTCGTGCAAGGGTTCATGGGTCTAGGGGCCAGGCACGCGAACCTGGGACGCGCGCACGGTCGGTGCGATGGCGTCGGGCGGCAGCGGCAGCAGGATCTCTACGTTGTTCGCCGAGGAGCGCTCCTTGAACTGCGAGCGCGCCTTCACCAGGTACTCTGTCCGGCTGCGGCTGTGCTTCTCCACGATGCACTCCACCCAGATCAGCGGTCGCACATTCTGGTTGAGGCGGTAGGTCCTGCACGCGCGATCCACAAGCGTCTGCAGGCAACACACATGCTTCGCCTGCGCTGTCCAAGCCAACACCATGCACCGGCGGTGCCACACTCCTGGCAGCGCACCTGTCCAGGCAACACCACGCGCCAGGCGGCACAAGACTCCCGGCGACGCGTCTATGTGCGCACATCACAGCGCAGGGGGCGCGCACATGAGGTCGAAGGCGCCGTCGGGCGGGATGAACGAGATGGTCCGATCGTTCTCAAAGCGCGCCAGCCGCACGCACTGGTGGAACTTCATGTCCTCCAGGTCGACCGCCTTGTTCTTCCCGCCGCGCCCTTGCGCATCAAACAGCACCTGCGCACGCGCTGGGCATGCTGTCGCGCGCTGGCCGCCTGTATGGCAGGCATCATGACCATGACAACGATCGGCAGAGGCAGCACGCCCCGACTGCTAACCCCTTTATGTTGGCATGAAGGGTAGGGCACAGTGCTATCAGCACAGTGCTGCTGAGGAAGGGCACAGTGCTGGCACAGTGCTGTTGAGGAAGTTCAGGCCATACAGCGGCCCACTGCTGACGCGAGAGTGCAATTACGAAAGACTGTATATCTGGTAACAGAAAAGCAAGCCTCATTGGGCCTGTCATGCGCGGCGAGCAACTGGCACATCCTGTAAACAGGCTGGTCGAGGAGAGTCTGCACAGGCCGCGCCTTGTCATTGAGCCCGAGCTTGCACTCCGGCATCCCCGACAGGAAGGTGCGCATCTTCAGCGCACCCACCACCTCCGAGCGCACCACCGTCCCGTTGCTGTTGACCAGCAAGTTCACGCTCTCCACCACGTCCAAGAATACCTGCGACGTTCCAGAACAGATGTTCATGGTACCATGCATCTGGTCTTATAGAGCAGTTCCATGCACATGAAGTGCAGTGCTCCTTGCGCACACGTGCTCATCACACGGCTCCACAGCGCCTGCTTTGGAGCATGATGCGCACCTCGTTCTTCTTATACCGGATGCCCTCGCTCCGCCACGACACCGCGTTGGTCACCGCCATGGGCGGGCGCGCCTGCACCTGCGGCGCGGAGACTCCCTTCATGCAGGCATCCAACAAGGCTCGGCGATGCATGTGCAAGCAGCTGCCAGGTGGGCAAGGTAAGCAGGAGCAGAGCTCTCTTTCGGTGCACGCCGTACCTCCATTTTGTAGGCGTCCGTCTTTATGTACTCTGCCAATATCTTGGCCTCTGTGAACTGCACCCACCCAAAGTCCATCACCTGCGCCGCCGGGCAGCAGCACTGCGTCACAGTCCTGCAGCCTCATGCTCTGCAGCTCCGCCTCACGCGCCGTGCGCTGCCGCGCGAGCACCACAAGAGGCAGCTGCGCTTGCCGCAGTGAAAGGGGGCTCGCCTCGTCCAGCAGCTCGTACGCGATCACAAAGTTGTCGCGCAGCGACTCCTCCTCCAGCTCGCCGAAGTAGGTGGTCAGGATGTCGCGCAGCTTGTGCAGGAAGAGCAGCGTCGCGGCCGCATTGGCGTTGGTGCGCGACACGGTCATCAGCACCAGGTTGGAGTGCGTGATGTAGGCGTAGCTGACGCCGTCGTCGAAAAACACCGGCGTCACCTGTGAGCGAGCGGCCGCGATTGGCACGCGACTTGGCGCGGCCTTCGCTGCGCGGGAGCCCCTGGAGCCGTGCTTGCAAGCAGATGTGGACCAGCAGGGCCGCGCCTTGCCCGCCTCCTCCAGCTCATTGAGCCTGATGATGAACTTCTCCGCGACCTTCAAGCTCACGTCGCCGCGGTAGTCGCGCGACAGCAGCACGCGACCCTTGAGGTCCAGCACGAAGAGCGCCGAGACACTCATGCCCGCCCAGGGTCTCTAGCCGGGCGCGCGGCGCGCCGCGCGCGGCCCGATCAGGCCTCGCCTGCGGCCGCAGGCGCGGCGGAGGCCTGCCTGCGAGTGCCGGCGGCGGCCGGCGCCTTGCAGATGGCGTTCAGCACCGTGGCCAGGCTGTTCGGCGGGGTGCCTGCGGCTAGCAGCTCCAAGATGACGTCCAGCGCCTCCGCCCTCAGGTTCAAGCCGGCCAGGGCCGCCAGCTCCGCCTTACGCCGCTTGTCTGAGGTGCTCAGCGGGACTGGCTGCCCGTCGCTCATCGCCGCATCTGGACTGGCATACGAGGCAACTTTTAGCGCGCACGATTGGCCCAGGTGCAGACCCAAGCAGTACCGGCACTGTGCAGTTCCTTGCAAGGACGGTGATGGCCCTCCTATCAAACAACAAGCCCGACTGTGCAGTGCCTTGGGAGCTAGAATGTCTTTTGTCTGGTTTCCATCACCGGTAGACATGTCGGCCCTACTTCAGCTTTCACTGTCACTGAGCCTCCCTGGTCACAGCTGATCACGTCCTCCTGAGGCACAGACTGCCGCACGCACGCGGTCTGCACAGTATGGGTGCATGGAAACTTGGTCTGCACAGCACGCGTTCCTGCATCGCCTGCGACAAGTGCTAGAGGAGCGGGACGGCGGAGGAGAGCATGGGAGAGTAAGCGCGGAGCTCTTGCAGGTGCGCAGCACTGGTGGCCCTGGATCGAGCTGCGGCCGGTCGCAGACGCGCGCCGCTTGCTGAAGTTTTTCGGGGCCTGTCGGCGGCGCGGCGCGCTCACGCACGTGCGCGCTTTACCAGTGAGGCTGACTGACCGCGTCGGTGCTGACAGGGAGTGGCTCAGCTATCAGAGCATCCGGCATTTGCATCAGAGCTTCGAGAGGTCTTCGGTCCCTGGCGAGCAAGCTGCGAGGGTCTGCTCCAGGAGCTTGCAGAGGGGGCTTCAGAGGCTGTGCAGCTCGCCCTTGGCTTGGCCGCTGCAGAGGCAGCCACTTCTGCTTGGCAGGAGCAAGGTGAGCATGCCCTGGCTTTCTCACTTGCTCTTGTTGTCATGCGCTGGACCAGGCGCAGGATCACTATCCACCCCACTGGATCGTTGAGGGAAGGAACCAAGGCTGGCGGGTGCGCACGCAGGTGGCCGCACCTGCGCGGCCGCGTTTGCACGTGTCAGCAAGCCAGAGGCGCTCACCACCGCGCTCCTGCACCGGCTGCTGCTGCTCGCGCGCGCGCGACCGGACGCGCTTGGTGGTGAGGCGCAGCATGCGCGGCTGCACGCCGCCGCCCTGCACCAGCTCAGCTCGGACCCACGCGCAGTCACGCTGCTGCCGCTGATCGACCCGCCGCCCGCCACCCGCACGGCCCGGCCAGCCGACATGGCGGCCGAGCTCAAGCGCGCGCCGAGCCTGGCGGGCGTGATGGAGGAGCTCGGCTACGTGTGCAGCCAGGGCGAGGCTGCAATCGACGAGGTTCTTGCGCAGTTTGATGGCCGCCTGGACGAGGCGACCGTGGCGGAGGTGCTGGCGATGATGGCGCGCACGCACGCCGGCCTGGACGACCCGCACGGCGCACAGGCCAGCCTGGCGGCCGCGCTGGGCGGTCTGGCGCTGGGCCCGGCCGACGAGCCGCCGGCCGGCGCGCCGCAGCAGACGTGGAACGCTGAGGCGGTCGTGGACGCGCTGGCGGCCGCGGCGCCGGGCCTGAATTGGCGCGAGGTCGCAGAGCGCCTGGACTGCCCCGGCTTCGACCTGCCGGATGGCGCCGCCTTTGTGATGCTCATGCAGGCCCGCGCCCGCGGCCGTCCTGCCCCAGCTTTCTCTCTCCCTGGCCCCCCGCCGCACGTGCGGCCCGAGCCGGCCGCGTGCTGCAAAGTAAACCCAGACGGCGAGTGTTAGCCAGCTGATACACGAGCATGTGCGCAACACGTAGCGTGCTAACCGCCGCCGGCCCAGCTCCAAAGCGAGGCGGGTCATGCATGGAGCGGCCCGAGGCGCCGAGGCCGACCTGCGCGCCGGAGCCGCGCAGGCGTGGCGGCGCGGCGCGCGCGGCGAGCCCTTCCCGCTGGCCGCCGTGCTGGGGCGCGCCTGGGCGCACGCGCCGGGCCAGCTCGCGTTCCTACGCTGGGCGACCGCCGCGCCGCCGGAGGTGTTCAGCTTTGAGGGCGTGCCGCGGCGGCTGGCGCCACTGGAGGGCCTGGCGGCCGGGCGCTCGTCGGTGGGCACGCCTAATCAGGCCTGGCTGGCGCTGGACCTGTACGCGGCGCTGGCGCGCCTGGATGAGGCGGGCCTGTCCGCCGGCGTGCGCGCGCTGCTGGAGCCGCCCGCCAAGGCCTGCCCGGAGGTGCGGCCCGGCCTGCGCGGCCCAGCTCCAGGCCAGGGCCTCCGAGCCTGTCTCGTGCAGGTCGAGGACCAGCTTGTTCCACTCGACGCATGCGGTGAGGGTTGAGGGTACGGATGCTGTCGCCAGCTGTGGAGCTGCGAGCGTGTGCGCACGCAGCGGCACAGCTGTAGGTGCAGTGGGCGCGTGCAGACGCGGCGGGCGCCCGCCCTGCGACAGGTGCTGTGCCTGGGCCTGGCGGCGGCGCTGGCGGGCGGCGGCGGCGCCGCCTGGCGCGGCGCGCCCGCGGAGGTGGCCACCGCGCTGCTGGGCGCGTACGTGGGCGGCCGCGAGAACGACGGCCTGGTGCTGCGCCGGCTGTGGGCCGACGCGGGCGGGCGCGAGGCGGTGCTGCGCGCGCTGGCCGCCGCGCGCGAGGCCGAGCCCAAGGCCGCGCTGCGCGCGCTGCACGTGTTCCAGGCGCGCGCGCGGCCCACCGTCGCTGCGGCCGCGCTCCTCCAGTGCCTGTCCACAAGACGCGCACATGAGGCGGCTGGCGACACCCCTCCTGCTGACATGTCCGGCGGCAGTCAAGCACAGGCAGTGGCGACCCTGCACCTTGCGCCATTCGGTTGACACCCTTCCTCCTGTCGTGCGGACCGCATCGCGGCCACCAGTGCACAGGCGGCATGCACAAGAGCTCGACGTGACGGGCAGGGCGGCGACCGGCCCTGGCCTCCCGGCCCGCGCAGGAGCTGAACGCGCTGCCGGAGGCGCTCGACGCGCTGCCGGCGGGCTTTGCGCTGGACCTGGCGGTGCTGGCCGCGCAGCGCGGGCCCGACTGGGCCGGCCTGGAGCAGTGGCTGGCCAGCCGCATCGCCTCGCTGCAGCTCCCGTTCGTTCAGGTGGCGCCCGCGCCGCGCGCGGCACGGCCGCGCAGCCGCCCGCTCCTGCTCACGAGCAGTCCTGTGCTGCGAAGGAAACACTGTCTTTTGCGCTCCTTGCTTGCGCAGGGCACCCTTGCCTCGCTCCAGACACGGGGAGCCATACTGCTGGAAGTGGCTGCGAGCCGAAGGCTCTGCCATCGCCCGGCGCGCAGGCCGCCCTGGCCTTCCTGGACGAGAAGCTGGCGGCCGCGGCGGGCGGCGCGGACCGGCCGGCGCCGCCGCGGCCGGCGCTGCCGCTGCCGGCCGGCGCGCTCGCGCCCATCCTGGCCGCGCTGGCCAAGCATGCCGCGCCGCTGTCGCCCGAGGCGGCCGCCGCGGTCGCGCGCGTGACTGCCGAGGCGGGCGCCGCGCAGGCCGCGCTCGCGACCGCGGCGCCGCCTGCCGGTGCTGACGCCGCGGCGCCCGGCCCGGCGCCGGCGCCGGCGCCGGCCGGCGAGGCTGAGCCCGCCGCGGCAGCGGCCGGGCCGCCCAGCGGCTTCAAGAAGGAGGTTGAGGACGACGCCAACCTGATCTTCCAGCAGGCGCGCCCGTGGCGCGCCCGTCCAGGCGGCTCCCGTGGGGCGCCTGCTGGTGCACAGGGCCGGCCTGCTTGTTACATGAGCAGGGCGGACCTAGTCTGATGCAATCCGCCGATGATGTCGTGCACTCACGGGTCGCGCACGCATCGCTCAGCTGCGCGCGTCTGTCAAGAACGGCACCGGCGTGCGCCTCTGCGAGGCGCCTGCTTGCCGCCGCAGGCGACGCGCGCCCCCGCGTGCCCCGCGCCCGGCGCCGTGCCGCCGCGGCCCGCCGATCAGGGTGCCGGGCCGGCGGGCGCCGGCGCGGCGGGCCCGGCGCCCCAGGCGACCCGCGACGCCGCGCGAGAAACGGCCATGGCTTAGACATACTCAGAGACCAAGCGAGCTTTGAAGCCAGATAGCTAAGTGCGGTCTTGGGCGCCCGCAGGTGTACGTCGGCAAGGAGACGGTGGAGGGCGTGCTGGCGCGCCTGGCCGCGTTCAAGGCCAGCGCGGCGCCGCACGAGCAGGAGGTGGCCGCCTGCATCCTGCACAACCTGTTCGACGAGTACCGCTTCCTGGCCAAGTACCCCGACCGCGAGCTGCAGATCACCGCGCGCATGTTTGGCGGCCTCGTGCGCATGGGCCTGGTCACGGTGCGCCGCGCGCCGGCCGCGCGCGCCGGCGGGCCGCCCCCTGGCAGGGGCGCTGGCACGCAGCGCGAGCGCGGGGCGCGCGGGCGCGCTCGGCAGGCAGTCCGTGCTTGCAGCGCGAGTGTGTGCGTCAAGTAGGGAACAGAGCCTGAGGTCTGACCATTGGTCACTGCGCCAGACAGTGAGCAGCCTGCGCGCTCTCCTGGGTCCCAGTCTGGCCAGCGCACGCATTGCGGGAGCGCGTGAGTCAGGCTTGCAGCAGCCAGGAGGCGCCCGCTGCCCCGTGTGCTGCCCCGCACGGCCGTGATGCGCGCGCCGCCGCCGGCGCGCAGCACATGAGCCTGGGCGTGGCGCTGCGCTACGTGCTGGAGGCGCTGCGCACGCCGCCGGGTTCCAAGCTGTTTGTGTTCGCGGTCGAGGCGCTGCGCTGCTTCGCCGAGCAGCTGCCGCAGTGGCCGACTTACTGCTCGCACCTGCTGCAGGCGCGTGCGCCGCGCCGGCCCGGCCTGCGCAGAGCCGCCGCCTTGTCTGCGTGGCGCGCGCTCTGCAAAGGTGGACGGCTTCGCGCTGTCTGTGACGGCATATATAGCCCATTTGCATAAAACACTCAGGGCAGCGCATGTGTTGTTGGGTGCCTCGCTGCAATCCCAGGTCTCAGCAAAAGCAAAGCGATATGGTCCCGTCAGCCCCATGCTCTTGCGCTTATGCATGTCCTGCCGCCCCTCCAACGCAGATCATATACACAGAGTGTCTGTATGGTGCGCTCTGCCGGGCCTGTCATGCACCCACTTTCGTCTGGAGCGCTGTGGGTATTCCGAGCATGACTGCTCGCGCAGGTGCCAGCATTCCGCCGCACCGACCCGGAGCTCGCGGAGCGCTGCGAGCGCATCTTGGCGGCCGCGCCGGCGGCCACGAGCGGCGCCGCCGCCGCGCCTGCAGAGGCCCCCGCGGCCGCCGACGGCGCCGGCGTCGGCGTCGCGGCCGCCGCCAAGCAGCCGCCCGCGCCCGCGCCCGGCGCCGGCCCCGCCGCGGGAGCAGGGCCGGGGGATGACGCCGAGGGCGCCGCCGAGCAGCCCGAGGCCGCCGAGGCTCCTCCGGCTTCAGCCGCCGCCCATGCGAGGCCGCCGGCGCCCGGGGCGGATGCTGCGGCCACGCCCGGGGCCGGCACCGGCTCGCCGGCGCCGCCGGCGGCCGCGGCAGGCGCGGCGGCGGCCGCGGCGCTCAAGGGCAGGCCGATGGGCAATGGCGCGGGCCCAGACGTGCGGCTGAGCCCGCACACGTCGCTGGAGAGCACGCCGTTCCCGCAGACGCCGCGCGGCTTCACCGGCTCGGGCGTCGTGGGCGGCTCGAACAGCGCGGGCAGCCTCACGCCCGCCGCGCCGCTCATGGATCCCAACCGCGCCTTCCAGGCGCGGCCCCGTGCCCGCCAGCGCCCGCCGCGAGCCCGCTCCCATGGCCAGCCGCAGCCCGGCACCGTTGGAGCGCGGCTGGCCGGCCGCAGTGTGAGAACCGGCGGTCCTGGGTTCTCCAACCGGGTTTGGCGCTATGCTGGTCACATTGCTCTGTTCTGGGTGGGGATTGGTGGTGTGCCATGTTGTGTCTGACAGGCGCGTCGAATTGGCCTGTGCGGCGTTGCAGCTGCCGGTGCCTGCCATACAAAAGAAGGGGCGACCCAAGGCTGTCTGTGAGGCATGCACAGAGTGCAGAGAGTGCTTATGCAGTCCTGTTGATGCATAAGATGCTGACATGGTCATGCGCTCGCGGCAGGCCATCAATGCTGAGACCCTCGAGCAGGCCAGCCAGGAGGTCGACTACCCGCTGCCGCCGCAGACCGTGCGCCGCCGCATCCTGTACTGCCTGTTCTGGCTCACCGCGCTGTGTGCTTTCGACAGCTACGGCCACCATGGATTGCCTGGCAGGCGCCTGTTTCACCAGCATGCGGAAGAGGAGGGTATGGCCAGCTAGCAAATAAGGCGATAGTGAGAACGTGGGAGGGACGCGTGTGCAGTGCATCACACGGGCCGCGAACGTGAAACTGAGGCGCCGCCGCTGCGCGGCGCGCGCGCAGGTGCAGGACAAGGTGGGCTTCGTGGTGAACAACCTGAGCGCGAGCAACCTGGAGGCCAAGGCGCGCGAGCTGGCGGGCGTGCTGGAGGCGGCCATGTACCCCTGGTTCGCCAACTACATGGTCGTCAAGCGCGCCGCGCAGGAGCCCAACTTCCACGGCATCTACCTGCAGGCGCGCCCTAACCCTAACCCGCCCATCGGGGGGGTCCCGCAGGCCCGGCAGTGCAGGCACCAGCGGGTACACAGTGGACTGTGTACCCTACCCCAGCCCTTTCCCAGGGAGTCTCGCTGCGAGGCCGGCTCCCAGGGGCGTCCTAGCGCCTGTGAGCGTGCCGGCGAGGAGGCGCGTGAGCCCAGGCCCTGGCCCGCCACGCATGGCCCGAGCGCCCGTGCGTACTCGGCAGCGACGCGCGGCCCAGCCCCGGGCGCACGCGCGCGCAGCTGGCGGACGCGATCGGCGACCGCGCGCTGGGCGCCGCGCTGGTGGAGACGACGTACAAGTACGTGCGCATCCTGCTGCGCAGCGAGCGCATCAAGACGCAGAGCGGCGAGCGCAGCCTGCTCAAGAACCTGGGCTCCTGGCTGGGCAAGCTGACGATCGCGCGCAACCGGCCTGTGCGCCACCGCGACCTGGACCTCAAGGGCATCCTGTACGAGGCGTACGCGCAGGGCAAGATGATCGCCGTGCTGCCCTTTGTGAACAAGGTGCGACCGGGTGAACACGGCGTGCGCGCGCGCGCCTGTCGCGGCGCCGCAGTTGCATCGAGGTCTAGCTGAGGTCGTCACAGGTCTCCACGAGTGCACAGGTGCTCGTCGCGCTCGGGCTTGCGCGGGTTGCTGTGCAGCAGCGTGACGGCTCTGTGCCGTATGCTCGTCGGAGCGCTACAGCGCGAGCTTGGCAGCGTGCGTCCTGGTCGTGTGCTGCGCGCGGGCGTGAGCAGCCGCAGGCATCGGCGTGCTCGCCCCGACAGCGCAGAGCATTGGAGCGCCCCCCGAGCGCGCGAGGCGGGGCGTGGCGACGCTCGCGCCGCTCTGTTGACGCGCGGCGGGCGCGCCGCGCGCAGGTGCTCGAGCCGTGCCGCGAGAGCAAGGTGTTCCGGCCGCCCAATCCGTGGATTCAGGGCATCCTGTCGCTGGTGGCCGAGATCTACAACCAGGACAAGCTCAAGCTCAACCTGAAGTTTGAGATCGAGATGCTGTACCGCAACCTCAACCTCTCCATCAACGACGCCAAGGCCTCGCACTCGCTGGCCGCGCACAAGCGCGACCCCGCCAACAACTTTGACTTCGCGCCCGACAAGGCCGCGCCCGCCATGCCGCCGCCGGCGCCGCCGGCGCCGCCGTCCGCGGCCGCGCTGGCGGCGGCCGCGGCCGCGGTGGCCGCCGCGGCCGCGCGCCCGGGCGGCCCCGGCGCGCCCGCGCCGCCGCCGGAGGCGCCGCCGCCGCCGCCGCCGGGCGCGCCCGCGCCGCCGCGGCCGCCGGGGCCGCTCGAGGCGGCCGCCGATGTCATCGGCGCGGCGGGCACCGGCTTCGGCGCGGACCAGGGCCTGTACGGCGGGCTGCACGCGGGCGTGCACATCTCGGTCGCGCAGCTGGGCGGTGCCGCGCTGGTCGACCGGCTCGGCCTGCGGCGCCTGGTGCCGATCGCGGTGGACCGCGCGGTCGTGGACATCATCGAGCCAGTCGTGAACCGCTCGGTCACCATCGCGTGCACGGCGACCGCAGAGCTGATCGTCAAGGACTTTGCGGTGGAGCAGGACGAGCAGTGCATGCGCAAGGCTGCGCACCTGATGGTCAGCAGCCTGGCGGGGCAGCTGGCGCTGGTCACCTGCCGCGAGCCCATGCGCGTGAGCCTGCTGGAGATGCTGCGCTCACTGCTGCAGCCCGCGCTGGAGCCGGTCGCGCTGGAGCATGCGGCCACGGCGCGCGCCCCTAACCATACCCCTGCGCACGCCCGGCGCCCACCGAGCGATCATCCTCTGCGCGGCCCTGTCTGAGCGTGGCATGGCCGCAGCTTCGATGATGGCAGACACCACAACTCTGTACCTGTGATGCCAGACTCAGGGGCGCGGCGCATTGCCGTGCCACCCACGGCCGGTGCTGGCGGCGCCGCGCGGACGGCGCCCATAGGGACAGGACATCCTTGCGCTCATGGGGTCATGACACCCTACCAAATCCTGTTTGCTGCGCGCGCGCAGGTGCTGACCAACGACAACCTGGAGCTGGGCTGCACGTTCATCGAGAAGGCCGCGACCGACAAGGCCATCCGCGAGATCGACGAGCGCCTGCTGCCCGCCTACCAGGCGCGCCCGCGGCCGCGCCGGCGCCCCCAGCCCCTGCATAAAAGCACCCCGCACGGCCGCGCGCCGTAGGGCCTGGCAGCCGGGGGCAGCCACGCGCTGACGCAAGGCGCTGGGCAGCCGGCTCCACCCTGGCGCCGCTGACGCTCGCTGAAGCTAGCTCACCCGCCGAGGCGGATGCAGATGCGGCCCGTCGACCATGACTTGCAAAGAAGCTTGAAGATGTCGCATGAGCGCGTGCAAGTGCGTTCTCGCGCGCGCAGGCGCGCGCCAAGGCCAAGGCGGCCGGGCAGCCATTCTTCGACGCGGCGGTGGTGAGCGGCGCGGCGCGCTTCCCGCGCGCGCTGCCGGAGTCGCTGCAGCCGCGCGGCGGGCACCTGCTGCCCGCGCAGGTTCGCGTGTACGAGGACTTTGCGCGCATCCCGCGCACCGCCGCCGGCTTTGGTGCGCACGCTGAGGCACCCCGGAGCGTCCCGCCCCCAATGGGTACTCATTCCAGGGATTGGTTGCGCGGACCTGCTCACGTCCCCGAACAGCCTCCAAAAATTCAGTAGGAATGGCTTGCCACCCGCGGGCGGTGAGCACCTACGCGCGCGCCTGGCGCCGCTCAGCCCTATGCTGCTACCGCCCCCCGTAGCTCGCACCAAGGCCGCACGAACATCCCACAGCTTGGTGGCTCTCACAGCGCAGCCACGCCCATTAGCGCAGCGCCCTGCAATGGCGAGCGCGCGTGCGCAGGCCCTGCGCCGCCGGGCGCCGCGCCGCCGCCGGGCGCGCCGCCGGGCGGCGCGCCGCCGGCGCCGCCGGCCAAGCACCCATCGCTGGCGGGCTCCGCGGGCGGCGAGGGCGCGGCCGGCCTGCTGTCCGCGGGCTCGGCGGGCCCGGAGGAGGCGCCCAGCGCGCTGCAGGCGCTGCAGGACAAGTACTCCGCCTGGCAGCAGCGCCTGGAGGCCGCCGTCGCGCAGGCGCGGGCCCCTGGCGCCGCCCCGCGCCATGCCGCTGCAGCTGAACACAGTTATATGCCGTCCAGGTCCAGGTCATAAACCATATAATATCTAGGGCAGCAGTGCCTTTATCGAGCAAGTCAGCATTGAGCATGTCCCGTTTAAATTCTTGCACACAGTTTTTGCGCTCCACAAGCCTTATGTGCGGTGCGCGGCCGTGCCCAGCGAGGAAGGAGCCCCTCCGCAGCCGGCAGCCTCCTGGGTGCTGGTGGCGCGGCGCTGACAGCGGGGCGCGCGCCGCGCCGCGCAGGACCCGCACAAGCCCATCGGCGAGCTGCCGGCGGATGCGGAGCTGCGGCTGCTGGCGGAGAAGCTGGCGGAGGTGGCCGACGGGCGCGAGGACGCGGCGGCAGTGCTGGCGCGCAAGGTCTTCGCGCGCATGTACGAGGTCACCGGCTCGCTGTGCGCCCGCTCTGGCCGCCGCAGCCACCCCACCCACCTCCATGTTTAGTATATGAAACTAGTGCCCGTCTATTTAGGTCAAAAGTGCATCGTTTCCACACTGGCTGCGGTCGGGGCTGGCAGTCGGCGCGTGGCAGGCCACAGCATGGGCGCATGAGGGGCCCACCTCGTCGTCTGCTCGCAGCGCATGCCAGCGCCGCTAAACAGCGCCGCACGCCGCGCAGGCTGCACACGGGCGCGTCCGCGGCTGCGCTGGGGGCGCTGCGCGACGGGCCGCTGCGGCGCCTGGGCGCCGACTGTACGGCCTGGTGGGCGGGCCTGCCGGACGAGCGCAAGTGGCGGCGCGAGGCGGGCGAGGCGCTGCTGCGCGCGCGCCTGCTGCACCCGCCCGAGCTGGACGCGCACCTGAGCCAGGCGCGCCGCCGCGCGCCCGCGCCCGCGCGGGCGTCCGGCCTCCAGGCACTCGCAGCTGCGCTTTGCGGGCCGCACAGGTGGCATCGACTACCCGGCGAGGCGTGCTCAGCTGCTGTGGTTGTGGGTTACCCGCCAGATCAACTCAGTTCAGCTCGCCGAGGTTCCCACCACTGGCTGATCGGTCAGGTGGCAGGCGCTGCCGCATGCACGTCGACAGAGGCGCCGTACTGGGCGATGTTGTGGGTCGCCGTGCGGCAGGTGCTGGGCTCGGGGCAGCTGGGCCACCTGGCGGTGGACTTTGCGGTGCACCTGGTGCGCGCGTGCGTGCTCGCGGAGCCGGTGCTGGGCGCGCCGGACCTGCCGGCCACGCTGGAGACGCTGGGCAAGGTCGCATACAGCCTACCCGCGCCCGCGGGGCTGCAGCTGCAGGCGCTGGTGCTGGAGGCGCGGCGCGCCAAGTGCGCGCCCCCCCCCTGCGCCGGGCCCCCGGCGCCGCTCGGCATGCGCGGGTGTGTCCCTTGCTTGAGGTGCGGTAGGGTAGGGAAACGCGTGACTGGGCTGCAGGCGTGAAGCAGGATGTGGCGTCGTGCCGGCAGGCGGGGCACGCAGCGAGCTCTGCAGCAGCCTCCAAAGTCAAGCTTGGGGGGCAGTCCTGAGCTCGTCGTGCTGACGTGCCCGCCTCATCACAGCGCATTGCACCTGCAGCAGTGAGGCTGGACACCGCCCGCGCCGCCCTTGCCTCCGCGCACTGTGTGCGCAATGCGTGGGGCTGGGCGGTGCGCGTTTGCAGCCAGCAGAGCCTGGGTCGGACCCGGGGGCTGACGGGGCGCTCGGTCTGCGCTTGTGCGCGACCCGCCTCAGCCGCATGCGCCCCAAGCAAGGCGAGGCACATGAGCGCGGCCCACCTGCGCAGCCCTGGTGACACCGGGGGCGGCACGCCCTGACCCGGGCCCCGCCTCACCGCCCGGCTGCGCGCCAGGGCGGGCCCCGGGCCGGGCCTGGCGCCTGCGGGCGCCGACCCGCCGGGCCTCAAGGACCGCGTGGCGGAGCTCTTTGATCGCTGGGTGCGCCTGGTGGAGGACGCGCCCTGCGACAAGGTGCACGAGAAGTTTGTGGAGGAGGCGCGCGCCGCCGGCCTGCTCAAGGCGCGCCCGCGCCCGGCGCCCTGCCCCCCCGCCGCCCGGCCGCCCGTGCGGCAGCTGCGCCGTTTGATCCAACAGCCCATGAGCGGGGTGCGGCTCCTGGGGTCGCATCCAGCGTGATGCAGCCGTGGGTGCAGGGCGGTCAATCGGTCTCTCCTTTCAATGCCAGACAAAGGCTGGGCCTGGCTGGAACCCTAGCAGAACCCTAGCAGCCCCTGGCCCTGACGCGCGTGCGCTTGCAGGGCGACGAGACGACCGACCGCGTGCTGCGCCTGCTGGCCGAGATTGCGGTCGCGCACTGCCTGGGCAGCGAGCTGCCGCTCGGCGGGCCGCGGCCCGGCGCGCTCAACTTCATCGCGGTGGACTCGTTCGTGCGCCTGCTGTGCACGCTCATCCGCTGTGCGCCCTGCTTCTCCCCTCGCCTGTTCGGGACGGGCGGCGCCCCCAACATCGACTTCAAACGTGCTATGGATCTTAGGATAAGTTCTGATATGGTCTTGGTTACCACAAAAGAAGTTGCAGATGGCAGGCAGGGAGGGCGCACGAATTACTGGATACAAGCCTTGTAAAGGCCCTGTGAAGCTGCAGCTATGTTCAAAAGAAGGTGCACCGACGTGCGCTGCGGCGCGGGCAGACCACGGCGGCGGCGCGGCGCTGCTGCAGACGGCGCTGCGGCTGGTGGTGGGCGTGGCGCTGCGCGACGCGGCCGCGCGCGGGCCCGAGTTCAACGGCCGCCCCTTCTTCCGCGTCTTCATCGGCCTGTTCAGCGAGCTGCCGGCGGGGCCGGGCGCGGCGGACGCCGCCGAGCTGCCCTACCTGGCGCGCGCCCGCGCCGGCGCATGTCGCTGGGCCTGGCGGGGCTGCCTCGTCTCAGCGGTGCTGCCTGAGTGGCGGAGGACGTGCTGAGTCGGGTGGGTGCGCGCTCACATGGGCACAGCTGCTGTCTGGCGCTGCCATGGCTGAGGGGCCAGGCAGGCCGGCCCTGGTCCCCACGGCGCGGTCTGCCGCCATGGGTGGCATGCACGGGCCGGCCGCACGTGCACGGGCGCCCGGCCTGGCAGGAAGGCAGCCGGCGGCAGGCAGCGAGGGGCGCGGGCGCTGCCGCGGGCGCAGGTGATGCTGGCGGGCGCGCTGGACGCGCTGCAGCCGCTGCGCGTGCCGGGCTTCGCCTTCCCCTGGCTGGAGCTCATCTCGCACAGGCGCGCGCGCGCCCCGCCGCCCCCGGGCGCGGCGGGCCTCGCTGGTAATAGCGGGCGGTGCAGCAGCTTGCAGTGCTGCCCAGGGCGCGATGGCACGAGCTCTGCTGGCTCGGCGAGCACCCCGGGCGCGATGCGCGCATGACAGGGCTCCGCGCTTCTGACGATGCAGCGACGTCGCAGGCGGGCAGCGGGCAGCCGAGCTTGCGCGCGCGAACCGTCAGGGGACCCTGCCTGCAGTACAGGACAGCTGGCACGGGGGGGGGCAGCGGCTGACCGGCCGCGCGCGCGCGCAGGCGCTTCATGCCGGCGCTGCTGCAGGCGCCCGGGCAGGCGGCCTGGCCGCACCTGCAGCGCCTGCTGCTGGCGCTGCTGCGCTTCATGGAGCCCTACCTGCGCAACGCTGACCTGATCGAGGCCGTGCGCGTGCTGTACAAGGTGCGCGCGCGCGGGGCCCGCAGCCCGTCGGCCACGTCGGGTCGAGCCGCCCACCGCGGCGCCCCTGCCGCGTGCCGCATGCAGCGTGGAGGCGCTGCAGCGTGGAGGCGCTGCAGCTCCCGCCCTCCTGCCGGCCGCGGCGTCCGCCTGCATGCCGCGGCGCCTGCTCAGAGTCTGGAGCCCGAGCCTGTCGGCGGCTTGGCGGGCGAGCCGTGATCACGGCGCCGCCGGCGCTGCTCTGAAGCGCGATAGAGGGGGCTTCAGCGCTTAATAATGGCCGTATGAAGAAGGCCTCTCTGCCTGAGAGCTCGAGCAGCGAGCCAGGCCCTGGCAGCCGCACGTGAGGCCACAGGCGGCTGGCCGGCCCAGCACGGCGGGCCGCGGCCTGGCACCGAGTGGCAGGGCGGGGCCCTGATCCGGCGCGCGGCCGAGCGCGCCAGGGCACGCTGCGCGTGCTGCTGGTGCTGCTGCACGACTTCCCGGAGTTCCTGTGCGAGTACCACTTCGAGCTGTGCAACATGGTGCCGCCGTCGTGCATCCAGATGCGCAACCTTATCCTGTCCGCGTTCCCGCGCAACATGACGCTGCCGGACCCCTTCACGCCCAACCTCAAGGCGCGGCTCCCCCGCAGCCTTCCTCCCTGTCCCTGACCGCTCGCGACTGTGCGGCGCCCTGCACACTACAGCCGTGTGGCCACGCACAAGCTCGTGGCCTCCATCACGCGGGTCGAGCAGGCAGGTCGAGCTGCGCTGGCGGCGCCGCGCGAGGCGCCTCAGGCCCTCGCCCAGGGCCGCGCCCCAGGTCGCGCCCGGGCGACCCTGCAACCCTAACCCTAACCCTGCCGCAGGTGGACCTGCTGGCCGAGATCGCGGTGCCGCCGCGCTTCCGGCCGGGCGCGGAGGCGCTGCTGCCGCCGGCGCTGCGCGCGGAGGTGGACGCCTACCTGGCCGCGCGCCAGCCGGCCGGCTTCCTGGCCGCGCTGCGCCAGCGCCTGCTCCTGCCCGCGCACGAGGTGCACCTGTGCGGCACCAAGTACAACGTGCCGCTGCTCAACGCGCTCGTGTTCTACGTCGGCGTCCAGGTGCGCGCGGCGCCGGCCGGCCCGGCCCGCCAGCCTCTAGACACTGTGTTGGGCGCTGCGGGCTGGCAGGTCGCGCGGCATGTGCCGCCCTGGCTGCGGCCCGGCTCTGGGCGCGCCGGCCTCGCGCAGAGGGCCGGCGGGTCCCGTGACCTCGGGCGGCGCCCGCTCGTGGCCGCCTTGATGATGGCGGCCCGGGAGCGATGCGAGCGACTGTGCAGCTGTCACGTGGTTGAGCTAGCACTGGCTTCTGTCTTGGCGGGCTGCAGACAGGAGGACAGAGGAAGACTGCGTTGTCCTTCTCGCGCTGACGGCTGAGAGCGGCGCGGCGCGGCGCGCGCAGGCGGGCAAGGCGGGCGGCGCGTCGCCGGTGATGCACGCGCCGCCGATGGACATCTTCCAGCGCCTGGCGGCCGAGCTGGACACGGAGGGCCGCTACCTCTTCCTCAATGCGCTGGCCAACCAGCTGCGCTTCCCCAACAGCCACACGCACTACTACTCTTGCGTCCTGCTCTACGTGTTCGCCGAGGCGCAGCAGGCGCGGCGCCCCCGCCTCGGCCTCCCCGCGTCCCCGCCTCGCTGCCGCAGTGTGGTGTGCTGCACGCGCTCCTGCAGACGCCACGGGTCACGCTCGAGCAGCCGGGCGGCCTGTGCGAGCGCGCGCGCGGGGCCGCGCAGGAGATCGTGCAGGAGCAGATCACGCGCGTGTTGCTGGAGCGCCTGATCGTCAACCGGCCGCACCCCTGGGGCCTGCTCATCACTTTCATCGAGCTGATCAAGAACCCGCGCTACAACTTCTGGCAGTTCAAGTTCACGCGCTGCGCGGCCGAGATCGAGCGCCTGTTCGACTCGGTCGCGCGCTCATGCATGGGCCCGCCCAAGGGCGGCGAGGAGGCGCAGGCCCCGCTGGCCGAGCCCGCGCGCGGCTAGGGCTGACCCCGGCACCCGTGCGGGCGCGCCCGAGGGCGGCCGGGGGGCGCAGGCGCCGCTCGCGCTTCCAGCGCGCGACGCGCCCTGGGCCATGTGTGGCCACTGCTCAGAATTGTGTGCTTGCGGACGCTGCGGCCCAGAGGCGGAGGGAGTGCATGCAGCTAGCAAAGTCTGCGAGGCGCCAGCACAGGTGCTGCACGCGCGCGTCTGCCCGACAGGGTCCCGTGGCCCGGCGGTGCCCGCCCAGGAGTGCAAGTGCGGACGCACTGTAAGGCTAGGAGTGGCATGGCGGGGGCCAAGGGGCAGGGGTGTCGCTGCGAACGGCCTGGCGCTGTGCGTATGCTTTGCCGTGAAGTGATGGTGCTACGGCGTCTGGGCCTTTTGCGAGAGTGTGTGAGAGCGTGGTGCTGGCCACCAAGGGACGGTAGGACATCTGTTGTGCACCGCTCCCTGCTCGCCGGGCTGTGCATGTGCCCTGGACCAGTTTGGGCCGGTCAGCAGGGCTAGCAGCTGGGCCGGTGTGGTGGGGGCCCCCTTGTGTTTGCAGGGTACGGTGCCTGGGGGAGGGTGCGTGTTGGCCAGAGGCCTGGCCGCGGTCGCAGGACATGCTGTCATGCAAATGCCCCGCTTTCTCCTTGGCTGGCTTGGGCACATGGCTCACAACAAGTCTGCGGCCTCTTCGAGTGTCGCCGGAGGCGTAGTAGCCTTGTCCTCACTCTGCGGCGTGCCCTGTCCAGTTCTTGCAAGCACCTCTGCCAGTGCGTGCGGCCGGGCGGCGGGTATCGGCCGGGCCGCGTGGGGCTTCACTGTGAGGCAGCTCTGCTGCTCCTTGGCTTTTTGGCGTCCGGTCAGGGCCCACTGTATCCTGCGGACTGTAGTGTAACATGTGTGTTCAAGGCATCAATTAATGTGCTCTCTTGGCTGCTGTGTCACATAATTCGGCATCAAGTGCAATCAAAATTTGAACACACACATGTAGGGGGCGTTTGGGCCCTAGTGGAGGAGGGCATTTGAGCAGCGTGTCCTCTCAACCTGACAATGCACGGTCTGGTGCATGTGCAGCCAGATGTGCGACTAAGCTACTGATGAGCCGCTTATCGCTGTGCCTGTTCTGCCCAGGTAATAGCCTGTGGTGGCACCACAGGTGCTCGTGATACCTGAGACTCACCCGCGGTGCTCCGCTAGGCGACTCGCTTGGAAATGTCGATCTGTGCAGAGCGCTGCATGCCGGGCGCTGGCTGCAGCGGGCATGCAGCGCCTGTAGTCGCCACGTCGGGCGCGAGGCGAGCACGCATTGCACTTCTGTATTGCTGCTTCGTCAAGCTCTTGCCAGTGGTTTCATAAGAACACCATTGCCTGTAGCAAGCTGTTCTGATAGCCACCAGCGGCCTGCTCAGAGTGGGCTGCTTGCATGCAGGCATCGGGCAATGCTCAGGAGCGCGCGGCGTGGCAAGCGTGCGCAAGTCCACTGCAGGGCTGCACTGGGTGAGGAGCTTGTCTCAGCGAGGTGCGAACACCACAGGCAGCTCCCTCTTTGACAGGAGCGTCACGTCTGTTGTGGCAGTGCACGTGCGGGTGGTTGCAGTAGCCTTCTTACGTGTGGCTTTGGTGCCAAGTCATGGTCCAACTCTGCGTCGTGCCAAGCAGCACGCAGCTCCTGGTGTGGGCGCTGGCAGCGACGTCCCTTTCATACACTGGCCAAGCTGTGACGCACACGCATGGGGCTGCGCGGCAGGCAGGCGCTGGAGGCGGCGCTGGCGCGCCTGGCCGACGAGCGCTTCTGGCGCGGCCAGCCGCCGCACTTCGGCTCGCAGGCGGCCGGCCAGCTGGCCGGCCGCGCGCAGGCGCTGGCCGCGGAGCGCCTGTCCGGACTCGCCCTCGCGGAGCGCCTGCAGGGCCTGTCGCTGCCCGGCGCGGGCGCGCCGCCTGCCTGGAGCGCCGCCTGGAGCGACGGCTGGCGCGGCGCCTGGAGCGACGGCTGGAACGGCGCTGCGCTCCAGGAGCGCCTGCAGGGCCTCGCCCAGGCGCGTGACCGCGCTGGCGCCCCGCCGGTGGGAGGCCCGCTCGGGCCAAACAGGGTGGCAGCATGCAGGGCGCAAGCTTGCACAAGTGCTTATGCGGTCGTGCGCGGGCTTGGTTGCTTGGTTGGTCTGGTTGTGGCGACGGGATGGCGTGCGCTGCGGCAGGCTGCGAGCGCGCGCGCGGAGGGCGCGGGCGCCGCGCTGGCCGCCGCGCTCACCGCCAAGCCCGGCGCGGCGCCATCCGGCGCGGACGCGGGCGCCGACGGCCTGGCAGGGCTGGCGCCGCACTTCGGCACACACGCGGGGCTGGATGCTGCGCGCGCGCTGGCGGACAAAGCGGGGGCTGCGGCTGCGGAGCTAGGGTTCCATGGCCTGGACCTCCGGGCGCTTGCGCCTGCTGAGGGGCCGCTGCGGGAGCTCGCGGCGGCGGCGGCCGGTGCGGCCGCGGCCGCAGCGGCGGCGCCTGCGGCGGCCGCCGCCGCGCTGGCCGGCTGGCAGCCCGACCAGGCGGCGGCGGCGGCGGCCGGTGCGGCAAGCGCGTTTGCTGCAAGCCTGCAGGACGCGGGTGCGCACGCGCGCTGGCAAAGGGCTGTGCAGAACCGCGAGCCTTGCTCGGCAGCTGTTGCCGCCCGGCGACTGCACACTGATCACATCTGATGTTCACCCTTGGCTTCTCACCTGCTGTCGACACCGGTGTCCTTGACGGTTGCTTCGACGCGGCAGAGCTGGGCGGGTACAGCCCGTCGACCGTCGTGCTGCTGGCTGCCGGCATCATCGCGTTTGTGCTGGCGACTGGCGGCCGCGGGCCGCCTGCCGAGGCTGTGCAGGCGCGCCGCTCCGCTTGCAGGTCGCTCTTCTGCTTGCACGGCACCCCACTCTGCGCCGGCCATGGTACTCACACCCGCACGGCGCGCTGCCTCTCGCGCGCTTACGCTGCCAGGGAGGCGCTGGCGGACGCCTCCCTGCGTGCACGGCGGCCGGCGCGCGCGCGCAGCGCGGCGCTCGGGTGGCCCGGGTCGCAGGGGTTGCACAACACACGTCGTGATTAGCGCCAGTGAGCGCGTTCATGTGCTGCGAGCGGCGCAGGCCTCGGAGCAGCTGCCATGGGACTGGAACGCGGACGCCGTGGCGGCGTTCTGGCGGCGGCGGCCGCTGGCCGTAGCCACGCGCATGGCGCAGGTGCTGTCCGCGGCGGCCGCGGTGGGCATCGGGCTGGGCCTTGACTACGCGCAAGGGCGGCAGTCCGCCAACGCGCGGCGGCGCGCCGCGCAGGCATGCACGCTTTCTTGCCAGAAGGGTGTGGAGCGCTTCAAACACACGTGTGTTGAGTGGACGCATGGGGCGCGTGTCCTGACCGCTGACCAACAGTAACCTGCAAGTCGGCCATGGCCCCGGCGCCTGCGCCCAGCCTCGGCACTCCGCGGGGCGGCGGCGAGGCGCGCAGCCGCGGGCGCAGGTGCGCGGCGCGGTGGAGCGCCTGGGCCCCGCGTACGTCAAGATCGCGCAGGCGGTCAGCACGCGCGTGGACATCCTGAGCCCCGCGTATCTGGTGGAGATCGAGCGCCTGCAGGACCGCGTGCCGCCTTTCCCCACGACCCTGGTGCGCGCCTGGTTTAGGGTCAGAATCAGGGCTCTGACCGCGGCCGCACGCGCGCCGCCTGCAAGGCCAGGCCCCGGCGCGGCGGTGTCAGGCTGCGCCAAGTGGGGCCGCAGCTGCGCGGCTGAAGCTGTGCGGGCCGGCGCGCTGTTTCACGCGGCGCGCGCGCGCGGCGCGGCAGGCGCTGGCAAGCATGGAGGAGGCGTGGGGCCGGCCGGCCAGCCAGGTGTTTGCGAGCATCTCGCCGGCGCCCATCGCGGCTGCGTCGCTCGGCCAGGCGCGTGACCCGCATCCGCTGCAGCGGCGTCGGTGAACATGTAGCGTTTGTGTCCATGTTGCCTTTGGCACTCAGGCGCTCCTGCTCAGCTGCGTGTGTGCGGCCTGATCAGTGCTGCTCACAGGTGCCAGAAAAGCTGTGCGTCTGCTCTGGCGCATGTAGTCGAAGGCATTCTGTACTGCATGTGTGCGCTGTATGCGCGACCTACACAGCGCGCGGCCCTGCGACCGTGACCGCGCGCGCACGCTGGTGCCACAGGTATACCGCGGCACGCTGGCGCCGGGCTACGGCGGCACGGACGTGGCAGTGAAAGTGCAGCGGCCGGACGTGCGCCGCGCGGTCGGCCTGGACCTGTACCTCATGCGCGGCGCGGCCGCGTGGCTGCGCAAGCTGCCGCAGGCGCGACCTTGGACCTCGTCATGTTATTAGGCCTGTGTCCACACCCTGGCCCCCTAACCCTATTCTTGGCAAGCCCCTCCACCCCTTTCGGGTTGGCAACAACGCTGCCCAGGCTCAGGACCCTCTGCTGAAGCAGGGCGAGGGAGCAGAACAGGCTCCCGCTGCTGGTCCAGGAATGCCGCGCAAGCGCGCGGGCAGCAGGTTCACGCCGGCGGCGCCTGCGCAGCTGTTTGTTATGCCCAGGGCGGGGCTGGCGAGGTGACAGGAAGGTCCGCAGCGCCCGCTCGTACGGCGACCGCCGCTCACCGCACGCTCTCAACCGGGGCGGGCGGCGCGCAGGTGAAGAGCGACTGGGTGGGCCTGATTGATGAGTGGGCCGGGCGCTTCTTCCAGGAGCTGGACTACGAGCGCGAGGCGGCCAGCGCGGCCACGTTCGCGGCGCAGATGGCGGACCTGCCCGGCATCACCACGCCCGACGTGCGCCCGGACCTGTCGTCGCACACCGTGCTCACCACCGCCTGGGTGCCGGGTGCGCCCGGCCCCGCCCGCGCCCGCGTCAGCGGCCTGCTCCTGGGCTGTTGCCCGTGCGTGCGAGCGGCTGAGGCCAGAACACCAACGGCAGGCGCATGCAAGGAGGGTTGGCACAGCTGTGGCGCGCCGCATGGCATTGTCTGTGTTGGGCTTCCGTTGCGCATGCTAAATGCTGCGCTCACAGCGGCGGTGTCGTCAGGGGCCCATGCGTCCGCCTGGGCAGCACTGCGCGCTCGTGTGGTGGGCGAATGGTGGGCATAAACAGCGCAGCGCATGTGATGCTGCGCAACACTGCAGGAGCTGAGCCCCGCGGGCGGCCACTCGCGCAGGCGAGAAGCTGAGCGAGAGCAGCGCCGGCGACGTGCGCCAGCTGTGCACCACGCTGCTCAACTGCTACCTCATCCAGGCGCGCGCCCGCGGCCGCCTCGCGCGCCCCCGCGCCGCCGAACGGGCGGGCGCCATCCACAGTGCCCAGTCGTTCCAGGCTGCGTCATGAGGCTCGGCACTTGCTGGTCCCCCCCCCTCTTCCTCCTGTGTGTGCTGGCGCTGCGCTGTGGCGTAATGTGTGGTAACTACGAGCTGCTGCTTGTCATGGTGCGCATGAGCGCTGTGTGTGCACAGCTCACCATGGCACGGTGTTGGCGTGGCCTGACGATGCGGCTTTGCTGCGCGCGCAGCTGCTGGAGACGGGCCTGCTGCATGCTGACCCGCACCCGGGTGAGTCGCTGCCCGTCGCTGCAGTGGCCACACCTGATCACACAGCCTCCGCATGTCCGCCTTTCAGCACGTGTTAACAGATTGAAGCGCTCGCCTGAGGCGGTCGGCATGCAGCCACCTGCATGCGCGCCAGCCCGCTGCGCGCTGGCCGGACGCCCCCCGTGGGCGCGCGCCGCCCAGCGCGCCGGGCAGCGTTGGCGCGGCAGCTGCCGCCCGTGGCGAAAAAATACACGAATGAATTGAAATGCGCGGCGCGCGCAGGCAACCTGATCCGCACGCCCGATGGGCGCATCTGCATCCTCGACTTCGGCCTGATGACCGAGGTGCCGCCCGAGCGCGGCCAGGCGCTGGTGGAGTACATCGCGCACCTGAGCGTGGAGGACTTTGCGGCGGTGGTCACGCACGACCTGCCCGCGCTCGGCTTCATCCCGCCCGGTGCGGCCGCGCGGGCGCCCCCGCGCGTGGCGCCTGCTGAGCGCTGGGCCGCGTCGCGTGGCACTGAGGGGCAGGCTATGTGCAGGCTGAATCCTGCGAAAGTTGCACTGTCCGTCCTGATTGTAGATGAGGGATATTAGACACATGGGCCAGTGAGATTAGGCCGTGAAGGGCGCGGACGAGGCAATTAAGAGCAAGACAAGGGGTGCCTGGCGTTGGTGCAGAGGGTTTAATGCTTTGAGCCAGCACTGCTGCTGACGCGTGGCGCCCCGCAGGCGCGCCCGACCCCGTGGCGTCCGGCCTGGTGGCGCCGCTCGGCAGCATCCTGCGCCAGCTCAGCAAGGGCGGCGGCGCGGCCGGCATCAACATTGACGACATTACCGTCGAGCTGGACAAGTTGACGCGCGACTACCCCTTTCAGGCGCGCGCACCCTAATTAGCCCATATGTAGCATAATCAAGCTGGTGCGCGACTACCCCTTCCCGGGCGCGCGCGTGCGGTGCTTCTGCCACTTTGCTGTGCCCTGCCCGTGCAGACGAGCTGCCGAGGCGCGGCCTTACGACGCGTTGCAGACCGGTCGTCCTTTAGCATGGCTGGCCTGCCATCATTTATTTGATGTGTTCGAATGTGTCTGTGACAGCAGTGCGGGGACGGCGTGCGCTGCTGTGTCAAGACGTAGCATTGAGCGCCGGCGGCGGCAGGTTCCGGCCTACTTTGCGCTCATCCTGCGCGCGTTCTCTGTCATCGAAGGCATCGCGCTGCGTGTTGACCCCTCCTACTCCATCGTGAAGGCGCGGCCTCGCTCGTTGAGTATGGACACCGATGCATGTTCGCGTTTTGTTGACAGCAGGAGGCATTGTATGTAGCACATGTGATGTATGTTTTGTGTCGCAGACGTAAGTCGCCTGGTGAACGCCTGGCGCAGACAGGGGACTCTGTGCTGGTCATACGTTTCATAAGAGCACAGGAGACACTCTGCCAGTTGTCTGCATAGGATGCATGGTCGAAACAAAGGTAGGGTTGCGCCACAGGAGTGCTTCCCGTACATCGCGCGCCGGCTGCTGACTGACAACCACCCGCGCACGCGCGCCGCGCTGCACCAGCTCCTGTACGCGGTGCGGCCTCTGCTGAGCTGCGCCATGCGCTCTGTAGGACAAGTGTGTGCCAGCTTATGAGGGCGTTCTTATTCGCCTCCACGGCAGGATGTGTCAGTACTGCTATTCAAGCCTTACATGCGACGTGTTTTATGATGGATGCCTGGCTGTAAGTCTAAGAAAGCTTCATGGGGCAGCACGGAGCCGATTGAGTACGCTGCGTGAGGCCTGTGAAACGAGGTCATTGCGGTGCGCCAATGCCCCCCGCGGCGCCGCCGCGCGCAGGACAAGGCGCGCGTGAGCGTCGCACGGCTGCAGCGCCTGACGCGCGGCTTTGGCGCCTTCACGGTGGCGGGCATCCAGCCAACGCCGGGCGCGGGCGCGCGCCCGCTCGGCGCGCCCACAGCGCAGCTGGTCAGCCAGCCCGCGCGCGACGCGCTGCGCCTGGTACTCAGCGCCGACGGCAGCTACCTGCAGGCGCGCCGCTGCCCGCTTCCATGGCCACGCGCAGGCAGCATGCAGCGTCGATGCTTTCTGAGGGCAGTCTGACGCGGATCTGCATGCGTGTGGCGGCGTGTTTGCCCCGCACCTGCGACTCTCGGCATGAAATGTCCCGACAGTACTGAGTCGCGCATGTATATAGCCTGATTGGGTGTCGTTACAGTAAGGTGTTATAACAAGTAGAAATTATACGCCATTTCGTATGCCATTCTGAGCGAATGTTGTTCTAAACATACAGGAAGTTGATGTCAGCGCGTGAGCGCGCGGGGCAGGAGGTGCTTGTGAACGAGCTGGTGGCGGCCGTGTCGTCGCTGCAGCGCCTGGCGGCGTACAACCTCGCGCGCAACGTGCTGGCCAGCGCGCCTGCGCAGCTGGCCAGCGGCGTTATTGCGGCGCTGGGGCCCTGGCGCTCGCTGCTGCTGCCGCTGCCCACGCCGCTGGAGCTGCTCTCGCAGTGCGCCCTGCTGCCAGGCTGGTGCTCTTGTGTGCGCTGTGGGTGCATCAGGCCCCCGGCCACCATGCCGGCTGCTGCCAGTGCCCCATCTTGGTATATTCGCCCCGAAACAGCTGGCGCTGTGTGACCACGCGGCGTTGGCAGACACTGGAGCCCTGCTGTTGAGCTGATTTCCAGCACCCGGGATCCCTGCTTGCTGTGCAGCTCCAGGCCAACCCGACTCGCCAGCGCCACACATAGGCACCCACGTTGCTCTGCATACTTCCTCACCGCCCTAGTAACAGGCTCGTGAGCCGGATTGGCGTTATGCGCAGGATTGCGCTCGCAGGGTAACGCTTTCAGGTGTCTTGACGCTGTGTGCATGCCATGCGCCGTTCCACTAGGCCATGCGCCGTGACACCAAGCGCGCGCTATTGGGGCTAACTTCGTGATCCCGCGCCGCGCAGGATCGCGCCGGCGGTGGAGCCGGACGCAGAGGACGCGGAGGCGCTGGCGCTGCTGCGCGAGGTGGCCGCGCTGCTGGACGGCGCGCCGCAGCCGGCGCTGGCCGGCGAGCAGGGCCGTGCCGCGCTCGCCGCGCTGCAGGAGCTCGCGCCGCTGCTGCCCGAGCTCGCGCCGGGCCTCGGCGCGACCGGTGCGCGGCGGGCCGCTGCCGTGCGTGGGCACCAGCTGCGCGCGGGTCGTGCAGCGCCATGTGTGCGTGGCCGGCACTGGGGGGTGCCCCATATGCCGGACACGAGGAGCACCTTACGCTGAGCTCCACGAAAGAACTCATGCCTTGAGGCTGTCCATGCTCTGGTCTGATAGTACGGCTTGGCGGTGCATGCATGCATCGACCGTACCGGCGCGCGCAGGTGAGCTCTTCGTGCGCACGCTGGTGCAGCGCTCGGCGCAGCGCCTGGCCGCCGACGTCGCGCCGTCCGCCGCGCGCGCGCGCCGCGCCGCGCGCAACGGGCTCGCCACCGACGGCTCGCCCGGCCAGACGCACACGCTCGGCCGCGTGAGCGGCCAGGTCGCGCACCCGGGCGGCTACGGCCAAGCGGGTCTCAGCATGAACGGCGCTGCAGGCCTACTGCGGAACGGCTACGAGCCTGCTGCTGGCAACGGGCAGGTGGGTGGCTCCGCAGGGTTTGGGGTTCCGGGCTTTGCAAACGGGTACACCAGCTCAGGCAATGGCTATGCGTCGCTCATGGGCAACGGGCGCACCGGGCAAGGGGAGAGCATGCGCCCCGGCACCGGCCCGGTCCGCAGCCCGGAGCTAGGGTACGCGCCGCCGCCTGGCAGCGACGGCCTGGCGCCCGAGCCGGTGTCAACGGCGCTGCTGGCGCAGCCGCGCGCGCCCCCGCTGGTGGACAGCATGAAGAAGGACCAGCGGGAGGCGCGGTCACCGGTCGGCCGCCTGTGAGAGCGGGCACTGTGACGAGCGTATCTCCTGGTTGGGCGCCGGGGGAGGCAGGAGTGTCTGGAGTGCGCTGTTCGCCACGTGATGGGGGTGAACGTGCGATATGCGCTGGCAAATAATCGTGATGGTCATTGTGTGCTGTCGTGGAGGTGGGCGCTCCGAACCGCATGCTGTCCAGGCCACCAACTCGTTCAGGAGGAGGGGTTGCTTTGGCAGAAGAAATTTGTTTCATGCACGCATCAGGGGACCCCTTCTAGCTCGTGATGGTTGGTTTGCCTTGCACAATGCATGTCCGCCTCGTTGGTAGTTTGATAGGTGTAGGTCAAGGTAGTAGTTAAATACTCCATGTTTCAGCGCACATGGGCCGCAAGTGACCTTGTATGTACGTATACGCCGTAGCGGCAGTTGAATGGAGCGCATTTCTGTTGTATCTTTTATGGTTGTCTTGCATCTCCAGCCAAGTTGGCATGGATGCTCAGAGGGACTTGCTGGCATCCACAATTGTGGAGAGTTGCAACTCTGTCAGGTGCAGATGTGAGCAGGTGCAGATGGAGTTGATCAATTGTTGAGCTCCTTAAAGTGGCGCTCCCAGCATGGGAACTCTGCGATGAACTAAACTCGGTCTGGCAACAGCTTGAAGCTTGAAAAGCACATGTCCGAGCTGGTTGTGAAGCGCTGCTACTACAGAGATCGCCTGCAGCACGACCTTGACACTGCAGAGAACACAGGCTGACTTTCTTTATAGAGGAACGTGCATTGAACGTTGAGGCAGGACACCTGCAGACTTTGCAGTCACCGAGCCAGACATGATCGAGGTCGTCCTGAACGACCGCCTGGGCAAGAAAGTGCGCGTCAAGTGCAAGTGCGCCCCCGCTGCTGCAGCGGCGCCGCTCCCGCTTCGCTCCGCGGCGTTGCTACCTTGCGTGCACTACAGCTCACGTGTGTATGGTCCACGGGGCGCAGCGAGGACGACACCATCGGCGACCTGAAGAAGCTGGTCGCCGCACAGACCGGCACGCGGCCCGAGAAGATCCGCATCCAGAAGTGGTACAACGTGTACAAGGACCACATCACGCTGGCGGACTACGAGATCCACGACGGCATGGGTGCGCGCCGGCACCTCAAGCAATGCTGCGCGTCTGCATGTTAATTGCCCAGGCGCGCAAGTTGGTTTGCCAGCCGCAGACCCGCCACCTCGTGCGGGGCCGTGCGCAGGCCTGGAGCTGTACTACAACTAGGCGCCCTCCCCGCCGCCTGCCATGGACTATGGCGGCTTTGACGAGACGTCGCCGGGGCCCGCGCCGCAGCCCAGCGTGCTCGGCTGGGACGACACCACGCCCGGCGGCTCCGGGCCGCACCTGCTGCCCGGCAGCCCGCCGCTGCCGTCGCCGGCGAGCAACGCCGCCGGCCCGCACTCGGGCCCGCCCTTGCGCGGCTTCCGGGGCGGCGACGCTGGCCAGCAGGGCGCCCAGGGCCAGGGGAAGGGCCGCGGCGCGGCGGGGCGCGGCAAGGCGGCGGCGGCGCGCGACGGCCGCGCCAAGGACGCGCCCGGCGCGGTCGTGTGGGCCAAGCTCGCGCGCTACCCCTGGTGGCCCGCGCAGGCGCGCGGGGTGGCCCACACACAGGCGCTGCGACGCGCCTGTCTCGGACCCCGCTCGTGGAAATATGCCAGCACCGCGCAGCGCAGCAACTGGGACAGCGGGGCCGTGCTTGTGCGTGGCGCCAGTCTGCTGGCCTGGGGGCCAAGTTCGCTCGCGTCTGCCTCGACGCTGTAGTCTGCGGCCTGTGGGTTTCATGCCATGTGCCTGATGCCACTGAACGGCCACCTGAAGAGCAAGGCACCACAATACCCGCTGGCAGCAGCCGCCGCGGCTGCCCACTCAAAGTGCCGGTGTAAGCCATTGCCTTGTTCAACCTCGAGTCCGCCTTTGACCAAGACTACGGGCACGACTGGCCGACCTTGCCGCTGGTGCAGACCATGTCCCCTGCAATGTTAGTGCTAGAAAGGGGTCAGGGGTCAGGCTCTCGCTGCTGGGCCGGGCACCCATCAGCCCTGCAGGCGTCACTCCGGGGGCTCGGAGTGCTCTGACAGCGCGCGCGCGCGGGCGGGCAGGTGCTGGCGCTGGGCGACTCGTTCATCCCGCGGCACGAGGAGCCGCCGCGGCGCGGCGCGGTGCCCGTGCGCTTCTTCGGCACGTACGACTTTGCGTGGATCGAGAGCCAGCGCGCGCTGGCGCCGCTCGCGGGCGCCTGCGACGACCACGCCGCCAAGTGCAAGACGCAGGCGCGCCCCCGCCCGTGCAGCGCGGGCTGCGCGGCCGCCGGCGCGCTCTGTCGTCGGGCCGCCTGCGTCTGCCTGTTGTGGACGTGCCGAAGGGCGGGCGCCTGTGGGCGCGTGGCAGCCGCACGCCGCGGCTGTCCGAGTCGACACGACCCTGAGCATGCAGCTGCGTGCTGCCTGCCGCTCTTTGCCAGATGCACCTCGCAGGACGGGGACAGAGCTTTCCTACCCTGCCCTCGGCCGCTGGTCGGTGTGTGAGGCGCCCCGCGCCGCGGGCCGCAGGACTTTGTGACCGCGCTGGCGGAGGCGGAGGCATGCGTGGCGAGCGGCGCGCTGCCGGAGGGCTTCTTCGCGGAGGACGACGACGAGGAGCCGCCGGCGCCCGGCCCCAAGCCGCCGGCCAAGCCGCGGCCGCGCCCCGCCGCCAAGGCGCGCGCCGGCGGCGCCGGCGGCGGCGGCGCGGCGGGCCGCGCCGGCGCCGACGGCGGGCGGCGGCGGCGCGGCGACCCCGCCGCCGGCCGCGGCGAGCGCGTGCTGCGGCGCCTGGGGCTGCTGCCGCCGGCCGGCTCGCCGTTCTGCGAGGCGGTCTGCCTGGCCGGGGCGCGCGCGCTGGCGGCGCGGTAGGCTCCGGGGCGCGCGCGGGGCCTGGCGGCGCAGCTGCGCTTGCATGCGGCCTCAGCAGGAGCGGCTGCGGAGTGCATCCAGCGTGCAGGCGAGCGCCGTGCGTGCTGCCCGACCTGGGAACGCTGTCGCGCCCGCTCGCAGGCCTCGCCGTACTGCTGCCTGTCCCGCGGACGGATAAATATTCGCCGGACCAGGGTGTGTGGGATCCAGGGCAGGCTGGCATTCAGCGCGCGCAGCTCATCCTCCGTTGCTTGGGCTGGCCCATTGCTGGGACTGGCCCGGTCATACGGCAGGTCAGGCCAGGCACGGGCTGGCTGCAGTAGATGTGCTGCAGCTCTGGTCTGGGATGTTGTTCAGCGCCCGGAGGCCCTGAAGGATGCGGGCTCTGGCCCTGCATGTAACATGTGTTGCACTTCCTGAGCTGCTTACATTTACCAAGCAGGTCACCCGCATGTAGGAGCACGCCGGAAGTGTCGCTGCAACACCTGCAGCATGTCATGAGAGGCAGATGCGCCTCACAGGCAACTCCCTCGCTCAGCTCGGCAGATGTTGCGCACAGTAGCAGACAGACAGCCTGATGTTATTAGACGCGACAGCACCCAACGTTCAGCACACCGCACTCAAACGCAGGTTCCAGCAACGCTTCCAAAACCCTGCAATGGTACACAGGCACGACAGCCAGCCGCGCAAGGCACCCAGCCGCGCGAGGCACCCAGCGCGCAGCGCGCACGCCCAGCCGCTTCCAGGCCAGCAACCTGGCCTGGCGCCTGCCGCATGCACCAACCGGTCTCCTCCTGCGCGCAACCCGCCGCCGCGAGCGCCGCCCCCGGCGACCCCATCGTGCTCGAATCACCGACCTACATCGGCGCGTTGGCCGCGGCCCGCGCCGCCCCCCCCCCCCCCCCCCCCCCCCCCCCACCCCCCCCGCGGGGTGCGCCTGGCCGCGTGCGGCCGCCCGGGGCACGCTCAGCGCCGGTCGGTCTTGCCGATGCCGCGCTTGCCGGAGAACAGGTGCTTGGGCTTGAGGTCCGGGATGTGGCGGTCGCCCTCGCCGCGCCGCGCCGCCTTGCCCGCGCGGCGCTGCGCGCGGTCGCCCATCTTGACCGCGCGGTTGCGCTGCGCGGCGTCCTTCAGGCCCTTGCCCTCGCTCGGCGCCGCCAGGCTCAGCGAGCGCCCGCGCGACATCGACCTGCGCGGCGCGCAGCCCCGCTGCCTGAGCACAAGCTCCCAGGCTGCTCGGCGCGCCGCAATTGTTGTGCTGACAGGCGCTGCCACCCTTAAATATGCCAGGAGATGTGATCACAGTGGGCGCAGCAGGGCCACATGCATTGACACTCGGCGACATGGTGCACATGCGGCGCGCAGCGCCGGCGCGTACAGCGACGGGCGTGGCCGACGCCCTTAAAGGCAAGTACATATATGTAAATATACTTAAAATTGTAGATTAGTATATCGGCAGCGCACCGCGACTTGCTGCTGTGCACGCGCTTCTTGGCCGGCGCGTCGACGTCCATGCTGGCCGACGCGCCGGCGGCGGCCGATGCGGAGCGCGCGCGCTTGCGACCCACGCGGCTCTGGCTGCGGCTGCGCGCGCGCGCGACCGCCGCGTCCGCGTCCAGGCCCATGCGCTCCAGCGCGCCCTGCGCCAAGCATTGGAGTCACGTGCGGCCGGGGAGTGGCCCAGCGGCTCCCCGTGCAGGGCCCGGCATGCGTCACCGAGCAGCAAGGTCTGACCGGGCTGCCAGCCCGCGCACCTAGCACTTTGTACACAAGCCCTGTCTACCCTGGAAAACGCGCAACGTTTTTTTGCAGCTGCTGCACAGAAATATCTTGTGCCCACAATGATGCATGCACCGAGCCCGCGCATACGCACTCTGCCAGACCCCCGCAGATCTCCCAAACCCCCTTCTCCCCGCAGCGCGCGCCTTCATGTTGCGCGTGGTGGCGGTGCGCCCGGCGTCCGCGCGGCGCGACAGCACGGCCTGGTTGTTTGCCACCGCCTTCTTCATGCGGTGCACCTTCACGAGCGCACCGCGGCGCGACCGGATCTCCGCCAGCGTCGCCAGCTGGCCCGGCGTCAGGTGGTCCTCCTCCATCTGCTCCGCCTGCGCGCGCTCACCAGGCCCTGTTGACACAAGGAGGAGTATGTACCCAATGCCAAAAGGCTACTGAGCCTCTGATGCAGGAGTCCTCCATCTGCTTCGCCTCCGCGCGCGCAGGCAGAGTCCCCCATGCGCCAAAAGGAAAAAAGATCCAGCGGCAAATGCGTCAAGGCTTAAGTTGAGCGCTCCACCGCCTGCTCTGGCCGCGCGCCTGACGGCGCCTTGGCACAAACCCCGGCAGCGCCCGGCACCAGCGCCCGAACTTCATCCAGCTCTGGCTCTTGGAGCCCCGACCCGATCGTCGCCACCAGCGCAGTGCGCGCATGGGCACGCATGCGCACGCACGCAGGCGCTGCGCACCCAAGGGTGCACAGCCCCCGCCCCGCCCCGTCCAGCACTGCAGTGCACCAGCCAAAACCACTTCAAGAAAGCGCGGGCGGATGGAGGGCGCGCCTCCAGCGCGGCGGCGGCCGCGAGCGCGTCCTCCTCGCGCTCCAGCGCCGCCAGGCGCGCCTCGATGTCCGCGTCAACAAAGTCGGCCACGTTGTGGCCATCGATGATCTCGGGCGCGATGTCGTACTTCCACTCGTCGCTCTTCAGCCGGTACGCCTTGCGCAGGTCTGCACTGTACACGCCCGCGCCGCCCTGCTCCTCCTGCGCGGCGCACCACCCATGCATGTGAGCTCCCCCGTCAAGCAGGATCCGCAGGGGTTGCAGGGAGGGCCAGCCCAAGCCCAAGGCTACAATCTGAAGCAGGACGCGCTGCAGGCCGAGCACGGCAGCAGACACTCTCACTGCGCTCGCAGACACACTTGCAAGGGTAAGGGGATGACCAGAGCACATACCTAACGCCCTTGGCCACATGAGCCGCCAGACAGCGCGCACGCCTCTGCTGCACAGCCCCGCTCTGCCCGCTGCAACAGGCAGCGCGAGATCAACAGGGCCGCCCCCGCCGCCCCGGCCGCGCGCGCGCCTGCAGGTCCTTCTCGGTCTTGCGCTTCTCGCCGGCGTCGCGGCGCGCGCGCGCGGCCGCCACGCCCGGCGGGATCACCGGCGGCCGCGCCATGCCGTCGCGCGGCACCGGCACGGCCACGTGCATGCGGTGCGCGACATCCTGGATGCGCTTCCCCTGCGCGGCCGCGCGCGGGCGGTTGCTCAGCCCCCGCACGTGAGCGGGCCTGCGCGCTCAGGCCTGCCATCCATGGCGTCAGGGGGGTGGCGGGCCGCGGTGCCCTGCAGGGGGCATGCGCTGGCTCATGCAGCGCTCCCAGCAGGCACAGCACCTGCTGTGCTGCAAATCCATGCAGCTGTATCGCCAGCGCCACGCCGACACGCCGAACCATTGCAGCCTGGCTCAGCATTTGGGAGGGAGCAGGGCGGAGAGCGGAAATCACAGTGAGCGGGAGGGAGCAGGGCGCGCATGGGCCGGCGCGCCTGCAGCTTCTGCTCGACGCGCGAGGCGAGCAGCTGGTCGCAGGCGGTCTGCTTGACGTCCATGACGCCCTCCTCGCGCAGCGTGCTCATCGTCAGCAGCCGGCCCTCCCCCGCGGGCGCGCCTGCGGGCGCGGCGCGCGCGCGCGCGTCAGGTGCCCCCGCTCTGGAGGCGGCGCGCGCCCGTCGCCGCGCGCCCAGCTGCGGCAGCTGCGCCAGCCCGCACTGCCGTGCACGTATTGCTCGAGCCAGGCATCCTGACTCCCCTGCAACGCAGCGCACTCCACGGGCACAGAGCTGCTGTCGCCTGCAAGACGTCACGGCGCCGTGCTTGCATAACCTTTCGACCATATTGCGGTCCAGCAAATGGACAAGATGTAGTCATGCCCGTAGTGAGAGCCGCCCAAGCGGGCAGCCCCCGTGGGTATGGCAGGCAGACACCGGTTGTCAGCCGGGGCATGGCCGGCGGGCGCGCGAGCGCCCGCCCCACGCCGGTCCCTGTGGGCAGCGGAAGTGGGGAGCGCGCGGACGGGCGGCCGCGGGCCCCAGGCTTTGGAGCTGCCCTTGGCGGCGGGTCGCACGCACGCGGGAGAGTGCCGACCACACAGGAGGGCGCCGGTCAGAAAGAGACCCACTCTTACCCGCTGATCCAACGGCAAAACAAGTCCTTCCCCTGCATAAATACTCCCGCATGAGTCAGAGACTCGCTTGATGGCAAGGCCTGCCAGAGAGCACGTGCAGGAGGCTGGCCGCTCGCGGCAGGCGCCCGGGCGCAGGCAGGCCGCCCCGCGCCGCGCCCCCGCCCCGCAGCCTCGGCTCTGCCGCTGACCATAGCAAGACCCCGCGCGCGCACCGCTCGCGCGCGCAGCCTCCGCTGCCATCTGGTGCAGCACGGCGCGGTCCTCGGCGCCCAGCGCGTCCAGCGCCACTGCATCCGTCTTGTTCGCGACCACCAGCAGCGGCTTGTTTGCGAACAGCGGCTTGATGGCGTGGAACAGCGCCGCCTGCCGCGCCCCCCAACATTTCTGAAAGGGCCCATCATCAGCTTCTCCTGGAGGCGCTCAGCCGCTCGAGCGCTCGCACGCGCAGCGGCGGCCGAGCTCGCAGCGCGAGGAGCGCTGCTCAGCCATTTCGCTCCGCGAACGCATGACACCTCAGCTCCTCAGACAGCTGCTGAGGTGCGTTGCAAACGACAGCAACGCAGCGCCGCGCGCGCGCTGGACACGGCGCACGGCCGGGCCGCGCCTGCTGCGCGATGGTGAACCCGCACTGCTCGCTGATGTCCACGATGTACAGCACCGCCGCGCGCAGGTGCGCCAGCGCCGTGATGCTCTGCGCGCGCAGGCCACGCGCTGTCGGGCCCCTCCCAGATTCTCTCGAGCGCGCCGGCCCGTGCGCGCGCCGGCGCGCCCACGCCACACGCCCCAGGATGCAGGCGCGATGAGGGTAGAGGCCGACAGACTCGCGCCTGCCGCCCTGCCCCGCGGCGGACAGGCCGGCCGGGCTCCATGAAAAGCGGGGCCCGGCCGCGCAGCGCGGGCCCCGGCGCCGCGCGCGCCTGCATCTCGATCGTGTTGCGCTCCTCCAGCGGCCGGTCGAGCAGGCCGGGCGTGTCGATGACCTGCCAGCGCAGGTACTTGTGGTCCATGTGCCCCACGAACAGCGACTTGGTCGTGAACGCGTACGGCTGCACGTCCACATCAGCGCACGTGACCTCTGCGCCCGCGCGCGCGCCCGTCAGCGCCTGTAAGCGCTGTGATGCGGGGCGCGCCTATCTGCCTCCGCTCCGCCGCAAAGAGCACACTCTCTCACGGCGCACGCAGGCGCACGCGGCCGGGCTGGCTGCGCCCGAGGCGCTGTTGCGGCTGACGTGACGCATAGGCCCGGGCACAGGTTGGACTTCCAGCATGCGCAGCACGCAGGCGTGCCCCGCGCCGGGCTGCAGGGCGGGGGGAGGGGGCGGGGGGGGCGGCGCACTGTTCATGAAGCTGCTCTTGCCGACGTTGGGGTAGCCGCACACGAGCAGCGTGCGCGTGTTGGGGTCGATGGAAGGCAGGCGGCTCATGTGCTGCCGCACCTGCTCCAGGTACGCCAGGCTCGGGCCCTGCTTCTTCATCACCGTGCACATGCGCCCCTGCGCGCGGCAGCGCCCGCGCTCGTGCGCGTGCACACAGGCTGCCGAGGCGCGCCCGAGGCCCAGCGAGGGAAGGAGGATGAGGACCCTGCTTTCCCGCCCCCTCATCATCGGGCTGCTCCGATGCCCTCCAAACAGACAGTAAGCGGACATACACGCCACAGCGAGGTGCTGCTCCCTGCCGAGCCGGTGCCAGCTCATAAAGGGGGCACAGACCGCCCGCGCGAGCGCGAGAGCGCCGCACCATGGCCGCGCGCTTCAGCTCCTTGCAGCGGTACAGCGAGTCGCCGTACTTGAGCAGGCGCACATAATCTGCCGGACCCCACACGGGTGTCAGGAGAGGTCCTAGTGTCGACAGGGACATGAGGCTCGGTGAGCAGACGTGCCTGCGGGCCTCCAGCAGCCAAACTGCTGTGCCACCTGGTAATGACCGGCGAGTACCAAAAAGCAAACAGCACGAGGCTGAGCTGCACCGGGCCGGACCTGCTCTGAATGAAACGCGGCGCACCCTGCGCGACCTTGTCGATGAGGCTGCGCGCGACGTGCAGCTGCCCGAGCGCGAGCTTGTAGTGGTCGCGGTCGTACAGCACGTTGAGCAGGTCCGCATAGAATGGGTGCACATCGTCCACCTTGGGGAAGTCCTCCAGGATCTTGGTCAGCTTCTCGTGCCAGTTGCTGGCGGTGAATTTGACCTGCGCGGCACATCCTCGGCGCGCTCAGAGGGGAACCAGGCGGCCGCCGACGCGTTGGGCCGCTTGCGTGGCGAGGGCGAGCGGCCAAGTGCGCGGGGTTGCGTTGGCCAAAGCGTGCGAGCGGCGCCCGACCAGGCGAGCTCTGCGCGGCACGCGGCGTGCGCAGGCGCCGCCACCGTGCGCCACGCGCATGTGGCGGGCTGCAGGCGCGTGCCAGGCAGAAAGAACATGCAACGACATGCGGCGGAGCTGACCTTGCGCATGTAGAACTGCCGGATGCGGTTGATAGCCCAGCCATTGTGCACGACGGTCGGCGTCTGCCGCTGCGTACGCGAGAGGACGATGTCGATGAAGTCCTTGCTAGTAGGAACTATCTGTATCGTCTTGAAGTTGTACAGCGGCATCTCGCCGCCGCGCTGGCGCGCCCGCGCGCGGCGGCTACCGGGCTGAGCTTAGGCGCGGGCCAACCCCAGAACACTTGCGCAAAGCACCAAAGGCTGGACGTGCAGACGTCCCAGCGACGGCTGTGCGCCCTGGAGTACGACCACGGCCGCTATCGGACTGCCTCGCTACAGTAAGTTGCACCACAGCACCTAGACGCAACTCCACTACAGACAAGGTGTGAGGCTTAGACGCTTCTTCCTGCCTTGTGCTCCTTTACAGGCGGCCCAGCCGCTGAGAGACTTGCGGGCAGGGTCTGTTGGGTCTTTGTAACCATTCTTCCGTAGCTCAGCTGCGGTCGAGCCTGACGCGCCCCCTCTTCCTTAGCTCCGGCCTTGGGCCAGTGATGCTCGTTCAATAGAGAGTAACACTGAAGATAGCCTGGCCGGGGGCCTCCTGGGGCTAGTAATGACCACCGATGCAGGAGCCTTTTCTTTCAACTTCGCCGGCTTGTCCAAATGTTCGGGAGGCAGCGTGAGTGCGCCGCCTCCCTCACAGGTTGCTCCAGCGCATGAGGTCGTCCCAGACCTACAGGCAAGACGCTCGCTGGCCCGCTGCATGCCAATTATTGCAGACCATTGCAGCAAGATGTTTGGCTTGCAAGTGGTTGCACGCTCGTGTGAACTGTGCTCCTTGGTGTGCAGGCGCACGCAAGCAGCGTGACGCTGGAGAAGGTGCAGGTCATGCCAGACATCTGTCTGACCAAGGTATGCTTTGCCTGCACACCGGTGCTCCTGAGCTCGCCTCTGACGCGGCGCGCTTCACCGCTGCTGCGTACAAGCACGGGTGTGACGCGGCGGCAGGGCCGTATGGCAAGCAGCTGCGCCGCTGCGCTCATGCGCGACGGCGGCGCGCGCGAGCTGGCCGCAAGTGACCTCATCCCGGGCCACTATGAAGGTGACACTCAGCGGCGGCTGACTCTGCTACTGGCTGTAGTATCATCAGAGCGGACTTGCCTTGCCCAAATTAAGTCGCCACGCGTACAAAGACAGCCGTGGGAGTGGGCTGACGCCTGGCCGGCCGTGCCAGGCGGCTTCAAGCTGTGGGAAGGCGGCCTGGACCTGGCGCGCTTCCTGTGCAGCCGCTGGGAGCTGCGCGGGGAGGCGCTCTTTGGCGCCGCGTCCGCAGTCCCGTCGGGAGCGCACGAGGGTGCTGCGGCGGCGCCTGCCTGCGGGACCGCTGCTTCGGGAGGCGCGAGTGCCGCGCCTGCTGGCGCGAGCGCAGCGCTCGCGGACAGCAGAGCAGCGGCTGTGGACCGGGGGTGCCGGCCTCCCAGCACCACGCACGTGGCGCACGCGGGAGCTGGCCAGCCGGGCGCGCTGCCGGCGCGCGTGCTGGAGCTGGGCTGCGGGCAGGCGCTGCCGGGCGTGCTCGCGCTGCTGGCCGGCGCCGAGGTGCACTTCCAGGCGCGCCGCAAGCTGCGCCTGCACGTGGTGTCGGGCTTCCCGCTCAATACATACCTCGGTGTGGCCAGTGGGTGCACTGCCCAGGCTGCGCCCTGCACAGGGTTCATGACTACAGTGTGTAGCATACCCCATAGTGGCATGCTGGTGTGTACGCTCCACCCTGCAAACCATGGTGCAACCGACCAACCTGCTGTGTTCCATTGCTTAGCTGAGCGCGCACCGCCCGAAATTCTATTCAGCTTTGTCAGTCGGTTGGCGCAGCGCGCGCCATGCAAGCCCGTGTGACCTGTCGTGCGCAACTGCTGCCAGGGTAGGAAGCCCTAATCCTATGGCGATGTCTGTTCAGTGCGGCTTGACTGACGGCGAGCGCATGCACGCGCCAGGACTTCAACGCCGAGGTGCTGGAGGCCGTCACGGCGCGCAACGCGGAAGCCAACCTGGCGCACCTGCCGGCAGCGGCGCGCGCCGGGCGGCGCGCGCGCTACTTCGCGGGCGGCTGGGAGGGGCTGCCGGCGCTGCTGCACGGCGCGGGCCTGGCGGGGACGTACGACGCGGTGCTGACCGCCGAGACGCTCTACTGCCCGGGCTCCCAGCGCGCGCTGTACGAGGCCATCCTGCAGGTGCTGCCCAAGCAGGGTAGCCTTCAGGGTAGCCACCCTCTGCTGAGGCCCTCTGCTCCCGGGCTCCCAGCGACCGCCGAAGGAGAAGATCTGCAGGCGCTGCCCTGGCAGGGTCCGCCGCATGTCGCCGTACAGCGTTCAGCCGAGGCTCCACACTGCAGGCATGCATGCATCGGCCCGTTGGCCGCTGACGCGGCGCGTCCGCGGGCAAGAGCCCTGCACGGCTTGACATGTTCCCATGATAACAGCTGTAGGTGATCTGTGTGAGGAGGGACACGGCGCATGCGCAGGCCGCGCCGCAGTGCAGGGGCGCGCGCGGCGCAGAGCCTGCGGCCCGGGAGCGGCGTGGCGTACGTGGCGGCCAAGAGCTACTACTTTGGCGTCGGCGGCGGCACCGCGGCCTTCCGCGCGCTGGTGCAGGCGGAGGGCGCGCTGCGCGTGCGCACGGCCGCCGTGCTCGACGATGGCGCGTCCGTCAAGCGCGAGATCCTGGAGCTCGCGTTTGCGTAGGCCGCCGCGCCGGCAGGGCGCGGCAGGCCCGCGCGAGTCACACAGGCGCTGCCTGGGACCGCGCTCGGCCGGCCGGAGCAGGCCCGGCAGGTGCATGCGTGGCTGTGCATGGAGCATGTGCGGCGCGACAAGCTTCCGAGCTGTGTGTTACTCTGGTCGACATGTGCAGCGCGCCATATGCTTCACAGGGGACACTCTTCTGTGGTGGCCCCTTCAGACGCGGCCGTCTGAACATCTGCAGGCTTGTCAGTGCATGCGACCTTGCGCTGCAGCATGCATTGGCCCTGATACCTCTCTGTGCACAGCAAACATTCTATAGATGGCGGGGAGCAGACCTGTGCTATACACTGCAGCCAGGCCGAAAGCAGGACGAGACAAGTTCCGCAGCGCATTCTGGTCGCATTTCCGGCAGCCCGGACCAGGCTGCCTCAACCGTCACCACATGCCCGGCCACCCACGTGAGCGCCAGAGCGGCACCTGCACAGGCCAGCAGCGCCGCCGCTAGGCGTGCGGCAGGACGACCACATACAAGAAATGGTCCGCGTGCGCCAGCGCGGCGTGCAGCCAAGCGAGGGGCGCCTCCAGCGGCGCGCGCACGCCGCCCACCAGCACGTCCACGGGCCGGCCGCCCACCCGCAGCGCCGGCGCGGGCTGCGCGCCAGGCGCGCCCGGCGCCGCCGCGCCCCGCGCGCCGGCGTCCGCCGGCCGCGCGCCCGCAGCGGCGGCCGCCTGTGAGTCTGCCTCCATGCTGCCGGCGCCGCTCGGAGCGTCGCTGCCGTTGCCGCCGGCGGCGCCCGCTGCCGACGTGCGCGCCGCTTCGGGCGCGCCGCCGCCGCCGCTGCCGCCATCCGCCGCGGCGGCGCTGTCGGCGCTGCCGCCGCCCTCTGGACTACTCGCGGAGGGTAGCAGCTCGACCAGTATGCCCTGCAGGGCATCGCGCAGCGTGCGCGGCGCGCCCGCCGCGCTCACTGCCTCCACCGGCCGCGAGGTGAAGTGCACAGCCTCGGCCAGGTCCGCGATGTACCCTGCACCGCCGGCTGCCACATGTGAAGCGATCTCTGCTCGCCATCGGTCTGCAGACAGCTCCGGCGTGAAACGACGGGCGGAGTCTGAACGGGACGGGTGGAACACCCTTATAAAAACAAGACATCGACCCGCTTCCAGCAGGACTCACGTGCGCACCGGTATCGCCTGTGCGCACGTACAGGCGCAGCGGCAGGGAGGGCCGGCGGTCGCCGCGCGCGCGCGGCACCAGGCGCAGCGCGCTGTCGGCGACAGCCGCCACGCGCGCGCCGTCGCCGGCCGCGACCGCGGCCCACAGCTCGTCGCGCGCGCTGGTCGCCATGCCCATCACGCCGCCCGCGCTGCCCTGGCACACGTACGCCGCCTCCTGCGCGGACACACGGCCGGTCGCCCGCCCGCCCGACGCGCCCGCCTCCACGCCCACAGGTGCACACTCGTCTGTGGCAGACACACTGGCTTGGAGGCTGCCCTGCTGCTTGCATACATGAGCGTATACACACCAGTTCAGTCCGCGCAGAGCGGCGCACCCCTCGTGCCAAACACATCCTGCTTGCAGGCCGCCCCTGCGGCTTGTTGCTGCACGCACGAGCGTGGGCCAAAGCGCTTCAACTGTGCTCGGAGAGGCGCGCCTTCAGCGAGTTGAAGAAGGCGGCGCAGAGCGACGCCTCGCCCTCCCAGCGCAGCAGCCGGTCGGCCGGGAACGAGCGGAAGTGGACCTGCGCGCGCGCGCGCCGCCGCATTATGGTGCTTGTCTGGCTGAAATTCATGAGTGCAGGCTGCCCGCTTGGTGGCCCCCTGCTTGCAGCATGACAAGCCGCGGGCCCTGTTTGCCCGCCTTATGTGCGCGGAGGCCGATAAGCGTGGGAA